>WNGD01004207.1_pt1 | contig 14237 bp, 11 predicted proteins | sample 5400671 | NCBI WGS metagenome assembly WNGD01 (sample SAMN13153369, study PRJNA577476) | soil metagenome | isolation source: 40 cm soil or saprolite under grassland replicate 2 | place: USA:California | collected 2016-06-15
CCAGCAGGTCGACGGCGGGGAAGCTCTCCTGGACCTGCCAGTGGGTGACGGCGCGGCGCCCCGCGGCCCTGGGGGGTTCGGGGGGCACGGTCCCGCGGCCGGAAGCACCACGGGCCGATCCCATGGCTGCCGCGGGGCCCCCCGATGGGTCGGGGAGTTCGGGGGGCACGGTCCCGCGGCCGGAAATACCCAGGGCCGGTCCCATGGCTGCCGCGGGGCCCCCCAATGGATCAAGGGCGGCGCTGACCGTGGGTTCGCCGCTGCCGAGGCTCGGGTCGGGTGGGGGCAGCGGGTGGCCGCCGACCACCGAGGGGGGCAGGCGGGGGGTGCGGCCGTCGATCGTGCCGGGGCGCAGCTCCATGGATGCCTGCTCGCCGACCAGGGCGCGTCGGCTCCGCGCGTAGCCACGGTCGAGCAGGCCGGCGAGCGGGACCCCGGTGAAGGCGGGGTCGCCGTACCACGCTTCGCGGTCGGCGAAGGCGAGCTTGGAGCACTCCACCACCGTATGGAGGGAGTCGGCGCTGCCCTGCCCCATCGCCTCCAGGTCGAAGCCCTCCAACAGGGCGAGCTGCTGCAGGAACACGGGCCCCTGCCCCCACGGGCCGGTCTTGCAGACGGTGACGCCGTGGTAGTCGAAGCTCGCCGGCGCCTCCAGGGTGGCGCGCCAGGCGGCCAGGTCGGCGCCGTCGAGCAGGCCCTTGTGGGGCGCGCCGCTGGTGTCGACGGCCTCGGTGCCGGTGGCGAAGGCGGCGATCGCCTCGGCGACGAAGCCCGCGTAGAAGGCGGCGCGGGCGGCCTCGATCTGGGCGTCGCGGTCGCTGCCGGCGGCCTCGGCCTCGGCGAGCAGGCGCCGCAGCGTCGCGGCCAGCACCGGGTTGCGGAAACGGCTGCCCGGTCGCGGCGGGCTGCCGTCCGGCAGCCAGGTCGCCGCCGAGGTCGGCCAGTGCTGGCGGAAGAAGCCGGCGACCGCCGCGATGGTGGCGCTGGCCTGGGCGACCACCGGCCAGCCGTCCTCGGCGTAGCCGATGGCGGCGTCGAGCACGTCGCGCAGCCGCATGGTGCCGAACTCGGCGAGCAGCAGGAGCCAGGCCCCGAACGCGCCGGGCACGCAGGCCGGCAGCAGGCCGGTGCCGGGCACCAGGTCCAGGCCGAGGCCGCGGAAGTGGCCGATGGTGGCGGCGGCCGGCGCGGGACCCTGCCCGTTGACCACCAGCACCTGGTCGCGGGCGCTGCTGTAGAGGACGATCGGGACCTCGCCGCCGAGCCCGTTGAGGTGCGGCTCGACGACCTGCATGACGAACCCGGCGGCCGCCGCGGCGTCGAAGGCGTTGCCGCCGCGCTCCAGGATGCCCATGCCGGTGGCGGCGGCGAGCCAGTGGGTCGCGGACACCATCCCGTGGGTGCCGCGCAGCTCTGGTCTGGTGACGGCCATGGCCCTCCTTTCGGATCGGCCAGAGGTATCGTTGTGCCTATGTCGAACCAACCAGACACTGACCCTCCGGCCATCTTGGCCGGCGTCCCCCCACGATACCGGCGTCGCGCCCGGCGCCTGGCGCTCCTCCTGCTGCTGGGGATGGGTGCCGTGGCAGCGGGCGGCTGCGGGCCGCTGCGCGGCGTGCTCCCGTCGCGGCACCAGGGGCCGAGGACGATCCGGGTCACCGACGCGGCGGCCCTCGACCGCGCCGAACGGCTGGCACGGCCGGGTGACACGGTGCTGGTGGCCGCGGGCACCTACCGCGCCATGCTGGACGCGCGGGTCTCGGGAACCAGGGCCGCGCCGATCCGGTTCGTGGCGGCGCCGGGCGTCACCCTCGACGCGGCCCGCGGCGCCAGCGGGATCAGCGTCATCGGCCAGCACGACCTCGAGTTCAGCGGCTTCACCGTGACCGGTGCGACCGCGCAGGGCATCTGGGTCGGGTTCGCGCAGCGGGTGCGCTTCAGCCAGGTCCGCGTCCTGCGCAACCACGCACCCGGGATCCAGGTCAAACAGGCCATCGGCGTGACCATCGACCATTCCGTGATCGACGGCAATCTGCGCGCCGGGATCATGGAGCTGGACGGCGTGCGCGGGGACCGCTACCTGGCCGACGCGATCACCGGCAACGGGCACGACCGGCTGCCGTTCAACGGCGACGGGATCCTGTTGCACGGGCAGGGATCGGTGGTGTCCGACTGCGACGTCAGCGGCAACGGCGACGACCTGCTGCACGAGCACGGCATCTACGTGGGCGGCGACGCGACCGGGTACCTGCTGGAGGGCAACGATCTGAACGGCAACTCGGCGGCGGGCATCAAGGCCGAGGGCAGCGGGTCGATCCGCGGCAACCGGATCGGCTCGTCACGGCTCGCGATCGACACCGAGGACTCCAGCGGCGACGGCATCCTCGTGCAGGGCAACACCATCACCGGCCGCTTCCAGCACGTGGTGCTCGTCGGCGAGCACGCCCAGGTGCGGCTGTGGGACAACACCGTCGCGGCCAGCCCCTCCCCCACCTTCGGCGACCACAGCCCGGTGCTGGTGATCGCCGGCGCCGCGCTGACCACGCGCGGCAACCACGTCGTCTGGGGCGGCCGCGCCTGGTCCTCGTCGTTTGGCCTACCCGAGCCGAGCTGACGCTTCCGGTGCCGGCTGCGGGTTGGTGCGCGTGCCCCAGCGGTTGTCGGTGAGGGTCGACAGCGCCCGCACCCGGATCGGGATGAGCAGCCCGGCGTGCAGGAACCGTACAGCACGAACAGCATGAAGCGGGGGTCGCGGTTGCGCCAGGCGCCGTAGGCGCAGTGGATCAGCGCCATCACCACCACCGCGACCAGGTAGTGGATGAAGTAGCTCGGCCGCACGAACATCGCCGTGGTCAGCGCGGAGCCGACCGCCAGGGTGAGCAGCACCGGCAGCAGCGTCTGCGTCATCACCTCGAACAGCAGGTAGGGCGGCCGCCGCAGCACGAACGGCAGGGTCCACAGCAGTTCCCGGTAGAAACTCTTGTTCCAGCGCAGCTGCTGGCGCAGGTACTCCCGCAGGGTGGTGGGCGCGTGGGTGATGGCGTGCGCGCGCGGCTCGAACAGAGCCAGGTAGTCGCGCGACAGCACCAGGTTGGTCAGGTGGCGGTCGTCGCCGTAGGTGCAGGCGATGCCGCGGAAAGTCTGGGTGATGTAGCGCGACCACACCTCGGCCAGGGCCGAGCGGCGGTAGACCGCGAACGGGCCGGAGCAGCACAGCACCGTGCCGAAGTAGCCCTGCGCGGCGCGTTCCTGGTTGAAGGCGACCCAGTAGCGCATGTGGATCAGGCGGGTCAACAGGTTGGCCGAGGCGTTGGAGACGCCGACGTCGCCGGTGACCGCGCCGACGCGCTCGTCGCGGAAGGGCTGCACGATCACGCGGACGCCGTCCGGGTCGATCTCGGTGTCGGAGTCGATGGTGATGATCAGGTCGCTGCGGCAGAACCGCACCGCCAGGTCCTGCGCGTGGCGCTTGCCGGCGTTGTTCTCGGGCAGCAGGATCTCCCAGCCGGGATACTCGGCGTAGCGCTCGTAGACCGGCACCAGGGCCTCGCGGTTGCCCGAGCCGTCGTCGACCAGGTAGACGCGCACCTCCCCCTGGTAGTCCTGGCGCAGGAGGGCCCGGCAGCAGGCGTCGAGCCGGTCGGGGTCCTCGTTGTAGCAGGCCACGACCACGTCGACGCTCGGCTGCCAGCTGGACGCCTGGGGGATCGCCGCGGCGCGCAGGCTGCGCCGCCAGGCCAGGTGCGCGAACAGGGTCTGGAGCAGGAAGTGCCCGATCACGAGCATCCCATAGACCAGGAACACGATCCTGAGCCCGCCCTGCATGGCATAGATCCCGATCGAGGTCACAACTGATCAGCCCTCCCTGGAGAGATCCGTACGGCTGGCGACGATGCCGGCCCCGACCTGAAGCAACGCCCTGGAGAGCGTCGGGTTGGGATCATGGTTGGGGGCGAGCGAGTTGAACGCGCTGAGCACGGGGGCGCGCAGGCCCTGACCCACGCTGCCGGGCAGGGGGCTCGCGGCGCGCAGGTCGCTGGAGGCAAGCAGCGTCATGCGCTCCTGCAGGATCCCGCCGTCGGGGTTGCGCACCGGCCATTCCCAGCTCAGGGCATGCCAGACGTCGCCGTCGGGAAGCCGGTAGGCGAGCAGCTCGCCGATCAGGCCGGCGACCATGGTGACCCGCTGGGCGGTCAGCACCTTGAAGCCGTGCAGCCGGTAGCAGCCCAGCACCGGGTGAGCGGCGAGCGCGCTCAGGTCGCTGGTGACGATCGAGTCCACCCACACGGTGAACGGCTGCGGCGGCGCGGCCGTGGCGCCGGCCAGCGGGGTCAGGCGGTAGCGGGTCCAGGTGGCGGTGCTGCCGAAGTAGGTACGGGCGTCGTCGATCTGGCCGAGGCGCTCCGCCATCCAGCTGGCGCCGACGCGGGGCTGGGCGTCGAAGGTGGCGCTGACCGGCTGCATGGCATGCTCGAACCCCACCGAGGCGATGGCGAGCTGGCCGTTGGCGACGGCGAGGACGGCGGCGACGACGGCGAGCACGGCCAGCCGGGGCAGGAGCTGGCGCGGGGTGGGACGCTGCTCGGGCGGAGCCGGCTCGGTGAGAGGCGTATCGCTCGGGGTCGCCGCGCGCAGCGGGCGCCGCGTCAGGCCGAACCGTGGCAGGCCGATGACCAGCAGGGCGAAGGTCAGGTTCACCATGACGATCCCGGCCAGCGGATGCAGCACGCCGAGGGCGAAGGACTGCCCGAACAGGCGGCCTGCCGCCAGGATGGCGAGCACGCGCAGCAGGTTGGTGACCCAGATGGCCAGCGCGCCGACCGCGAGCCAGGCGAACCGCCGCCGCAGCGGCCCGTCGATCAGGTAGAGGGCGGCGAGCCCGATCAGGCTGAAGCCGAGCAGGCTGCCCGTCCCCGAGCAGGCGCTGGCGACCCCGACGGTGAACCCCGGGACGTGGGGTACGAACAGCCGCAGGTCCGGCCCGCCCGCCTCCACCCTGGCCACCGGCACGACGCCGATCAGCAGGCGGAGCGCCCCAGTGGTGAGGGTGGTGAGCCAGCGCTGGGCGTGCTCGAGCATCACGGCGTGCGGCAGCGGCCAGGCGAGCATGAGGTAGGCGAGCGGGAAGGCGAAGGGGATCACGGTGCGGACGCCGAACAGCAGCGCCACCACCGCCACCGTGGCGATCGGCAGGCTGAGCAGGTCTGGCCGGAACGCCCAGTAGTAGTTGGTCAGCACCACCGGAGCGAGCAGCATGCTGGCCGCGGCGATCAGCAGCCCGGCGCCGCCGATGACCAGGTCGGCACGGCCGAGCCGCATGATGCCGACCGACTGGTGGCGGAGCGTCGCGGCGACCAGCAGCCCGAGCGCGACTGGCGGGACCAGCGCCAGGTCGGCGAGGGGAGCCTGGTAGTCCCAGTCCTTGATGAGGCTCTCGAGCGAGTAGTGGTAGGAGAGCACCAGCAGCGCGACCAGCAGCCCGAGTCGGAGCGGCACGCACACCAGCCATGGGAGAGCCTGGCGCTCAGCGATCGGGCCGGCGCCAGGCTGCGTCGCCACGGTCACGACGAGGTCGGCTGCGGGTCGCCGCGGCGCACCCGCCGCGCACGGCGCGCACGGCGGGTGACCACCGCCCCGGCGGCGGCGAGGCTCACCAGCATGCTGGCCGGCAGGAGGATCGGCAGTGCGGCCTCGGGGACCACCGGACCGGGGGCGCACTCGGCGGCGGAGACGACCGGCGAGCGCACCAGCGCCGCCCGCGGGGATGGACGAACCGTCACCTGGTAGGCGCGGGCGTTCAGGCCGCCGATCCCGACGCTGTAGTGGTAGTGGTTGTTGCCGCGTTTGCGGGCGGCCAGCGTCACCTGCGCCGCCCTGCCGGCCGGCACGAACTTCGCGCCGTCGCGCTGCCGCTCGAGCAGCTCGAGCGTCAGGACCTCTCCGCGAGCTCCCCGCGCCTGAACCAGACCGGTGAGCGTGTCACCGACACAGCGGACGCTGACCCAGTCGACCTGTGCGTGGTGGCGGGTGACGTCGCCGGTGTCGGTCGGGTCGGCAGTGCTTGCGCTTGCCCTGCTTGCCGCGCCCATCGGGACGAGGAGGGCAAGCGCTACGAGAAGAGCTGGACGAAATCGGAAATAGCGCACGTCTGTATTCCTCCTGGGGGGTAGAGGTACAGAGAGAACAACTCTACCTAGCTGAAGTAGATGAATTCCTCGAATTGCTTTAACGGTTCGAGCGGGACTGTAACCGAGGCTCCGCTACCATGCAAGGAAGCTCGTGGCCTGGGAATTCGCTTGACCCGAACCTGGCGCCAACCGCACGATCGGCCACGCTCAACCCGATTCAGTACTGAAGGAACCCGTTCGCGATGCTGCGCGTCACTGACATGACCGTCGAGATCGGCCACCGCCTCCTGGTGGACGAGACGAGCTTCACGATTTCCCCCGGCGACGTCGTCGGCCTGGTGGGACCCAACGGAGCCGGCAAGACGACCCTGCTGCGCACCCTCGCCGAGGCCGCCACGGCCAGCGGGGCCAGCGGCAAGGGCGACCCGCGTGTGCAGCTCGTCGGCGCGCTCGCCTGGCTGCCGCAGGAGTCGCCGCCCACCTCGGAGTCCACCGGCCTCGCCAGGCTGCTGTCCGCCCGCGGCCTCGACAAGACCAGGGACGAGCTGGAGCGGGCACGCCGGCGCATCGAGGCGAGCCAGGACCAGCGCGCCCGCGACCGCGCGATCCGCCGCTTCTCCCAATTACAGGAACTGTTCGAGGTCGAGGGCGGCTACCGCGCCGAGGCCGAGGCCCGCCGCGTCGCCGCCTCCCTCGGCGTGCCCCCCGACGGCCTCGACCGCTCGCTGGCGGGCCTCTCCGGCGGCGAGCGACGGCGGGTGGAGCTGGCCCGGGTGCTGCTGTCCCAGGCCGGCACGCTGCTGCTGGACGAGCCCACCAACCATCTGGACACCGACGCCAAGCGCTGGCTGGCGGACTTCCTCGCCGACTTCCCCGGCGGCATCCTGGCGGTCTCCCACGACCTGCCGCTGCTGGACGCGGACGTCACCGGGGTGCTGCTGCTCGACCCGATCACCGCCTCGATCGAGAGCTACAAGGGCACCTACACCCAGTACCTGAAGGAACGCGAAGTCCGCGCCGCCTCCGAGGCCCGCACCCGCAAGGTGGCGGAACGCGACATCAAGCGCCTCTCCGCATTCGTGGAGAAGTACCGCCACGCCAACGAGTCCATGGCCCGCCGCGCGATGGTCACCGAGCGGCGCGTCGAGCGCATGAAGAAGGTGCTGACCCCGGTCCAGCGCTCCGGCCGCAAGGTCGCGGTCAAGTTCCCTCCCCCGCCGCTCTGCGGCCGGATTCCGCTGGAGGCGGAACACCTCTGCCGCTCCTACGGCGGGCCGATGATCTTCGAGGACGTCAGCCTCGACCTGGAGCGCACCGAGCGGCTGCTGATCCTCGGTCTCAACGGCGCCGGCAAGTCGAGCCTGCTGCGCATCCTCGCCGGAGTCGACAAGCCCGACAGCGGTGAGGTCCGCCTCGGCCACGGGGCCGCGATCGGCTACTACGCCCAGGAGCACGAGGGCCTCGACCCCAACAAGACCAGCATGGAGCTGATGCGCGAGAGCGCCCGCACCACCGATGACGTGCTGCGCGGCGTCCTCGGCCACTTCCTGCTCGGCGGCGACCAGGCCAGCCAGCCGTCCCGCACCCTTTCCGGCGGCGAGAAGACCAAGCTCGCGCTCGCCCGCCTGGTGGTCGGTCACCACAACGTGCTGCTGCTCGACGAGCCCACCAACAACCTCGACGTCCAGGCCGTCGAGGCGCTCCACGCGGCGCTCGCCTCCTACCAGGGCGCGATGGTGCTGGTCAGCCACGACACCCCGTTCGTGCAGCGCCTGGAGCTTGACCGGGTGCTGTTCATGCCCGACGGCTCCCTGGACGTCTGGGGCGAGGACTACCTCGAACTGGTCGCGCTGGACTGACCGTTTTTCGCCGTCAGCGTGTCGATGGTTCGTGGGGCGGGCGGGTAAGATCGGGGCACACTTGAATTCGGATTGAGCCTGAGCGCGACGTGCGCGCCGACGCGGCGGTCCGCCGGAGGTTTTGACAGCATGGCCGATGCCAACCTGGTCCCCATCGTCATCGAGCAGACGAGCCGCGGCGAGCGCTCCTTCGACATCTTCTCCCGGCTGCTCAAGGACCGGATCATCTTCCTGGGCACGCCGATCGACGACACCATCGCCAACCTGGTGATGGCCCAGCTCCTCCACCTGGAGAGCGACGACCCGGAGAAGGACATCTCGCTGTACATCAACTCGCCGGGCGGGTCGATCACCGACCTGCTGGCGATCTACGACACCATGCAGTACGTCAAGCCCGACGTCTCCACGATCTGCATGGGCATGGCCGCCTCGGCCGCCGCGGTGATCCTCGCCGCCGGGACCAAGGGCAAGCGCTACGCCCTGCCGCACTCGACCATCCTGATCCACCAGCCCTCCGGCGGCGCCCGCGGCCAGTCGGCCGACATCGAGATCCAGGCCCGCGAGATCCTGCGCCTGCGCCACCTGCTGGACGAGATCATGGCCAAGCACACCGGCCAGACGGTCGAGAAGATCGCCCGCGACACCGACCGCGACTTCATCATGAGCGCCGACCAGGCCGTGGAGTACGGCATGATCGACGAGATCATCACCGCCCGCCAGATCGTCCCGGTGATCGCCTCCACCAGCGCCCCGCCCGGGGTGTCCCGCCCCTCCGGCGACGGCGCCGGCCCCGAGCCGACCGCCGCGCCGCCCGCCTCCTGACCTCCGAAACCAGGAATACCTCTCTGGATGGCCCCGTCCTCCGCGAGGAGGAGAGGCGGATCATCTGCGGGCATGATGCCGTCCGGGGTGGTGCTTGCTACCGTCGCCCCATGCGTCCGGGTGCGTTGGTCGAATGGGTGCGGCGGTTGCCGCCGACCGTCGCCGACGGGCTGCTCGCTGCCCTGGTCACGGCCATCGCGCTCCCCTCGCTGGTGGTCGGCAACCCGGTCTACAGCCAGCTGGGGATCCGCTTCCGCTCCACCAACGCCCTCGCCGTGCTCCTGGTGCTCGCCGAGACCGTGCCGCTGGCCTGGCGGCGGCGAGCGCCGGTCACGGTCATGGCGGTCAGCGCCGGCGCCTCGATGGCGACGCTGCTGGCGGGCTTCACACCGACCGCCGCCGACCTCGCCCTGATCATCGCCCTCTACACCGTGGCGGCCCACACCCCCCGCCCCAAGGCGGTGATCGTCGCGTTCGCCGGCGCCGCCCTCGCCTTCGCCGAGGTGACCATCTCCGCCGCCAAGTACGGCCACACCACCTGGCAGGATTACCTGCTGTTCGGCGTCGAGATCGGCGCGACCTGGTTCCTCGGCGACCTGCAGCGCCGCCGCCGTGGCTACACCGCCAAGCTGGAGCGGCTCAACCGGATGCTGGAGGCCAGGCAGTCGGTCGCCCGCGAGCTGATCAAGCGCCGCACCCGCCAGGCGCTCGCCGAGGAGCGCGGCCGCATCGCCCGCGAGCTGCACGACGTGATCGCCCACTCGGTCAGCGTGATGGTGGTCCAGGCCGGCGCCGCGCGCCGCGTCGCCGGCACCGACCCCGAGCAGGCCAGGGACGCCATGACCTCGATCGAGGAGCAGGGCCGCCAGGCCCTCACCGAGATGCGCCGCCTGGTCGGCATGCTCCGCAAGGGCGAGGGCGCCACCGCGCCCGACTCCGAGTCCGCCCTCGCCCCCCAGCCGAGCCTGCAGCAGGTGGAGACCCTGGTCGAGCAGGCCCGCGAGGGGGGCCTCCGGGTCCTGCTGCGGATCGAGGGGGAGGTCCGGCCGCTGCCCGCCGCCGTTGACCTGTCCGCCTACCGGATCGTGCAGGAGGCGCTCACCAACGTCCGCAAGCACGCCGGGACAGCGACCGCCCAGGTGCGGCTCCGCTACGGCCCCGACGAGCTGGAGGTCCGGGTCGACGACGACGGCCGGGGCCTCGCCGCAGTCCGCAGCCCGCGGAGCGACGCCGACGGCGAGTGTGAGCGGGAGGGCGAGGGCGAGCGCGACGCCGGGCACGGCCTGCTCGGCATGCGCGAGCGGGTGGCCCTCTTCGGCGGTGACCTGCGGGTCGGGCCGCGCCCGGGCGGCGGCTTCCGGGTGGAGGCGCGCCTGCCGCTGGAAGGCGCCCGGGAACGCGAACGCGAACGCGAGAGGGCGGCCCCGTGGTCCGCGTCCTGATCGTCGACGACCAGCCGCTGATGCGCACCGGCTTCCGCATGATCGTGGAGGCCGAGCCGGACATCACCGTGGTGGGGCAGGCCGGCGACGGCCACGAGGCGGTCGAGCTGGCCGCGCGGGTGCGCCCCGACGTGGTGCTGATGGACATCCGCATGCCGCGCATGGACGGCATCGAGGCGACCAGGCGGCTCGCCGGGCCGGACGCGCGGGATCCCGTGAAGGTCCTCATCCTGACCACCTTCGACCTCGACGAGCTGGTGGTCGGCGCGCTGCGCGCCGGCGCCAGCGGCTTCCTGCTGAAGGACGCCCCGCCCGAGGACCTGGTGGAGGCGATCCGCGTCGTCGCCCGCGGCGACGCGCTGATCGCCCCGTCGGTCACCCGCCGGCTGCTCGACCGGTTCGCCCACAGCGTCATGGTTGAGGAGGCCAAGCCGGCCGTGCTCGACACCCTCACCGCTCGCGAGCTGGAGGTCCTCACCCTGCTCGCCCGCGGCCTGTCGAACGCGGAGATCGCCGACCACCTGGTGGTCAGCGACACCACCGTCAAGACCCACGTCGGCCGCGTCCTCACCAAGCTGGACCTCCGCGACCGGGTGCAGGCGGTGGTGTTCGCCTACGAGAACGGCATCGTGCGGCCCCGCTCGGGCTCAGCCTGACGGCGAGCCTGCTGTGCTCCCCTGGGCAGCCTGGATCCCGGGCGGCGGGGCCAGCAGCTCGGCGGCCTCCAGCAGGCGCTCGTCCTCGCGTTCGCCGCCGCGCAGACCGAACAGCCGCTTGGCCCACACCAGGTAGACGACGATCGCCAGGTTGATGAGCAGCGCGCTGACCCGGAACACGGTGACCCGCTTGAGCAGCTCGTCGATCTCGAAGGGCACGAACCCGGCGGTGGCCACCACCGTCAGGTACTCCGCCCAGCGGTACTGCCACCACAGCCCGAACGCCTCGACCCCCTCGACGATCATGTAGCCGAGCGCGATCAGCACGATCGTCCGGAGATTGCGGTTGGAGAGCCGCAGCACCCGCTCCAGCAGATGCACCAGGAAGTCCCTGCCCGGGTTGCCGGAGTTCACCAGCCCCGCACCCAGGCTGTTCAGCACGTCCTGCGCCTCGGCCTGCACCAGCGGCAGCTTGTACCGCAGCACGATCAGCCCGACGGCGATCGCCCCGAACACCAGCGAGTGGATCCCCCGGTCGATCGCGATCAGCCGCAGCACGATCAGATCACGGAGCGCCTTGCCGCGCCGGGGCAGCTCGATCTCAGCGAACGGCGGCAGGACCTCCCGGTCCGGATGCTCCGGCGGTTCGGTCACAACCCAGGCGTCGCAGCGGATACAGCGCGCGAACCGCCGCCCGTCGTCCAGATCGAGCCCAAGCCCCCGGTCCACCGGCCGCAGCCCCGCCACACGAGCCGCAGGCGTCTGGTGACCCTGGAACGAACACACCAGGGTCTCCGGATGCCATCGACGGCGCCGTCTCCCCATGTGCCCCAGTCTATCCGCCCTGATCAGTCCCGGTCCGCTGGTCGGCTATCCGGTCCACCTTGATCCCCTGCTCCTGGAGCCAGCCCTCCGCGCGGTCCACCTCCTCGACCACCCCCGACAGCTCCAGCAGGTACCAGGCAACCCCCGCCTCGATATCGACATTGGCACGGTGGATGTTGACCACCGCCCCGCTCGCCCCCACCAGCCCGTGCAGCACCGGCTCCCGCACCAGTTCCGGCGGCAGCGTGCAGTGAACCAGCCGCCTCGTGGTCGTCATCGCCGCAGGCCCGCGTTCATGCTCCCCGACCGGAACCCCTCCAGGTCCAGGGTGACGAAGCTGAAGCCCAGCTCGCGCAGCCCAGCGGCGAGCCGCTCCCGCAACTCCCCCTCCACCAGCCGCGGCAACCACTCGACCGGCACCTCAACCCGCGCCAGCTCCCCATGGTCCCGCACCCGCAGCTCCGCCACCCCAAACGACCGCACCAAGGCCTCAGCCCGCTCAATCCTTGAGAGCCGCGGCGGCGTCACCTGAACCCCGTAGGCGACCCGCGACGCCAGGCACGCCGCGGCCGGCTTGCCCGCCGTCCGCAACCCCATCCGCCGCGACGCCTCCCGCACCTCCGCCTTGGAGAACCCCGCAGCCACCAGCGGCGTCAGCACCCCATGCTCCGCCGCCGCCCGCTCCCCCGGCCGCCACTCCCCCAGATCGTCGACGTTGGTCCCCACCGCCAGCGTCAACCCCTCCAGCTCCGCCAGCGGCCCAAGCACCCCAAACAACTCATCCTTACAGAAATAACACCGGTCCGCCCCATTCCGCAGATACCCCGGCCGCTCCCCCTCATGCGTCGGCACACACAGATGCCGCACCCCCAGCTCCCCCGCGAACCCCCGCGCGTCCTCCAACTCAGCAGCCGCCAAACTCGGCGACACCCCCGTCGCCGCCACCACCCGCTCCCCCAGCGCCTCAACCGCAGCAGCCAGCAAAAACGCCGAGTCCGCCCCACCAGAGAACGCCACCATCACCCCGCCAGCGCCCTTCAGCTCCTGACGAAGGACCCCGCGTTTGCGCTCCAGCTCATCATCCATGCAGGCCAATCTAGCAGGCGTAGCACCGACGAGTTGCAATGCCTGCTTGAGGCCAGCACCCCCCAACCGTCGGCTGCGTTGTCATAGGGTGAGGGCGAGACCCCGCCAGCCACGGAGCCCGGGGCAGGGTCCCACTCGTGCGACCTGGTTCCGTAGCAACGAGCGGGACCCTGCCCCGGGCGACCAACGTCAGCCCGGCGCAGGGTCCCGCCCCCGGGTGCTCCTAAAAGTCCATGTCGCCGCCGCCGGGCATGGCGGGGGCCTTCTCCTTCTCGGGCTTGTCAGCCACCACGGCCTCAGTGGTCAGGAACAGCCCCGCGATCGAAGCGGCGTTCTGCAGCGCCGAGCGGGTCACCTTGGCGGGGTCGATGATGCCGGCCTTGAGCAGGTCGACGTACTCGCCGCTGGCGGCGTTCAGGCCCCAGCCGGCTTCCAGGCTGCGGACCTTCTCGATCACGACGCCGCCTTCGAGGCCGGCGTTGATGGAGATCTGCTTGAGGGGCTCTTCGAGCGCGCGGCGCACGATCGACGCGCCGGTCGCCTCGTCGCCGGTCAGGTCGGTCTTGTCGAGGCTCTCCTGGGCGCGCAGGAGGGTGACGCCGCCGCCGGGGACGATGCCCTCCTCGACCGCGGCGCGGGCGTTGGAGACGGCGTCCTCGATGCGGTGCTTCTTCTCCTTCAGCTCGACCTCGGTGGCCGCGCCGACCTTGATGACGCCGACGCCGCCGGCGAGCTTGGCGAGCCGCTCCTGCAGCTTCTCGCGGTCGTAGTCGGAGTCGGTGTTCTCCAGCTCGGTCTTGATCTGGGCGATGCGGCCCTTGATGTCCTGCTCGGTGCCGGCGCCCTCGACAACCGTGGTTTCGTCCTTGGTGACCGTGATCCGGCGGGCATGGCCGAGGAGGTCCAGCGAGACGTTCTCGAGCTTGAGGCCGACCTCCTCGCTGATGACCTGGCCGCCGGTGAGGATGGCGATGTCACCGAGCATGGCCTTGCGGCGGTCGCCGAAGCCGGGGGCCTTGACCGCGACCGACTTGAAGGTGCCGCGGATCTTGTTGACCACCAGGGTGGCCAGCGCCTCGCCGTCGACGTCCTCGGCGATGATCAGCACCGGCTTGCCGGTCTGCATGACCTTCTCCAGCACCGGGAGCAGGTCCTTGACCGCCGAGATCTTCTGGTTGGCGATCAGGATGTAGGGGTCCTCGAGCACCGCTTCGAGCCGCTCGGGGTCGGTCACGAAGTGGGGAGCGATGTAGCCCTTGTCGAAGCGCATCCCCTCGACGGTCTCCAGCTCGATGCCGAAGGTGTTGGACTCCTCGACCTGGATCACGCCCTCCTTGCCGACGGTGTCCATCGCCTTGGCGATGACCTCGCCGATCTCGGGGTCGCCGGCCGAGATGGTGGCGGTGTGCGCGATCTCCT
>WNGD01012877.1_pt1 | contig 14233 bp, 12 predicted proteins | sample 5400671 | NCBI WGS metagenome assembly WNGD01 (sample SAMN13153369, study PRJNA577476) | soil metagenome | isolation source: 40 cm soil or saprolite under grassland replicate 2 | place: USA:California | collected 2016-06-15
GGGCGGCCGGCGCCTGCCTTCGCGCGCTCGGGCCCGGAAAGGCCCGCCGGGTCGCGCTGGCGCTGCCCGCCAGGGGCGACGCGGAGGCCGAGGCGGTGGCGCTCGGCGCCCTGCTGGGCAGCTATGCGTTCGGCCGGTACCGCGCCGATGGCCAGCAGCCGGCGACCGACGTCACGCTCCTCGGCGGCGACTGGCCTGCCGCGGTGAATCGCGCCCGGATCCTGGCCGACGCGGTCACGCTCGTGCGCGATCTGGTGAATACCGGGCCTTCGCACCTGGTCCCGGCGATGTTCGCGGCCGAGGCGGAGCGAGTGGCCGCGGCCAGCGGGCTCGACGTCGAGGTGCTGGACGAGAAGGCGCTGGCCGATGGCGGCTACGGCGGCATACTCGGCGTCGGCCAGGGCTCGGTTCACCCGCCGCGGCTGGTCCGGCTCGGGTACTCCCATCCCGGTGCCGCGAAGACCGTGGTGCTCGCCGGCAAGGGCATCACCTTCGACTCCGGCGGCCTGTCGCTCAAGCCAGCCAAGGGCATGGAGGCGATGAAGTCCGACATGGGCGGCGCGGCGGCCGTCCTTGCCGCGATGCAGGCCATCGCGGCGCTGGCGCCGGCGGTGAACGTTGTCGGGTACATGCCGCTGGCCGAGAACATGCCCAGCGGCACCGCGCAGCGGCCCTCCGACGTCATCACCATCTTCGGCGGCACCACGGTCGAGGTCCTGAACACCGATGCCGAGGGCCGGCTCGTGCTGGCCGACGCCCTGGCCAGGTCCGCCGCCGACGCGCCGGACCTGCTGATCGACGTCGCCACCCTCACCGGCGCGCAGCTCGTCGCGCTCGGCCCGCGGATCATCGGCGTGATGGCCAACGATGACGACGTGCGCGACGGCGTGGTTGACGCCTCCCGGCGGGCCGGCGAGGACGCCTGGCCCATGCCGCTGCCGGAAGAACTGCGCAAGGGCCTGGACTCCGCTGTCGCCGACCTGGCGAACGTGGCCACCGAGCGGCACGGCGGCATGCTGGTGGCCGGCTTGTTCCTGCAGGAATTCGTGCCCCCCGGGGTTCGTTGGGCACATCTGGACATAGCGGGGCCAGCCTTCCATGAGGGCAAGCCTTACGGGTACACACCCAAGGGCGGGACCGGAGCCGCGGCACGGGCTCTGGTCCAGGTCGCGCTGGACGTTGCGGACGGACGGCTGTAGGCACGGTTTGCACGGGCCGACGGGGCGCCCGCCATGGCACGCCCCGGCAACCGATTAGACAAGGAGCACATGGTGGCGGAAGGCAGCGGCTACGACATCGTCGTCTTCGGCGGCGGCAGCGGCGGCTACGCTTGCGCGCTGCGAGCGGCTGAGCTTGGCAAGCGCGTCGCGCTGATCGAGAAGGGCAGGGTCGGCGGCACCTGCCTGCACCGGGGATGCATCCCGACGAAGGCGCTGCTGCACGCGGCCGAGGTCGCCGACCTGGCGCGCGAGAGCGCGTCGTTCGGCGTGCGGGCGACGCTGGACGGCATCGACATGCCGGGAGTCAACGGTTACAAGGACAAGGTCGTGACCCGGCTGTGGAAGGGCCTGCAGGGGCTGATCTCCGCGCGGCACATCGACGTGATCGAAGGCGAGGGACGCCTCGCGTCCCCGACCCAGGTCAGGGTAGGGGAACAGGTCATCGAGGGCGCGCACGTCGTGCTGGCCACCGGCTCGGACGCGCGCAGCCTGCCGGGCCTGGCCATTGACGGCGAGCGCGTGATCACCAGCGAGCAGGCCCTGACGCTCGACCGGGTGCCGTCCTCGGTGGTGATACTCGGCGGCGGGGTCATCGGGGTGGAGTTCGCCAGCATATGGCGGTCGTTCGGGGCCGAGGTGACGATCGTCGAGATGCTGCCGCACCTGCTGCCGCTGGAAGAGGAGTCAAGCTCCCGGCTGCTGGAGCGCGCCTTCCGGCGGCGCGGCATCGGCCAGAAGCTCGGCGCGCGATTCGAGAGCGTGAAGGACACCGGATCCGGGGTGACCGTCACCCTGGAGGGCGGCGGCACCATCGATGCGGAACTGCTGCTCGTCGCGGTCGGCCGCGGCCCGGTCTCGGCCGGGCTCGGCTACGAGGAGGCAGGCGTGGCCATGGAGCGCGGCTACGTCACCGTCGACGGCCGCTGCCAGACCAGCGTGCCGACGATTTCCGCCGTCGGCGACCTCACGCCCGGCCCGCAGCTCGCCCATGCCGGCTTCGCCGAGGGCATCATGGTGGCGGAGCGGCTCGGCGGCCTGGCCGTCACCCCGATCGACTATGACGGGGTCCCCAGGGTCACCTACAGCAGCCCGGAGGTCGCGTCGGTGGGCATTACCTCCGCCATGGCCGCGGAACGGGGAATCGAGGTCACCGAGTTCACCTACGATCTGGCGGGCAACGGCAAGAGCCAGATCCTGCAGACCCAGGGCGCCGCGAAGGTCATAGCGACGGCCGGCGGCGGCCCGGTGCTCGGGTTGCACCTGGTGGGCGCGCGGGTCGGCGAGCTGATCGCCGAGGGACAGCTCATCTACAACTGGGAGGCAACGCCCGCTGACGTCGCCCAGCTCATCCACCCGCACCCGACTCAGTCGGAGGCGCTCGGCGAAGCGCACCTCGCGCTTGCAGGCAAGCCCCTCCACGTGCACTCATAACCGAGAGCCCGCCCCGCCGGGCGGGCAGCGCCCGTCGCCACGGCCAGCCGTGCGCATTGAACAGCGAAGGAGTCGCGGAACGCCATGTCGGTCTCCGTATCCATGCCACAGCTCGGCGAGAGCGTCACCGAGGGCACCGTCACACGCTGGCTGAAGAAGGAAGGCGAGCGTGTCGAGGCCGACGAGCCGCTCCTCGAGGTCTCCACCGACAAGGTTGACACCGAGATCCCGTCCCCGGTGTCAGGAGTACTGCGCGGTATCACCGTCGCTGAGGACGAGACGGTAGCGGTCGGCGCGGAGCTTGCCGTGATCGACGAAGAGGGCTCGGCCGCCGGGGCGGCTGCCGGTGCCGCCGCAGGCGGTGCAGCGGACGAGGCCGCGCCGGACGGCCAGGACGGCTCAGCGCGGCCGGCCGGCCAGCCGGCCCAGGCAGCGCCGGGCAACGGCGCCCAGCCCGCGGCCGCACAGGCCCCGGCCCAGGATGCCGCCGCTTACCAGCAGCCGCCGTCCCCGCCGCCCGCCTACCAGCAGCCGGCTTACCCGCCGCCCGCTTACCCGCCGCCCGCTTACCAGCAGCCGGCTTACCCGCCCGCCGCCAGCGGGCCCGGGTACCAGCAGTCCGGTAGCACGGTCCCCGGGTTCCCTGCGCCGCCGGCCGAGCCCGCGCCGCCTGCGGTCGCGCCAGAGCAGGCGGCCCAGGTGCGGCCCGCCGAGCCCGCGCACGCGGAGGCCCCGCCGCCCGCGCCGCCGCAGGCCGCTCCCGGGCAGCCCGGGCCGCAGGCAGCCGCGGCCGAGGTTCCGCCCTACGCCGGGCCGCAGCGGGAAGCGCCGCAACAGGAAGCCGCGTACCCGGCGGGCGCCGCACCCGCGGCCCAGGACGGTAGCGTGCCGCTGATCTCCGGCACGGATGGCCCGTACGTAACGCCGCTGGTGCGCAAGCTCGCCGCCGAGCACGGGATAGACCTTGGCTCGGTGGCCGGCACCGGGGTCGGCGGACGGATCCGCAAGCAGGACGTCATCGACGCCGCCCGTGCGCTCCGCGGACCGGGCGCGGTCCCGGCGCCCGGCCAGCCAGGCCAGCCGCCGGCTGCCGCCGCGCCAGGGCCGGCCGCGGTGCCGCAAGCCCGCCCGCCCGCGACCGGGCCGGCCGCCACCGCTGGGCCGGCCGCCACCGCACCGCCCGCCACCGCTGGGCCGGCCGCCACCGCACCGCCCGCCACCGCGGCGGCGCCAGCCTCCGCAGCCGGATACGGTCCGGCCAAGCGGATGGTCGAGTCCCTGCAGGTCTCCGCCCAGCTGACCACCGTGATCGAGGCCGATGTCACGGCCATCGCCAGGCTCAGGGACCGCGCCAAGAAGGACTTCGAGGCAAGGGAGGGAGTGAAGCTCTCCTACCTGCCGTTCTTCGCGCTGGCGGCGGTAGAGGCGCTGAAGGTGCACCCGCGGCTGAACGCGGTGATCGACACCGCCAGCGCCCAGGTGACCTATCACGACGCCGAGCATCTCGGCATCGCGGTGGACACCGACCGCGGGCTGATGGTGCCGGTGATCAGGAAGGCCGGCGACCTCAACATCGCCGGCCTGGCCCGCAAGATCGCGGACCTGGCTGAGCGGACCCGCGCCGGGCGGGTGAGCCCGGACGACCTGTCCGGCGGGACCTTCACGCTCACCAACACCGGCAGCCGCGGCGCGCTCTTCGACACGCCGATCATCAACCAGCCGCAGGTCGCGATCCTCGGCACGGGAACGGTGGTGAAGCGCCCGGTCGTGGTGGAGGATCCCGCGCTCGGCGAGGTGATCACGGTGCGCTCCATGGTCTACCTGGCGCTCACCTACGATCACCGGCTCGTCGACGGCGCGGATGCCGCCAGGTTCCTCATCACGCTGAAGTCCCGGCTCGAAGAGGGGGGCTTCGAGACCGAGCTCGGGCTCTAGCCACAGGCTGGCCTGGCCCCGCCGCTCCGGGAGCGGCCTGGCGGGAAACCGGCCGGGCCGGATGACCGCCGGCCGGTCGCGGCCGGCACGCACGCCACGGGAGGACGCCATGAGGGTCATCGTCAGCGGCTCGTCCGGGCTCATCGGAAGCGCGCTGGGCGTCCAGCTGGCCAGCACCGGGAACGAGGTGATCAGGCTGGTCCGCCGTCAGCCGGATTCGGCCGCCGAGATCCAGTGGGATCCGCACGCCGCGGACGGCGGGATCGATGACGCGGCGTTAGCGGGGGCCGATGCGGTGGTGCACCTCGCGGGCGCCCCGATCGCCGCCGGACGCTGGACCGCTGCCCGTAAGCGGGAGATCAGGGACAGCCGGATCGCGGGCACAACCGCGCTCGTCTCGGTGCTGACGGCGATGAGCAGTCCGCCGTCCGTCCTGCTTGCCGGATCGGCGATCGGATATTACGGGGACACCGGCGGCCGCGAGGTCGACGAGTCATCGCCGGCCGGCGCCGGCTTTCTGGCCGAATTGGCCAGGGACTGGGAGGCCGCCGCGGCGCCGGCCGAGAACGCCGGCATCCGGGTCGTGCACTTGCGCACCGGCATCGTGCTGTCCTGCCGAGGCGGCGTTCTTGGCCGGCTCCTGCCGGTCTTCCGGCTTGGCCTGGGCGCGCGGATCGGGCCGGGTACTCAGGTCATGAGCTGGATCATGCTGACCGACCTGGTGCGGATCCTTGCCTTCCTGCTGGACAGCCGCGACATCACCGGACCGGTCAACCTCACCGCACCGCAACCCGCCACCAACGCCGAGTTCACCTCCGCGCTCGCCGCCGCCGCAGGCCGCAAGGCGCGGCTGGGCATTCCGGCCGCTGCACTGCAGCTCGGCCTCGGCGAGGTCGCCAGCGAGCTGCTGTCCAGCGCACGGGTGATGCCGCGGCGCCTGCTGCAGGCCGGCGGCGAGGGGCTCTGGCACAGCGGCGGCCCGATCGCCGCCGCGCTCGCCGCCGAGCTCAGCTAGCCGAGCCGAGGCCGGGGCTCGCCGTGCTGGTGAATCCCGCGATCGCGTGCCATCGAAGCTGCGCGATCCGCTGATTCATCACCTTCGCCGGAGATCTGGCGGCGTTCGTCAGCCGTCCCGGTCCGCGCACTCCCGCACCTGCGGGACCGGGTCGCGGAGGGCCTCGGCCGGGGTCTCGGTGAACAGGGGTATCCGCCACAGCGGCGGTACCAGCGCCCGCCGCCCACTGCGCGCCGTCACCATGCCGATGGTCAGCCGGAGCAGCCGCCTGGCCGCCACGATCGCCAGCGCGGCGAGCGGTAGCTCGATGATGATGGCGGACAGCAGGCTCAGCTGAAACCCGGGCGTGCGCAGGTCGAGCACGACGTCGAACCAGGCATCGCAGAGCAGCAGCGTGGCCAGGACGATGAGGCAGACAATCAGTACCCGCCGGCCACGCCAGGCAGCCCAGCCGGTAGCGGCGAGCGCCGCGATCAGCGCTATGTCGAAACCCACCCAGGCCCCGCGCCAGCCGCCCGACCGGTAGTACCGCGGCAGGGTGACGGCCAGGACGCCGGTCCATACGGACAGCGCGATGCAGCACGCGACAATGATCGCCACCGTCGCCAGCCGGCGGCGCGCGATGCGGGCCGGCGGGCTGGCCATTCCGCCGGATGGGGCAGCCCCGTCGATCTCGGCGAGTGCTTGCTGGAGCCTGATCCGCTCCGCCGGGCTCATCGCCCGCAGCTCTTTCTCGTCGAACACGACAGCTACCTCCCCGGCCACGCCCACCCCGGTTGCCGACCGGAGCATTGGGCGAATAGGTGCTATATGCCCCGGCTGGCTGGATGCCTATCGCAGGTTCACGAGAAAGCCGGCCATGCCACGTAGGCTGTCAGCGTGGACGGAGAGCTGATTTTCGCCCGGGCCGGATTCGGCACCCGAGCAGTCGGTTACCTGGATGGCTGGGACCTGCAGCGGCGGCTGCACGAGCGGCGCAGCAGCGGCGCGATACCCGACAGCTGCCTGCTCCTTGAGCACCAGCCGGTGTACACGGCGGGCAAGCGGACAAGCCCGCTCGACCGCCCGGCCGGCGATCCGGGCGCGCCGGTGATCGACGTCGACCGGGGCGGCAAGATCACCTGGCATGGTCCCGGCCAGCTGGTCGGCTACCCGATCGTCGGGCTCGGTGACCCGATCGATGTCATTGCCTACGTCCGGTCCCTGGAGGAGGCGCTGATCAGGACCTGCGCCGACTTCGGGGTGGTGACCGCGCGGGTCGACGGGCGGAGCGGCGTGTGGGTAACCGGCGGCCCGGCAGGGACCGGCCGCGGGCCGGACCGCAAGATCGGAGCGATCGGCATCCGGGTGTCCAGGGGCGTCACGATGCACGGGTTCGCCCTCAACTGCGACTGCGACCTGGCCTGGTTCGACCGGATCGTGCCCTGCGGGATCCGCGATGCCGCGGTATCGACGCTGTCAGCGGAGGCGGGCCGCGCCATCGGGGTCGCGGCCGTGCTCGATGTCGTGCAGCGCCACCTCGCCGACGCGCTCGGCGCCCGCAGCTGGCGGACGGTCGAAGGAACGGACGAGCTAGTCCCGCCCGGCGCCGCTGCCGCAGGTCAGGCCGGCCGCCCGGTCCCCGCCGCCGTCGGCTGACAGCCACGGCGGGCGGCCGCGCCCGGCCGGTCAGCTCAGCCGGGCAGGCTGGTAGACCGTGCCCCCGGACGCGCGGGCGGCGAGCGCGGCCGCTATCCGGTCGGTGATGTAGCCCGGCGCATAGCGGTCCATCCCGCCTGGATCGGCGAACTGATAGGCATCAAGCTCCGCCTCCTGCACGACGATGCGCGTGCCTGCCGGGGCGGTACCGCCGTCGAACACGAAATGCATGATCGGCCGGGCGCCCTGACCGTAGGGCTGCGACCAGTCCACCGCGAGCAGTGCGCCCACCGGCAGGACCAGCCCGATCTCCTCGGCCACCTCGCGGAAGCAGCCGACGTGCGGCGGCTCGCCGTGCTCGCAGACGCCGCCAGGCAGCGTCCAGTGGTCGCGGTAGTTCGGCTTGACGATCAGCACGTTCCCCGCCGGATCCGTGATCAGCGCCCCGGCTGCCACCACCACGCCCGGCAGCTGCGCGAACCACTCGTCATGGTCGGCGTAGAACTGCCCGGCCGTCATGGCCTTTTCGCAGGCCGGGCCGCCGCCAGGCCGGCCAGGTGACTGGTGAGCCCGGCGACGGGCACGGCGGACTGCGCCTTGCTATCCATGTCGCGCACGGTCACCGTGCCCGCTGCGTCCTCCGCCGCCCCGTAGATCAGGCACCAGCGGGCGCCCTGGTCACTGGCCCACTTCAGCTGCCTGCCCAGCTTCCTGGAGGAGCCAAGGTACATCCCGGCCCGCAGGCCTGCCGCGCGGGCCGCGCCGGCCAGGGCGAAGCTGCGCCCGGCCAGCTCATCGCTCATCACGGTGACAGCCACGTCGAGCCGCCGGCGACGGCCCGCCTGGCCGCCGGGCATCAGCTGCAGGATCCGCTCGATGCCCAGTGATCCGCCGGTGCCCGGCAGGTCAGGACCGCCCAGGTCGGCGATCAGCCGGTCGTAGCGTCCGCCGCCGGCGATCGAGCCCGGCACGTCCGGCGCGGTCGCCTCCCAGATCGGCCCGGTGTAGTAGCTGAGGCCGCGCACCATCCGCGGGGTAAAGACGATCCGGCCGTCCGGCACCTGGCCGGCCACCAGCGACAGCAGCTGGTCGACCTGCTCGAGCCCAGCCGCGCCCTCCTTGTTGGGCTTGAGCGCGTCCCGCACCCGGTCGGCGGAATCGGGCGCGGCCAGCACCTCGACCAGCTCCCCCGCCCGGTCCGCGGCGAGGCCGCGCCCGGCCAGCTCGGCCCGCACGTCGGCGGGCGCCAGCTTGTCCAGCTTGTCCAGCGTGGCCAGGACGCCTGGCCCCAGATCGGCCGGGACGCCGAACACCTCCAGCAGGCCGGACAGCACCAGGCGCGAGTTCAGCTGCAGGGTGAACTGGCGCAGGCCCAGCTCACCGAGCACGTCATGCTGCGCGCACAGCACCTCCGCGTCAGCCATCAGCGAGGTGGAGCCGAGCGTGTCAAGGTCACACTGCACGAACTCGCGATAACGGCCCTTGCCCGGCCGGTCGGCCCGCCAGACCGAGCCGATCGCGTAGCGCTTGTACGGCGACGGTAGCTGGCTGCCGTAGGCGGCGGCGACCCGCGCCAGCGGGACGGTCAGGTCATACCGCAGGGCCAGGTCCGCCTCGCCGGACGCCTCGTGCTCGCCGCGGCGCAGGATCTTGAAGACAAGCTTGTCGCCCTCGTCGCCGTACTTGCCGAGCAGCACGTCCAGCCGCTCGAACGCCGGGGTCTGCAGCGGCTCGAACCCGTAGCCGGAGTACACCGCATGGATGATCGCGAACGCCCGCTCCCTGGTCTCAAGCTCGGCGGCGAGGAAGTCACGGGTACCCGACGGGGGGTCGAACTGCGTTGGCATGCGCCTATGCTCCCCGACGCGGGTGCCACTCGTCACATCGGCCCGCATCGGCCCAGCTAAGGCGCGGGCAATAGGTCGTGTTAGCGTGATCGGCGTGCTGACGGACTAGCGGCGAGCCGACCTGACCGGATACTGCCCTAGCCCGAGGAGCGCCTGCATTGTCCCGGCCCGAGACCACCGGCCGCGCCCCGGCGCGGCGGCCGGGCAGCGACGGCCGCGGTCAGCGGCGCACGCTCAGCCTGGCGATCATCCTGCAGGCATTGATCTCGGCCGGCGACGGCCTGGCCATGATCGCCCTGGCCAACCGGGTCTTCCAGAGCTCGCACGCGTCGTGGGCGGTAGCCGCTGTGTTCCTGGCGGTGACCGTGCCGATAACCGCGCTCGCACCGGTCGCCGGCGTCCTGCTTGACCGGCTGCCCACCCGTCCGGTGCTGGTCACCGCGGCCCTGCTCGAGGCGCTCGTCGCGCTGGCGCTCAGCCTGGCGACCGGCGTCGGCGCCACGCTGGCCCTGTCCGTCGGCTTCGGCGTCTGCGCGGCGGTGCTGCAGCCCGGGCTCGGCGCCATCGTGCCGCGGATCGCCGGGTACCAGGGCGTGACCAGGGCCAACGGGTACCTGCAGGCTGCCACCTGGGGCGGCTTCACCGCCGGTCCGCTGCTGGCGGGCGCGCTGACCACGGCTGGCGGTTCCGGCCTCGCGCTGCTGGCCGACGCCGTGCTCTACGCGCTCGGCGCGGCCGGGCTGTACTTGCTGCGACTGGCGCCGCTGGCATCCCTGGACGGCACCGAGCCAGGCCAGCAAAAGACCCCGCTCGGCACCCAGATGAAGGCCGGCTTCCGGTATCTCCGGGCGGACCGGGACGCCGGGATGCTGGTCGTCATCGTCGGCGTGATGGTCGCGTTCGCGAACATGGCGGTCGTCGCCGAGGTTGTCTTCGCCGAGCAGGTGTTGCGGTCCGGCCCGGGCGGCTACTCGATCCTGGTGGCCGGCTTCACCGGCGGGATGGTCATCGGGACGCTGGCCGGCGGCCGGCTGCCGCGCCGCTGGCTGCTGCTCGCGGCGCTGGCCGGGACGGTGGCAACCGGCATCGGCATCGGGCTGGCCGGAGCGGCGGTGGTGCTCTGGCAGGCGACGGTCGCGTACGGCTTCGGCGGGCTGGCCAGCGGCGTGGAAGGTGTCGCCACCCGCAGCTTCCTCAACTACCGCGCGCCGCCCGAGGTGGCGGGGCGGGTGTTCGCGCTGTACTCGGGCGTGCTGTTCGGCGCCGCCTCGGCAGGCATGGCGGTGGCAGCCGTCCTGCTCGCCGCGCTGGGCGCCCGCGGGGTGCTCGCGGCGGCCGGCGGCGGCGGGATTATCGCCGGCGCCGCGGGCTCGGCCGTCTACGCCCGGCGCGTGCTCCTCGCCCGCCGCGCGGGCCGGGCGCGTGAGCGCAAATACCCATGAGATGCTATTGCAAGTTTGTCGCAGCTAACCCTACCCTGGTGACCGCCTGAGATCTCCAGGGAAAGGCGCCGATAGATGCCCGATTCGCGCACGCGTCCCGCGGTAGGCGCGCGGCCCCGGGAAAGCGCGCGGCGCCGGGAAAGCGCACGGCTGGCGAGGATCCGCAACGGGCTGACGCCGCGGGAATGGGCCAGGGCAGGCGTGATGGCCGGGGTGGTCATCGGCCTGCACGTGGCCGGCTGGGCCATGCTGGCCGCCGCCGTCGCCGGGCACTACCACATCAGCGGCAACCAGATCTTCGGCTTCGGCACCGGCATACTCGCCTACACCCTGGGCATGCGGCACGCCTTCGACGCCGACCACATCGCCGCGATCGACAACACCACCCGCAAGCTGGTCAGCGACGGCAAGCGACCGCTCTCGGTGGGCTTCTTCTTCTCCCTCGGGCACTCCAGCGTGGTGTTCGCGCTGGCGATGCTGCTGAACCTCGGCATCAGGTCCCTGGACGGCCAGCTGCGCGACAACGGCTCCGGGCTGCACAGCGTGACCGGGATCGTCGGCACCACGGTGTCCGGGACGTTCCTCTACGTCATCGCCGCGCTGAACCTCGTCGTGCTGGCCGGCATCGCGGCGGTCTTCAGGGAGATGCGGGCCGGCCGCTACGACGACGAGCAGCTGGAAGAGCAGCTCAACAAGCGCGGCCTGATGAACCGCTTCTTCGGGCCGCTCGCGCGGCGACGGCCTCCCGTTCTACGCGATCCTGTCATTGCCGATCCTGTTCGCCGCGGGCATGTCCCTGTTCGACACCATCGACGGGTGCTTCATGAACTTCGCCTACGACTGGGCCTTCGCGCGCCCCGTTCGCAAGGTGTTCTACAACCTGACCATCACTGGCCTCTCGGTGTTCGTCGCGCTGTTCGTCGGCACCATCGAGTTCCTCGGGCTGATCGGCACCGAGTACAAGCTCAGCGGCGGGTTCTGGGCGTTCATGGCCGACTTCGACGTCAACAAGGCTGGATTCGTGATCGTCGGCATGTTCGTCTGCACCTGGGCCATCGCCCTGGCCATCTGGCATCTCGGCAAGATCGAGCAGAAATGGGACCTCGCGTCCGCCAAGGCGGCGCCAGGGAATGAGCGCCCGGCTGGCCATCGAAACCTCGTAAATCCCGGCATTTCAGCTGCCGCGCCCGGGAGCACATGCACTGCCGTGCCGCCCGTCACTGCCCCGGCCGTACGCACGTAGGCTAGTGGCGTGGTACTCGCACCTGACGGACGACGGATGCTGCGCCTGGAGGCGCGCAATAGCCAGACCCCGATCGAGCGAAAGCCGCCGTGGATCAAGACGCGGCTGCGCACCGGGCCGCGGTACGCCGAGCTGAAGCGGCTGGTGCGCAGCGAGGGACTGCACACGGTCTGCGAGGAAGCCGGCTGCCCGAACATCTTCGAGTGCTGGGAAGACCGCGAGGCCACGTTCCTGATCGGCGGCGACCAGTGCACCAGGCGCTGCGACTTCTGCCAGATCGCCACCGGCAGGCCAGGCCCGCTGGACACCGACGAGCCGCGCCGGGTGGCCGAGTCGGTCGCCACGATGGGCCTGCGCTACGCGACCGTCACCGGCGTGGCCCGCGACGACCTGCCGGACGGCGGCGCCTGGCTGTACGCGCAGACCTGCCGCCAGATCCACGCGACCGTGCCCGGCTGCGGCGTCGAGCTGCTCATTCCCGACTTCGACGCGGAGCCGGCCCAGCTGGCCGAGGTGTTCGGCGCCCGTCCCGAGGTGCTCGCGCACAACATCGAGACCGTGCCGCGGATCTTCCGCCGGATCCGGCCCGGCTTCCGCTATGACCGCTCGCTGGAGGTGATCAGCCTGGCCAGGCGGGCGGGCCTGATCACCAAGTCGAACCTCATCCTCGGCATGGGCGAGGAGCGGAACGAGGTCAGCGAGGCGATGGCTGACCTGCGCGCGGCCGGCTGCGACCTGCTCACGATCACGCAGTACCTGCGGCCGTCGGTACGCCATCACCCGGTCGAGCGCTGGCTACCGCCGGCCGAGTTTGACGAGCTTGGCGCCGAGGCGCGCGGGCTCGGCTTCGCCGGCGTCATGGCCGGCCCGCTGGTCCGGTCGTCCTACCGGGCCGGCCGGCTGTACCGCCGGGCCATGGACGCTCAGGCGGCCAGCCGGTAAGCCGCCCGGCAGCGCCCTGAAACGGCTTTCTGCACCGCCATTTCGCGCTGCGGCCCGCGTGATCGTACCCTTGCCAGCATGGTGAACAAGCCCGGCGCCGCGGCGTCAAAGAAGGCTGCCGCCGACGCGGCCGCGCCCGGCCGTATCAAGCAGATCGGCATGGTCGCGGGCATCGTCCGCAAGGCCAACCCCAAGGCGCTGCCGATCGTGTTCGGCATCGCGATCGGCATCATCGCGCTGACGGTGGTCCTGGGCCTGGTCACCGGGACCGCGCCGTTCCTGATCCCGCTCGGCGTGCTGATCGGCCTGATGGGCGCGATGATCGCGTTCGGGCGGTTCGCGCAGGCCGCGCAGTACTCGACGATCGCCGGCCAGCCCGGTGCGGCGGCCGCGATCCTGCAGAGCATGCGCGGGAACTGGACGGTCACGCCGGCCATTGCCGCGAACAAGAACATGGACATCGTGCACCGGACGGTCGGCAGGCCCGGCGTCATCCTGGTTGGCGAGGGCTCGCCCAGCCGGCTGCCGAGCCTGCTCGCCGCCGAGAAGAAGCGGGTCTCCAGGGTCGCGCTCGACGTGCCGATCTACGACATCCAGGTCGGCGACGAGCAGGGGCAGATCTCGATCAGGCGCCTGCAGCGCCACATCATGAAGCTGCCCCGCAACCTCAAGGGCCCGGCCGTCGCTGACCTGAATTACCGCCTCAAGGCGCTGCCGCAGTCATTGCAGGTGCCCAAGGGCCCGATGCCGAGATCGGGCCGGATGCCCAAGGCCCCGAAGCCACGGTTCCGCTAAGAACGCCAGCACATCAAGGCCAGCAGCGCTCGAGCCGTCTGGGTTATTGGGTAGTGGGCCCTAACCGGTGAGGCCGAGGCGGTGCACGGTGGCCGCTGCCTCGGCGCGGTTGGCGACGCCGAGCTTGGCGAGGATGTTGGACACGTGCACGCTGGCGGTCTTGTCGCTGATGAACAGCGCCTCGGCGATCTGCCGGTTGGTGCGGCCCTCGGCCACCAGCGCCAGCACCTCCCGCTCCCGCGGGGTCAGGCCCAGCTCGTCGCCGGGTGCCGCCGGCTGCGCTACGGCGCTCTCGGCCGCGCCGGCGGCAACCGGCGCGGGCGCCAGCGCGATCCGGGCGCGGCGGGCCAGCAACTCGACCTCGGCCAGCAGCGGCCGCGCCCCGAGCCCGCGGGCGGTCGCCCACGCCCGCCGCAGCGGCACCACGGCCTCCTCGCGGGGGGCGCCGCGCTCGAGCAGCGCCTCGGCCAGGCGCCAGCGGGCGTAGGCCGCTGGCCACGGGCAGCCCAGCTCGTCCCAGGCGCCCGCCGCCTCGGTCCAGCGGTCCGGATCGCTGTGCCGTGCGACCCGCGTCCACTCGGCCTCGATGGTCAGCAGCTTGGCCCGTACCGCCCCGATGACGGCGACGCCGTCCGCCCCGGCCGCGGCGCGGGCACGTTCCAGCAGGCCGAAGGCGATCCGGGAGGCCTGGTCGCGCGCCTTCACATCACGGCGCGCGGCCGCTC
>WNGD01010511.1_pt1 | contig 14229 bp, 6 predicted proteins | sample 5400671 | NCBI WGS metagenome assembly WNGD01 (sample SAMN13153369, study PRJNA577476) | soil metagenome | isolation source: 40 cm soil or saprolite under grassland replicate 2 | place: USA:California | collected 2016-06-15
AAGGCAGCGAAAACGGGTTTAGAGTGGCGCCATTGGATGTACAGTAGCATAGAAACACAATACAATAATTTTTATGGCAATCCAAAGACATTTCAAGTGGTTATGTGGTGTGGCGTCGTCGGCGCCATGAAATCGATAAGCGAGAGTGCAGGCGCATGGACGTGCGAGTGGAAAAATCGCAAGATATTATAGCTAAAAAGTGCTTTATCTATAATTTCGCCCGATCGGGTACAGCGCGAAAAATCACAAGTGATGAAGAGGACCCCCGCGCGCGAGGAGCGGGAAGTAATGGATCTGTACAGCAGCACTTGAGTCGGTGGGTTGGGCGGCGTGGCGCTGGCCAATTCGGTTATGCAAGGGCGGCATATATCTACCGATAAGGCTAAGCGGCAGTTCTCCTGACCGCACCGACCGTCGACGACAATGGATGTGCTGACTATTCTATCGGACTTTCGAATAGCCATTTGCAAGGCTTGCAAAGTGGCAGTGCTACCCAGTCAGATTTACAATCATTATGGCAGCAAGAAACACCGGCTAGACACAGCAACCCGACGGCAGATCCAATCGGAAATCTCCCAAAGGCAAGACTTGATCGAGAACGAAGAAGATTTGATTCGTGAATTGACACTGCCGTCTCCGAACACGGCTCCGTTATCCAGCTTGATATTGTACAGCGACGGACTAGCATGCACAGTTGAAGAATGCCGATATATTTGTCGCACGATTCAAGGCATTCAAAGGCATTGCCGCATGCAGCATGGATGGATCAATGAGCAGGGAAGAGGAGGATCGCTGGCTAGTCGATTGCAAGCAAGAACTATGGAGCGGCCATGGCGCGAATCGGTGCACTGTCAGCGCTTCTTCAGCCATGGCCCACGGCAAGAATATTTCGAAGTGAAAGAAATGGCAAGACAGGAAATAGCGGGCGGTATGTGGGGAGAAGCACGGCGGTTGGCGGTAGAAGGGCTGGCCCGAGCCGAAGCGAAGCAAAGACAGATGATCAGTGCCGGCGAAGAGTTGGAAGTTAGCCCATGGTTAAAGCGAACGGGGTGGATAGATCACTTGGCTGGCCATGATCGAGCTGAGCTACTAAAGACGGTGCAGGTAGGAGAGGAAGCAATTCTGGGGAGGATGTGTCAATCACTTAGTCGGACAATCGATCGAGCACAGGAGACAGCAATACCGTGTGTGATTGGACGGGCAGCTTTATTCAAAATTAATTCGAAGGAGCGGGGGAAGAAAGCAAGTGCACCATTTGAGGCACGCATGGAAGATGACAGCAAAAAGAGGTATAAAGACGTGTGGAGAAAGCTGTTATGCTATATAATGCGGACGTATGAAAGAGGGGAAGAGCGGCCAAATTATCGATTAACGACGGGGCAGTACGATGCGTTGAAGAAATTTAATGAAGCTGCGGAGGAGCAGGGTGAGGGTGAGGGTGAGGATGAGGATGACGATGACGATGACGAACGACGGCTTCAAGATCAGCTGGATCGACGGTGCTTGGAGGTGTGCGTACAATTGCTAGATCATAAGTTGGGCGATCAAGAATACAGTAGCGCAATCATTAGTGGATTGGCAGTACTGGGATTGCGCGGCGATGGTGGTTGGGCTGACGTGGAGACATACACACCCATATTATCGGCGGTTATCAAGATAGCACGCATGCTAGTACTGCAGCAGGCATACGAAATCAGACAGGATTGGATCAGACAATGCATTCAGGAGCATGGGCCCGACAGGCAAAGGGCTGAAGAGCTGGCTCCCAGCCATTACCAGCTGGTGCATGAAATGTCGGACCGGTTTATGACGGTAATAAGCGGGGATGGACAACCAACGCCAATGGATTGGATGTTTGACACGCGAACATACGGTCTCAAGATCCGGTACACCAGCAGCGCAGAGGGAGTAATCGAGTGGATTGGGGATCGGATATGCTATTCAACAATCGAGCTCAGCATGGGGGGGTTACGACAGATGGTGCATGGGCTGGTTCAAACAACGAGGACAAGACTGATTGAGGAGTTGCTGTTGCTGCCGGTGGATGAATGTGGGGAGGTGGCAGCAGGGGCTGAAGCTCTGTTGCCACGAATTAACTGGGGAGGATTGCGTGATAACCCGGTACAAAAGGAAATGGGATGGAACTTTTTAAAAGACCCGCGAAACGAATTTGCGGTTGATGGCGAATGGTGGCTGTTTGAGAGGGTATTTCAAGAAGGGAATATCAGAGGGAAGTTTGTTGATAGCGGCAGCGAGGAGTTGCGCTGGCTAGCAAGCGGGGTAGATGGGTATGGGCGGGCAGTCGAGACATTCAAGGAAGAAGTTATGATGTTGATGCATATTACCGGAGGCCAACCGGGTCGCGGGCCGGAACTACTGAGTATACGACATTGTAACAGCGCTAAGGGAGGGCAGAGGAACATTTTTGTTGAAGATGGGCTGATGTCGTTCGTGACGGGTTACCACAAGGGCTACCGGATGACTGGGGATGTGAAGATTGTGCACCGGTATTTGCCGCGAGAGGTCGGGGAACTGCTGATGTATTACTTGTGGTTGGTGGTGCCATTTTGGAAAAAGCTGAAGGTAGTTATCGACCGGGTAGACGAGTTCACGCCGTTCTTGTGGGGTCAAGATACGCCAGCAGGAGAAGAAAGAGGGATGACAGGAGTGGAGAAAAAGTGGACATCGGATCGGTTGCGGCGGATATTGCAACGAGAAAGCACGGGAAGAATTGGGGTGCGTCTGGGGATTAGCTCATGGAGACATATAGCCATCGGAATCGGGCGGCGATATTTGCGGGCAAATTTTGGCGACTCAGCTGATGATGGCGAGGAGGTGGGAGAGGAAGATGACGATGCGTGGGACCGGCAGGCAGGGCACAGCACGGAGGTTGCTGGGATGTTGTATGCTCGATGGTTGATGGAGGCGCCGCTGGAGACGCAAGGGCGAAGACAGCAATTCCGAACGATTAGCCAGAGCTGGCATAGATTCTTGGGATTTGCTTCATCGAGTAGACACAAGCGCAAAGGGCTGCCATGGGACGACGAAATGCGAGAGGTGCAGCTGAAGCGGTGGAAGGCGATGCGCGAGGTCAACATCTGGAGGCAGCTTGAGCGATTGGAGGGACGCGGGGCACAGTTTCGGGGAGTGCAAGAGGCGGCAGTGGATGCGATTATGAGGGGGGACAGTTTGGTGTTGACGATAATGGGAACTGGAAGTGGCAAGAGCTTGCTGTTCATGTTGCCAGCATCGTGCCGAGTGGCAGGCATGACGGTTGTGGGGGTGCCGTTGATCTCGCTTCGGGGGGATTTGCGGCGACGATGCGAGGAAGCACGGATCCGGTGCGTTGAGTGGGATTGCAGGCAGCCAGACGAAACTGCTTCGATTGTGCTGGTGACTCCGGAGAGTGCGGTGAGCAAGACATTCCGGACGTTTTTGAACCGGGTGCGGGCACAGCAGCGGCTGGATCGAATTGTGATTGACGAATGCCACACGGTACTTGATGCGACAGGAGATTTCCGGCCCAAGCTGTTGCGGCTAGGGGAATTGACGACAGTGGGGATACAGATGGTGTTTTTGACAGCAACGTTGTCGCCGATGGATGAAGGGCGATTCTTCGAGATTATGAGTGTTCGAGCATGCGACGTGCGGGTGTTCAGGGGGGTGACAACGCGGAAGAATGTGAAGTACAGTGTGCAGACATACCGGAATTGGAACAAGGCGGATGAGGAAGTGCAGCAGCTAGTGCAGCAAAAGTTGGAGGAATACGGAGCAGGATGCAAGATTATTATATACTGCGGAGAAATTGAACGAGGGAAGGAGCTGGCGGGTCGATTGTCATGTCCGATATATTATGCCAAGGTCGACAGCAGAGAGGGGAAGCAGAGACTGTTAGAAAATTTTATCAATGGCAAGGAAGCGGTGATGGTGGCGACGAATGCATTGGGACTAGGGATTAACGTACCGGATATTCGACTGGTGATACATGTGGAGCGACCGCGGCGGTTAAGAGACTATGCACAAGAAAGTGGGCGAGCAGGACGGGATGGGAAGGAAAGTGAAGCAATTATTATGTGCAAAAGGGAGAGAGGGACGGAAGAGAGGGAGGATAGAGTTGAGATGTTGGTTGGAGGAAGGTATTGTCGACGAAGGGCGTTAGATTTGACAATGGATGGGCGAGAGGATCGAGTAGAATGTGAAGAGGGAGAGGTCAAATGTGATATTTGTGGGGAAGATGAAAGCGTGGGACAAGAAGACGAAGAAGATGAAGAAGACGAAGAAGTCGAGGAATTTGTCGAGGAAGTTGAGCGGCGTGAGTGGATAAGAAATGTAGGGGTTGAGAAGCAAAGCGAGGTTGAGAGGATAAAATGGCGGTTGATAGAACAGCTGGACAAATGGGGTCGTCAATGTGCATTGTGTTTGGTGGAATGGAAGGAAGACGCAGGAACGCATGTTTTTGCAGAGTGTTCGAAGGAGGAGGCGCATCAAGCAAAGCAGAGCTGTGCAGAGCTGGAGAAGATCCGATATGAAGTATATTCGTGCTGTTTTTTTTGCGGGACGCCGCAAGAAATATGTAAGCGATGGGAAGAAGGAAATGATGGGTGCTGGAAAATGGTGAAGGGAGTGGATTGTCAGTATAGCGGAGTGATAATACCGGCGGTGGTGGCAATACTTGGGGCATCGGACGAGGACAAGTGGGGGCAGCGGTTGAAGGAATGGGGAAGCGAAGATGATGTAGATGTGATGAATGGTGAAAAGGTGCGACAGTGGTTTGGGCGGCGAATTCGATTTGGGAATATGGAGGCAACGCAATTAGTGAAGATATTTTATATGTTATCAACGGAGTGGGAAAGTGAGAGGGATGTTATAGGGTAATACAGGCTTGGATAGAATAATTTACCATTGATCGGCGAGGGATGAATGTGCAAGAGTTCGAGGGCGGACGGGGATATTAACATAATTTCTACGGTCAAAGGGTGGTAAAAGCCAGCGGGTCGACTTCGGTCATTCATCCAGCATATGACAGTGGAAAAACATAGCGATTTATAGGTTCAATTCATGCGGCACAGAGAAAAATTTTGGACTAGAAGAAAGAGAAAAGCGTGTTCTATCTGTATGAGCTAACTAGCAGTGTACCTGAGGATTTTTGGGTAGTACTAACGGGGAGAATAAGGGCAGAACGAGGGCAGAAACGAGGGGAGACGAGGGCAGAAACGAGGCAGAAACAACGCATGAGTGAGGCAGCGGGGGCTGGGTATGAGATGGTGGAACGGCTGGAGCGCGGGACGTGCATAAATGAAGACGTGGTCAGACGCACAGAGACGTGGTCAGACGCACAGAGACGTGGAAAGACGTGTGGAGACGCAGGGTTGCGGCGGCAGAAAATAATGAAAAGTAATAGAAAGAAGTAGAAAGCGGTGGAAAGCAGTGGAAAGTAGCTAGAAATAGTAGAAATGGGTAGAAAGTAGCGGGAAGCGGTGGAAATCAGTAGAAAGTGGCGGAAAGCAATGGAAAATAGTGGTGCAGCAGCGGTTCGGCGGCGGAAAAGAATACAAAGCGGCAGAAAACAGCAGAAAGCAGTGGAAAGTAGAGGAAGGCTCGGGAAAATAGTGGAAAGCGGTGGAAGTCAGTAGAAAATAGCGGAAAATAGTGAAATGGGTAGAAAGCGGCGGAAAGCATTGAAAATAGTAGGAAGCAAGGGAAAGCGGTAGAAAGTAGCGGATCGGCGGTAGAAAAGAATAGAAAACGACAGAAAGCGGTGGAAGATGGGGTAAATAGAGTGAACATCAATAAAACAAAACAAAACAAAACAAAACAAAACAAAACAAAACAAAACAAAACAAAACAAAACAAAACAAAACAAAACAAAACAAAACAAAACAAAACAAAACAAAACAAATGAATGTATATAGATAGCATCTACTGGACGTGGAGAATTCAGATCCGGCCATGAGAATGCCAGGCTTTGACGGTGTAATTGTGGTGTGTGGTGGTTAATGTGACGATTTTGTAGGTGGTGGGCTCGCTTAGAAAAAGGTGAGGTTATTCATCATCGCGCTCGCTGGCTATGAGTTGCAGCGCTTACGTCGGAATTAAGGCCCATGCTGTTGTCAATGCTCTTGAGCTACACATAGAATACCAATCTCAGGCCTTGCTATATTGACGGTGCAATTTGCTATATTTTTCCATGCAGCGGGCTTAGGAAAAATGACTATCAAAAACACGCGGGACGCCTTACCGCATCGAGATTTTTCATCAGAACACGTGAGAGCGACGCCTTAACGGAATTCACCGTGTGATGCACACTTGCACGCGATGCACAATCACATACAAATTTTGTATGGCAAAATTTCAGCAACACAAAAAGGCCGAATTTCTGCCCAAGAATAATAACAGAGCTTCTAGACGGCCATAGCTGCTTATATACTGACGCTTGAAATTTTAGCATTACTACCTGCGCTGCTAGAGCAATTGAAAATTCACGACTTTTCGCGTTTTTGTATGGGTGTGCATCACGTGCAAGTGTGCATTACACGGTGAATTCCGTTACCGCATCGAGATTTTTCATCAGAACACGTGAGAGTGACGCCTTACCGCATCGAATTTTCATCACATCACGCCTTACCGCATCGAGATTTTTCAATATAACACGCGAGAGCAATGTCTTACCGCATCGAGATTTCGATTAATCAGCTGCAATTACGTTGGGAAGATAGGGGAGACCAGCGCCCTCTTTGTGCTCCCGTGTCCTGAATCTATGGCGCCAGCAAAGAAGGGAAAGGGCGGACGTCCCAGGAAGCATCATTCGGAGGAGGAGCGACGGGAGGCTAACAGGCAAGCCAGCAATCGATATAATCATCAGACCCCAAAGGCGGCACCAGCTTCGCATCCCTTCGTGTACGTTTATGCCGGTGCCATCCTGCAGCAACCGGGCTCGGCCCCACCAACAATCTCTGCCTTAAGAATTCAAACTGGTGAACCGACTGTCCCACCCGATGACGATATTAGCTTTCGACTGGGCGACAGGAACGATGCATCTGAGGCCCTAGAGCCGAAACCGGAACCGGAAACGACGCTAGAGTTTGGGAAAGGAGCGGAAGCTGAGGCAGCAGCCGCTCTTGAGAGCCTACGTTTGTCCCCATCTCTCCCATCACACCCTCCACGTTGACTTCTGACAAGGACAGGACAGGGACGTCGACTAGGTAGCGATTCTAGCGTGGCAGCATGACAGCATCAGCAATTCTATGGTCGCACTGATGCAGCACATCGTCAGCAGTTGGCCGACCAACACTTGGAGGTGGAGGAGCATTGGACGCTGCGCTGATGCAGCACTACGTGGCGCATTGAGACATAGCAACGACGCTGGAATAAGGGGAATATTTGTAATTTACGTGCACGCCTCAAATAATTTATTATCCCGAAGGTATTGCTTGGTGCTAAACAGTATGGTTTTCTCTAGGCGTACGGTGTGCTCGCGTAGGAAACTGGAGCTATTCCTTCTTAATGTTTTTTATCCTTCAATTAACCAACGCCTTACCACATCAGGATTTTGGTCAATCAGCCTATAACTAAGCCTTACCATTTCAAGGTTCCGATCAATCATGGAGAATATTACGAGCGGGAAGATAGGGGGAGACCAGCCCCCATCCCGTCCCCTCTGCCTGAAATCTATGGCGACGGCAAAAGGATAAGGCGGACGTCCTAGGATGCATCATTCCGAAGTGGAGCGACGGGAGGCTAATAGACAAGCCAGCGATCGATACAATCATTGAACTTCGGCGATAGCGGTGGCGGTAGTGTCCTGAATCTCTATGGCGCCAGCAAAGAAACGCGGACGTCCTAGGAAGTATTTTACCGAAGAGGAGCAACAAGAGGCTAATAGACAAGCCAGCCATCGATACTATCATCGGACCTCAGCAATAGCAGCAGCAGCAGCTTCGTCGCCCGTTGTCTACGTTCATGATGCTCGAGCTATCCTGGAGCAGCCAGTCTCGGCTCCACCAACAATACCTGCCTTAGGGATCCAAGCGGATGGGCTGACCATCCCACCTGATGACGACCTTGGCTTTCGGCTGGATGACGACGAGAATAATGCACCTGAAGTTGAGCTGGAGTCGGGGCCTGGGCCGGGGCCTGGATCTGGGCCTGAGCCTGAGCTTGAGCCTGAGCCTGGGCCTGAGCTTGGGCCTGAGCCTGGGCCTGCTCTTAGGCCCACACCGGAACCAGATTCGACGGTAGAGGAGATGGCTGAGGCAGTAGCCGCTCTTGGAAGCCTACGTCTCTCTCCATCTCCCATCGCAACGTCTTCGAGATTGACTCCTGATGAGGACAGGGACGTCGACTGGACAGCAATTCTAGCGTCGCAGCTTCAGCAATTCCATGGCTGCACAGATGCAGTACATCGTCAGCAACTGGCTGACCATGAGTTGGAGGAGGGGGAACATTGGACACTATCAGAGATGGTACAGAAGACTGCAGCCGTCTTTCCCCTTTCGCTCAAATCCGAGGGTATGCAGAAAACGCAAGATGTCAGTTACGATCGAATCTTGTCCTGGGGCAAGCAGCTCATTGGAAAAACGCCATGGTCCAACCGGCTAGGGCCTGAGCCAGCAGATCGTCCACCATGCATCTGTCTCCAGAAGTCCAACAGCCCTTCCGAGCCCACACCGTCTCCAACACTGCAAGCGTTCGATATCGACAGCGTCTTAGGCTTTCCGACAAGCCTGGCTTTTGCAAAGCAAGGCCTAAAGTTCAATCTTTGCCCGCAATTTGTCTCAAATCTAGATGCAGACGTGCATCTGCAGTTGCCAGTTCCTATCGAAGGTGGCGTCACTACGTTGATGCCATTGCACAAAGTCCCACATTGCCAGCTGGGTCGGCTCGGTGGCATGGAGGAAGTTTGCATCTACGTCTTTTTCCCTGGTCTCTTCGGACAGATCGCCAAGACATTACCCAAGCAGGAGCTGCTGCAGCGTTGGGTCGACGCTGTGTTGCTGCCAACGATCTATAGCCAAGTCGATGCGACTACTAGTCAGCACTATCCTGCCTCGTATCGTCACAGCAAGATGAATAGTCGAGCTAAGAATCTCGAGACACTCTCCAAGAAGGACAAGTCGGCATATCAGCATCAAGCTCTATATCACTATCTCCAGGCGGACGTCTTGGAGGAAGTGTGGGCGATCGTGCAGGCTTCCACCGATGAGCCAGGCTTTCGTCAATTCCAAGGAGCGCAGCTGTTCCTCAACGGCAAAGGAATGAAGGTGCTGACAGCGCATCCGACGTGGTCAGAGACCTGGACTGCATGGCTCTCCCGCTGGGAGACGGTGGTTGATTCTCGATTCCTGCCAGATAACTGCTGCTACGTCGATCTGGGTAAGGAAATCTGTCATCCCAGCACGTATCTGGACAGAGCTTCAGTCAGCAGTTCTGCGACAGGGCCACAGACCTTACTGTGGCGATCATGCTGCTTGGAATCGTATTGGACTTGGATCAACAGCCACAGTGCGGAGACAACTATTGGAACCAGATCGAAGTACAACACTGCTATGCTTCGAGATGCGTCAGGCATGACGATTTGCACCAGGACCGGCTCGACGGCTCAACAGCAAGGATTGATCTACAGCCAGTTCTACAACAGCGACAAGGAGATCTTTGATGCAGCTAAGACTTATCCATTTACCAATGGTGCGCTTGAAATCTTGGCCCTGGATCGCAGAGTGCGGCAGACATGGCAGAGCGTGACGGCGAGCCAGAGATACAACGCCGACACGCTCCTGAGGTCTTACTTTAGCAGCAAAGCCCGCTGCCACGAAGGGCTCACCAAGTCGTACTATAAGTCCTTCGGAATTCGGGAGGAGCATCGAGTCAGCATCGCCTTTGCCCGGCGTCTCGATGACCACATGCAGATACAGGAGGGGGTTCAGCCTCGACGGCAGCCATACTGGCAACTAGGGAGCCGGTCATACCTGCGATTCTTATATCATAATCTCAACAAATTCCTAGCCGTGTTCGAGTACATTTACGTAACGCAGAATGTTGACTTTGTCAGTTGGGAGGCCAGCAAGATGATGATCATGCTCCTTCGCATGGCTCGACTTTGCTACGGCAGCCATAGATATTCGCAAGAGGTGGCGGTCTGGTGGGACAAACGAACATTCTCTCAGGGGGGTCGAACCTTCTATGGACTTGGAGTTGGAGACACTATGGCACAACATGGCTATGGATTCCTGAAGGATCGATTTGACTGGAAAGGGCTGCGGCTGGAGTCAAAGTACAGTGACCACACGCTCTTCGGAAACGTTCACATGGAACGGGCTTACTACAAGCGCTGGGTGGATCTCAAAAATATCAAGGACGACTTCCTCCTGATTGAAAAGCTAGGTCGATGGCTTGAAGTTGCTATCAAGCTACAGAACCGTGCTATGCGCGACTTCATATTAGAGGGGATGCTGTGGGTCTGCCTCGAACACTTCAGAAAGGAGGTCTTCTATTCGATCAAGGAATCTGTTGATCCCGACTATCTCGAAGACGCTCTGGCTGGGCAGATCCTGCTCTGCAAAGACAACCTGGATCGAGTGTTGGTGGAAAGGCCTCACGTTGTTGACGGGAACAGAATGCGATTCAAGGATGCGTATGATTTTGTGGCTTTTCTTTGGGAATTTGACGATAAGCTGGAGCGAAAGCATTGGGAATGCAAAGGATATCGACTGTTGTATCGTCGAGTGTTGAGCACGCTGCATGCACACGCGCCCCGGGTTATAAGACAGTGGCGAGAGGAACTACATGAGTTGTTCCTGCAGACCAACTGGATAGTCCCTTATCCCAATCATCTGGTGTTCTGGCAGCGTACCAAGCAGAGCGAACGGATGTGGCTGAGTCTGTACAACGGCAGTGTTAGTGCGAATCTGGAGGATGACAGGCAGATGAGTTGGAATGTCCTCTACACGGTGGGGAAAAACAGCGCATGGATTGTTGGACGAGGCGTCCATCAGCATCTTCAAGGTTGTCCGTCAGTGTCGCCAGTATATAAAGCCATCAGCTGGGGCGAGATTTTTGATGAATTCATGGAGATAGAGTATGGAGGCGCAGCGTAGGGGGAGAGGCTGGAAAGATATGGAAGACGGGACTCCGCGTGGCTGCAGGATTCGACTTCTTCGGCAAAGGAATTATTCGAGTACACTGCTAGGTAGCATATACAAATAGAACAGGCTTTCCTCTTTCCGAACTAGAAATCATCTCCGTAGCACGTGGGTTGAAGCTATAGATGGGCAGGTGAAGTTGTGGAGATGTAGGTGATGCTCGCGTAAAAGAGGTGCGGCCCGGCCATCTTCCGTAATTATTCTTCGCGATATTTCGCTATTATTCTCCACTAACAGTGGCTTAGCAAGGCTTAAAACCAGGCAGCGCAAAAACGAGCAGCAGAAGTCCAGACGTCCTGACCAGCAGCATTTAAAAAAAAAAAGTCACGTGGTGATCCATACAAAGAAAAGCGGATAAACCCGAATTAAGGACTTGCAAAACAGCACCACACAGCACCACACAAGGCTTCAATAGCGATAATATTTAATCAAGCAGTCAATTACACCAGGCGCGACAAGATGCACATTTCAAAATTTCTATAAATGCGTGGGTTCCAAAGTAATTTTCGTTCAAAGTTCGGGCAAAAGTGGGCGCGGTCGGGCGCGATCGCCAAGCGAGTCGGGAATGGAATTTTTCAAACAACACCGCACAAGATTTTTCAATGGAGATTTCGAATGATAGACACAGTCAATTAGACGCTGGTGAATAAGATGCACTTCTTAGAATTTTCATAAATGGGCGGGTTATAAAGTTATTTTCGTTCAAATTTCGGGCAAAAGTGGGCGCGAAAACGAGCGGAGAATATAAAATTTTTTCCCAACACCGCACAAAATTTCAATGGCGATTTCGAATGATAGACACAACAGTGTTGTCCCCCTCTGAAGGCAATACTTAGGGCTCGGCACGGATCGCATCCGCAGCTTTTTTTCATACCCGCATCCGCAATCCGCAAAATTGAGACTGAAAAAATCACCTGATTACGAAACGGCGATACATCGGAATTGAACCTTGAGCACGTGTTTCCATGATGCTGTGACAACTTATGATAAGTTATCAAACACAGTATGAAAGGAGAGACTATGTAGATGTTAATGTTCCTTAATAGCTCTTATGCATATAATTCTTAACATATTCGCTCGTGATCATAATTGTTTGCGGATTGCGGATCGCAACAACTCAAATCCGCAATCCGCATCCGCAAATATGAAAATCTGCCGATGCGATCCGCAATCCGTATCCGCATGAAAAAAAGGTGCGGATGGGATTACGGATTGCGAATAATATCCGCAATCGGTGCCGAGCCAGAGGACATAGGACTTTGGGGGACCAAAGGCAGAAAAAAGTAGGGCGGTTATTGTGTGCGGTCGGTACTTTTCGAAAAGTTGGTCAGGTACGCTGCCGGCTAGTTTAGACAAATAGAACAAACTTTGGTCTTTCATCTGAAGCACAAATGGTCTCTGTAGCACGTGAATTGAACCTATAGACGGCTAGTTGATGTTCGACGCAGCCGAACTTTGAGCCGCTGCTATGTGGTCGAGGCATGTGCGGTCATTAACTATCCAGAAAGCTGAGCGGGAACGCTGTTGGTCGGGTCTCGCAAATAGAACAGGCTTTCCACTTTTGTTTGAACCATAAATCATGTCCACATCACATGAATTGAACCTATAGATTGCCAATTGAATTTTATTTTTTTGTCCCCGCGGGGGGTCTCGAAGAATGGATAGCGAAATGAGGATAATATTCGCGTCACATGTTTCAGTCGCTAGGGATGTCTGGAAAAGTTAAATAGGTCGGAAAAATTCGTAAAAGGTCGGAAAAATTCGTAAAAGTATTTGTATTCCAGGCTGTTAGTGCCTTCCGTAGCTCTTGGTTAAATTTTCCGCCCAGTTCGACTCGCGATGAGTCATCAAGCTACGGCTAACTACTGTTCGCTAGATTACATTTTCGCCTCAATTTATTCCAAACGCCTCTAAAGAATTTGACATATGAAATCGGCAGGATAGCCATTACGGGTTGGGGTGCGCGACCTCCCCTGCTTCACGGCGGTCATTGTTTTGTTAGTCAGTTATTTATATGCGTGGTCCGGCCACCTAACAATTCAGTCGAGATCACGTGAAATCACCGATTAACATCCTATAGCGGAGGAATAGGCGACAAAGACAGGTGCGTTTGCACGGGCGAAGTTATGTTCCAAGAGCTGGAATGAGGAAAATATAGGCTGTAGATTCGCGTGCAAGCGTCAAATAATTTGCTAAGGTGCTGGAAGGGTGGAAGGGAGGCGGCACCGAAGGGGGAACCCGGAGGAATGGATGGCGAAAGGAGGAGTTTGCATGGGCACAGCTGGGTTTTGAGAGCGGGAATAAAGGAAATAATGGCAGTAGATTCGCATGGAAGCGTCAAATAATTTGCTAAGTCGCGGGGTAGGTGGGGGGACTGAATTTTGGGGGGAGGGTCCCGGAGAAATGGATGGCGAAAGGGGATATTTGCAAGGGCACAGCTGGATTCTGGGAGCGGGAAGAAGGTAAATGAAGGCAATAGATTCGCATGGAAGCGTCAAATAATTTGCTAAGGTGCTGGAAGGTGTAGCGGGAGGGTCGGCAGCACCGAAGGGGGTCACAAAATTTTATCTAGCGATCTATAGGTTCAATTCACATGGCACAGAGACGAATTTTGGATTGGAAGAAAGAGAAAGACTTGCTCTATTTGTTTGATCTAACTAGCAGTGTACTTGAGCATCTTTGGGCAGTACTAACTGGCATGAAATAATTTACTATAAGAGTGTCGTTACAGGTGTTTGGGGGTACCTTAGGGCCAAGATTTGTGAAATTTTTGCCTAAGGTGCAGTTTTGCACCTGGGAGAAGGCCAGTCTTGCACTCGGGAGAAAGAGTCAGCCTTTGCACCCCGGAAAAGGACCTGTCTTGCACCCGGGGAAAGCCCCAATCTTGCACCCGGGAGAAAGAGTCAGTCTTTGCACCCCGGAGAAGCTCAGTCTGTGAGCAAGATTTTCTGACGGCTTGACTTTGGAAGGGACTTTATAGGTTCAATTCACTCCGTGCAAAGATAGTAGGAAGATGATTTAGCTCGGAATTGGCTGTTCTCTGCAGCTGAGGGGGTTGGCAATGTACCTGAATTTGCTATGGACGTTTTTT
>WNGD01005384.1_pt1 | contig 14224 bp, 8 predicted proteins | sample 5400671 | NCBI WGS metagenome assembly WNGD01 (sample SAMN13153369, study PRJNA577476) | soil metagenome | isolation source: 40 cm soil or saprolite under grassland replicate 2 | place: USA:California | collected 2016-06-15
GACTTGAATGCATCCCAGAATGCCGATTAAAAAAGCAAGGGAGACCAAGATGGAGACTGACTTTCGCCTCCAATTCAGGGGGAAAACTTGCGCCTTGCCAGCTCCACTTGCTTGGACTTTCTCGAATGAATCAGGTGGTTTCACATGGTTCCTGCCAATGTCGCGTCAAGCTTGTTTGCTCCCCGCGAAGCTTGTTAGTGGCGGACTGTCTCGCCCGATCAGGTCCGTTGAAGCAACGGACGAAGTTCTCGGATGTCCTTCACGTTCTGGAGTTCAAGCACGCGCTCGATCAGCTTCGAACATATTGCGGCACCGAGGACAGGCGTCATCAGCTCTCGCGCCTTCGCAACTACCTCGTCGCGAGTCATGGGGTTCTCAGGAGTGCCGCGCACGTGTTCGACACGTTCGTTGAGGTGGGCGCCGTCGGTCAGCGTAACGTCAACGATGGCCACTCGCACCGGTATCAGCTTTTCCAACTCCTCATCGGGGACGAGTTGCACCTTGGCGCGCTCGCGGAGCACCGCCGGGTCCTGCATGCGCGCCTTCTCGTGGGCTGCGTGGAAGGAAACTGTCTTGTCGAGCAGCATCACCGCGACCAAGTGCTGAAGACAGATATCCGGCATGTCGCGGTTGTTGACGGTATAGGCTGCGCTGGTGGCGACATGGACCACCACCTGCTTCACCTGGTCCGCCTGGAAGGGCTTGCGCTTGTGCAGATTCTCAAGTGCGTCCAGCGGCGCCTGGATGGGACCCCCCGTGGTCCACTTCTTGAGGGTCGTCAGCGTCACCCCGTAGACCTCACCCAGTTGGTCGATCAGGCCTGCTGGATCAGCCTTGGTATTGTAAGACTCCACGAAATTGTTGGGGCCGGACAGAATATCGTCGACGCCAGTCCAGCCCGAATGAACCACCATGGCAGCGTTGACTCCGTTGCGTGCCCCCATGGCGCCGAACAGGAAACCCTTCTCAATATGGTCGGTGTCGCGCCGCCACGCGCCGATGCCGGCGCCAGCCTGTTGGGCGGCGTAATCAAGCAGCCAGCGCATCTGCTGGGCATTTAGACCCGCGGCGCAGCCGGCAGCAGCCGTCGCGCCCATGGTTCCCACCAGGTTGTGTGTTTCTTTCATCCCGGGACCGACAGTCTTCATCGCCCGCATCGCGATATCGTAGCCAAGCGCGACAGCACGCAAGAAATGTGCACCACTGATGCCGAATTGCTCTCCTGAAGCCAGCGCCGCAGGTACCACGGCGCATCCAGGATGCGCTCCTCCCGTGGTGAAATCGTCGTCGGTTTCGTCGGAATGAGCGAGCTCGCCGTTGGCAAATGCCGCCTCGATGGGTCCACACAGGATCTGGGAGGCAACTACCGTGGCAATTTTCTCGCCACCGTATGAACGAGCAAACTCGATCGCCATGTGGCCCGGAGGCAGCTCGGATCCCGAAACCATAGCAGCGATGGTGTCGAGAATGTGATGCTTTGTCTCCTGCTCTACATTGTCGGGCAATGCGCGGTTGCGGGCCTGGGCCATGTATGAGCTTAGCTTCTCCATGACCGGGCTGACGTCATGGACCACAGCCGCCGCTAAGCGTGGAAACATTGTGGCAGCGGCAATCCAGGCGGAGTTCTGCAACAAACTACGCCGGGTCAGAGTTAGCCGGCGGGTTGCACGCAGCATGTCTGCGCATCGATCTTCTGAATTCACTTCTCCCCTTGGATAAGAAAACTAGTGCCATATTACAAACATCAATGAGCGGTTACGCCTGGCTCTTGCCCGGCCCCTGGACTCCGCGGGTCAGGGGAAGTAATCACAAACCCGCGAATTTGGCCTTCGGAACAACCGCCCCGACAGCCTTTGCGACGCCGAACCGGTTCTAGAACATGACTTTAACCGCGAACTGAATCTCGCGCGCCGTCGTGGTGGTTGTAGTGAGCGCACCCGCCACGGGGTTCAAGTTTCCTGCACCATCGAAGATGTCTGTATTTGTGGGCGTGGTGGGTGGAGCAAAGTTGACATGATTCAGAATATTGAAAATCTCTGCGCGGAACTGCACGTTGAATCTTTCCGAAATCCTCTTGATGTAGTTGTTCTTAAACAGAGAGAAGTCGAGTGACGTGACGCCCGGCCCGATCAGAATATTGCGGCCGGCATTGCCGCGCAGGTTGAAACACAATGGGAAGGCAACTGGTCCCCCGACGCTTGGTGGCGTCGGATTGCAAGACTGGTTCCAGAATGCCATATCGGGAGCGGTAGGTATGGCGAAGCATTGAGTCTTGATGTAGTTCGTAGGATTTCCGGGATTCGTGAGCGTCTTGCAGCCGGGCCCACTCAGCCGGTTCGGAAATGCCCAATCGTCACCGCTGTTGGTATTTGCCGGGTCTGATCCTGTTCCCCAGGTGGCGGTGAATGGGACTCCATCACTGGCCGTAAAAATCAGCCCCAGTTCCCATCCTCCTAGTGCCCATTGGGCAGGCGCGGCAAGGGACTTCGGCGTAGGAACCTCCCACGTGCCATTTACCACTAGAGTCCGCCCGACATTGAAATCCGAGAGACCGCGGCTCAATCTCATGTCGAACCAGTGGAGACTGGAGATCGAATTGCCGAAAGTATCTCCCGCAACCGACGCCGAGCTGGTGTCGATGCTCTTACTCCAAGTGAAGACCCCTTGCACCTGAAAGCCATGGCTCATGCGCTTGGCCAACTGCGCCTCCAGGGCGTCATATTGAGAGTGTCCCTGATAAAACATTCCTCGGATTGAGCCGAAGTTCGGATTGATTGGGTCTAGCGGGTTCCCCGAGGAGTCAAACGGCCACACGTATCCCAAGGAAGTCTTAGTCGGGATGACTAGGTTCGCGTCATCTACCCGGAATGGCTGATGCACGCCACGCGAACCCACATAGGCGAGCATTGCCGCCAGACTGGGGGCAAGCTGCTGCTGCACGTTGAGATTCCACTGCATCACGTAATTGCGTTTGGGGGTCGGCTGATCATACGTGGTACGCAATCTGTTCGCCGGAAAGGAAATATTCTGGCCGCCAAAATTGAAAAAGGGGCTCGGACATGGGTTGAGGGGAGGGCTACATGCTCCCGCGGGATTCTTGACCACGGTGTAAGAAAAGAAGGGGATTGCCTGAGTCACCAGAAGTGGAAACTGGTAGGGCAGCGGCTGCACATCAAACATCCCGATTCCGCCCCGGACTGCGGTTTTTCCGTTCCGTAAGGGGTCCCACGCGAAGCCGACGCGCGGCTCAAAATCCTTCAACGTGGGATTGCTGAAAAAGGGATTGCCTAGATGGGCGGTGGCGTCTGTGATTTTCCTCAAATTTGCGAGCTTGCCGTGAGTCTCGGCCACAACGGTTGACATTTCGTAGCGCAGGCCTAGATTTAGCGTCAGGTTTGGTCGCGCGCGCCAGTCGTCCTGCACATATGCACCGAAGAGAGTCTGGCGAAGATTGCGCGGGGAAAGGGTGTTGGCGATTCCACCCTGGAATTTCGTTGGATTGTTGGTGAGAAATCCCTGCACGCTGTCGAAGTTCCAGATGCCATTTGGATCGGTGTCGGCAAGCACGTTGAGCAGCATGCGTTCGACGGCCACGCCGAATCGTATGGAATGGGTGCCTTTGGTGAAGAAGGCGTCATCATAGAGTTGAATCGAATTCCAATGGTAAAAATAGGTCGGGCTGCCTCCGACTCCTCCCGTAAAGTCACTCAGACCGCCGACAAGAACCTGAGCCGCCTTGCGACCCGCAAACGCAGCGCCTCCAACACCCAGATCGATCCGGGCTGCGTCGGGATTGATCGCTTTCAGGCTCTCATTATTGTTTACAGCTTCATGGTTGCCACCAATACGGATGGAATTCGCGAAGCCTGGCGAGAAGATGTGTGTCTCCTCCAGCGCAGCGAACTGTCTCGACGTGAGCGTGGTGAACTCAACGTTATTCAGTCCGTCAGGAGACGCGTAGGGCGTTTTGTCGAACATGTATGTGCCGAACAGGCTGTCGTTATTAGAGACCTTGTGGTCGACCCGAGCGGTAAGAAAGTTTTCGTTGACGATCTGCTGGCCGACAAAGGTGAATTCTCCGGTGTCTCCGTTCCCAAGAATAGGGCCGTTGGGCAAATGGTAGAAAGTGAGGTACTCCGCCGCCGATGGATCTACGGTGATCTGAGTTGTCGCGCAGGGATTACTTGGGTCCGCGCCCGCCGGGTTCGAGCACATGAGTCCGCTGCGCGCGTTCTGCGACGGGACGAAGGCCAGGGTCGAAATGCCCTTCGACTGCCGGATGCCTTCGTAATCGGCGAAGAAGAATGTGTGGTCCCTCACGATCGGTCCGCCAATCGCTGCGCCAAACTGATTCCGCTTGAACGGCGGAATGGGAAGCGTGCGGTCATCGAAGTAATTCTTGGCGTCCAGCTTGCTGTTGCGAAGAAACTCGTACACACTGCCGTGAAGCTGATTTGTCCCCGAGCGCGTAATGGCGTTGACCACTCCTCCGGAGGTCTTGCCGTACTCCGCCGAGTAGTTGCTGGTCAGGACGGAAAACTCCTGAATCGCGTCCACGCCCAGGTTCCCTCCCAGCACGCTGCCGGGTGCTCCATTGGCGTAGTCATTGAGGCTGACGCCATCCAAACGGTAGTTGTTCTGCTGTGGCCGGGCGCCGGAGATAGTCAACTGTTGTCCAAAACCGCGATTTCCTCGATCGGTGCCCGCCGCAAAGTCGGGCTGGGTGTGAATCGCATCAACACCGGGCTGTAGTGTTGCCAGGTCTGTCCAACTGCGGCCGTTTAGAGGCAGCTCACGGACAGTGGTCGCGTTGACCACGGCGCTGATGTCCGAGGTGGCGAGCTGCACGGCGGGGGCTTCGCCGGTCACCTGAATCGTCTCGACAGCTGTGCCGACCTTCATCGTCAGATCCAAAACCTCTGTCGCTCCTACAGTCAGTGCGATGCCGCTACGTGCTTCCGTCTTGAATCCTTTGGCGGAAAACTTCGCCTGGTACGTGCCCGGCAGGAGATTGGGGGCGGAGTAGAAGCCTCCGTCGTTGGTAGTGACGTCGCGTGTAACGCCTGTAGCGAGATTGTTAATCGTAATCTGGACGTTCCCGATGACGCGCCCGCTGCTATCTGTGACCGTCCCTGAAATCGTTCCACCTGCCACCTGACCCCAGGACACTGCCGGGAACAGGAATCCAAGCGTCACCGCCAAAAGAGTCAAACATGTGCCAAGGTACGTCTTGCGGTACATTTGAGCGGACATATCTCTCCCCCAAACGATTTTTTTGGTCTTTCCTCTTCGACCTCATCTCGCTTCAGGCTTTGCACTCAGCGGCCGCGAACTGCGGCTCGAATATGCTATAGGCTTTCTTCCGGAGGACACTGGGCCACCTCCAGACTTGTGGCGGATGCAAATGTACGCCTGTGGCACCTTAACCCAAGATTAATTTCTGTTCAGGTTTGCTTTCGAGATTGCTTGCGGAATGAGTTGCAGGCAGAACCACCGTGAAGGTTGAGCCGACGCCCGGTGTGCTCTGACACTCGATGAAGCCACCCTGGGCGCGCACGATGGCCTGAGCGATGGCCAAGCCTAGCCCCCCGCTATGGGCTTCGCCGCTGCTGGGCGGGACAGCACGATAGAACCGCTCAAATATGAAGGCCAGGTGCTCGCTTGAGATTCCAATGCCCTGGTCTTCGAAGCGAGCTCGAATCGTACCGGCCTGTTGCTCTAGAGTTACGCGGACTTGGCTACCATCGGAAGAATACTTGATCGCATTATCGAGAAAAATGAGAAAGAGTTGATGCAGAAAAGCCTCATCCCCGGAGTAGGCAACCTCCTCGTTTAGCTCACGCACGATGGCAATATTCTTTACGAGTGCGCGCGAAGTTACGAGAGCACAAGCCTCTTCCAGAACCTCGTTAATGTAAAGAGGTTCGGACATGAGGTGGAGCTGTCCAGCGTCAGCCATGGAAAGCGTGAACAACCCTTCTACGATCCGAGTCAGTTTCTTGAATTCGTCACTAAAGGCGGACAGAGTTTTTCGATATTCTTCAGCGCTTCGGGATTTGGAAAGTATCAGTTCAGTCTCGCCGTGAAGAACAGCGAGGGGTGTGCGCAGTTCATGCGAAGCATCAGTCACAAATTGACGCAACTGACGGACGGCTGAGTCAACCCCCTCGAACAGATGGTTAAAGGTCTCCGCCAGGCGACTCAGTTCGTCATAGGGAGACGATACGGGTAGCGGTGTCCAGAATCCATTCTGATTGGTGACCCTCCTCGCCATCAGGGCCGCGTGCCGGGTGAGCGCGGTGATAGGCGCCAGACTTCTCCCCACATAAAAAGCCGAAATGCTGGCAGTAAGAAAGAGGCTTAAAGGAAAGAGCAGCAGGGCAACTCTTCCAAAGCTGTCGAGCACTCTATTGGTGCCTAGTGTGGGGATAGCCACCACCAAAATACGTGTTTGATTCCCTTGTTGAAAAGGAACGAGTGCAATGCGTACTGATTGAGCGTGCCCGATAGTTGCAATTCCGAAGGTGGGACGTGAAACAGCGGGGCTGATTCCGTTCAAATCGATTGCAGCTGTAACATTTCTCGAACGTTGAAGAACTCGGCCCGTTGAGTCCAGCAGTTCAAAAAACTCCCCAGGAATGTCCAGCCTGTTTACATCCTTTGCATTGGGTTCCGTGACGATGTCGGCAATGAGAGGACGAGCCGTCTCCAGTAACTGGCGGTTGAGTTGGGTAGGAACCTCGTGGGCCAAGAGGCCCCAGAAAGCAAGATATGACCCAGCGAGGAGAACCCCGACCACGGTGGTGAACAGCAACATCATGCGAATACGAAGGGTCTTCGCTTTCATTCCGGCATTCCCAGGCGGTAGCCGACTCCACGAACGGTATGAATCAGCTTCACCGATTGATTTTGCTCAAGCTTCTTGCGCAAACGATTGATGTAGACTTCCACCAGATTTGTCTCGCTGTCGAAGTGGCAATCCCACACATGCTCGACAATTTCGCTGCGTGTGACCAGCTCGGGAGCGCGCAGCAAGAAAAGCTCGAGCAGCGCGAATTCCTTCGTGGTCAGAGGAATTACTTCATGGCCACGCGTGGCGCGTCGCCGGTGACGGTCTAGCGAAAGATCCGCATAGTTTAATTTTGCATTGCCGCTATGGAAGCCCCGCCGAACCAGCGCCCGTACCCGCGCGAGTAGTTCCGCCAATACAAAGGGCTTGGTTAGATAGTCGTCCGCACCAGCGTCCAATCCCTCTACCTTCTGTTCCGTCAGCCCTCGCGCGGTTAGGATCAGGACCGGAGCCTCGATCCCCCGCTGCCGTAACTCGCGGCAGACTTCAATACCACTGATGCCAGGTAGTCTGACATCGAGTAGGATTGCGTCGTAATGGACGTCGGTCCCCAATTCCAGCGCCTTCTCGCCCGTCTCGACTACATCCACCGCGTAGGTATTTTCTTTCAGGGCACGCGCGATAAAGCTGGCAACCTTGTGTTCGTCTTCGACTAAGAGAATGCGCATACCGCCTTTGCACATATCATCGCACACCTACGACCCGCTGCACGCCGTATGTCCGCTGGAAGGCCAGGAGTTGCCCCCCGCCCGGCGGATTGTTCAGTGCACCTCGAAGACGAGAATCTCGGCGCTTGTAGTTTCGTGCTGCGGTACCGCCACGAAGTATCGATTTAGGTCAGGAACCAGGCGCGCAGTTTTCCCCAGCGGTCCCGTAGGAATCGTTCCAAGCAGCTTGTAGTTGTCCGGATCGGTCTGATGATAAACATCTACGCTGCCGTCACCAACAGCATAGATACGCTTGCTGGCAGCGTCGTACGTCGCGTCGTCGACACCCTTTGTTATGGGCAACGTGGTGACTTCCTTTCCGGTTTGGGTGTCGAGCACAGAAATCTGCCCGCTGCGACAGGCCACAAACAATCGATGGTCTGCTTCATCGAAGCCCATGGCGACATTCGTCTTGCATTTGGTAACAGGCCAGCTCGCGATGAGCTCCCGTTTGTCCCGGTCGACCACATCGACCTGGTTTTTGGCCTTGTTATTGATATATATTTTCGGGCTCAATTTCTCGAGTGCCATTGCTTCAAGTGTGTCTCCGTCAATTTTGATGTCGGCTAATTTCTTGCCAGCGGTCGTGTCGACGACGCTAAGCATAGAGTATGTCTGGTGGACATCGCCACCGCCATTGTCGATGTAGAGGTATTTTGTGGCGGCATCGTATCCGATTGAATCGGCGTCCTCCAGCAATTTCACGCTCGAAAGCAAACGGTAGCTTTTGCCGTCGAATATCTTGAGGTCCCCAGCATCCCCATCGGTCACGTATATGCGGTTAAGGTCTTCGCGATAGAGCACGGCATGGGGCTTCCCGATTCCGCCTATTGTGCGGATGAGTTCGCCGGTCTTGAAGTCGAAAACGAGCACCGCCTTGTAAGACTCTGGAGTCGCAAAGAGTCGGCCACCCTTTAGATCAACCTCAAAATGATCGAAATGTCCTTTAACGTCGGGAGGCAGTGTGATGGTCCGGACAAGCCTGAGTGGCGCGCTTTCTTGACCCTCGGCCGCGACTTCGAACACAAGAAAAAGCGTCACGAAAATTAAGAACAGTTTCTTCATTTTCTCTCCCGTAAGGTATGTGCTCTGTTTTCGGTCCGACAGAATTACGAAAAACTTACTTGATTTCGCTACGGCGAAGTTGAGACCGACCGGTACTGCCCGGTTCGCAAGCCAGCACGACAGAGCATAATTCATTCACTGACATGGGAACTTAAAACAACATTAATTTCTATTTAGCTGAAAAAAGAAAAAAGACAACTTTTGTTTGAAAACAAGCGCCTTAAATCCTCTGCGAGCTTCACTGCTCGCTCACGGGTTTGAGGGTCAGTTGACTCGACGAGCAGCCTCAAGGAGTATTTACTCGTCGAAAGGTAAACAGTTGCTAGCCGAAAATAGAAGAACTCAATTCGCACTGCTCTCTTTTTTGAGGATTGCTTTGGTGAGCGCAATGTCGCTCTTGCGTCCATTCGGAGCAAATGCGCAAAACTCTCACGACAACGGAGCGACTCCACGACAGCATTCGGTGCGGCATGTCTTGCTGCTTAGCGTCGACGGCATGCATAACCTTGATCTCGCTAATCTGGTCAAAAACAGACCCGGATCAGCTCTTTCAATATTGAGTTCGCACGCGGTTACTTACTCCAACGCTTCTACTTCGTTCCCGTCCAACTCGTGGCCCGGACTGCTTTCCATGGTAACGGGAGGCTCTCCGAACGTTACGGGTGTCATTTTTGAGAACTCTTACGACCGCAGTTTATCGCCCCCCGCTTCCGATTGCTCCAAGATCGGAACTGCCGTGGTCTTCGATTCCTCGATCGATAAGAATCGTGATGCAGTAGATGGCGGGGGAGGGATCGACGAGAACAAGCTGCCGCGCAATCCGAATAATCATTGCGCGCCGGTTTTCCCGCACAGTTTTATACGCGTGAACACCATTTTTGAAGTTATTAAGGAGAGTGGCCGGCGTACCGCCTGGTCAGACAAGCATCTGGCTTATGAATTCGTGAACGGACCATCAGGTGCAGGAGTGGACGACCTTTTTACGCCGGAAGTCCGTTCTTTCCACGGCCCCGATAACGTCGAATCGTACGACGACCTAAAAGTGACGGCGATCCTGAACCAAATCGAGGGAAAAGACCACACTGGAACTCAACATGTGGGTGTGCCAGCCATTTTCGGCATGAACTTCCAGGCTGTCAGTGTTGCGCAGAAGACCAGCGGCGGTGGTTACCGCGACGCGAGTGGTAATCCCAGCACGGTTCTAGAAGATGCCTTCACTCATACAGATCAGTCCATAGGAAAAATCATCGCTAGACTACAGGCTCGCGGCTTGTTTGACTCCACGCTCATAATCGTCACTGCTAAACACGGTGACTCCCCGATTGACCCTGAAAAGCTGAGGCGCGCCGACCTCGAGCTCATCCCGAAGACTGTTGCCGCGATCGATAAAGGGTTATTGGCGGGTGTCGAGCAAGATGGAAGCGTTGCCCTGCTTTGGCTCTCGGACCAGCACCGCACGCCTGACGTCGTCCATGCCTTGAATAAAATTCAGTTGGAGGCCGGCATTCAGGAAATGTACTCCGGCGAATCATTGAAGCTGTTGTTTAACGACCCCATGAGTGATCCGCGGGTACCAGATATCATAGTTCAGCCAACTCCTGGGCAGATCTATGTAGAGACAGGCACCACTTTCATAGCAGAGCACGGCGGTAATGCGGACACCGATCGGAACGTACCGCTTCTTGTGTCGTACTCTGAGTTAAGCCCTGTTCAGATTAAGTTTCCTGTACAAACTTCGCAAATTGCCCCGAGCATACTCAAGGCGCTAGGGTTGGACCCGGCTTCTTTGGACGCGGTCAGAATTGAGAAGACACCGCTCTTGCCCGGATTGGATTTTGAACAAATATCTCGCTCGCCGGCGCCGAAGCCGGCTGAAATGCCACGTCCTTTGTAGGGAGGAACTATGAAGCGAATGCAAGTCGCCGTCATGGCGTTGTCAGTGGCGCTGGCAGTCAACTCCAAAGCTCAAGATCACGCACCTTTGAAGCTCGTAGCGACCATTCCCCTGCCTGGGCTCCACGATGGCGACTTTGATCACTTCGCTCCAGATGTCGATGGACACCGGCTCTTCCTAACCGGGGAAGAGAATGAAAAGGTTCTGGTCTTCGACACCACCACAAACCAGCTTATTCACACCATTGAAGATGTGAAGGCGCCGCATGCAATTCTCTTCCGCAAGGATTTAAAAAAGCTTTTCATCGTGGCCGGTGACGCATCCGCGGTTCAAGTTTATGACAGCGATAGTTATAAATTGCGTGGAGAGGTAAAAGTCTCTATCGATGCGGATTCCATCGCCTACGATTCCGCCAGTCACTACCTTTACGTCGTCAATGGGGGCCGGGAGGCGCATACACCGTATTCGTTGATTAGCGTTATTGATACCGACAACCCTAAAAAGTTACGCGATGTCAAAATCGACACCAACCATGTCGAAGCGATCGTGCTCGAAAAGTCTGGACCACGGATGTTTTGCAACCTGACGGGTAAGAGTGCGGTTGGAGTCCTCGACCGGAACAAGTCTGCACTGCTGGCCACTTGGCCTTTGCCCGCGGGCTACAAACTGAATGTTGCGATGGCTTTTGATGAAGGGGACCACCGTTTGTTTGTAGTCACCAGAAATCCTGGTCAGTTGATTGTCCTTAACTCGGACAGCGGTAAAGTGATCAGCAATGTGCCGGCAGTAAGCATGGTTGATGACATGAGTTACGACGCCCAGCATAAGCGCCTTTATCTGGCCGGCGACGGAGCTTTGGATGTTTTCGAACAGAAGGATCCCGACCATTACGCTTTGCTGGCGAAGATTCCAGGAGGCTTCCGCGCAAAGACGGGCATTCTGGTCCCGGAACTGAACCGCTACTATCTCGCTGTCCCTCATCACGAGAATAAGGACGCCGAAGTTCGTGTATACGAGATTCAGCCCTAGCGAATACTCTAGAGTCACTTTGCTGAACCGCGGATCCGTCGCCGGTCTGCAATGTGGAACCTTCAACATTCGCGAGGCTCAGTAATCTCAATGACAACCGCCGAACAGCCTGACGTCAGAACCGGAATCTCTCCATCGCGGATTTCACTCCGCTGGGTGCGCATCATCCCCGTCGCTCTCATTATGTACACGATCGCCTTTATCGATCGTACAAACATATCTCTTGCCTTGCCGCATATCAGCCGGGACCTCCATTTGGATCCGCAGCAAGCCGGGACGGTCGCGGGCATCTTCTTCTGGGGCTACCTGGCGTTGCAGATTCCCGGAGGGCATCTGGCCAAGCACTGGAGTGCGAAGAAATTTATCAGCGTTCTATTGCTTGTATGGGCCCTCTTTGCGATCGGCTGCGGCTTGGCCCGTACCTATCACGAACTTTTGTGGCTCCGGTTGCTTCTGGGAGTGGCGGAGAGCGGGGTTTATCCGGCCACTTTGATCCTGCTCTCGCACTGGTTTTCCCGTTCCGAGCGTGCGCGCGCCAACGCATTTTGGCTGCTGTGCTTGCCGGGGGCCGTAATATTAGCGTCGCCTTTTTCTGGATGGATTTTGGACCACTGGAATTGGCGGGTGATGTTGGTCGTGGAAGGCTCGTTACCTTTTTTGTGGCTGGCGGTTTGGCTTGTATTTATTCAAGACCATCCCTCGCAGGCGTCCTGGCTTCCGGAAGGCGAACGCGTTTCCCTGGTGGAAACCTTGCGCCGCGAGTCTTCTGAGTTGGAGGGATCGGAAAAGATTCCCTATTTTCGCGCGCTGTTACGGCCTCAGGTGTTTCTGCTCGCAGCTATCTATTTTTGCTTCGTTAGCGGACAGATGGGGCTGTGGCATTCGGACAAAATGCATGAGCGCCGTTTTCACGCTGCCGGAGCTATGTTGTTTGGGGGAACTTGCATCCTGCTCGCAGTTGCCACCATTCCTCATTCGCTACTGATCGCTTTCGCATTCATCGCACTGAGCGGCGTCGGAGCTTACGGTCCGATGGGCGCGTTCTGGGCTATCCCGACAGAAACCTTGTCGTCAAGAATTGTCGGCTCGGTAATGGGCTTTGTAAACGCTATCGGCAACCTTGGGGCATACTTCGCTCCGCTGATCGTGGGATACCTCAACAAGAGGACGGGTAGTTTTCTGGCAGGATTTACATATTTGGGCATGATTACGTTGGTTGGCGCGGGACTCACGATGTTGGTGAAGGCGGCTCCCAAACATGCGGAAGTGGGATCCTAGGAGGGACGATGAGGTCTGACGCGAATCGGCTGGCGGGAAAGGTGATTCACATCGGGGCGATGATAGTTCTGGCTTGGTGCTTTTCTCTGTGTTCCTTGTCGGCACAAGAACAAGAACCTGAAACTCCGCCGCCTCCGCCGCTTCCTCCGCCGCAGGCCCGAACGCATGAGCGAGTCGCAATTCGCACCGGACGTATGTTTGACGGGAAGTCGGACGCTTTCACCAAGCAACAAGTCATTCTGGTCGAAGGCACGCGCATCGTGCAGGTAGGGCCAGCGAGTGAAGTGCACATCCCGCCAGGCACCGATGTACTCGACCTGACCAACGCGACCGTGCTACCCGGACTGATCGACGGTCACACTCACATCTTCGCGAGCGGCCCGGACCTGGATGCGCAGATGTTGAAAGAGTCTTTGCAGTACCGCACATTGGAAGCGCTGGTCAATGCCCAGCGTGACCTTTACGTCGGCTTCACGACGCTGCGCGATCTGAAGACTCTGGGAGGAATGTACGGAGACGTCGATCTACGAACCGCCATCAACAATGGGCTGGTGCAAGGCCCTCGCCTGCAGGTTTCTGGACGGGGCCTCGCGACAACCGGAGGATTTCGTCCCAAGGGATACTCCCGCGATATTCCGTTGCCATCGATGTTGGAGACAGTCGACAACCCGTGGGACGCACGCAAAGCAGTCCGCGAACAGCTCATGAACGGCACAGACTGGATCAAAATTTATGCCGCCTACGATTTCACATTTGCACCGGACGGAAAATTAGTTGTCCTTCCTACATTCACGCTTGAGGAAGTTCAGGCCTTTGTTGAAGAGGCCCACGACAAAGGTCACAAAGTCTCCTGTCACGCGTTTGGCGGGAAGGGATTGCATAACTGTCTCGCTGCCGGGGTGGATACGATTGAACACGGAGTGCAGCTCTCCGACGACGATATCCAGCAATTCAAGACAAAGGGCATCTACCTTATCCCGACTCTCTATCATTACCAATTAGACCGGGAACACGACGCCAAAAAATATGGCGGTCGTACTGTAGCCGAAGTGTCGGAACCAAACTTCCGGCGCGCCGTCGCCGCCGGCATCAAAATTGGTTTCGGGACTGGAGTGGGACCTTTTCCCCACGGTACTCAAATCAAGGAATTCGAATACATGGTCAAGTTCGGGATGACTCCAGCCCAAGTTATTCGCGCTGCGACCATCGTGAATGCGCAGATGATGGGATGGGATAGCACCATCGGTTCGATCGAGCGCGGCAAATTCGCCGATTTCGTGGCCGTATGTGGGGATCCGCTGGCCGATATCACAGAACTTGAGCGCGTGAAATTCGTGATGAAGGGCGGACAGGTTTTGCGTAACGATCTGAACTCTCCAGGTGGCAAGGGATGCAGCCAGA
>WNGD01007093.1_pt1 | contig 14221 bp, 11 predicted proteins | sample 5400671 | NCBI WGS metagenome assembly WNGD01 (sample SAMN13153369, study PRJNA577476) | soil metagenome | isolation source: 40 cm soil or saprolite under grassland replicate 2 | place: USA:California | collected 2016-06-15
GCAGTTTGTGCCAGGAACAGCACAAGAAAAATTTGAAACATTCATGTTTCAACATGCTGAAAGGAGCGTAAGCACAGGCATTTCACCTTCACCATAGCTGATAAACTTCGTAACCGTCCATGCGGAAGTGCAAAAATTGCTGATCTGTATGCGACTCTATTTTCTGGGCAAAAGTCTCTGCCTCAGTAGAACCGATTCTTAATATGTAGGCCGCATGAAGATTGGCATGTACGATGGCATAATACGGGGCGTAACGATCATGGGCCTTGAGTTGTCCGTTGATGAAAATAAGGTCACTACAGATGATCTTCTCTTTGCTTTGAAATGTCGTGCGATCACAGGTCCAGTAGTCAGAATAGATGCGGGTAAGACCCCTGCGCAATAAATCATGGACGAATGTCTCTTGTTGCTGGTTGATGGCCTGAATCTGGGGAATCAGGCTCAGGGTGCTGATGGTACCGAGAAGGAATACCGCTCCGATGATGAGGAGCACAATCCCCCTGAATGTGATGAAGAAGTGCGACAGCCTTTTTAGTGGCCATTTGAGGCTGCTGAAACCACTCCATAGGGGTGAAATGATGGCAGGAGTCGCAACGAGCAGGCCAAATAAGTAGCGAGCGGAGGTAGTTGGCCACACCGCTGGTGAAGGACTGAGTACATAGAGCAACATAGCGAGTCCGGCACTTCCCAACAGCACCAGGCGAGCGAAATGACGGATGAATGTTTGGCTCTGTTCATACGACGGTATCCCTTTTGGAGATCGACGCCACGACTTCCATATGCCTCGTATGGCACGAATCATGGCTATGAGCCACAAGAGCGTAAAACCTAGACCCCAACTCAGATAACTAGCCGAACAGAGGAGAGTTTTTTTATGGAGAATACCCGAGACTGAGATATCAGCAACGTTACAGTTGAGGTTGATGCCAGTTTCAGTCGGTAAGTGGAAAGCGTGGATAAGTAAGAGTGAGGAGGTCAGCCCCTTCCTGATGTACTTTCAAGATGTCGGTAAATGTATTTGCTACAGGAGGGAGCGTGAGGTTGGCATACAAGAAAGGAAAGGCTCCTGCTATAAATCCAAGTGCCAGAAACACGGGCGCCCACGATCGCCACTCCCGCCAGCAAAACACAACCAGGATCAATCCTGATCCCAGTACAAAGGGGAGAATGAGAACATCACTCCAGATGCCAAGGCCTACAGCCAATCCCCATCCCGCATAAGCGATCAAACGCCATCGCTGATCTCGCCTGGATACAATGTGTGACTGTGATAGCGCCAGCCAGGTAGCGAGTAGAAAGGCAACGCTTCCAAAGAAAATCGTCTCCTGGTACCCGCCAATCGTGGCAAGTTCTCGTTGCAGCAATACAGATGATCCCAGGCTCAATAGAATGAGCGTCGCCAGGGCCAGTTGTTTGCTGTATAACAGGCGTGTCAGTAGATACATGCTAATAAGAAAGAGGATGAACAAGAATATGACGCCAAGCCGGAGAGAGAAGGTTGAGGGACCAAAGAGGGAGAACAGGGGAGCAGCAAGAAACGCTTCTAAGGATCCCATATAGTGTTGGCCATAGAAAAACACGGGATGCTCTCCGCCATAAGCGATGTGCAAAGCCATCAATCCCATAGTACTTTGATCACTGTCTAATTCAGGCCAACCCTGACTGATCAGGAGTACACGAAGCAGTGTTGCTATGGTGATGATAGTAGCTGCTCCCAGGTGATAGGTGTCAATGTGAAAGCGCTTATGTTTGCGAGCATAAGGGAGCAGGACGTTATTCATCTGGTCTCATTCCTTTCAAATTCGTATACCCCCGACGGGAGGTGTATTTTGCTTCGGAAGGATGGAGAGCTAACGTTACGGGATCATTGACAGAACTCGTAGGAATTATCCCCAGCGAATCAGTCCCATTTCGTGTTTGCTTGCCAGCGCTGGATGGTTGGGCAGCACACGCACCCCATAAGCAATGCTGCCGCTTGTGGGTGGTTGCAGGTGAAGTTTATAAAGGTAAGAGCCGTCTAACTCCTGTTTTGCGTATTCCATCGACAGCGTACGCTGTATCACAATGTGCTCATCACTGGCCTCACCATAAACGAGTTCGACTGTAAGATCTTCAGGGCGCAATTGGTCTGAGCGTACCCAGACTCGCACATCAATGCCCTGACCAAGACTGATTTGTCCTTCGCGCGGTCCTTCCACGTACAGTTGCAAGCCCGGCCAGGCTTGCTTCATTTTGTCCTTCCAGGTAGCCAGGATGCGCGCCTCGGCGTAGTTATCCTGCTCAATGTTTGTGCTTTGCTGGATCTCTGGCACGTAAAAGCGCGTGGTGTACTCTTTTACCATGCGGCGCATACTGAAGACAGGAGCGCACGATCGAATTGCCTCCTTCATGAAAGCAAGCCAGCGATGTGGAATACCATCGTCACCCCGATCGTAGTAAGTTGGAACAATCACCTCCTCGAGCAGTGCATACAAAGAAAGGCTGTCAGCCTCGTCCTGGAGGTTCGGGTCATGATATTCGCGTTCTTCGCCAATCGCCCAGCCATTTTTGCCGTTGTAGCCTTCCGCCCACCAACCATCCAGGATACTACAATTCGGCTGACCATTCAGCGCTGCTTTCTGGCCGCTGGTACCACTGGCCTCGTGCGGGCGAACAGGGTTGTTCAGCCAGAGATCTGTGCCGGAAACCAGGTAGCGGGCCATGTCTATGTCGTAGTTTTCCAGGAAAATGACCTGACCCCGGAATGCATCACTGCGCGAAAAGCGGTAGACTTGCTCGATGAGGGCTTTGCCTGGACCGTCAGCGGGATGTGATTTGCCTGCAAAGATGATCTGGACAGGACGTTCGGAATTGTTCAGAATACGTCTAAGACGTTCAGGATCACGAAAAATGAGCGTGGCTCGCTTATATGTAGCAAAGCGCCGCGCAAAGCCAATGATTAAGGCATCAGAACTAAGCATATGCTCGAACTCGGCCATCTGGACAGATCCCTCGCCCAAGCGCAGGTGATGGTGTTTCAAATGGCGGCGCGAAAAGCTGATCAGGGCCTCTTTCCGCTGTAAGTGCACTTTCCATAGTTCCTCGTCAGGAATCTCTGTCAGCGAATTCCATAAGTCGGGTTCATCCACATGCTCTTTCCAATCTTCACCCATGTAGCGTTTGAAGAGGGTGTCGATCTCTGGCGCAATCCAGGACGGGGTATGCACGCCATTGGTAATAGAGTCAATTGGAACCTCATCTGCATCTACACCTGGCCATAAGAACTGCCACATATCCCGTGAGACTGCTCCATGCAAAGCGCTCACGCCGTTATGCTGACCCGTCAGGCGCAGCGCAAGCACTGTCATACCGTAGGAAGGGCCCCAACCATGATCTTCGCGAGCTACGTCCACGAATTGTTCGCGTGCTAACCCGAGTTGTCCCCAATAAGAACTAAAGTATTTGTCAATCAGGTCGTAAGAGAAAGTGTCGTTGCCTGCCGGAACAGGTGTATGCGTTGTGAAGAGCGAGTTAGCAGCGATCGCTTCACATGCCTCATTAAACTTCAAGCCAGAAGCTACCAACTCCCGGCAGCGTTCCAGGTTGAGAAATGCTGCGTGACCCTCGTTTATGTGCCAGGCAGCAGGTGAGATGCCCAGTGCGCGCAATGCGGTCCCCACCATATAAGCGCGCGGAAAGCTCCCGGTCATTTGGTGCATTGGGAGCAACATCGGTATCCATGAGATACAGCGTAATGCGGCCCACTTGCAATTTCCATACCTTTGCATGAATGCTTCTCCCCGGCAAATCGACACTGATCATTATTTCGTTACCATCCGGGTCACAAGCAGGTATAGCCGGAGCTTCGGTGAAATGCAACTTGTCATAAAACGCTTCTTGTACACCATCGCGAGTAATACTTTGCCGGAAATAGCCTTGAGGATACAAGAAGCCCACGCCTACAAACGGCAGACCCAGATCACTTGCCTCTTTACAGTGATCGCCAGAAAGAATGCCCAGGCCGCCTGAGTAAATTGGTAAGGCCTCGTGTAATCCGAACTCTGCCGAGAAATATGCTATCGTCTTGTTTGCCAGTTCAGGGTAGTTTTGTGAGAACCACGTTTCTGTGCGAGAGTGCATGTAGCGGTCGAAGTCATTCAGGATATTATCATAGTGCTCAAGGTACGCAGTATTATTGGCTGCATGCTCAAGGCGCTGTGGCTGAACTTCGCTGAGAAATCGAACAGGATTGTGTCCTGCATCTTCCCACAGGTCGGGATCAAGTTCACTATAAAGGGCGAGCGCTTCAGGATGCCAGCTCCACCACAGATTATAGGCGAGTTCATAGAGTCGACTGATACGAGAGGGCATGATGGGAAAGACCGTCATGCGGCCAAAAACTTTCACGTGGCTGATTCCTTTACTTTAACTGTCGTGCATCTTAATCCAGCCATGGCGTAGCGCGTGTACTACAGCGGCAGTACGGTCATTCACCGATAGCTTTTTGAGGATAGACGTAATGTGATTCTTCACCGTCTGATCACTAATCTTCAGCGATTTAGCAATCTCTTTATTGCTATTGCCTTGTGCAATATAGTCCAGGATTTCAACTTCACGGTTTGACAGCGGTGAGTAGGAATCTTTGCCAGGCGGTTCTTCCTCTTCCACCGACAGTTCGCGGAACGATTTAAGGACACGGCTGGCGAGTTGCGGTTTGGAGAGTACATCATCATTGATGAGATATTCGCCGTGACTGACTCTGCGTACCGCATCTACCAGCTCTTCAGGCGTGATTTTGCGCGTGTAGTAGGCGGCTGCTCCCACCTTGATCGACTGAAACAGGCGCTCCTCGTCTTCGGAAGGAGTAAGGATCATAATAGCCATTTGTGGGGCAAGATGGCGCATTTGCCTGGCTATCTCTAGTGGATCGGCGGTAGTGAGGCCTGCATCGATAAGCGCCACATCGGGGTTTCCTGTGCGGGACAGTTCGAGAATTTCCTCAGCATCAGTAGATATACCGATGATCTCACAATCTCCCATTTGTTCGAGCGTAGAGCATATACCCTGGCGGAACAGGGGTTGCTCATCAACGACGATCACTCTTATCGTTTCCATCAAATTCCTCGCAGCAGAGCAGCTAGAGCGGAATTGCCGCTGTACTGCCTACACTTCTATCGTTCTATACCTAAAATAAAGAGAAAGCATCCACTCCTCAGGTTAATGGGGGGGAGTGTCGTATGAGCGATTGTGCCTTGGGCACTTGCCCAACTAATGCATCATTATACACACAAAACACGCGATGAACAATCGTTAGATAGCCAATCTGGTGATATCTACGTGAATTGGAGAAAATTGGAAGAGAGACTTTACTAGATGCGTTCCAGGCGTCTTAATGTGGAGTTGATAGCGACACGCAAGCATTCGATCACACCTTTGCCTGTGACTGCAACAGACTCAAAGCTCGGTACATGGTAAGGATTAAGGTATTGCTCAAGTACGGATACAGGCAGTATATCCTGCAAGTCCCGTTTGTTCCATTGCATAACCAGGGGAAAATCGTGGATATCCTTGTTCATACGCCGGAGCTGCTCCTGGAGTTCGTTCCAACTCTCGATGTTCTCTTGCAATTTGCTGGCTTGAGAATCGGCAACAAATATCACGCAATCAGCGCCTTTAAGAACAGAAATACGTGTCTGTTGATATAGCACCTGGCCTGGCACTGTATAGAGTTGGAAGCGAATCTGGAAGCCATGAACCTTGCCGAGTTCAAGAGGGAGCAGATCGAAATAGAGAGTTCGCTCGGTTTCCGTATCAATCGAGACCATGTCTCCTACGTCTCTCGGATTGACTGCCTGATGTATATAATGCAGGTTAGTGGTTTTGCCACACAGACCAATGCCGTAGTAGACTATCTTACAGTTGATTTCTCTTTTGGCCATGTTTATCAGGGACATTAGTAGTTATTCTCCTGCCTGCTCATATGTGGATGCGTTTACACCAGAACACACTCTTTGGAATTTCGAGATAAACTGTAGAGGCGACCTTCCGTCCGGTCGCCTTGTTCTCAGTCATTCTTTGTTACTGAACAGTATACAGTATAATGCGGAAATTGCCAACTTGCCAAATTTCCCTTCCAACTCCTATATTATTTAAACGCAAGATACAAACATTCAGGAGCACTATATGCATTGTAATTGGGGAGTTCTTGGTCCTGGCTTCATTGCGACTCGCGCTGTTATCCCTGCGATACAACAGGTTCCTAACTCTCATGTACTGGCTGTCGCTAGCAGCAACAAAGAGCGTGCTCGAGTAGCAGCTCTAAGTTTTGGCGTGGAGCGAGCGTATCATGGCTACCAGGCTCTGCTTGATGATCCTGAGGTGAACGCAGTCTATATTGCTCTACCTAATCACCTGCATCGTGAATGGACAATTCGTGCAGCCCTGGCTGGTAAGCATGTGTTATGCGAGAAGCCACTAGCGTTGACTACTGCTGAATGTGACGAGATGATAGCCGTCTGCCAGCAGGCGAGCGTACTCTTAATGGAAGCGGTGATGTACCGCTTCCATCCACGCATGCTCTACCTGAAGCAGATGCTCGAGACTGGCGAATTGGGCGATATGCGTTTCTTACACGCTGCATTTTCCTTTCCTTTTGGTGCCCACGGAAATTATCGTGCCTATGCCCAATTTGGTGGCGGCGCCTTGCTGGATGTGGGTAGTTACTGTATCAACGCCGCTCGCTGGCTCATTGGCTCTGAACCCGACTCTGCCCAATCTGTGATTTCGTATAGCCTGAAGGCTACAGACCTGAGCACAAGCGCGATACTGCGTTTTGGGGAGGATGTGTCGGCACACATTCAGTGCAGCTTTACCGCTGCCGAGCATCAGACGATCGAGGTGGTAGGCGTTGCAGGCGCTGTCACAGCTCCACTTGCCTTTACCGCCTGGCGTAACGATATAACAGTGCTGATGATTCAGCGCGGGATGGTATTTGAGCGGAGGGAGTTTGTTCCGGCCGATCCTTATCAGCTCATGGTAGAGCATTTTACAGAGTGTGTGATTGAAGAGAAACCATTGCTCTATCCGCCTGAAGATGGCCGGGCAACGTTGCGGGTTCTGGACATATTGAGAAACAGTGAAATAGCATTATGAAAATGTGATCAAATCTTGATTTTCCGGCATTGACGAATGGCCTGGAAAAGGCTAGACTTACAAGCAATCGAACTTGATTGTATTGCAAATAGACATAAAAGGTCAGGTAGGAAAAAATGGCTATAGATACCAAAATTACCACCGACTTTGAGGTCGTTATTGGCCTTGAAGTCCATTCACAACTTCTCACAAAAAGCAAAATGTTCTGCACATGCAGCACGGACTATGCATATGCTGCGCCGAATACACATGTGTGTCCGATATGTATGGGTATGCCTGGTGTGCTACCCGTAATTAATGAGCAAGCTATCGCTTATACGATCATGACAGCCCTGGCTCTCAACTGCGAGATTCCAGAATACTCGAAGTTCGACCGCAAAAACTACCCGTATCCTGACCTGATGAAGGGGTACCAAATCTCGCAATATGATATTCCTTTGAGCAAAAATGGGTACCTCACGATTGAACACGACGGCCAGACAAAGCGCATCGGCATCACTCGTGTCCATCTCGAAGAAGATACTGCCCGCCTGTTGCACCACGGAGGATACAGCCTGGTGGATATCAACCGTTCTGGCACGCCATTGATGGAGATTGTGAGCGAGCCGGATATGCGTTCGCCTGAAGAAGCGCGGCTTTACATGCAGAAACTGCGTGAAATCCTAGTGTACCTGGGTGTCTCCTCGGGGCGTATGGAAGAAGGGAGCCTGCGCTGCGATGCAAACATCTCCGTTCGTCCTGGAGGGCAGCAGAAACTGGGTGTCAAATCAGAGATCAAAAATATGAACAGCTTCCGTTCAGTGGAGCGAGCGCTAGCATATGAAGCACAACGCCAGATCGAGTTGCTACGAACCGGACAGCCTATTCACCAGGAAACTCGCGGATGGGTTGAGACAAAGGGTATTACTGTGCCACAACGGAGTAAGGAATATGCACATGATTATCGTTACTTTCCAGAGCCGGATCTTCCGCCGCTGTTAATTAGCCGCGTTTGGGTTGAAGAGTTGCGGGCACAACTACCAGAATTGCCTGATGCCAGGCGCGCTCGTTACATGGACGAGTATGGACTCTCAACTCAGGATGCGAATGTATTGACGGAAGATAAACCACTCGGTGATTACTTTGAGCAGGTTGTAGCAGCCTCTCAAACGAATGACCGCAAAGCACGTGCAAAAGCCGCCGCTAACCTGGTGCTCAACGACGTGGTGCGATTGCTTAAAAACAACTCCATTGCCGTACAGGAGAGTCCTCTTTCACCAGCGGCTTCGGCCAATTTGCTTGATCTGCTGGAAAAAGAACGCATAACAGGAAAACAAGCCAAGGAAGTACTGGAAGAAGCGTTTGCGTCTGGAAAAATGCCCGATGTGATTGTTAAGGAAAAGGGGATTGAACCCCCCCTAAGTGATCTGAGTGCCTTGGAACGAATTGTAGAGGAGGTGATAGCCAACAATTCCAAGGCAGTCAGTGACTATCGCGCCGGCAAGACAAATGCGTTGCAAGCATTGAAAGGTCAGGTGATGAATCAGACCCGTGGCCGGGCAAAACCCGATATTGTATCAACATTACTCATAGCAAAACTAGACGAGACACCAACCAGCTAGTTGGTATCTCATTTTCTTGAAAAGGAGAAATGCAGACAATGCACGAAGAAGTGAAGTCTGCCGCATTGAATCCCTATCAAATGGCGGTTCAGCAATTTGAGGCAGCCGCTGACAAAATAAACCTCTCAGAGGATATGCGAGAGATTCTGCGACAACCCAAGCGAGAACTTACCGTCAATTTTCCTGTTCGACTCGATAACGGTCGGGTCAAGACCTTTACAGGTTATCGTGTTCAGCATAACGTCAATCGTGGCCCGGCCAAGGGTGGTATTCGTTACGGTCCTGATGTTACGCTCGACGAAGTCAAAGCACTTGCTATGTGGATGACCTGGAAATGTGCGGTTGTGGGTATACCTTATGGTGGTGCGAAAGGCGGCGTTATTTGTGATCCTAAGCAAATGAGTCCTGGCGAATTAGAAAGGCTCACTCGCCGCTATGCGACTGAGATCTCTATCGTTATTGGACCACATAGCGACATTCCAGCCCCTGATGTCAACACCAATGCTCAGGTGATGGGATGGATTATGGACACCTATTCCATGCATGAAGGCTATTCTATCCCCGCTGTTGTCACAGGTAAGCCTCTCTCTATCGGTGGTAGTGAGGGTCGTAACGATGCGACCGCTACCGGCGTCTTATTTGTTACTCGCCAGGCTGCGAAGCATCTCGGTATGCCATTGCGGGGCACGCGTGTAAGTATTCAGGGTTACGGAAATGCTGGCTCAATTGCTGCTCGTCTCTTCCATAATGAAGGATGTAAAGTTGTCGCTGTGAGTGACACAAGTGGTGGTATTTATAATGAGTCCGGTCTTGATCCCGCTGCAGTGCTGCGCTTTAAGCAGGAGCGGGGAAATGTTACCGGTTACCCACACGCACAGCACGTGAGCGTGCAGGATGTACTGGAAGTTCCCTGTGACATTTTGATCCCTGCTGCTACGGAGGGAGTGATAACAGCAGCAAATGCCAACCGTGTTCAGGCCCGCATTATATCTGAAGCTGCTAACGGCCCAACGACTCCGGAAGCAGATGAAATTCTTTTCAAGAAAGGGACGCTTGTCATACCTGACATCCTGGCAAATGCGGGTGGCGTGACTGTCAGCTACTTTGAATGGGTGCAGGATTTGCAGAGCTTCTTCTGGGGCGTTGAAGAGATAACCCAGAAGCTCGAAGTGATTATGAATCGCGCTTTTGCCGCTGTCGCAGACAAAGCTGATCAATTTTCCTGTGAGATGCGTTTAGCTGCTAATATGCTTGCTATCTCGCGGGTTGCGGAAGCAACACAGGTTCGTGGAATTTACCCGTGACACTCACGTCCTCTAAACGACTCTCCCAACAGGAAAGAAGAGGCTGTCAGGCTTTGTGACAGCCTCTTCTTTTGTCGTATGTGCCTTAGCTGATTAAAATCCTCTGCGACTCTCGCGCTTTGGCTTCTTCAAGGGCTTCGGCGCTTTCACCTGCCTGCCTGGTTTGGGCTTTTTGCGGCCACGTGCACTCCAGCTATCTTCATCCTCTTCCTCTTCTTCTTCTTCATCATCGTAAAAAAGTTCCTCTTCACCCTCCTCTTCAGCTTCCTCCTCTTCAGCTTCCTCGTCTTCCAGAATGAGATCAGGCTGGGGGATAATCGGCTCCTCTTCCGTTTCCTCCAGATCAATGTTTGGAAGTTCCAGGTCATCTGCCGCGTATTCTTGTTCGAATTCGTTCTCCTCGGGCTCGGCGAACTCATCAGGAGCAAATGTTGGCTCGACCACGGTATGTGCCCGCGTGGACTTGTATCCATCCGAAGCGGGAGCCGTGCTGCGCCCAGCTTTTCGTAGAGGCGTAGGGTTCGGTTCCAGCGTCTCCAAATCGGCTTCGGCTAGTTCCGCCTCCTCTTCGACTTTGGGTGAGCTGATGGCTACGCGCCCAGCAGCTACATCCAGCCAGTACTGAGAGTAGTAATGTGGTCGGTCTGTGTCTTTCTCGCTATCTTTCCTTGTCATTCTCCACCTTCTTATGCAAGGGGGGATCATATGGACTGTCTAAAGCCTTGATCGGCCTCTGGAACATCTCCTGCTCCAATGCCATGTGATAGATACCCCTGCAAGAATCTCGGATTATACCACCGCAATGATAGTGGTATTTCTGCTTTCATCATATGAAGAAAGTGTAGACATGTCAAGATGTATGGAAAACAAGCTCAAGCCGCCTGTGAAAAGGGACGAGACGCTGTCAAGCCCCCAAGTGCATGAATTTTTTGGTCAAAGTGTTTGCAGAGATAAATTTTCGACCTTATAATGTATTGTGAATGATTCTATAAAACTACAATTGGAGGAAGCAATTGACGAGGATTCTCGACACCATTGACAGTCCAGTCCAGTTACGTGCTCTGAAACCTGCGCAAATGAGTCAGTTGGCCGAAGAGATTCGGCACGAGATCATCGAAAAAGTCTCGGTGAAAGGAGGCCACCTGGCTCCTAACCTTGGTGTAGTTGAGTTAACGATGGCTCTGCACTATGTCTTCAATACTCCAGACGACTTGTTGGTCTGGGACATTGGGCACCAGGCGTATGTACATAAACTCTTAACCGGGCGGCGTGAACGGTTTCATACTATTCGTCAATTTGGAGGCCTTGCGGGCTATCTCAGGCGCGAAGAGAGCGAATATGACGTGTTTGGTGCAAGCCATGCCAGTACCTCGATATCAGCAGCGCTTGGGTTGGCAGTAGCTCGTGATTTACAAGATCAGCATTTCAAAGTGGTTGCGGTGATTGGCGATGGCGCTTTGACCGGTGGTATGGCATTGGAAGCCATCAATAATGCAGGTAGCTTAAAGAAAAACCTGATCATAGTGTTGAACGATAACGAAAAATCAATTTCTGATAATGTTGGCGCCCTGCATCATTATTTGAGCACGGTACGTCGTATGGAAACCTCGCCCAGCTATCGCCGCCTGCGCGAGATGGCTAAAGGCTCGATAGAGAAGCTGCCTGTTGTGGGAGACAAGGCGCGTGAAGCTGCTGGACGCGCAGAGATGAGTTTTAAGAATTTTGTGCTACATAATAAAAACGGAATGATCTTTGAGGAATTAGGCATTAAGTTCTTCGGCCCATTTGATGGACACGATTTGCCCTTATTACTAGATGTCTTTGAGGATATCAAACATATTGAAGGCCCGGTGATCGTACAGGTGCTGACGAAAAAGGGCAAGGGCTGGGAGCATGCGGAGAACGATGCGACGAAGTGGCATGGCCCGGGGGCTTTCGATTATGCCACAGGCACCATCAAGAAAAATGCTAGCGATCCTCCTACTTATACAGAAGTCTTTGCTAATACACTGGTGGAATTGGCGGAGAAGGATAAAACCATCGTTGGAATTACGGCTGCTATGGCCGAAGGCACCGGCTTGAAGAAGATGCACCAACGCTTCCCAGAACGCTATTTCGATGTGGGCATCGCAGAACAGCATGCTGTAACGTTTGCCGCCGGCCTTGCGGTTGGTGGCTTGCGCCCCGTAGTTGCCATCTATTCGACATTCTTGCAGCGAGCCTATGACCAGGTTATTCACGACGTTTGCATGCAAAATTTACATGTTGTGTTTGCAATGGATCGGGCTGGAGTGGTAGGTGAAGATGGCCCAACACAACATGGTATTTTTGACATCGCATTTATGCGAACTGTCCCGAATATGAAACTGATGGCTCCTAAAGACGAGAATGAGCTGCGCCACATGCTCTATACTGCTGTATATATGGATGGCCCTGTTGGTTTACGTTATGCGCGAGGGAAAGCCACCGGTGTTTCCCTGGATGACGAGCTGCGTGCATTGGAGGTTGGAAAAGCCGAATTGCTCAGCCCTTCCTCACTTGAGAAAGCGGAGCAGCAGGATTGCGTCATTCTTGCATATGGAACCACGGTAACTCAGGCGGAGCAGGCAGCCAAGGAATTGGCTGAAGACGGCATACACGCCGCTGTAGTCAATGCGCGCTGGGCGAAGCCACTTGACGAAGAGTTGATCATACGCCTGGCGACAGGAACGCGCCGCGTTGTGACTGTCGAAGATCACATGGTTGCCGGTGGCTTCGGTAGTGCAGTGCTCGAACTCTTAGAATCTCATGGCCTCCTACACACTATAAATGTGCGTCTGATTGGATTCCCTGATAGGCTGATTGAACATGGTGCGCCCTCAATTCTCAAAGAATTGTATGGTCTGACCTCTGCGCATATTAAAGCTGTGGTGTGGGAACTGGTGGAGGCGGAGAGTAAAGGATATGAGCTAGCACATTAGGGGGTAATAGTCTACACAATATTCCCATCTTGCATACGAATGATACGATTTGCTCGTTGTCCTACTTCTAAGGCATGTGTAACAAGTACTAGCGTCTGCCTATGCTCGCGATTAAAAAGACAGAGTAAATCCATTACATCGTTGGCCGACTCGCTGTCAAGGTTGCCTGTGGGTTCATCTGCCCACACGATGGCAGGGTCATTTGTCAATGCTCGTGCAATGGTCACACGCTGGCGTTGTCCTCCTGAAAGTTCAGCCGGGCGATGTCGTGCTCGGTCGCCAAGGCCAACACGATCCAGCAACTCCATCGCTCGGTTGCGGGCCTTCCTTGTAGGAACCTGAGAGACAAGCATTGGTAGTTCCACATTCTCCACAGCGCTCAGCATCGGCAAGAGATTGAAATCCTGGAAAACAAATCCCATATGTCGAGCACGGTATGCCGTACGCTGGTTATCGGTCAAATCGCGCAGATTATCACCCTGAATAAAAACGTTTCCATCATCGATGGTATCTAAACCGGCAAGGCAGTTAAGCAGCGTTGTCTTGCCGCAACCACTTGGTCCCATAATGGCCACCATCTCGCCATTAGCTACCTCCATATCTATATTGCGCAGAGCCACGACGCGCAATTGCCCGCTGTGATAGATTTTGCGTACTTTTTGTGCTTCAATAATCGGTTGTACTTGTTCCTGCATAGTAGTGGTCCTGGTCCATGAGTGCACATATAACTCTACCTTGATGGTACATATTGTATCATTCCGGTACAAGAGGATAGATACCCATCAAGAGTGACACTTCGCTTCGCTCAGGGTGACAGCAAGAGGAAACAGCAGCATGACAGCCCTGTCATGGGGCGGACCTGTTGCAACCCCGGTGCCCCTGGACAAGCAAGAGGAAACAGCAGCATGACAGGGCTGTCATGCTGAGCCCATTCGTTCCACTCAGTGGAAACTCCGCGAAGCATCTCACCTTTATATGTGATTGTTCTGTGATAAAAGCATAGGTAATGGTGTACGCAATGTGATATCCAGCTTCCATACTTTAAGTAGTAAAGATGGTTCTCAGTATGTTGCTTATCGTTTTTCAACGAGATCAACTTAGCGCTTAAGTAAGCGCAGGAGGTTCATATGTTACCATCAAAAGCACTGCCTGAGGTACCAGATGAGGACAGCTCACCGATTAGCTGGGCCCCCTGGCTCACGCATCGTCGACTTACACTCTTTAT
>WNGD01024277.1_pt1 | contig 14219 bp, 8 predicted proteins | sample 5400671 | NCBI WGS metagenome assembly WNGD01 (sample SAMN13153369, study PRJNA577476) | soil metagenome | isolation source: 40 cm soil or saprolite under grassland replicate 2 | place: USA:California | collected 2016-06-15
ATGGAGACAACCAAGCTTGTTTCCTCGTCAAGAAGGACAGAAGCTTCATGAGCCGCGGGTCGAATAGCTCCACGCTAACTATCAGATGGAATTAGGCTACTTTAGAGTAGCTGACAGGAATCGTGGAAATTTGTCAGTACTAGTATTTATGCGAGACTGGAGTAGTTAGTCCGCGAGCGAAGGTTTGCGAGTCGCAACGATGATCGTATCGATATGCCTTTTGCTACTTATAGTGCCGCTAGCACCTCCACGTCTGCGAGCTGGGACAGTACCATGCCCTAACACGAGCGCCGGTACTGCTGGATTTCTGCCGAACATGATCATCCCAAACGCATTTGCCTGCCCAGGCTCATTCAGCTTCCGAGACGATTTCAACTATGCATCGATGAACGAACTCGTCGCCGCAGGATGGACAACCTTCGGCTGTCAATGTTGGGATAGCGTTGGAGGCGGTGTGTTGTATCTTTCTGCTCCTTATCCTTATAGTTCCGCCATCACCTGGAACAAGATACCCAGCGGAGTATCGGACTGGAATGTGACCCTGCGGACGGAATGGACAGGAGGCCAAATCGGAGACCTCCGGTTGGACGTCTATACTAGTAGCCACGCGTACACTTGGATGGCGAGCGGTGGGTCTTTCATCCTCCAGAGGGACGCCTCCATGGGGAATAATCCCGTCTTCAGCCGCTCAGGCTACCAGCCACAGATGAACGTGTGGCACCAGCTAGGGTTGGACATGGCTGTTGGAAAAATGTCCATGTACTTCGACGGGAATCTGATTGGAACTTATACCGAGCAAGATTCCAACACGGACCTTACTAAGGTCCAAACCCAAGTGGGCAGCTATACAGCTGACAGCTACGATTACATAACGGCCACCCAGCTAAACCCCGCACACTTCACTGTAACAACAAGCCCTTCTCTCATCGCAGTCTTACCGGGAAATTCCGGAAACTCTACCGTTCTCCTTACTAGCTATGAAAACTTCTCAGGCACAGTAAGCCTCACGGCCACCGTGTCACCGACAGGGCCTGTTGTCACTTTACCGTCAACAACCTACCTGCCCGGTAACGGCTCATCAAACTCCACCCTGACAGTCTCGACTCAAGATTCGACTTCAAAACAGGCCTACTCGTTGAGCGTAACAGCAACAAGCGGAAACCAATCGCGCTCACTAAGCTTCCCACTCTATGTTGGCGTGAGACCTGCCATTGTCATCAACGGAAACTCTGACTTCACAACAACCAACGGTGTCACTGGCGGAACAGGCACCGCTCCTAACCCATACGTCATATCAGGCTGGGACATCGACCTCTCCCAAGGAGGAGGATGCGTTTGCCTTGGTATTCAGATACAAAACACGAATGCATACTTCGTGATCCGGAGCGTCTACGTCCACGAAGGCGACGTCAGCAGCCTCGCCATCAGCTTCTCCAACGTTACCAACGGTCGGGTGGAAAGCTCGACGGTAGCCAACAGCGCCTCTGGTATCCGCATTGTGGGCTCCAACAACATCACGGTCTCGGGAAACAATGTTTCTATTCCCGTATTTTGGATGGACCAGTTTCAAGATGAGGGCCCTTGTCTAGCGGTGACCTCTTCCAGCAGCATCACTGTCTCGGGAAACATCTTCTCTTGTGACGCCGCGGGAATAGACCTGACAGGAGGCTCGGGGGACAGCAACATCGTGATTTCGGAAAACCACTTCTTCGGAGGTGGCGTGGGGATCTATCTGGGCACCATTAGCCATTCAATCGTAAAGAATAATCAGTTCTCGCAGAATGACATCGACATCTACGTGTTCCAAGGAACAAGTATCACTAACACCACAATGTCCGGCAATGAATTCCATGTAATGGGTATCTACATTCAAGGTCGGAACACTCTGCTGCGCGCCAACACGATAACGACCGACAACCTTGTCAACGGAAGACCCCTCTACTATTTTGAGGGTTGTTCCGGAACAAGCATCAACGGTGTCCCCGTCGGACAGCTCATAGTAGTCAACTGTACGAACTTCCAAGTCAGCAACCTTAGGATCGACAACGTGGTTGAAGGGATAGTCATGATATCCGTCCATGTGGCTTCGGTCACAAATGCTACGCTGAACGCAATCTGGTATGGTGTTCTGGCCTCGAACTCTGACCATGTCACTATTGCTGGCAATAATGTGACGAACGATTATGGAATCCAGTTCTACAATACGAGCAACATGCTAGTCTACCACAACAACTTCCTTTGTGCTAGTTCCTGGTGCGACACCCCGACGGACTACCAAGGTACAAACAACCTATGGGACAACGGTTATCCGAGCGGTGGGAACTTCTGGTGGAACTACCCTGGGGTAGACAACTGCAGCGGACCCCAGCAGAACGTGTGTCCGGACCCTGACGGTATAGGTGACACGGCCTTCGGACATGATCGTTACCCGTTGATGAAGCCCTACCCAGTTCAGACGAGTGACCCGCAAGTCCAACAAACAATTAATTTCGACGGCATGACAGTATCGCTCTCGGGTAGCTTCACTCCGGACACGACAAGTAGGACTGTTACTGGGTTCCTCTCAGTCACTGTAACAAACACCGCTACTGGCCAGACGGTCTTCTCCAAGACTTACAGCGTCTCTGTTGGCTATGGGTCTGGGTCAACCGCGAGGTTTGTCCTGACCATCGCTACAGGCACGTCATGGCTGGGCACAGCGTGCACGGTCAACGTTGCCACCAACACCGCCGGCTGTTCCGTAGCGCGGGACCCTGACGTGAACCATGACGGGGTCATCGACATACTCGACCTATCCCAGGCAGCCATCGTCTTTGACTCTGTGATGGGCGATGCTAGGTACAGTGCCTCCTGCGATGTCAACGCGGATGGTTCTGTCAACATCCTGGACCTGGCCCAGTTAGCTATCGATTACCAGTTGCCTGTTTTCAGTTAGTCTAATACGGTCCGACTCAATCACAGTACCCTGAAGGTCGCGTGTCTCAGGAAGAGACCGACTTGGTCTCTTGTTCTATCTCTATTTCTCCCCTGTGGACTTCGTGGCCGCATGAGCCTAGGAAAATGTCCAAGCCATCCGGCCGTGCATCGTCCCGATGCGGGCTCACGTGAACAAAGACTGCCTGCTCGCGGTCGACCGGGCAGACGGCCTTGATCATGTTTGCAGCCTTGAGCCTGATTCTGAGCGGGTTGACGAAGGCCTCGAACATCTCCTGGAGTTGTTCATACTTGATTCCGAGGAATCCGGAATAGAGGCCACAGAAGAATACGAAGATGCTGGCGCCTAGAGCGACCGCTATTCCCATTAGCCCAAGGATTTCGCTGAATACTATGATTAGTGAGACAGCGATGGGGAGTGTAATGATGGATATTCCAATTAGGATTTTGCCCATGATGGATAGAAAACCCATACTCGCACTTGCCTAGCTTGTGAATTACTTGGCGGCGACAGGAGGTTTCGAGTCACGTACTTGCACGATCTTCTCGACATGTTCGATGATCGTCTTCAGTGGAGTTCCGGGACCATAATTCCCAGTGATTCCCAGCTTCTCCAGCCGCGGCTTGTCATCATCAGGAATTATTCCTCCACCCACGAGCAGGACATCATCCCCACCCTTGTCTCGGACGAGCTTTGCAACTTTGGGGAAAGCAGTCATATGGGCCCCGTTTAGAAGGCTCATTGCCACCACATCGACATCTTCGTCAATAGCCATCTGGGCCACCTGTTCAGGCGTTGCTAGAAAGCCGGTGTAGATGACTTCCATACCCGCGTCTCGGAAAGCCCGGCAGAGTATCAACGCCCCCCTGTCATGACCGTCCAGTCCCGGTTTCGCGACTAGAACACGGATTCGTTTCCCCGATTTCTGGGCGGGTTTTCTCTGGGACAAAGCTGGACAAAGTCATGGTTGTCTCTGTCTTGATAGATAAGTGCTATTCGTGGACAGCTGTCTGAACGGGACAGCTTTATTCATCACCCGATCCTTCGGCAATCCGAGTGTTCTAACACGTTGGCGCAAGTTCAGGTTCCGAGGGTCGCCGTTTCCAAAGCTGTGCTCGACTGGCTCTTGGAGGAGGACGAACCATCGGCCCGTTACGAAACCTTAGTTCGTCTATTAGGACGGGATGAGTACGAACCGTCTGTCAGGACGGCCCGGAGTCTCATAGGGACCCAGGGTTGGGCCGCAAAGCTTCTCGACAACCAGAAGGAGCAGACTTACTGGGACAATCCGAACTCGTGTTACGTTCCCAAGTTTTCAGCGTGTTCATGGCAGCTCATCGTCCTCGCGGACCTTGGCGTTTCCTCCAAAGACCCACGAGTGGTGAAGGCCGTCGAACATTTTCTGGATCTGCACAATGTCGAAACCGGTGGTGTTTCTCTACGCCCCAAAGGTCACGAGAAATTTGAGCCACATATCTGCGCGACCGGGAACATGGTCCGAGCTCTCGCGAGGATGGGATACGCCGAGGACGACCGGGTCCTCGATGCGTTGGACTGGCTGATGTCGAAACAGTTGCCCGATGGTGGCTGGAACTGTTCGGCTCCCGGAAAACATGGATCCTTCATGGCCACGATAGAGCCGCTCTGGGCTCTGTCCGAGATGATGGTACACGACGCTAGGATGGGATGGGAGGCTTCAGCTAAGCGTGGATCAGAGTTTCTGTTGAAGCATCACATCTACAAATCCGACAAGGACGATTCTGTAATAATGCTCGATTTTCTACGGCTGCACTATCCATTGCACTATGCCTATGACTTTCTGCACGGGTTGAGGGTCTTGACGGAGCTCGGAGTCAAGAACGATCCGAGAATGGATGATGCTGTTTCTCTCCTGCTTGAGAAGAGGCTGCCGGACGGAAAATGGATACTAGACGGGGTGTACCGGGGCTGGCGGCATCCTCATGCCATGCACGGGGAAGAGACTGTTTCACGGCCCGAAGAGCGGGAATTGATCACTCAAGGATGGGGAACTGAGAGAGCGCTACAGTTGGAGGAAGCAGGTAAGCCCAGCAAATGGATAACGCTACAGGCTCTGCTGGTCTTGAAGAGGCTGGGAATGCTGAATCCGGAAATCGCTCAGACCGTAAACGTGTAGCTCAGCGATTGCGTGCAGCTTAGTGGAAGCGACGTCGAGTCGCCATAGACGATTGATTCCCCGTTGGTGACTGTGGGCTATCGGATGCTGGAAGAGAGGCAAGGAACTGCCCGTTTAATGCGATCGTCTCCTCTCTACCCCCATCCCAATCGTACCCTTCCCAGGAGAGAATATACTCGGTCGATGTTGGGGTAGGCTTCACGACATAGTTCACGCCCGTAGAGCGAGATAGGCCGTCGGCTGTCCCTGTCACTGTTGCCGGGTACGTTGCCTCAACTTTGGAGGTTGAGCCGGTACAGGAGAGAGTGGAAGTTCCCGAACCACCACTGATGGTCGTCGGGAATAAACTGCATGAGAGATTCACAGTGTTGGTGCTAACCGTCAGGCTAACAGTATCCGTGAAACCGTTCAGAGGGGAGACGATGATCGTGGAATTGCCTGTCTCCCCAGAGTATAGGGTAATGACGTTCGGACTCGATGTGATAGAGAAGTCTTGTGGAGGTCCTCCCGGTATTTGGAAGGTTTGCATCAAGGGATAGTTGTCTTGATTGTTGTTAAACGTGTAGGGTGAGTCTCCTACTCCATCCGGGCTTGGGCACGTGTCTTGTTGGGGTCCGCTGCAGTTGTCCGTGCCGGTATAGTCGGACCAGAAGTTGCCTCCACTGGGGTAGCCGTTGTCCCAGACATTCTGAGTTGAATACGTATCCTCTGCTTGGAGCGTATTGTTGATGAAGTTGTTGTGAAACACACGGATGTTCGTCGTGTCATTCATGACGATCCCATGCGCGTTGTCTTGAATATTGTTCTCATCTATGACCATGTTCGAAGAGGCAGATATGTCAAGGGCGACTGTCGAGTTCGAGAGAGTGTTGTCTTCAATTGTGGTAGTGTTGGAGAGAGTAACTTTGAGGTCTATGGCAAATCCATACGTGGTATGTGTTGTAGTGATGGTATTCCTGGAAACGTCGACGCTCTTACAGCCTATGATCTCCACTATCCCATCAAGAGAGTTGGAAAAGGAAGCGACTTGGTTCTTCTGTACGGAAACGTCCGAGCAGGAGTACAGGATTATTGCACCGTACGGGCTGTTTGATATCCGGTTGTCCATTATTGCGACGAGGCTCGAACTTAGCACTACCACCCCTGCTTCGCCTTGAACGTCATTGGCAGTTACCGTAATGTGGTCAGAGTAATAGACACCCACCCCGGTGCAGTCGCAAAAAAGACCATGGTTATTTGAGACGGTGACGTTGGAAGAGTGGTCTACACACGCGCCGCATCCGTAAGCATTGACCAACAACTCGTTGCCCGTTATGATCACGTTGGCGGATGATGCAACCTGGATGCTGTCGACGCTGTTGTCGGCGAAAGTTATGTTATCAGAAGATATTGCCGACATATCATGGGTAACGGTGTAATTGGAGACTAGTATGTTTCGAGAAGAGTCGAGGATCAATCCCCAGCGGTAGGTTTGGGACTGGGAGTCTTGGACCACGCCGTTCGCAACGTTTCCCATTCTGATGCTGATGCCGGGGGAACCCCAGATTCTAAGGTAGACGTTCCGAATTACGAAGTATGCGCTGGTGTTGTTTATGGAGATTCCCGGTACACTCGAACAACAAGCTGAGCTCGATACGTTCCACCCCTCGATAATGTAGGGGTCCGATGCGGTGCCAATCCCACCGGTCACTCCGTTCGCGGCGGTGAAACCTGAATCGCCATCGATGGCAATAGGTTCATGCGGCGTGTAGAATGAGGATGAAGAGTCTGCTTTGACTGACTGGGGCGGTGCAATGGTGAGAGTTGCCATACTCATCAAGAACATTACAATGACGAATACGGCGATTGTTGTGTGCCGGGAATGCATGCATGTAGCGGCGGCGAGTTCAGAATATCAACGCTAAGTATACAATTGCATCTTTAGCAACACAGCTGTCGCGAAATCTGAAGATAACTCTGGAATGTGATGGATGGGAACACATGTGGATATCGCGAAAGGCTTGAATGTGTGAGCAGAACGTATGGTTCGTGACCCAGAGACGCCCTAAGCTCTCGATCTAGATGGGCTGTTGACCTCCCAGGGTACTTCTCTTGAAGGATGTTGACCTGGGCCGATGACCCGCGGACGCTGACTCTCCCGAAAGGGCTCAGGATGATGAGGCTAAATTGGGTGTTGCTGGCTGTATGGGTTCGTTAGCGGATAGTTGTCTTGGTTGTAGCTGAACACGTAAGTAGTGTCGCCTATACCGTCTGAGCTGGGACACACGTCCTGATTGGGTCCGCTACAGTTGTCCACACCAGTGTAGTCTGACCAGTGGTTACCGCCGCTCGGGTACCCGTTGTCCCATGAATTAGTTGTGCTGTTGGTATCGATTGCTTGGATGTAATTGTTGTCAAAGTTGTTGTGATAGACGACCACATCAAAGGTGAAATGCAGGATGACTCCTTTGCCGTTGTTCGAGATCTCATTCTGGACGATCGCAATATTCCCGGAGTTGCCCAGATATGGGCTATATGCGATGACTCCAACGCCGTTCCCGTCAACAGTGTTGCCTGAGACAGAGACACCTCTGGAAGATTCAATAGAAATACCAACATCATTCCGTACTATGGTATTGTTCGAGACCACGAGCCCGTCCCCACTAGATCTGCCGACCAGAATACCGATGCCCGGAGCCCCCGAAGAGTCAGAGACCTGGTTGTAGGTCACCTGGAAGTCGCTCGACTGGTCGATCGAGATTCCGACTTGTCTACTCCCCTGAACATGGTTTCCTGAGATCAGGAAGCTGGTGGACCGGCCGAAGGAGATGGCTGCATAGAGACCCAGGAAAGTATTGTCTTCGACCCATACATTGTTGCCGTAGAGGACGTAGACGCCGGATATTGGAGTGTTTGGATCATTGGAAACATAGTTGTCTGAGACCTCGACATTGGTTGGGGCCCGCAGGAAGATAGCTATCCCGCTGTTTGAGATGCTGGTGTCTGTGATGCTGTTGCCGGAAATGTAAAGATTCGATGAGGGGATGAAGTTCCCGCCAGGGCTTGTAGAGATTCCATACCAGAATCCCTCTATCCTGGAGTCTATTACGACCCCGTTCGTTACGTTGGAGAAGGCTATTCCCGCGGGGCCGAAGTATGTTTGAGGGTGCATATGCAGGTAGACGTTCTGGATGACAAAATACGCGTCAGTATTGCGAATATCGATTCCGTTCTGACACGCACAGCCGTCGATGTACCAGTCGTCGATTATGTACGGGTCCGAGCTTGTTCCGCTACCCTCCGTGACCCCGTTGCTTGTAGTGAACCCGGAATCACCATTGATAACGATCGGTGCGTGGCTTTGGTAGACGGCGGGAGTCCCATTTACCGCGATCGCATCCATAACCAGTGACATCGAATCCGTGTCGCTGCAATCGTACGCGACGTCGCCCGGAATGGATGCTATCTGATAGTCAACCTCCAGTCTCCCTCCAGCGATTATTTGGTTAAAGTCCGAAGGTACGGTACAGCCTCCGGCATCGTTGATGGATACTATAGCGACTACAAAGTCCACTTCAGAGGTTTGAATTGAGAGAGAACATGGATCATACTGTACACCATACTGGGTAATAGTAGCACAAGGTTCTGTAGCGGGTATAGAGGGGTCTTGGTCAAATATCGCTGAAGGGTCGACTCCAGCAACACCGATCACCTGGATTTGTAAGCCATAGGTTGGATTTCCAGAGTATGTGACATTTATTCTGTCCCCCGTCAAAGGTGACGGCGCAATGGCGGTGAACTCCCACAGCTCGTCGTTAGGAGAGTATGATACGCGCGGTGCGAAGTTTAGTCCACTGCTGTCCGTGATCGAAGATATGTTATCGTTGCAGGTATAGAATCCGCATTCCGCAATCAGGATTATCGCGTCATTGTTTTTGGTCGTAGTAAGGGATTGCGCTGCACAATTTTGAACGCCACAGTCTATGGCATTCCCAACCCCGTCTAGTCCTGGCGAAGTGTCCGCGCGCACCGGTTTAACATGAGAAACGGCTAGTGCCGCCACGCTCATTAGGAGCAGAATAATAATCGGCCGAGCAAACCTTGGCCTCCATGAATGCATGGCAATAGCCACATCTATCCTGAAATATCAAGGGTACGTGTACACATCCGATGGATTTCTTCATGTGTAACACATGTGGATGAGGATCTCGCGGGTACCTGTAGGATGAGGTGGATAGAAGCCCTGTTCGAAGGAGAACACTATGAGTACTCTGCACTTATGATAGGGAGGCTTCCACCCGGCTCAGAAGGCGCAACTTCACCAAATTGTCGGCACATGCAATTTCCCATCAAGTGCCGGTTCAGCCCAGAAGACTATCGCCTTATCGCTTTCTTTGGCGGTCCTTGGATAATTCTTGCCTGCATTCTTTCTGGCGAATCTCGTTGTGTGTAGAGGCTTTCAAGCCACCATGTCATCCCAGCTTCAGTGAACACCGCCACTCTCTCAGCATCCTTCCTCCGGTTAGCCCCGGTTGTCCAACCAATGTTGACAAGATCAAAGCTCCTAGCAATCGATCTGTGTTTCTTGATGAATGCGGCTATCTCCTTCAAATCTGACGGCCGTGGCAATCCCTCGCGGAGCGTCGGGAGAAAGATTGACGGTCCGACATGGTAGTGTTTTCCTCGAAAGCTAAACCTCTTTCCCGACCATAGTCCAGTGACGATTTGCAGGGATTCATCGAGCTTCTCCGCCAAGACGACATTGTCAGGATCCTCTCCGAACCTTGCGTAGTCACAACTCTCGACCGCTCCCAGGCCAACGCTCAAGATTAGTCGTCCATTGGATAGCTGGTCAAGAGTTGCTGTCTGTCGGGCGAGAGTCCATGGCTTGTAGCGTGGGAGCGGAGAGAGCGTGGTCCCAATTCGGATTTTCTCGGTCTTTACAGCAATGGCGGCGAGTACTGTGAGAGAATCGGATAGCGGAAGACCTTTGTCCCATTCGACCAGGTGGTCCCATAGAAAGAACCCATCCCATCCAGACTTCTCGGCCTCAACAGCCATTTCCGTAAGAGTCAGGGGATGGGAACTCCTACCGAAATTCGGAACATAGAGCCCGAACTTCAGATTATCCGCTCGATTTCGACCCATGAGATCATTGAGAAGAGTTCGCCGCTTATGGCATACCTAGACGAGTGAAAGTGAAGACAAGGAAAAGAGTGAATGTGGGCGTTGTCGGTAGTTGCAATAGGCCTTGGAGAGCCTTCACTACATTTCGAGCAGGCCTAGCTCTGAATGCTCGAAGAGATACTGTTCTTTGTCTTGTAACCTAGCTTTGTCATGTCTGGATATTCAACGCGTAAGACCAGTTGTGGACGATATCCTTAACGAAGGACTATCTCACGCGGCTCCCAATGCGCAACGATGGTCTCGAGGTCCAGGCGAAGGTCTGCAGTATCTGCAGACAGCTCGTCCTCACTTACCGCCAATCTATGAAATGTATAGTCTGCGGTGGAACGCTAAGGCCAGTCAACAAGAGTGACCAAACGGGAGGTTGATCGGAGCTACGCCGGATCTACTCGTCTTCGAGTCGCTCTTGTAATTCTCTTAGCCGTTTCCTATTCTGCTCAAGCTCATCAAGCGTATTAGGACCAACACGCTTGGCACGAGAATGATGGCGTTTTACGTCCTCTTCGAGAAGCTTCCGCTTACGAGCCTCCTCCTGCATCTTGAAGAGGAGCCGTGCTTCCTCCCACGGAGGCAAACGCTTCTTCTCAGGCAAACCGCCACAACCCGGGACCTAGAATAGACTAGCCCGGCTTTAAATTCGTACCCTTCAAGGACTCGTTCTATAGGAGTCTCATCTCCCACTCTAGACGGAGAGCCTACCAGCACGCATTACGACCCTGCCATCGATCCTCACTGTAGCCCCGGTCATCGAGGCCCAGAAGCCTTGGCCACCAGCTCTGTTCTTCCCGGCTTTGTCCGAATTATCTCCGAAACCGATGGTTACTCCTCCCAAGACCTTATCGTCTTGAGTGAATCCGTGCCTAAGCCTAGGGTTTAGGCCGAACCCGAAGAATCCGAAACGGTCGACATCCCCGGATCCCTTCTTCAACCATCGACCGAACGCAGCAGAATTCGAGGCCGCCGAGTGTTGGCTGATGCGGCCATTCTTCACTCTCAGTGTGAGTCTTTCGATTCGACCCTCCTTCACGAGGGACAGGATAGGCGCGTCAAAGACGACGACTCCTTTGCCACTCTTCTCGTCAGCCGATACCTCGACTCCTCCAGCTGGAACAAATACCACACCACCTTTTCGTACCATCTCATTGTCAGCTAGTCCGTAACCAGTATCGACAGGACGTCGGTCAAGTCTGAATCTGAAGTCTGTCCCTTGTGGCGTCGTGATGTGCACTGGTCCTTCCCCACTGATGATCTCAGCAAGTCTCCTAGCCCGTTCTGCAATCGCATGATAATCGACCATGCAACCCGAAAACATGACCCTGCTCCATGTTCGATAATCGAGTCCGAGAACTCTCGCTGTCTCAGGAGTTGCGAGAGTTGCCTCGATGCCAAGCATTCTAATCCTTCTCGCTTTCGCTATCTCCTTCCACGCTTTCACGAAATTGTTGTCTTCTAAGAACCAGCGGGTGACAAGCTTGCGCCTCTCCTTCGGAATCTTATCCCAAGGGACCGGTCTGCTTGGTCCCAACGTATAGATGTAAACGTCAGTCTTCTCTAATGCTGCCGCAATTTGTTTCGGCAACACGTCGAGACTCTCTACAGGTGCCTCTATGATTGAGCGTAACCAGAGGTCCTCCTGCTGAATCGTAGTTAGAATCTCGCAGCCCCGTTTCGTGCACTCCCAGGCTAGCTGAGAAGCAAGGCCGAGAGTATGGTCCCAACTGTTGATCCAGACATGTTCACCCGACTTGACGTTTAGACAAACGTCTAGAATCTGACGAGCTAACGCTTGTCGGTCATTGACAGTTTCAGTCGAGGCTGGAGGCATGATCTAAGTCCGACCCTGCAAACACTTGGAACTTTCGAACTCTTGACAGCCATCCTGAAAAAGACGAGCGCTGAATGTGCTTGCCTTCGTTGTAAGTTTATTGCTCGGATACGGCTTCTGTTTCAGTGCAGAGAGCTACGCCTTCGGATGAACAGCCTTGTCATTACTTCTCACAGAAATAAGGTCCCTCAGTACGTGGGTACGGTCAGCGTCATTCTGGTTATGACAATCCTCACACTTGCAGCCGTTGCACCTATGCATGTCGCTGGTCTTCAGCCTCACGGCCAGACGAACGTTGGAGATACCGTAATGGCCGACCAAGCATCATTAGCGAATGTTCAGGAAGGATCTCCAACTCTTGCCAGCATGAAGCTTGCCCAAACCGGGGTTTCTACTCACCCTCACAGCACTCTACTACCTGATTCCCCTGCGTCCTATCAGCCCTCTTCTACGATTCCTCCCGCAAGCTATGATGAACAGCTAGGCACGACCTTCACACAGAGCTTCACAAGCATCGCCTACAACCTAACCGCCGTTGAACAATCCGACAACAATGGCTACGGCCCCGCCTATCTGTTGAACGGTCTAGGCTCTACAGGCTACTGGTACCAAATCGGACTTTCTTATGATTGGCCGTATGTTGCCGGAGGATACAATCCGGGCTTCGCCATGATCTATGAAGTGTTCAGCTCCACAGGCGCATCAGTCTTTCCATCATCCGGCGGGGGCGGATTGGCCACTATCACGGTGAATCCCGGAGACCTCATCCTGTTAAACCTCTACTTTTCCGGGCGAAACGTCGTCATGCTAGCGAAGGACTGGAACACGAGTTCGACTGCATCGGAGACGTATAGTGCCCAGAGAGCCACATCCTTCGTCGGCCTAACAAGTGATGTGGCCAATCAAAACGGGTTTTTCACGGGCCTAATGACCGAATGGTATCACGCCGATCCATACTACGGCAACGAGGGCGAAGTCTTGTATTCGGATTACAAGTTCGCCCTTTCATCGGCTTGGATGTGGATAGATGAATTCAACGTTGCCAACGGACAACTCTTGTTCTCTAGCCAAACAAGCACGGCTGTGACATACTCGTCCAGCCCAGATCAGCTTCACCAATTCTCTTCCAATGGAGCCTCTGAGGCAGGTGACGCGTACGAGTTTCTGACTGGCTTCCAGACCATCGCATTAGCGGCTGTGGGAACCTTCCAACCTCAGTCAGCGGACATCGGGCAATCGGTCACATTCACCTGTAACGCTTCGGGAGGTAGCCCACCATACAGCTACTCTTGGACTTTCGGAGACGGTTCAACAGCGAACGGGGAGATCGTGATCCACAGCTACAGTTCGTCGGGGACGGTTCATGTTGTCTGCACTGTCACAGACGATCTTCAGAACACGTACCTTAGCACAACACCTCTCACAATCTACTCAGACCCTTCCGTAAGTGTCCCTGCAGCTTTCCCTGTTTCTGTGGATATTGGCCAAATGGCCACGTTCACAACCCAAGCGTTCGGAGGTTCGGGTGGCTATACGTATGGTTGGCTGAATACCCCTACGGGATGCGAGTCCAGTAAAGCCAGCTCGATTTCATGTGAGCCGTCAACAGCCGGGACATTCCAGATTGAGGTGACTGTGACTGACTCAAACGGATTCACTGTTCTCAGCAGTGCCCTGTCATTCATCGTCTATACAGACCCATCGATAGATTCGTTCATGGCCTCACCGACAGGTTTGGATCTAGGTCAAGGATCTACGCTTCTCGTATCAGCATCCGGGGGCTATGGAGCCTTGTCGTACTCGTTTTCAGGACTTCCACCGGGATGCGCAACGGCAGATGCAACAGTCCTGTCCTGTACCCCGTCCGCGACAGGAAACTTCTCGGTGATAGTCACCGTCGCTGACCTGAACGGATTTTCAGTCGCTGCCGAGCCTGTCTCCCTGGTCGTCAATCCGGATCCGGTCACCACGATTGTAGCCGCTCCATCCGAAACCGATGTCGGTCTGAAGATTGCATTCGCCATTACAGCGAGTCAAGGAACAGGACTCTTCTCCTACTCATACCAAGGGCTTCCTCCCGGTTGCTCGTCGTCAAATACCCCTAGCCTGTCTTGCACTCCATCATCGAGCGGAGCCTA
>WNGD01004216.1_pt1 | contig 14218 bp, 10 predicted proteins | sample 5400671 | NCBI WGS metagenome assembly WNGD01 (sample SAMN13153369, study PRJNA577476) | soil metagenome | isolation source: 40 cm soil or saprolite under grassland replicate 2 | place: USA:California | collected 2016-06-15
GATGACGGTTTGTTCTTCATCTCTATAAGCAACATCAGCGACAAACCGGCATATAAGGTTGCCGTCAAATTCGAGTGCAAGCTCTTAGGACCAGGCGGCAAGGACATCGCGGCCCTCCCGCTTTTCCGGAACATTGAGTTTCTCGCTCCGCATAAGGAGATCGTTACGTTTCTGGATAGCAGTGGATCGTATTTCAGCAGAGGCGGACCAACGAAAGTTTCCGCGCGGGTTTCGTATCAGGATTTCCAGGGAACCAGGAAGGTCGCGACGATCAATCACGATTTGGAAATCTATCGTGAGATCGGCTTCATCCGTCGACCGAAAGGCAACGATTAGGAATCAACCGAAACAAAGGAGAGCGCAAATATGCCGCGAGTAGACCCTTACAAAAACTTTCGGTTTCTGGTGGAGATCGAAGGCATCACGCAGGCGGGTTTTTCTGAATGTAGTGGCTTTGGCTCAGAGGTCGAAGTAATCGAATATCGCGAGGGCGGCGAGCCGACCTCGGTGCGGAAACTGCCCGGCAGGGTTAAGTACCCCAATATCACGCTCAAGTGGGGGGTTACCGATTCCAGGGAACTCTACGACTGGCACCGTGCCGTCTTGCAGGGACAGATTCAGCGCAAGCGCGGCGCCATCGTTTTGCTTGATGACGCTGGGGCCCCGAAGGTCAGATGGGTTTTCTTCGATGCCTGGCCCAGCAAATGGGACGGCCCGGATCTTTGCGCGAAGGGCAACGACGTCGCTATCGAGACCCTGGTAATAACTTGCGAAGGGCTCGAGCTCGTTGAGTGACCAGGCATCGTTTCTGCGCTTCGTCCCATTCCAGGCTGCCACGACGGAGCACGCCAGCGAGATCTTCACGCATTAGGAATCGTCTTTGGATCAGATCCGTTGCCGCTTGCACACAGGCCGAGATACTGCGCTTTTAAAGGAAGGAAAGTTTGATGAGATCCAGAGGCTATTTCTATGGCGGGCTAACTACGACTCTCAACATCATTCTCTACGCCCTCACATTCGGAAACTATCTCTGGCTCGAGGGCCGGGTTCGCGATGGCTTTTTCAGTAACTGGCTCAGAAGATTTGGCTATCGACCCAGGAGGTTTGTTCTACCAGCGACTGAGGAGGAAATCGCTAATCTCGTCAGGAATTCGACGGGCTTGCGGGTCTTTGGCGCAGGACATTCCTTCAACAACGGAGTGGTCGCCGACGACACTCTAATTTCTCTGGATCGCTACAGCGGGGTGATCTGGAAGGACCTGAAGAACCAGCGAGTCGCGCTTAAAGGCGGCACCAGGGTGCGGGACGTTTCGAAGTTGTTGTTGGGCGAGGGACTGGCTTTTGAGAACTTGCCTTCCCACGACGCGCAGAGCATCGCCGGTATCATCTCTACCGACGTGCATGGCACCGGCAGAGACTGGGGTTTTGTCAGCCAGGAGGTCGTTAGTCTCAAGCTGGTGGACGGCAAAGGCGAGGTTCGCGAGTGCCGGCCAACGGACGATCTTTTCAAAGCTGCTATTGGCGGGATTGGCGCCTGCGGGATCATCACTGAAGTTGTCGTGCAAGCCGTGGATCGTTTCAACGTCGATCAAAAAGTCGACATCTCAACATGGTCGTTCGTTAAGGACAATCTCGATCGTCTGCTGCAGGAAAACACTCACCTGAGTCTCTACCTGTTTCCCTTCACGGACCGGTGTCAGATAAACACCTGGAATCCCACGCTTAAGGACAAGTCGCCTCTGGGACCGCTGCGAGAGTTTGTCGACATCTCGTTCGACGCCTTGGCGGCGGCCTGGTTGGGAAACCTCGTGGCCTATTCCCGGTGGCTTCACCGTCTATCTGATTTCATCCACCGGTTCAAACGGGGAACAGATTTGGTGATGGAAAGCTACAAAGCTTTCAACCGAACTATCTATCACTTGCATCAGGAACTGGAGTTCGCCGTGCCTTTCGAGAATACCGTCGACGTGTGCGAACGATTTCTCAAGCTCTATCAAGAGATCTACCGGTAGGAGAAGCTGCCTTACACGCTGCTCGAAGTTCGCTTCACTCCCGCCGGCCATGACCGGACTTTGATCGGGCCGGGCCGAGAGCGTCAGTCAACGTGGATTGATCTGTTAGCTGACGATTCCCATGGCTTCGAAAAGTATTTTGCGGAAGCTGAAAAGTTGATGAGAGAGGTCGACGCTCGGCCGCATCCTGGGAAGTTCAATGAGACTTTTACAAAAAAAGACCTGATGCGGCTGCACGGGGAACATTTTGTAAAGTTCCTCGATCTCGTAAAGCAACACGATCCCGAAGGCAAATTTGCCAACGAATTTACCCGCCGGATGTTCTGGGACGACCAGTTATTGGTGGAAAAAAGTTAAGTTTCGCTTCCGAAGATGTGGTGAGCCGAGCAGGACTCGAACCTGCGACCCACTGGTTAAAAGAGTGGTTAAGCGGGGTTCCATCGAGTCACGGCTCTTACGATCTATTAACATTTCACACAGGTTGCAGCCGCTTCGGAGTACATCTGGTGACAACCATTCATACCTGTTTGCCGGTATTCACGTCACAAATTTGCCACAAAGAATCCGCACTCGGAGGTGGTCTCCTGTCTTCATTGAACCGCAGACACGATGCTGCGATCGGTAGTCTTTGCACGGAGCCGCTTGAAACTTGTAGCTCACCTGCTGGAGATCGTTTCGAGGTGGGGTCTCATGTTTGATGCATGAGATCACATAGGTGCGCAAGCCTCAAAGTGATGGGGTTAGGTGTTTGGGTTGGCGGCATCTTTTCACGCTTTACACAATTGTCTTGTAATACTCCCACTGCTGCTTCTGCTTCGCCAGGAACGTTACGAACCCGGCAGCTTGCCGCAGGCTATTGAGATTCCTGTCTGTCTCGAACAGCGGAAAACACGGAAAGCCATCATCGGCGGTTGTCTCCAACCACTTGACTGCCTGCTCAGGTTTATTCATCAGCGCGTAGGCGCACGCAATGTGATAGGCCGTGTGGTGAAAGTGACCGAACCCTTTTCCTTTCTCGATCGCCAATTTGATCTTGTCTTCCGCCACGCGCTCCTGCCCTGCTGAGGCGGCCAGAACCGCCTGAATACTCGTGAAGAGACCGCCGGCATCCTCTGGATTATTTTTCAAAAGCTGCTCAAGCAACGCAGACGCTTCTTCTTTTTTTCCGAGATTGAAAAGCGCCCATGCAATCTGGTGTCCGACCAGTGCGGGATTCGCGCCCTGCGGAATCGCGCGCAGTACCGAAAGCGCCTCGTCGTACCTGCCCTGAAAATTCAGTGTCTGCCCGATCCGGAATTGGGCGAGATTATTGTTGGGATCCGTCGTCAGAGCGAGTTGTGATTCGCGAAGCGCTTCGGCAAAAGCGCCGATGTGACAATAGACGAGCGCAAGTTGATTGCGCGCTTCATCCAGATTTGGGTTTAGCGCCAGCGCCTGTCGATATTCTCGAACCTGCGACCCACTGGTTAAAAGCCAGTTGCTCTACCGACTGAGCTATCGGAGCACTTTATCGCACATATCACGAAGTCAGGCAGATCACAATCGTCCTAATGCATCAAAAACACGAGCCTGGCTTAATACCGGTTCCCAGCCTACAAAACCCTCTATTGTCCGAAGCGCGATGAGGTTAGCGTAATGTCAGCACGGGCCCACGCCTTCTTGAAGCGCAACTCGACTAACGCCGCCTCTTCATTCTTCCCCTGCGCCTTGAGGGCCTGCATCAGGCCGAACAGTGCCCAACCGTTTTCGCGATTGCGCTTCAGATCTTCCCAGTAAACAGTTTCGGCCTCGGCGGGCCGGTTCGCTTCCAGCAGTACTGCGCCGAGCGCGAGGCGCGGCGGGTAGTGGAACTCCGCAGGCTCGGTGTACACAAGCGCGTCTTCGAGCCGCACGGCGCGCTCGAGGTGCGCGACCGCCGCGTCATAATTCTTTTTCGCCGCGGCAATCTCGCCGGCCAGAACTTCTCTCGCAATTGAAAGCACCATGCGACCGGTGTTCGGCGAAAATAGCGGCTGATCGAGCGACTTATCAGCCATTGTCTCGTCCAGCTTCGCGAACTCCTGATCGGCCGAATCGATCTGTCCTTTGCCGAGGAAGGCCGTGCCGCGGGCGTAGTGCCACATGCCGCGCAGGTACGCGCTGGTCGTCGGCGGCTCTGGCTCGCGCAACATCTCGTCCCATTTTCCAAAACGCGTGAGCGCGTAGTAAGGCACGACGCGAAAGCCGGCAAGCAGCGGAACTGCTTTTAGAGTTTCGTCGTTGACCTGCGAAGCCGCCTTGCGCGCTGCTTCAATCGCCAACTTGCTGCGGCCTTCAGCCGTCGCCGCAAACCAAAGGAAGTGCAGGTTGTGCGGATAGTAGGCCATCGGGTAGAGGCCCTGGGCGCGGCATTGCGAGATGTAATCTTCGTCCGCCGCGATCGCCATTTCGTTGCTGCGCGCGGCGTCGGCATAGCGACCCACACGCTGATAGATGTGCGCGGGCATGTGCACCATATGGCCCGCGGCGGGCATCAGCGTCTGCAGACGGTCGGCGGCAGGTTCAGCCTTTTCCGCCCGGTATGCCTCCATGAGGTGAATGTAGAGATGCAGCGCGCCCGGATGTTGCGGATTGCGCGCGATGACTTGTTCCGTGAGCGCGACGATCTCCGCGGTTCTTTCATAAGGCGTGCCATCTCGCGTCCAGTAACCCCAAGGCCGCAGGTCCATCACGGATTCAACGTAGAGCATGGCGATGTCCTGATCGTCGGGAAAGCGCAGATGCACCTCGCGCATCGCGTCGGCGTACGCCCGATCACGTGCTTTGCGATCTTCGGCGCGGCCGGAATAGCGCTGTGCCAGCGCATCGATCAGCGACTGCTCGCGTGCAGATGCTTTTGACTTGATTGTGATAGCTTTTTGAATTGCTGCAAGCGCTTTCGGCTCGTTGGCTGGATCCATCGGCGCATTGATGTTCGGCCCGAGCGCGAGCGCCTCGCCCCAGTAGGCCATCGCGAGATCAGGATCCAGGCGCTCCGCTTCCCTGTACGCGCGGCCTGCTTCCGCGTGATTGAACGCGTACGACAGGTTCAACCCCTGATTCATGAAGAGCTGCGCCTGCGTATTCTTCGTCGTTACCGGAAACTGATGGTTACCCAGGTTCTGAAGCCGCGGCGCGAGCGCGCCGGTTGGCGACTTTGACTGCTGGGCAGGTTCAATATAGTGAACGTGGTTGGGCGCTGGCTGCTGGTTTTGAGCTAAAGTGATTTTCTGAAAACCAATCAGCGTCACGCCGGTTGCAAGCAGCGTCAGGAAGAATCGTGAAAATCTCATGGCTATGTCCTTTTCGACTGAAGTCTTTGTGCTTTTGGGAAAAAGGATTCTACAGGCGTACGCACATCGCTTCAAGTTTTCCGACTGCGTTGTAGTAGTTCTTGTTAGGAAAAGTCGTGAGCCGAACAAGACTCAGAACTGCGACCCACTGGTTTTCGGCTATTTGGTCAGTGCTTTGGATCTAACTGTCTGATGGAGGCTAGGTCCTGTATTCTCAATAGTGGTGAGCCGAGCAGGACTCGAACCTGCGACCCACTGGTTAAAAGCCAGTTGCTCTACCAACTGAGCTATCGGCCCACACTGACAAAGAATAGGTAATACGTCGACAATCGAAGAGCACGCTTGGCGTGCTCTTTTCTTGTTCAGAGGATGCGAGAGCATTCTACCTAACTCATGGTCGCACGTCCAATGAAGAAAAAGATTCGTGAGTGCGTCAGTTGTTCCGCGCGGAGCGCTGGGTTGAGTTGATTGAGGAATGAGAACAGCAGGCGACGGCAGCCTCGATTGAAGCAGCGTCGCCCGCTGTGGAAATAACAACTACGGACACGGTGTACCGCGCTCTCATAGATCTCGATTGAGCCGAGATCCGCGAACTGCGCGGCACGGATACCGAAGGGAGTCAGGATTCTATTGTCGTCAGTATCCGTGATGGCGGCGAATGAATATCGAGTTCAATCGCTATTAAGCCAGCGTCCTAGTGCCGAGTCTTCAATAATGATCGTTTGGGAGCGCTCGGGGCCAGTTGAAACCAAGCCAATCTCGACGCCAATCTGTTGGGAGAGAAAGTCCACGTAGCGACGCGCTTCGGTTGGCAGTGCATTCATTTTGGTAATGCCGACCGTCGAACTTTTCCAACCTGGCAGCAGCGCGTAAACGGGTTCGATGCGTCGCAAATCCTGCGAGACGGAAGGTAGTGAATCGAGGTTTCGCCCATTGAGTCTATAACCGACACAGACTTTAATCTCGTCGAGAGCGTCGAGAACGTCAAGCTTAGTAAGCGCTATGGAGGTAAAGCCGTTGATCTCGGCGGCATATCGCGTCGCGAATGCGTCGAACCAGCCGCAGCGGCGCGGACGTCCGGTTGACGCGCCATATTCACGACCGCGCTCGCGGATTAGTTGACCGAGCTCCGCCTCGCCTTCAACCATCTCGGTCGGGAATGGACCTTCACCGACGCGCGTCGTGTAAGTGCGCACAATCCCGAGCACGCCGGTCAAGCGATGAGGCGCGAGGCCGGTGCCGATGATCGCGCCGCCAGCGATTGTGTTTGAGGAAGTCACAAATGGATACGTTCCGTGGTCCACATCGAGCAGCGTCGCCTGCGCGCCTTCAAGCAGTATCGATCGTCCCTCGACGGCGGCCACGTTCAGGTAGTGAGTTGTGTCGGAAATAAAGGGCGCGAGCCGTTCGGTTAGCAGCGACATCTCGATGAAGATTTCGTCGACGCTCAACTCTTTTCCGCCGTAGGCCATGATGATCCGGTTGGCATCTTCCAGATTACGCTCAATGCGCGAACGTAACACATCGGGAACAAGCGCATCCGCAGTTCTTATCCCGCGCCGACCAGCCTTGTCCTCATAAGCTGGGCCGATGCCGCGTAAGGTTGTACCCACGCGCTCGTTGCCCAGTCGTTCTTCGCTCGTATGATCGAGCGCGCGATGGTAGGGAAATATCAAGTGTGCGCGCGAGCTGATTTTCACGCGTTCGGGCGAAACCTCCAGACCCTGCGCCGTTAACCGGTCGGCCTCTTCAAAAAAGGCTTTCGGATCGATCACCATCCCATTGCCTAATACGCACGTCTTGCCCGGATGAATGATGCCGGACGGAATCAGATGCAACACGAACGAGCGGTCTCCGACATAAACGGAGTGGCCGGCGTTGTGCCCCCCCTGATAGCGAACGACAATGTCAAAGCGTTCGGCAAGGAGATCCACAATCTTCCCCTTGCCTTCATCGCCCCACTGGGCGCCGATTACAACGACGACTTTGGACATAGCTGGAATTGATCTTTGGTCTTTGAACTTTGATCTTTGAAAAGCCAGGCGAGGCGAGACTCAAGAGCCGAGTAGGACCAAAGATCAAAGACCAAAGATCAAAGCTCTCTTTCCGGAAAACCGAGCCACAATGATCGGCGAGCGTTTGCCCTGAACACGAAAGTGGCGCGGGCAGAGCTTGCACACTTCGTGTCCGCGCCATCAAGCCTGAAACTAATTACGCAGCGGCCGCGCCGCCAAGGTGTTTGTCGATTAGGCGCGAGATTGACTCTTTGGACGTGGCGCCCACAACGCGTTCCTCTTCCCTGCCGCCTTTGAAAAGAATCAGGGTCGGGATGCCTTTAATGCCATAGCGCTGAGACACCGATGGATTGTCGTCGACATTCAATTTAACTACGCGCGCGCTGGAGGCGTACTTCTCGGCCACAGCCTCAACCGTGGGCGCGAGCATGCGACACGGGGCACACCATTCGGCCCAGAAATCGACCAGAACCGGCCGGTCTGATCCTAAAACATCTCGTTCAAAAGTACTGTCGCTGACTTCGGTTACGTGTTCGCTCATTTAACTCGGTCTCCTTCTTTGAAAACGGTAGTGATATAGTCAATCTACTTGCAGCGGCAGCCGAATGATTGGCCTGGTTCTGAATTCAGGTTGTCATAGCTTAACTACTTGTTCGTACAGTTCTATGTATTTCCGGGCCGCGGCTTCCCATGAGTTATCAGTGCTCATGCCGTTCAGCTGAATCGCACGCCACGCATCGGGCTTGCTATAAAAGTAAAGGGCTTCGCGAATTTTATCAAGCAAAGCGCCCGCTGAATAGGGTTGGAACTTGAACCCATTCCCAGTCCTGCGCACTTCATCGAAGTTTTCAACCGTATCGTCCAGTCCGCCGGTCGCGCGCACAATGGGCACCGTGCCGTAGCGCATGCTGTACATCTGATTCAAACCACAGGGTTCATACAGCGAGGGCATCAGGAACATGTCCGCGCCAGCCTCGATCTGATGGGCCAGCGGTTCGCCCGCGTAGCCTTTGTAGATACCTACTCGCTGAGGCGCGCTGTCGTGCCAGTGTTGCAGAAAGTCTTCATACTCTTTGGCGCCGGCGCCGAGCGCGATAAAGCAGGCGCCAGCAGAAACAATCGTTCCGGCAACCTGGCGAATTAGGTCGTAACCCTTCTGGGCGACCAGACGCGAGATGGTCGCGATTACGGGCCTGCCCGCATCCTGCGGTAATCCAAACCGCCGCAGCAGATCGAGTTTGCAAACCTGCTTGCCACTCAGGTCGTCGGTATCGAAGTTTGCTGCAGTGTGCGGATCTGTCGCCGGATTCCAGAGGTCATAGTCGACGCCATTTGTGATTCCTACCAGACGACCGCTGCGGCTTCGCAAGAGCCAGTCGAGACCGTAACCCTGCTCTGGCGTTTGGATCTCCAACGCATATCGCCGGCTAACCGCGGACAAAGCATCGCTGGCTACTAAACCGGCTTTGAGCGCTGATGCTGCTCCGCCGAGCATAAAGTCATTACGATCCGGCTGCTCACCAAACCCGAGCCACCACAAGTCACGCGGGTCAAACGCACCCTGGTAAGCCATGTTGTGAATTGAAAACAGCGTCCTGGTTTTTGAGAAAAATGGATCGTACCGGCGTCGCGAGCGCAATTCGATCATCCCAAAGCCACAGGGCCAGTCGCTTCCGTGAACGATGTCGGGCAGCCACTTGAGATGTTTGAATAGGGCCAGCGCCGCCCGACAGAAAAAAGCAAAACGTTCATGGTCGTCGCCGAAGCCGTAAATCGAAGCTCGCGAGAAATATTCCGGCGCATCGATCAAGTACGCGGGCGCGCCTGACGCCTCGCTTTGAAAGACGCGCGTTGCGTGAATCCCGCCACGCCACTCGACGCTTACATTTTCAATGGTTTCTTCGCTTAGGAGGTGCCGATTAACCTGTTGATAGAGTGGCAGGACAACGATGGCTTCCACTCCCTGTCGTCTCAGCGCCTTAGGCAGCGCGCCCGCGACGTCGGCCAAACCGCCCGTCTTGGCGAACGGCACAGCTTCAGATGACAGTAAGGCAGTGCGCATAAAGGCAGTAAAAAGTGACGAGTGACAAGTGACAAGCTTTGGCTTCACTCGTCACTTGTCACTCGTCACTTGTCACAGTCTGTCTAGCTTTGCATCGAGGCGAGGAACTCAGCGTTGGATTTCGTCTTCTCGAGTCGCTCGAGCACAACTTCCATCTGTTCAACTGGCGACAGGGGATTCAAGACGCGACGCATCACCCAGATGCGCGCCAGGTCTTCCTTGCTAATCAGCAATTCTTCCTTGCGCGTGCCGGAACGTTGCAAGTCGATGGCGGGAAACAGTCGCTTATCACTGAGTCGACGGTCCAGGTGAATTTCGCTGTTGCCGGTGCCCTTGAATTCCTCAAAGATCACGTCGTCCATGCGCGATCCGGTATCGATAAGCGCCGTGGCGATGATGGTGAGCGAGCCGCCTTCTTCGATGTTGCGGGCCGCGCCAAAAAATCGCTTCGGACGTTGCAGCGCGTTTGAATCGATACCGCCTGACAGAATCTTGCCGCTCGGCGGCACGACTGCGTTGTGCGCGCGCGCCAGACGGGTTATGGAATCGAGCAGAATCACCACGTCGCGCTTGTGCTCGACAAGGCGTTTCGCTTTCTCAATGACCATGTCCGCAACTTGCACGTGACGAGTCGGTGGCTCGTCGAAGGTGGATGAGATCACTTCGCCCTGAACCGAACGCTGCATGTCCGTCACCTCTTCTGGTCGCTCATCAATCAGTAGCACGATCAGAGTCACTTCCGAGTGATTCTGCGTGACGGAATTAGCGATGGCTTGCAGCAGCATGGTTTTGCCGGTGCGCGGCGGCGATACAATCAAGCCGCGTTGGCCCTTGCCGAGCGGCGTGACTAGATCGATGACGCGCGCGGATAGATTCTCAGGCGTTGTCTCACACTTCAGCATCTCGTCGGGGTAAAGCGGCGTCAGGTTATCGAAGAACACCTTTTCGCGCGCCTGGTCCGGAGATTCGAAATTGATCGCCTCGACCTTGATCAGGGCGAAGTAGCGCTCGCCCTCTTTTGGCGGTCTGATCTGTCCGCTGACCGTGTCGCCTGTGCGCAGATCAAACTTGCGAATCTGCGAAGGCGAAACGTAGATGTCGTCCGGTCCGGGCAGATAGTTGTATTCCGGAGCTCGCAGGAAACCGAAACCGTCGGGAAGGGTCTCGAGGACGCCCTCGGAAAAGATGAGACCGCTCTTTTCGGTCTGCGCCGCCAGCACCTTGAAGATCAGCTCCTGCTTGCGCATGCCCGTGGCGCCTGGCACGTCCATGCCCTTCGCAATTGACGTGAGCTTGGAGATGGACATCTCCTTCAGGTCAGCGAGGTTCAAGAACCCATCTTCCCAGGGGTCACGGGTTTCGCTCACTTCATTTTCCGGGGCTTCGGCGTCGGCAGTAGCAACAGTTGTTGCTCCGTTATTCTCACCGTCGGCGTCATTGTTGTTGTTCGCGCCTGACGCTCGTGAACGCGTTGATTTCTGTGGCATAGGTTCTCTCTAAGGAAACAGTGGTTGGTTCCGCTACTTTAAACTCAGCGTTTTCAATTCGGCTAAAAGTGGAAACGCGCAATTAGGATGGTTCATGTCTGCATTCCTGAGCAGACAAATGTCGAGCATTGCCAGGCGCTCATTCGCCGGGGTTTTGGTTTCACTCCTCAGCGATATCGTAGTATCCGTCGATTGTTTTAGCGATGATTCCCCAGCGTAAACCCTTGGATGCTAGAGTCGCAACGCGTGTGGCCTGTTAACAAAGAATCTGTTGTTACCAAAGGGGCTATGAAGAATTCTTGATTGCCGATTGTTGATGTTGGACTACGAAAGCGTGTTTTGTAAAGTCTGAAACCGCATTTCAGCCGTCAAGGCCTCTTCAATTCGCCGCCAAACCTCATCGCGTCCGCGCCCTGTGTTAGCTGAATAGGCCACCACTATATCGTCGCTGAACATTCGCCGAGCACGTTCCATGCTCTTTCGTAATTCATTGTTAGACAGCTTATCGGCTTTCGTGGCAACTATTAACCGTGGCTTGGCGTGACCTTCAAGCCATTCGTGAAGCTGCAAATCCAATTTTGTGGGTTCGTGGCGCGAATCTACGATGTGAATTGATAGCACAAGCAACGTCCGTTTGGCAAGGTACGCAGTGGCCATTTCTCCCCAGGAGGACTTGAGGCTCGGCGGGACTCGCGCGTAGCCATAGCCGGGAAGATCCACAAAGCGAAAGCGATCATTAATCAAAAAGAAGTTCAATGATTGCGTCCTGCCCGGAGTTCGGGACGTTCTCGCGAGTCCGCGCACACCGAGCAGGGAATTAATAAGACTGGATTTGCCCACATTTGAGCGGCCGAGAAAAGCAATCTCGGGTTTCGCATTGGGCGGCCAATCAGCTTCCTGGAAGGCGCTCTTCAGGAATTCAGCGCTGGTTACTTTCATCGTCGTGCAGGTTTCATAATCTGCTACCCGGTTTTTAAAGCTCGATTATTTTTGCGAGCCTCATTCGGTTCTGTCTCATTCCCACTCAAAAAACGAAAGCAGCGACGGCGCGGGCCATCGCTGCTCAGGTGAAATCAATTCGAGACTCGCGGTTCAAGCATTCCAGCAACGCCCACGGGTTCGCACTGATTGAGGACTCGTTGCTCTGCGATTAGCCGGCCGCCTTCGCCTTGGTGGCCCGCTCCTCAATCAACTTCGAAAACTGTTTCATGCGTTCGTTCATTTGCGCGATCTTTTCGTCAATGTTTGGAATCCGCTTGACAAGTTTCTCCATGTTTTGGAGCATCTCGGGCAAGCCGAACGCTTCGCGAAGCTGCGGGATGAATGCAGCTATCTTTGAATAGACGAAAACGATTTCGCCGTTTGAGTCGTTGAACATGTCTTCGTCAATCGCGCCCCGGTTTACCAACGAGGCCGCCATGTCCCAATAGGAAACAACCATGCGGTAGTACGCGCTGTTCTCGCCCACCATCGTATCGATAAAGTCCTGAATGCTGGTGGGGTTGAAAGTAAAGAACCAGTTACGCGCCTCGCGCATGACCTTCTCGCGGCGAAGGTCGTAGAGTTTCAGGATCAGATCTGCATCTTCATGTTTGCCCATTTTTGTATTCTCCATTGTTAGGTAAGTCCCGTAGGAGCGCACCAGTAGGCACGCTGATACGAGAACAGTCAGTCACTAGGGCGGACACATTAATCCGCCCCTACAAAACTTCTCTTTCCAAAGTCAGCTTGTCGGAATACTCTGTGCCGGTTGCTCGGTCGTCCACAGCGGCGGCGTCTTTGATTGGTCCGGCGCCTCAGAGTCGGATGGGCCCGGCTCTTCCAACGCGAGTGCAAGCACTTCGTCAATCGTCTCGACCAGATTGATGCACATCGCGTTGCGGACTTCCTCGGGGACTTCCGGCAGATCTTTTTCGTTGTCTTTCGGCAAGATTATGGTGTCAATCCCGAAGCGATGCGCCGCCAGGAGTTTTTCTTTTACACCGCCAATCGGCAGCACACGCCCACGCAAGGTAATCTCGCCGGTCATCGCCACGTTTCGCCGCACTGCGACGCGCGCCAGCGCCGAGGCCATGGCGGTGGCCATCGTGATTCCTGCCGACGGGCCGTCCTTGGGAATCGCGCCTTCCGGAATGTGAATGTGCAGGTCGCGCTTGCGAATGAAATCGAGACTCATCTTGAGCCGTTCCGCGCGCGCCTTGATGCAAGTCAACGCAGCCTGCGCCGACTCCTGCATCACATCGCCGAGCTTGCCGGTCAGCGTGACGCCACCGCGACCTTTGGTTAGCGTCGCTTCGATCTGCAGCACTTCGCCGCCAGTTTCAGTCCACGCGAGTCCGGTCGCCAGACCAATCTCGCTCACTTGCCCCATGCCGAGCTCGCGAAACTTGATGGGCCCGAGCATTTCCTGGACGCGCTCTGGGTCGGCCGTATATTTGAAATCCTCAGGCGACTTATCAGCGACACATTTGCGGGCAACCTTGCGGCAGCAAGAACCGATTTCGCGCTCCAAATTACGCACACCGGCCTCGCGCGTGTAGTGGCGAATGATCTCCAGCAAGCCTTCGTCAGTGAATTCGATCTGCACAGCCTTCAGACCATTCGTCTCGGCCTGCTTCGGCACCAAATGCCGCTTCGCAATCTCCAGCTTCTCGCGCTCGGTATAGCCGGAGAGTCTGAGTATCTCCAGACGATCCTGCAACGCCGGCGGAATTGTGTGCAACACGTTCGACGTAGCAATGAAAAAAACTTTCGACAGGTCGTATTCGACGTCGAGATAGTGATCCTGGAACGTGTGATTCTGTTCCGGGTCGAGCACTTCGAGTAGCGCCGCACTCGGATCGCCGCGAAAATCGGCGCCCAGTTTGTCGACCTCATCAAGCAACAGCACGGGGTTCACCGTTCCCGCTTTCTTCATCATCTGAATAATCTGGCCCGGCAGCGCGCCGATATAAGTGCGCCGGTGCCCGCGAATCTCGGCTTCATCGCGCACGCCACCAAGCGATAGGCGCACAAACTTCCTGCCCGTAGCGCGCGCAATGGATTTGCCCAGGCTCGTTTTGCCAACTCCCGGCGGACCGACGAAGCAGAGGATCGAACCTTTCGGATTCTTGACGAGTTGGCGCACCGCCAGGTATTCAAGAATTCGTTCTTTAATCTTCTCGAGACTGTAGTGATCTTCGTTGAGCACCTCTTCGGCCTTTGTCAGATCCCGAATCTCTTTTGTCTTCTGCTTCCACGGCACGTTGACCAGCCATTCAATATAAGTGCGCGACACAGTGCCTTCGGCGGACATAGGCGGCATGGCTTCCAGCCGATGCAATTCCTGCAT
>WNGD01004218.1_pt1 | contig 14216 bp, 13 predicted proteins | sample 5400671 | NCBI WGS metagenome assembly WNGD01 (sample SAMN13153369, study PRJNA577476) | soil metagenome | isolation source: 40 cm soil or saprolite under grassland replicate 2 | place: USA:California | collected 2016-06-15
AGGTTGGTTAACGTGATGAAGTTGCCAAACAGGAATGAGTAGCGGTAGTCATCGTATTTGATATAGAGCGTGGCACGCATGCCATGCGCTAACCCTGGCTGCGGCGTAAAACGTTCGGGCAGTCCCTTGATGAAACAGAAAATGCATTTATTGGCGCACTGCCGGATGAATGGAGCAGGCTCTTCACCGAAGAGCACCCCAAGATCCTCATCGTAAGTTTTAGAGATATATACTTCATGCTGATCTAGTTGCCGCTCAAAACCAATCGTCAACTCTTCCTCGGCAACATAAAAGCGATAATCCACCAGGTCACGAATGAGCTGACCGTTAATTGTGCGAATAAGATCACCAGGTTGTAGTCCTGCGCGGTCTGCAGGACTGTCGGGTACTACCTCACGCACCCACCCATACAGTTTTGGCATTAGTCTGGTTCCTTTGCCATCTAAAATGAATGGCCAATAAAACGAATAATAAGCGCCACGATGATGATCAAGGCCACAATACCTATCGTGACAAGCAAGAAATAGGTATTTCTGCGTCCAAGTTTGACATTCGTGCTAGGCCCTTTCGTTACCACCGTCTTTTTCACTTCCTCCTGACGCTGTTTCCTTTTGTCAATGCGCTTCTGTCTCTTATCGCGCGCCGCGTCGGCCGGGCTTCCACCGTATGGGCCCATGCCCATATGCTGCATGCGACGGCGCATCTCGCGGTTATAACTCTCGGCCTGCTGCTGTGTAGCCTGCGTAGTTTTGATTTCTTTAGGCTGCGTCGATCTTGCGCCTTGCGCAGCCGTACCACCCATCGTCTGCCTGCGGCTCTTCCCACCCTGCTTGTCCTTATTCGAGTCGCTTTGGAGAGTGATCGAAGGCTCTGCTTGTGATTTGGCCGTAGGGGCCCGATTTATCGTGCCCTGGGGCTGGATGCCCGGCTTTTTAGCCCCGGCTGCTTTCGCTTTGTCTGATCCAGGCTTCTGAGAACCTGGCTTATGCGCCTTTGTCATTGTCGAATCCTTTGCTTGCTTTGTAATCTATGGCTACTTCTATACCTGCTTAAGCACATCACAAAAGAACGTCTCTACTCCGAACTGTGTCCGTAAAAAATCGTCGCGCAACACTGTCAGTAACTCTCCTCCTCATCTACCAACTCTCGTGCAATTCTTGCTGCCTCCTCTTTGTCATCGGGAGCAACCACCCCATCGATAACCAGGCCTAGCAGGTGTTCCTTGATCGGTCGTAACCACGGCCCTGGACCGCGCCCGAACATTGCCATCAGTTCATTCCCATCCAGGGGGCTTTTCAGCGGCACACGCTCCGCTTCCTCCTTCAAGCGCTGGCAGCGCTCGGCAAGTTCCGCCACGCGTGCAGCGGCACGTGTCACCTTATCTTCTCGATAGCTTGTGATATCTGCTCGCGACAGGTCAAGTAAATCAGCCAGGTTATCTCCACTATCCAGCATCAGCCGCCGCACGGCCCCCTCCGTCCAATCCGGCGTATACGCATTCGCCCGCATATGCAATCGCACAATCTTCGACACACTCTCAATAAAGTCTCGATCAAAGTGCAGCCGTTTCAGAATATCACGCGCCATGTAAGCCCCAAGTTCCTCGTGCCCAAAAAAGTGGACCCTCCCATCTTCCACTGTGCGCGTCCGTGGCTTCGCAATATCATGCAGCAGCGCGCTCCAGCGGGAGACTAACCTGGGTGATGAACGCTCAACCACGCGTAGAACGTGCGCATATACATCTTTCGTGCGAACCGTTCTTTGAGGTTGTTGGCTCACCCCGCGCAGTGCCAGCACTTCTGGCACAATCCACTCCATCAACCCCAACTCAACCAGCAGATCAAGGCCTTTAGCGGGGTGCGGTGAAAGCAGCAGTTTGTTCATCTCATCTCGTATACGTTCGCGCGAAATCTTTTGTAGTTTTGCAGACTGGCGTATGATTGAACGTCGTGTTTCGGCTTCTATTGTGAAGTCGAGCTGTGCTGCAAAACGCACAGCGCGCAACAGGCGCAGCGGGTCCTCATCGAAGCGCTTATCAGGCTCATTCCCTACAGCACGCAAGATATGTGCTTCCAGGTCTTGTTGTCCTCCGAAAGGATCAATGATCCGCCCATTCAGGGGATGAAGCGCCATTGCGTTGATTGTGAAGTCACGGCGCAAGAGGTCATCTTCCAGTACGGTACCGAAACATACCTCCGGTTTGCGCGATTCAGGATTATATTTCTCGCTACGGAATGTGGTGATCTCAATAACCCTATAAGGATAATGGAGGCGCACTGTCCCAAAACGCTCGCCAACAAGCACAACTGCAGTAGGATGCGTTGGCGCGACAATTTGCTTGGTTTCATCAGGCGTGGCGTCAGTTGCCAGGTCCGCGTCATTCGATTCCTCGCGGTGTAACAGCACATCGCGTACCGTTCCCCCTACGATATAGAGTTGTTTGTGCCGGGCATAAAATGCTTTCGCCAGCGTGATGATGATCTCTTGCATGATGAATGCTGCATATCCATTTCAAAGTCTTGTTGTAGTGGGACTATTGTATCATGTTCGGTCAGGACTAGGAAGAGGATAACGGGCGTAGAGTGCCTGAAGGTCCCGCCACAAATTGGGGATTAGAAGCACATGCCACCCAAAAATTGTGGAGAAGCAAAGCCGTGTATGGTAGGGGCGACCCTTGCGGTCGCCCTGGTAATCTTGTTACTAGACGACCTGTGAATCTCCCCAGTCCTGCTGGAATGTTTCCTCGAGAGTGTTCAGCACGCCTGAATCTGAGACAAGCATGCCCAATTCCCGGTTCTGATCGAGCGATTGCGTGGAAATGTTCTCTGAGCCAACATAGGCTTTTCTGCCATCTACCACAATAATCTTTGCATGCATGTAAAGACGTGTATCCTCGCGTACTTGCACGCCTCCCGATTTGATGAAATTAATACCCTGGCTATTGCTATCTCCAGATGATCCACCTGGAGCGGGTAGAATAACTTCTACCCTGACACCATGCTTTGCTGCGTTGACGAGAGCCTGCTCGATTCCGCCATCTTGCATCTCTTCCGCCTCGATGAGCAGGGTGTGACGTGCATTGTTGATAAGTGCCATGAAGTCGTTACGTGAGTTGACCGGGCTGACAACGAGATTGGGGTCGTTGATGTGTGGTGTTGTGCGATTCCAATCAGCCTGGAAAATGGCGCTCACTGCCTGGACATCTTGAGGAATTGTATCGATAATATCATATTCACGATTAGTAGCGCCACTACTGCCACTGCTCCCACCCAGAGCTGAGCGAGTAAAGTTTGATGTCATGATAAAGGCTGTTTTACCATCAATAATCATCCCTTTCTCATGCGTCAAAGGGAAGGTAGGGTTGGTTGTCTCTGTCTTAGCACCAGCAGCACTCAATTCAGCAAGCATGCTCTGAGGTGAGCCTCCACCACCAACAGGATGCGGCTCCAGCATGATACGTACATCTATCCCTCTCCGAGCTGCGTCTTGCAAGGCGCTGATCACATTACGGTCAGTCAGCAGGTAAATTTCGAGCCACACAGATTTCGCTGCGCCATTAATGGCCCCGGTGATTGCACTCTCACCTGCTTCAGGCTCGACAAAAACTCGCACACCTTGTGCACCAGAGCCAACAGTACAATTGCTCTGGCACTGATTGCTGCCAGGAATGTTACCAATACCAGTGGTACCACTTGTTCCATTGATACCACTTATACCCGGAAAGGAGAGGTTTATGCTACGTCTTCCCAGGAGCAAGAACAGAGCCAGAAGGAAAAAAATAGCGATGATACCTGCTCTGGCGCTGGCTCGACCTGATCTCCTATATGATCTTCGGCGCATGTACGCACCTCCATGTCATTGCTGGCAGTGCTAAGAGAAACAACATCGCTAAAATAGTTTCCCTGTTATACATCACGCTACAGCAATCACAAAAGTGGACAATAAAGAGTTAGCAGGCTAAAGGACTTCTGAAAAATTCACCCAAAAACTATTGACAAGAACGTTAGTTCTACTATATTATTACATTGGAACAGAGTTTCTATGACGGAGGTAAACGCTATGGGGGTCACACAGTCACAGTCAAAAAAATTTCTCAAGGATCATGACTACGACCTTGAGGAGGATGATGAATATTATGTAACGCGTCCTCATACAAGTGCGCGAAGGTATAGCCAGCCGTCCCAGCGCGATACGCTCGATGATGATGCCATCACAAAAGGTCCCTTTATTCAGCAACGGCGTTCAAGAGTCAATTCTCCTCATGGAGATCGCCCGTTAGCAGGTGCTGCTGCGCCTTCCTGGAGGCAAGGATGGCGTCATAGCAGGCGTTTTACATTGATAACGGTTATCGTAGGTATGCTCGTGATGGCCGTGCTTTTCCTTGCATTAAGTGCCTTTGGATCATGGTGGCGAATACATCAGGACGATGTGACCTATGGTCGACCTCGTACTTTTCAGACTAATGCTGTCGTAGGGCACTTAGACAGTGCAAGCAATCCGTCACACTTTATCTTTCTCAACCTCAACCGGCATGTAGAGATTATCGAATTGCCAGGCGGAGACGCTACGCACGCTCGCATCTATAATGGCCCTACCCTGTTTGGCGATGGTCAGGATTTAACACCGGTTACTGCAGAATTTGGAGACGTGAATGGTGATGGCAAACCGGACATGATCGTCCATATTCAGGACCAGCGCCTGGTGTTTATCAATGATGGCACACAATTTCGCCCCCTTCAACAAGGGGAGCATGTGAATTTGTGAATAGTTCGCTACGCTTTCTCGCCCCATGCCGTGAGCGGAAGCATGAGACCTCGGAAGTCTTCCTGTAGCATCTCTATAAGCATCTGATCATAGAGCCGATCCAGCTCCTCCTGGGTGGCGACTCCCATGCGGGTGATAAATGGCTGGAACAGTTTGAAGACGACAGCTGCATCACGGCGAAAGCCTTCATACGCTTCAGATCCAGCGGAGAAGTCGATCGCGTGAGAAACAAGCTTGATGTTGACACAACCTGCCTCGTGCAGCAGGTGTGCCAACATCGGCAAGATGCCTGTAAATCGACCCGTTTGAGAAAAACTTCCCTGGATCTTGAGAGCGTGTATGATCAAGGCATTCAGGTTCTCTAATGCGGGACTGGTGCTGAAGTACCACCACTCACTCTCAGTCAAACGAATTAAGCCCCCGCGTCGAGTAATCCGTCCAAGCTCTTGCGTGAGCGGCGGCCAGGCCGCCGCAGGAAGAAAATTGATGAACCGAATATTGACCAGGTCGAAGGAGTTGTCAGGAAAATCCAGCGGTTTCAGCAGATTCATCACATGGAAGCTGGCATTGGACAGCCCTTGCACTCGCGCCTGGGCTCGCGCATAGTCGATCATCGCCTGGCTAACGTCGAACCCGACAACTTCGATCTCCGGGTGCTTAAAGGCTACCTCCATAGCCCACCCTCCAGGTCCGCAGGCGGCATCAAGAATCCGGTTGATGCCAGAAAAGTCATTCTCCCGCTCAGGGAACAGCCCACCCATGCCCTTCGTGATCAGGCGATCCTGATCAAGCAAGCGCGCCATTTCCGCGCCACTCTCAGGATCATTAAAATAGACATTGCTGCTTTTGGGAGGCTCTACTGGCATTGTCATTTACGGCTCCTTTCTGCATTGCTTATTTTTATGTCTTGCTGCCTTTCGACGTGTCGTGGCAATCGCAATAGCTCTTCTTCGAATTGTTGCCAGACCAACTGCTCGGCCTGGATGACAGTTAGTGCTTGCTGCTGCCTGGCAGCCTGGATCATCGTCTCAATGAGTCGTTGCCGGAATACGGATAAATATGCTTGCTGCACCTCTTGAAGAGGCACTAAACCTAGCTCAATCTGCAGTGTCTCATAGAATTCTTCGGATCCAAATGCCAATGCAATCAAATCTGCGTAGTCCTGGATGAGTGTTTGCTGGAGCGGCAGAAAGTAGTTGGGCTGGGTGCTCGATACAAGCAAGCTGCCAGCAACTTTGCCTTCGAGCATAATGGGGGCTGCGGCAGCGCTCTCCTCCCATACGCCGCGATAGCCTGGAGAGAGGCCCTGGCCATCCGTTAGATTCTGGTTGACGACAAGGCGGCCTGAGGTAACAGCATGTCCAGCAAGCGACTCTGCTCCCAGTAGGATTGCCTGCTGTTCAAGATTACTCCCCCACGGCACTGTTCCCCGTCCCAGGCTCTCACGCAAACTACGAATCTTCCCCTCATGCGAGGGGGGCATACATCGCGCTATGATAATGGCCATACCCAGACGCAGCGGGTCGAGTTGCTTAAGCGCTTGCTGCAAGATCAGATCGCAGAGTGATGAGAAGCGCAGCTCTTTGGGAATGGTCGCGCGAGTGCGAAGCACACGGACATAAAACTCGCGCGGAATCTCTTGCAGAGAATCCCCTGTCAACTCCTCTTGACCCTCAGCTGAGAACCCATCAAATTCGTCTGAAAGTAACTCAAGCAGTGCCTTGCGATGCTGGGGAAGGGCCTTGAGCAGTCGATGGATGTTCTGGGAACGTGGGGTCGCCTCCTTGTTCACCCAGCGTGTCAGGGTAACAGGATTTACGCCTAACTCGTTAGCAATGCGTTGCCTCTCTTGCGGCTCTTGAATAATGCTTGCCAGAAAATCGCGCCAGGTTGGTGGTTCTTGCATATCCTGACCTTGTTATTGCAGTCGCCCATTCATGCTCTCTCTGAGCTTATGATAGCAGTTCGTGGCCCAGACGTCAACCGCCTGGACTGACTTCCCCGTGCATAGGGACAAGGTCCGACGTGGGGGCTGGGGGGCATTGTGCTTGGCCGCCGTTCTTTTGCATCCCCTGATGCCCATAAGGACCCACCCCTCCCCGCACCGCCGCCTCCGTCCCTACCTACCTCTTCCCCATTCTTCCAGGGGAAAGAGTGCCAGATATATATCCATCGAACAATGTGTAACATTTGTAGTTCTTTTTATGCGTCAAATCTCATTACATTTTAATGCAAATGTATAGCATTCTCAGAAATTTTGTGGTACACTTTCTCAGAAAGGGAAGGTTGCGCTATGGCCTTGAGAGGAAGCTTCCGTTAAGTTGCTGACGAAGAGTATAGTCAACTCTTACCTGTGCTACGGCGTGAAAAGCGATCTGGGCAGAAATTGATAGACAGTAGAGTTATGCATGATCCCTGTAGAGAAAAGAGAGGGCAGGTGCATGAGTCAACTGGTAATGATCATAGACGACTCACTATTGGTACGCAAGATTATGGAAACTAGCTTGAAGCGCGAAGGCTTTGCCTGTGTGAGCTACCCTGACGGAATAGAAGCTTTGCGGGCAATAGCGGAAAACCGTCATCCTGTTCCCCATTTAATCTTCCTCGATATTGGTCTTCCAAAGATGGATGGATATGATCTTGCTCGACACTTGAAGACGAAGCCGCAATTTCGTGAGGCGGTCATTGTGATGCTTTCTGCACGCGATGGAATAACTGATCGCCTGAAAGGGCGTCTTGCAGGAGCGCAACATTACATGACCAAACCATTTAGAATTCAAGATATTCTTGCTATAGCGCATTCCTACCTGGATACGCCCCTGACTGTATAGAGGCTGTGTGACGACTCCCCAGGGCTAAAGCCACAAGGGCTTCTCAGGGAGCTTGCGCCGCCTGAACCCTCCGTCTGAGGGCAAGAATGTTCAAAGCAGCATTGTGATCGCGGTCTAATTCCGTGCCACATTGGCATGAGTGCCAGCGTTCATCAAGCGCCTTTTTCTTGATAACGCCACAGTTACTACACACTTGACTGGTGTACCTGGAGTTCACAAACAGCACCGTTCTACCAGCGTTTGCAGCTTTGTAGGAAATTCTTGACACAAGAACCGCGATGAACTCTCTTTGATGAGGCATACCAGTCGATGAATGCCAAATTGCGGTCACACGCAACCAACAGATGCACATGATTGAGTTGGATATCCAGGCAAATCACCTCTATCACATGCCCCTGGCATACCTCAACAATGATCTGTTACAAGCGCTCTACGACGCGGTTTATTAAAAAGTACTAGCTTCTACTAGAATCACCTGTAAAGAGATTCGAACCACTTTTTACAGGCGTGCCCAATATTCTGCAGCTTCGTCTGCATTCTGTTCCGCATCAGATGAAGCACCAACAATCCTCTCGTCATCTGGATGATAATCACCCGCATGATCAGTCATCAGACTTGCACCATTGATGCCCGTGTAGCTTGCTCCGGTCATCCCCTCTCTACCACCTCCATTGCCGATCACTGTAGGCGTTGGCGCAATCGACACACTGGCGCCTGGATGCAGGATTCCCTGGGCGATCATCTCGTAATACTGCGTCAGGCGAAGAGCAATTAACTTGCCTGGTTGATCAACTAGATGATACTTCATTGCGTCTTGCCAGAGTGCATCCAGTGCAAAAGAGTTCTTAAGCAAACCAACGTTAAAGTACAGGTATTTCTCTACATCTTGTGACATACAGCCTTCTCTCTATAGCTATGCTTTGGCTTTGACGCCATTTGACTGGACTTTTTGAATAAGAAGACGGCCAGCAAGATTACAATAGCCGAGCGCATTAGCATGGATAGGATCGTCTGGACGAGAGAGATGAGGGATGCGCTGCTTTAGAAGATTGTGGAAATAATAGACTCCACCACCGATGTGCAGAACCGGTTTGAAACTGGCCGCTACAGCATCACGATCACTCTGTCGCCAGGCTGAAGCGATGAATGAGACAATTTCACTCCCCACCTGCGTTACGGCTTCCGTTACCAACCGCTCTAATTCGTTCGTGCTGACCGCTTTTCCATACACAGCAATATCAGGATAACTGAGGCGGCCATGTGAGGCATAAGCGTACATAATTTCTCGTGCCTCGAGCATAGAAAGTGAGCGATCATACTTGCTCTCAAAGGTATCCATAAACATTTGTGTGGCCGACTCTACCCCTAACGCTTTGCCTTTACAGTAGTCGGTGACAGGGACCTGGCCACGGGCTACATACAGGCCCGTCGTTCGCCCTCCAATGTCGATCACTGCGCTTTCCGTCGTCTTGCTCATCGCTTTATCCCCATAGGCGATGAGTGCCCCCGCTCCTTCCATCACCACTGTTGCGACTTCGATAGTCACATTCCGGAAGGTCTTGCCATTATCCATGGTAAAGACATGCGTTCCATCCAACGCAGCTTTGATGTTGTTGCGCAGCGCCATGTTCTTGATATAGGTTTCAGCCGGCAGCCCCGTGACAACGTGTAGTCCAAATTCAGTATCAGTGATCAACGACGCAGCCACAGTCAGCAGGCCACGCAGACTGTGTTTGCTCGCATAGCGTTGAATATCGCCACGCCCATGGAATACATCAACAGCCTGCTGTAGAGCCAGCTCACCGATGGCATAAGCCATGGCTTCTCCTTGAAACTGGATGATATGCGTATTGGACCGGTCCATGCTGATGCCGAGATTGCGCATAGCGCTGATGTCAGCCTTGGCAAATGCAGTAGGAATGCTGCAGGAGTAACTTTTTCCATCGCCAAGGACTGTGACCCCTCCAATCTGGGCATTGCCAAAATCATGCCCATAGGGATACCATTTCATAAGTGAATTCCTTCCTATCCTGCCTGAATGACCTGGATAAAAGTAGCTTGTATACACCCCGTGCAATTTTCGTAACGAACCACGACTTTAGTTGTATCACTAGCCCCTTTGGGCAAGTACTTTTATAGAACTCTGGGTCATCTTCAAATCTTTCACCATGCTTTGAGTAATGTAACAAGACCAACGATGCGTATGCTGTCTCCTACATAGTCAAAGGACAGGGAATGAGGCACAAGAAACTTCATGGTATATAACCAAATGCCAAAGGCTATGAACAGGAAAGCAAGACTCATCAGGAAACTAAAGCGCGTCTCCTTGTCCATAAAGATGATGGAATAGTTCAAGAAAAACGCAATCACGCCCATTGATAACCCAACAGAGAATAGGGCATCGCTACGCGCCCGGGAGTAAAGATAGAATGCTCGTAGTGATATGAGAAGAGTAATGGTGGCCTGGATCACCAGGAGGAGATCTGTTACGCTCGTACCGGCAACTAGAGGTTACATTGGCGGCAGTAGGTTGGAGGAGATGCTATCGTGGACTTGAAACTCAATCTGAGGCTGCCCCATTAAGAAGTTCATCTACCACATCTTCTGGTAGCTTATGCCACGGGACTCCGAGTAGAGCCCCTTGTAAAACATACAAGCAGTCGAGTGTCGCTTGTTCGGGATGCCTTTCTTTTATGCGTTTCCACGCCTCAATTGGCCCAAGCTCTTGGAGTTCCTGCTGTGTCCAGATATCAACGTCATTCAGCAGATGTTCAGTTTTCGCTCCAATATTGACGAGATGTGAAAGTCTTGTTGACCTCGAAAGGTTCATGATCTCCCTCCTGTGAGAACAGAGATGCAACGAAGACTATGCTCCTCTTTCACGCTTACTTGCTCTGTCATTTTCTGTCACAGGTATCAAACTAAATCCGGTTAATCACTATGAAAACGACGAGGGTCTGAATTTTTCGGAGACAGGATTCTTGACCGGTCTCCGCAGGCTTTCATGACGAACTACTGACAGGATTTGATATCATTTCCCAAACGATGGTTCTTCCCTAATGAAGAATACGACCATCTTCACGCGCTGGATGTCTCTACACGTCAAAAATTTGAAAAAAAAGCCTGAAGGAATGTACCCTTCAGGCTTCCCCCCCACTACGATGCCTATCTTCTTCAACCTTCAACCAGATCTTGACCAGGGACACCACTGCATACACGATACCCTTACCACGTTACCTTTCGTAGTCACCATGCTTAGAGACTTCCCCCCACACCTTATAGATGCTATTCTCTTTCCATCACAGGAAAAACTATAACACATCTTCCTGACAAACTCATGAAAAGAGAGCGGTGAAATATGACGGTTTTTTCATATTCAAGCCTGGAGGCGCAAAGAAAATAATTACAGTTTGTTCATCTTTTGCCAGTCCTGCGTAAAACGTTCGATTGCCTCTTCAGTCAGCGGATCCGTCACCATTTCCATCAAGAGCTGTGGTGCGATGGTCAGATCATGGGCACCTGCAAGCAGAGCGCAGGCTGCATCTTGAGGTGACTTGATGCTGGCGGCAAGGATGCGTGTAGGCAACCCGGCATTGTGCAGCAGGTCGGCCATCTCAGCGATACGGTCGCTGGCATCGATGCCTGAACGTTCCAGACGGCCATAGTAAGGGATAATGAAATCTGCCCCGGCCAATGCAGCGCTATATACCTGTACTACAGAAGTGACTGCTGTAAATGCAATGCGATGTTGTTGCTGCTTCAGCCTGTGTGCCACGCGCAGGCCGGTGTGAGTCATCGGAATCTTGGGAATCACACGGTCGGGTGCGGCTTGAATGTAAGCGAGCGCCTCTGCATACATCTCTTCTTCCTTACTTGCTCCAGGCTGCATGAAAATAGTACCGTCTGTACCGCGTAACAATGCTTCAAGCACACCCTGGGGACTTAAATCCTGGCCGCGTTCTCGCGCGGCCAGTAGAATCGTCGGGTTAGTAGTCACCCCTGCTACTGTCACCGTTTGCGCAACATTCATGATATCATGGAGAAACGCACTATCAATATAGAGGGCCATTTCTATGCTCCGTTCTTCTTTACTGGATAATACTGTACAGCTTGCTATTGACGACCAGCTATTGATCCTGAACTCAGCGGCAGATCCATTCGTGCCAGGAGCTGCCCTGCGCCTTATAGCTGGCGAGCTAATACTTGCCGAAGACAATATCGCCTCATTACAATTGGCGCAATCTGCGCTCGCGCGAGAACATATCAAAACACAGGTTCGTGTAAGGCATGTTCCCTTTCATGAGTATACCTTAGATGAACCACCTGCGACCATCGACGTGGCAATTATGAATATGTTGTATCAGCCTAGCAACGCCTGGATGATCTATGGACTTCAGGTAGCTGGCTACGCACTGAAACCAGGAGGGCAACTCTACGTCGTAGGAGCCAAAGACCGTGGCGTGCTGTCCATGGTGAAGCGTATGCGAGCCCTCTTCGGCAACATGGAGACGCTGGCCATCAGCAAAGGACATCGTCTACTTTACTCCCGTAGAGAAGAGAATTTGCATATGGATGTAGGGGCGCAATTCATTGCTCCTTTCGCCGGGGGCAAACTGGACGAAGGAACACGCCTGTTGCTAGAAGCGCTGGAAGTACATACAACGGATGTTGCCTTAGATATTGGCTGTGGAGCAGGCTTTATAGGCATGCACATTGCGCGTTTAGCAAGCAGGGGGTATGTCACAATGGTGGATGCCAGTCTGGCTGCCGTGGATGCCGTGCGACGCATGGCTGAGCAGGATAGCCTGACCAACGTTCAGGTGTTACCGAGTGACGGCATACAAGCAGTACGGCCACAGCGCTTTGATCTTGTCGTGACAAATCCCCCTTTTCACCTTGGCGGCATACAGACAACCGAAATCGGCAGCCGTTTTATTCGTGAAGCTGCGCAGGTATTGCGACCTCGCGGACGCTTTTACCTGGTCGCAAATCGCTTCCTGAAGTATGAACCAGCACTGCGAGCTTGCTTTAAAAGCGTCGAAGAAGTGGCAGGCAATAGCCGCTATAAAGTGTTGCGGGCATCAGACGCAATAATGCATGCGTGATATAAAATCTGCTTATATGGCGCACAGCGCCAGAATGCAGCTGTTTGTCAAGAGCAAGGAGTTCCCTTGTCCCCGATCGCCGCAGTGGTTTGGCGGCTGGCCTCGCTGACGTCGTTTCGCTTTGTGGGACCAGCAGGGCGCTTTTCGGCTTGTCGTGCCTCCCACAGAGGGCAGTGCACGCGCTGTTGGACTGCCCGACGCTGGGTTCATGGGCACGACTTCTGGCACTATCTTGGCGTCACCGACCGCTTAACGCTCGCCTCCTTGGAACAGGCGGCGGCCGCCCTTCAAGCTCGGGTGGACGCGCTCTGAGGAACTGAGCCTCTCCATCCCTTCAGCTTTCTGCTGCTTCAAACAAGTGCGGCTGTAGTGTGAAATGGCAAAGGGCCCAGATGTTTGACAGATGTGTGAGGGTTAGGTGGCATGTTGTGATGCTATAGTGAGAAAGAGGCTTTATCCTCTGAAGGAGGAAGGTATCCTTCTTTCAGCATGATATCGGTCGTATGTTGTCCGTTTCGTAGCGAAGTCGACCCTATTGAGCGCCTGATTTGTGGCGCAAGCACACTGTGTTCGCACGACGAGAGAAGGAGGTTTCCCATGGAACTCTCACACACCCGGGGCAAAGCTCCAACCCCATCCAACCGCTTGATGCAGATCATGCGCCAGCACCCTTTGTTGTTCTACTTTCTGCTCGCCTTCGGGGTCCTGATTACGGCCGGATCCATCAGCAGCAAAGAAGGGAAGCACATGAACCGAAAAAGCTGCGACGCGGAGCGCTCCATCCGTAGCGTGATTCGCCGAACGATGAGCAAGTGGCTGCTCATGGCCGCGGGGGCCGGTCTTGTGTTGTCCGCACTGTTTCCAGCCCGGGTCGCCGCTGCCCCCTGGTCATTGGCACAAAGACTGAATCAGCTGTTGATGGTGTCCGGGCAATTTTCGGACCTGGCGGCATCCGCTCCCTATGCAACCCAGGGCGTCGGCGGATTCGTCTTCTTCAATAGTCCGCAAGAGTGTTCTGGCCCGGTGATTCGGGCCGGTATTGCGGCATTGAATGCGAACGCGACTGCAGCTGGCCAGGTCGTTCCCTGGATGTCCACTGACGAGGAGGGCGGCACCGTCCAGCGGCTGGCCTGCGTCATCGGCAGCTTACCCAGCGCGCGCCAGATGCCGACTGAGTGGACGACGTCCCAGGTCCAGGCAAACCTCGCTGCCCACGGGGCAGCCATGCGTTCGCTGGGAATAACGATGGACCTGGCTCCGGTGATGGACACGTCGCCAGCAAACTGGCCATACAACGACGAGAGCGACCGCTCGTTCAGTGACAACCACAGCACCGTCACCGCCTACGGCCTTGCTTTCGCCCATGGTCTGCAGTCATCGGGAATTGTGCCGGTTGCCAAACACTTTCCCGGTCTGGGCCATGCGGTCGGCAACACTGACCAAGAGCCGGCCACCGACCCATCACTCGCCACACTCGAGAGCGATGATCTGATTCCCTTTGAGCAAGCGATCAACG
>WNGD01014936.1_pt1 | contig 14216 bp, 10 predicted proteins | sample 5400671 | NCBI WGS metagenome assembly WNGD01 (sample SAMN13153369, study PRJNA577476) | soil metagenome | isolation source: 40 cm soil or saprolite under grassland replicate 2 | place: USA:California | collected 2016-06-15
GATATGTTCTTGGGGCCATCTTTGAGCTGGTCCGCCACACGTAACTGCGCTGCGACTTGCAGCGCACGTGCTGTTCCCATGCCAGCGAGCAGCAGGTGCAAGGCCCGCGCCGGTGGCATCTGTTCGGGAAAGAAGCTGTGTCCTTGGGCCATAAAATCTGCGCGATGGACTCCCCATCTCGTTTCATGAGTGTGGGAGAAAATCGCATCCTCCTTTCGTATTCGTATAGCCATCTCCATCCTGGAGCCGGCGACAATATCGGTGAGAAATATCCTTCACCATATCTCGCTTCGTCGTGATATTAAAGGAGCCGCGTGCTCGTACTGCGACTCGTCCCACATAGCGGCCCGCTTTGTCTCCTGTAGGCACAATTACTTGAACCAGGTCGCCGGTTCTGAAACCCTTCACCCGGCTCTGCTTTTTGGCACGCGAGCGAAGACCCGCAGAGCTGCGCGCTGGACCGGTCACGCGCAGGTGCCTATAACATTCGTCACGATCGGAGTCTCTTGCAAGACTAAGGCTGGACAGTCAGGGGCACAAGCCCACCCCCTTTTTCAAGGGATTTGGGTAACTGACCCCTTTTTCAAGGGATTTGGGTAACTGACACAACTGCGACCTCGTGCTCTTCACAGCGAGAAGCTTACCAAGCCATTAAAACTCCGCAACTAAAATTTCTGGATTTCCTAACAGATATCGCTTTTACTGTACCATCAATCACCGGCAGGAACAACAGATACAGCTACGCAGAGAAGTAGGGACAAATAACTGGAAAGAGCACCACTACGAGAGAGGCGGGCGATCCTCTAACCACTGCTTGATCGTTTTCTTCGCCGTGATCCTCGTCGCTCGCTCCGTTTGCTCTCTAGTTCCACCTGGCGCTTCTAGACATGGAAACGCAGTTGCCCTCGTCGTTCACACGCATCGTGATCATTCCTCCTCATCCGGCGATCAACTGTGGAATCAGGCCCAGTTCAGACTCTTGCGGTGGCACGGACCCAGCAACGGCTGTTGCGGTCTGGTGTTGTCAATGGAAATAATGAGGGAAATGCTCATGCCTTGAATTCCTCGACATACTGATTCCTAATCATTGATACCATATGAAACCTCTAGGGAATTGAAGCACAGTAGCAACACCGCCAGCAACGATCCCTCTCATGAAAGGCTCCTACGGCGCAAGGCGTATTGACGGCTCAAGGTAGTCTACGCCATGGCACATGTCGCCTAAACCATTGATAGTTTTGCATCAGCTTGATTTTCCCGCAAGATGCTGGGTGAAATCTAATACCTATGAGCAAAGTTTTCTGGTACGCTAGAAAGGAGAGGTGCAGGCACGGAACACGAGCGGCCTTTTTGGGAAGCTGATACATGCCTGGCTGCGTTGTGTTTACACGTAAAAATCGTCGCGGAGGGTGTATCTGCACTTTGAGCTGAGAATGAGGCAGCAGCCGTCGAGCGAGCGTTCAAGTAGTGCCCTTTTTACCAGAGAATCTATCTGGAAGGAATGAGTCATGTTGGAGCGAATTCTTCTTCCTGCTGTAAGCAAGAAAAAGTCAAACGAGGGAACAGTTCTCCGGTGGCATATCGAGGAAGGAGCCTCTCTCAGACCCGGCACGTCGCTACTCACCATCCAAATGGGAGATGAAACAGTTGCGTTATCATTCCGGAAAAGAGGGAAGGGACTTGTCCTGAAAGAAAAAGCGATAGCAGAGGGTGGGCACGTTACCGTGAATGACACGCTTGCCCTTGTTGGGAATGCCGACGAACAGGTACCCTGGAGCACCGAGAAAGAACATGTACCGGTGTATGGGACCTCTCAATACATAAGACGAATCAAAGTGCATCGAAACATCATAGGGGGTATGTTACTCACCATGGTCGTCTTCATTGCTTTCAGCTACGGGTTAAGCGCTTACAGGCCTATGGCAGGGTTGGCCCTTACCTTAAGAACTGCTGTGAATCAGCTCACTCCGATTGCTCTCAGTATGTATGCTCTGCTTTTCTGTATTGTAGGTACGGCATATCTCTGCCAAATACCACCTGAAATGAGGCGTGTATTGTCATTCCACCAGGAGTCTGGTGTGAAAGACTAACTGATAGCTATCATTCTTTAGCTGATAGCTGTTAGTGCGCATGATACGAGGAGCGCTTCCGCAAGGGAAGCCGCGGCGCGCTGATTTTCCCGCAAAATTATCCCCCCTGAAGCGAAGAAAAAACGGTCGGATCCTCCCAGCAAAGATGTGACAGGGTGACTCCATTTGAGCGGCGCTTTCACGTATCCTAGCGGAAGGAGAAGGCGGCTCTGTCATTCTTATCTCAGTATCCACTGGCACGCGCGAAACCACAGTGAAAAGGGTCGCTCAAGGGTGCGCTTCTCCGCTTTCACACTCGCTCGCTCTTCACCCGCTGCGCAAAAGGGGCAACGGAGGACTCGGGCAGAAACGCGCTGTAGCTACCGAGTGCAGGCAAAGGTGCGAACGGGCTGCCCCTTATGTGTGCCCGATATCGGCAAGCGAAGGAGAGAGCGTCGACGCATCTCACTTCCATAGTATTTGGAGCGATCGTATGAAAAACAAAAGCGTATGGATCAAACATGGGGTGGTCGCGGCGATGCTGCTCGCGCTCGCCGTTGGCCTACTTGTTGTCCGGCCCTGGACGAGTGTCGGGGCAGCGGCAGGGGTTCCGCTTACTCCTATGAGTGTCAAGCACACTGCGCTTGGAGATGTCCGCGTCTATGATCGGGCCGCTGCCCTTGCCCTGCCAGGTGTGCAGCAGCGCACGGTCGGGGCTCACCCGTCCTATGCAAAGGCGCAGGTCACGCCATACGCGCAGGCCCACCAGGATGCGGCGGGCGGTCACAGTCTGATGGTGGGCGCTGAACTCGTCCTGCTGTACTGGTACGGCAACTTCCTCTGCGGATTCGGAGTGGCATCCGCTGCGACGGACCCTATCTGGGCGAATGTCGATGAAGTGGGTTTCCTCTACGTCGACGGGGGCGTCATCGATGGCACAGCCTCAGCGAGTTTCGGAAGCACGGCGGATGAGACCGGCTGCGACAACCCCGGAGCGCCTTCTGGAGCGTACTGGAAAATGCTGACCGAAGCTGGCGGAGTATGGTTCGACGGGACAGTCATCGATGGGGATGCGGCAACCTACCAGATACAGTGAGTGAGCGCAGGGGTGCTCTCGCCTGGCCGTCATACCTCGCCCCCCTTTGTCTCACGGAAAGCGGACATCTTCTTGTTCGCAAGGACGAGAATCGGGTACAATGACATCTGTGGAACGTTTGGCGGCCAGGCGCTCGTTTTCGTTTGCCTGGCTCCTCTTCGTTCTCAGTCAACGTCGTGCCGCTCGAACAGTTATGAAAGCGAGGCTCAAATGAGTACGTCCGGTTGGTCCTGGGTGCAATCGCTCCTGCTCCTCTCCCGTCGAGAGCCACCAGGCGTGGAACAATTACGTGAGGAGCGGCGGCAGGCGCAGAGAGACGCCGGGGCGCAGCTGGGCAGCCATGTGGCTGCCCCTGATGCTACGTCGGCTCGTGTATCGCGTGAGACAATAGCGGTCGCCTATACCGGCGCCGATGCGCCTCACCTGGCAGGCCTCTCCCGCTCCGAGCCATTCTGGCCGGGGACAAGGCACCCGAGCAACAGCTTACTGCTCACGCTCGGAAACGAGGTGATCGTCGCTGCCCTGCCGGCGCAACTCTCATTCCTGCTCTACTGTGTGATCTGTGGGACTGACTCGCCAGCTTTTTCCTGGGAGATCAGCCATATGGCGGATTCAGGTGAAGCCGAGCAAGGCGCACCCATCGCTTCCAGCCAGCCGAAACCGCTGCACATGCAGAATCTCGGCAGCGTCGTGCAGGTCACGCTCGCGGAACAGGGAATGTATGCGGTGACGGTTCGGCTCAACGGCGCGGAGGCCGGGCGCCTGGCGCTGTTCGTCCAGCTTGCGCCGCAGAAGGGGAATGCATAATCCGCTCGGTGCGCAAGGCCACGCGATCGCCGCGTTCCGTCGCTAACGGCTTTTCAGTCTGAGCAGTTTTTCGCGTAGCTGCTCGGGATCCACCTCCCTGCGTTTCCCTGCTCCATCCCCAGCAATCGGGTGGTGGCCGAGACCGAGATACGCTGCCAACTCGGTCTCGGAGAATCCTGCCTCTCTGGCTCGAAAGGCAAAGTCGCGCCGGAGGTCGTGGAAGGTTAGCTCGCCAATGAGTCCCCACTCTTCCGGTGTTGCAGCCCCTCGAAGCTCCTGGAACCAGGCGTGGATCGCCGACTCCCTGAGCCGCCAGCCGTCGCGGTCTCCGTGTGGCACCTTTGCTCGTTCCCGTTGTGATGTAAAGAGGTAGGCGCTCTGCGCCCGCTTCCCAGAGATGAGATAGGCGTAGAGCGCTTCATGTGCCTCGCCCGCCAGGATGATGGTGCGTTCTGCCCTCCCCGGTATTCCGAGGCGAAGCCTGCCCTCGCGCGCGTTCGCTTCGGTATGCTCCAGCAGGAGGTGGGATATCTCGCTCACGCGACATCCTGCAGCGTAGCCGAGAGAAAAGATGGCCTTCCCCCGTAGACCGGCGTGCCGCTCGACAAGGGTAGAGAGGGTCTCGCGCTGCTGTTGGGTGAGCGCGCCGGGCGAAACCGGTGCTGATGAGGGGAGAGAGATGCCGCGGATGGGGGCGATCTCAAGTTCACCTTGGGCAATCAGCCACAGGCAAAAGCCGTTGAGAACGCTCCTGATCCGCTTCAGATGACTGGGGCTATACACGTTGGCCTGCTCGCTCATGTATGCCGCGACCGCTTCAGGTGTGAGTAATTTCGGGTAAAACTGCCCTTGGTTTTCGGATCGCCGGGCGATCCATTGCGTTACCTGCCGTAGGATCCGTACATAGGCTGCGACCGTTACCTCTTGCTTCCCGGTAAGGGCATGCTCCTGGTACTCCTCGATCCACGGCCTGGGGTCCGGTGACACACTGCCTTCATCTCGCTCCCGTTCGGTCATCTGCCTCTCCCCTGTTACACGATGCAGGCCCCACCAGCCCACCACCCCTCTCCCACAGCCAGTTGCGTAATTGGGCCTGGCGCTCTCCAGGCCTCCCTCTTGCGCACTGGACGAGCCCCGCCTGCTCGAACTGCTTGAGCGCGATTGATGTTGAGATGGCTTGGAGGTAGAGCTGGCCAAGGCTAACGAATACCGCCCGGGGGCGAAGTTGACCGAGTTCGTCGTCCAGCCTGTCGCCTACCTCCTCACAAAGATCGCGGGCGCGATCGGAACTCATGAGCTGATCATAATCCTCGATCAGGCATTCAGCAGGAATCAATCCATATTTTGCAGACAGGATGAGGATCGCGAGGTCCTGCGGCGCATATCCCTCTCGCTGCGCACGCTTCACGACGCGAAAGGCCCCTCCATCATAGCGGCTTCCGGCAGGGAGTAGTCCAGCAGTGTGCCGCTTGCGCTTAGAACAAGCCAACAGAAGGAGATCGGTCATACTGCGCGCCTTTCATTTTGCCGAATAGACGTCCGGATCGAGACCGTTGTGCGGGAACCTGGGTACCATCGGACTATCAAACAGCGAGGCCAGGGATTGCCCTGCGCGTAACGCGTATACGCATACGCTATATTCCCCTCCACAAGGAGATAAGGGCTCAACGTTAGAAAAAGAACAGTGGACGTGCAGCATGGGCCTGGATCATTTCCTTTCACGATCGAAGAGAATGGTGCTGGCGCGAACGCTATCTCCCTCGACTTCAATTAGACCGTTTCGTCGCAACGTGCCCAGGTATGTCCCAAAGGTTCCTCCCGATGGAGTCATGTCGACCTGTGTGCCCAACTCGTCACGAGAGAGGGAGTTGGGGTAGGCTGAGATGAGCGCGGTGAGCATTTTGCGCTCACCCAAGCGGAGAGCTTCTAGCCACATCTTGATAAACGCTTCACTGGACTGCGGTTCAGGGCGAACAGAAATCCCGAGGTGAGCAAGTCCAGCTGGCGTAATCGTCACCTCCCCTCGTGATGGCTCGGCAATGTATCCATGCCGCTTGAGTGTTCCGAGATACGTTCCAAATGTGCCTCCACTGGAAGCATAATTGGCCAGAGTTCCGAGTTGTGCTCGTGTCACCTTCATAGGGAAATGGCGTGCAAGCACTTCCAGCATTTTCCGCTCGCCCGCGCGGAGCGGCTGGGCTTCCTGACCGCCCTCAGCCGCCTTTCCCTCTTCCTCTGAAAAATGAACCGATGTCGGTCGATCAGAGGGTAACACTGGAGATCCTGGCAGGTCGTGGCTCTGCTGCCGAACCTGCAGAACCCTGGAGACGGCCGTTTGGACATCCTGAGAAGCAATCGTTACAGCCCCATTGGTCTCTCTCAGCATAGCGACGGCACGCTCCAGACGTTCGACCTCCCCGTGCTGAAAGACGGGTACCTCTACGCGCTCGACCACGGTCTTCACTACTTCTCGCACCTTCTCAGCCGGGGCGACCCGCTGTCTGAGCTGCTCCTCTAACTCGGCGATACGCGCCCGCAAGTGCTTCGGATCTGATGTTTTCGCATGTTCGATCGTCGCAGCGATTCGAGCGCTGAGGGCCGAGAGATCAATTTCGGCCAGGTGCTTCGGGGTTTTTCGTTGCTGGCCAACCTGGGGCGTGGCTGATGAGTCGAAGGTATCGCGCGCACGAATATGGACCTGCTGAAAAAGCTCGAGCCACCCGGGTGACCAGAACCAGGCAGTTCCAATCGGCAAGGAAGGAAGGGATGCGGTCAGGATATTCCGTTTCTCAAGCGTTCCATGCCGCTTCACCCAGGCATCAATTGAGTCGATATCCCCAGGGGAGATCGTTCTCAGGGCGATGAGGACCTCCACCTGTGAGAGAACATCCTTGTTGACAACCGCAGATCGCTGGGTGACCAGGCTGACGCCGAGCCCTCTCGCTCTTCCACGTCGCACGATATCTTCGATGGTCTCCAGCATTCGCTCGTACCCCCTGCGTACTTGCTGAGGAGCAAAGATATCGGCCTCGTCGAGAATCAGGTGCAAGGGGTCCCTGTTTCTCAGATAGAGGCATTCTGCGAAGTCCGTTACAAATCGTATCTGCTGCTGGCGGCGCAGGTGGGAGAGATCAAGGACGGCGGACTGTCCCTCATCAATCACAAAATTTGCAATGATTTCTCCTGCCTGTACCTCCAAGGGAACATCACCATGATCGCCTCCCATGACCACAATTGGAAGCCCTGGTCGCTCTCCGTCTGCAGAGGCGCGCAGCCCCCAGCAGACCCCGACAGGGTCGATGATCACGACGTGTAGGCCTGCTTTGATCATCTCCTCGGCCATGACCAGCGCCAGGTAGGTGTTATGAACGATGATATCGTTTGCGACAAAGCAAGCCGTAGGGGAAACTGTCAGATCATAGGTATGGCGCAGACCAACAGGACTAACGCTCACGATAGTGTCCCAAAATATGTCCGAATTCCAGAGCCATTCATATTTGTCTACGCACTGAAATACTTCACAGAATTTCTGGAACCGCTTGAGCGACAAGGTAGAAGAACTATGATTCTTATTGAAAAGCAAATCAAATTGAAAGTACTGGGTATTCCAGCCGAGTCTACGAGCGACTTGTTGCATCGCGCCGCCATTCCATCGACCGGAACGAGTCCGGGCAAGGTCTCGGAGGGAGGCAATGAAGGCGGGCGAAACTTTTGGTAACCCGACGTTCGGATTGCGTGTAAGCGCACAAAGTGCAGCGAGCCGGACTTGTTTCTCTCCCCAAAGGGGAATGCTCTTATAAAATGCCTCATACGAGGAGGCATAGACAGTGAGACGAAATGCGGCAAAGACCTTTCCTTGCGAGGTAGCCTTCTTGGCACGAATCCGACTCTGAATACCGAAACGAAGCAAGAGATGCTGTACTTGATGCACCATCTGCTCAGATGCGAGTGTCAGTCCTGGTCCTTTCGAATCAATGTAGCCATCGCACATCCAAAACACGCTGAGAAAACGCGAAAGCTGCTGCGGGGGTAATTGATAAATCACGGAAGGGATCGTCTTGTGCTTCGCCTTAAAGCCGTCGATACCATAGCGCCGCAGCAGGTCGCGAGCGGCATTGGAAGTTCTTTGATCGATACGCACAAGGTGATAATCACAAGGCCTTTGAGAAGCAAGGTGCTTGACTGCTAAGCCAACCGCTTCAGCAGCCTGCCCAACCTGATCTAAGAGCATCGAATCGGTCGTACTGAAACGAATTCTCCCTTGGGTGTACCCTCCCTCGGCAAGGAGAACAGCAAGCAGAACGATTTCCGCGTCCTCTAATGAGAGAGGACATGCCGGAAAAGGGATTCTTGCAGGGAGAGCCGCTGACATCCCGCTCATTAAAGAATCAGCACGTTGCCATCCATCAGGGGTGAGAAAAGGATGCTCTCTTGTTACCACAATGGAGCGACCTGTTGCGAAAGTCACCTGGAGGCATTCATTGAGCCCAGTGTCCACTTTTGCCGTAATTGACGTAGAAACAACGCATTTTTGATCGTTCAACGTCAAGACCTGGTGAACACGGTCTCCCTCCACTACCTGACGAATAGTGTGAGGTACTCCAGTGATAGGATCAATTATTTCGGACTCTTCGCTGAGGCACTTTCCAACTCCCCTTTTTGCGAGGATGCCGAAGGTTTGCGTGACCGCCTCTACAGGGAGAGTGAGGTCGGATGCGATGTGTAGTAATGTATTCATCTCGCGCTCATGGTACGACACTGCAATGTGGTGGAACGTGCCCGGTCGCGTCCGCCTCGTTGACGAGTTGCACCAGGACGTGGCGATGACAATGGCCCTGGCGCTCGTGGCACAGGACTGTGACGAGACCGTGCTGAACGCGCAGCGCATCCAGGTGCCGGAGAGGGGACATTTCGCTTGTGCGCCTGCCCTCCTCACCTTTTCCTACCTTATAATACCCGGCCCGCCTCCAGTTGCCGAGCTGTTCGGAGCGATAGCGCTGAGCGAACTCCTCCCAGTCGATCTGCTTTTTCTGGTAGGCCTTGAGGAGTTCAGGCGATGGGCCTGCATCCGGCGACCACAAGCGGAGGCCGAGGGCTTCCCAGGAAAATCCCTGCGGCCACTTTCGCATAACCAGCACCAGAAAGCCAAGCCTGGCGCGTTCGGCCTCAGGGATAGCTCGCACATCTGTGATGCTGGCTTGCCCAAGGGGCAGGAGTTGTTGGTTATCCACGGTGACCCCCTTTCACTTTCTCTGGTGGATATCTGACGCGAGGAGGAGGTGGAACGATGCGCTTCTCGTTGCCATCCCAACGCCATCCGAACTGATCGCGGCCATACCCTACACGGTCTGTGCCCAGTGTGGGGAGCTGTGCAGCCCGCTCGGCAAGGGACTGGGCTTCCTCCCGCGTATAATACCAGAACGCCGATGCGGGATCTTCGTCTGCGCCGTGCTGGCTATGGTCGATCCACAGCCAATCGGCGCACTCGGCCACCATGTCGTAAAAACTGGGCGTGTGTAGGACGAGAGGGGCTGCGTGTATGCGCACAGGTACTCCAGCCTCTCTCAATTTGCGGGCAACAGCAAAGCGGCCTTTGAACGCAGGCGTATATGCTTCGAGGGCGGAGTGCGCTATGCTCAAGTCGGTGGGCACACTTACGCCTACTTCTATGCGCCCCTTCATCCGTGGGTCGGTGAAGATGTCGAGGTCGCGCAGTACGAGGGTGCCGCGGGTGGAGATGAGGAGAAATTGCATCTTCGAGTCGACCAACGTTTCGAGCAGCTGACGCGTGAGGCGATATTCTCCCTCGACTTTCTGATACGGGTCGGTGGTGGCGCTCATAAAACCCGACGTCCCGTCCAAAAGGTCGAGCTGCCGTGTGAGAAGCTCAACACAGCGCGAACGCACATGGACATACTGACCCCAGCCGCCGAGCTTATCGGGCAGATTCCACAGAACATCAACCAAATAGCAGTAGCGGCAAGCCATCTCACATCCGCTATACGCGGCAAGCGTCCAATCAAAATGATGGACGAAGGAGCGGCGTGACTGCCAGATCAATGGCTGCTGAGTCTTTGCCTCCTGTACCCTGATCGTTCTCTTTTGAGGTTTGTCTGCCGGAAGAAGTGCCAGCGGCGTCTCGCGCAGGAGTGGAATGGGTCCAGCCTGTGTTGTCATGTTTTCTCTCCTTGAAGCAGGGGTGGGTGAGGAGCGGTCCTGGTGTGTTGCAGGAAGTAGGCGAAGCGAAGCACCTCAGCCCTATCCTGGTCGGGAAGGGTATCCCACCCGGGAGCTGCGGTCAGCGCCTCCGGAACCCGCATCCGCTCACTTCCACACAAAAAGGAACAGGAGCATCTGTAGAGGCTGGCCAGCTGCTCCAGTTCATCAGCACCGACCGTTCGCTCACCCGCTTCCATCGCGACGACCGATGCCTCGGTTACCCCCAGGCGGTTCGCTACAAACTCCAGGGTGAGTCCGAGGTATGCGCGGGCCTCGCGCAGGTTCGTGCCCAATTGCAGCATCTCGCTCATGGCCATCGCTGCGATGAATGGGCGCACAATAGCGTGCATGAATCCCTTCCACTATGCCATGCTTGCCTGTAATTTTGAAATACCCATCGGTTTTGATCGCCACACGCCCGACATACGTGCCGATTTTCTTCCCCTTGGTGACCACGGCGCGGATCAAGTCCCCAGTGTGAAAGCCCTGCACGCGGCTTGATCCCTTTGCCTTCCCACGCGGGAAGCCATGCTCGTCCACGTTGACCATCTGCCGCGTTTGGCGGCCTTTGGCCTCGATCAACCAGGGGCGCACCGCGTGCAGGTGCAGGTGGTCAGGGGTTGATCGACCGCAACAGGCTGCATCTATCCAGTGCGCCTTTGAGAGATTTCTCTGGAGACGATTCCATTTGGTGAGTGCGCCAGTTCCCGTCTCCACCACCAGCCCTGTGGCTTGCAAGCGCTGATAGAGGAGCCATCTCGTGGTATTGACGGCTGCTGCATCACGTAAGGGGGCTTTGCGTTGCGCCTGCACCCGTGCGAGGACCACCGGGCGATCGGCGAGAAACTGCTCCAACGGTTGATCCCCTTTGGCCTGGTTACAGCTACGACAGGCAGGCACCTGATTGCTCAGCCGATCACTGCCTCCCCTGGCTCTCGGCTCCACGTGATCTATTTCCAGTGGTATGCCAGAGGACGAGCAATACGCGCATGTATGCTGCCACTTCGTGAGCAGATAATGACGCAACTCGATGCCAAACAAGGTGCCCCTCTGGTACTCCAGGCTCTCGATGTTTGGGTTCTGGAGCAAAGCTGTGTCGAAGCGCACCAACTCGTAGGAGATAGCCCTCACAGGACAGAACCTGCACAGTCGCCGCACCCAGGTCAGCACATTCTGGACACGGGAGAGCAGGGAGGGCGGAATCCAGCCTTTCGGACGACGGCGATTCCGCCAGCGCGGCTGCCGATACTGCGTGTGTCGAAGGCGACGACCGTGACGGACGCTGCGGCGAGAAGTCAGCTCTTCGTGGATCTGTTCACCACGATGGGTGATCTCCGCTGCCCAAGCGACTTCTCCTGTCACATCATTGACGATGGCCATGCCAGTCACCCTGGCTCCCGGATCAATCTTGAGGCGCAGTGGCGTCATGTGCGCCTCTGGTTTGGCTTCTTTCAGGATGATTATGAACGGAAAACGGCGCAGCACTATCGCCTTCTGCTGCGAGAGCAAGATCCGTGCGCGTGCTGGCGAGCACGGCATCAGGGGACGCTTCTCTGCATCCACGACCAGGACTTTTGACATGGCAGAACTCCTTTCGGAGGCCCCGATAAGGGGGCAGACGCTGCCTGGTGCTCTGGTTTCCCACAGGCCCAGGCAGGTAAGGTTTTCCTCGCCCACGTTATAGAGAGGTTTCATTCGTCCTACACACTGCGTTTTGAACCCCATCACGCTGTTTAATGCAGGACCGCAGAGCGGCAGGCTGGAAAGGCCACCCGCCGGTGCCTATACTTGACACCGACTCGTATGATGGTTTACTCATGTTTCAAGCTTTCATTGCAACAAAACTGGCGCCTTTCAAGCTGGCATTCCGCTTGTAGAGCCAAGGAAGCATCGAGGAGAGTACGGTTTTATCGCAACGAACATTTTGAATATGTGGCAACACTCATAGTGTAATACCAGTTAACGTTGACGTCCTGCGAAGCAGCCGTTAAAGCCATGTGAGCATATGACGTACTCTGGTCTATGTGAGCGGAACTTGGGTATCGCTCGTTTCCTTGTGTCTGAGGAGATACTAGACCAGACTCTCACATAGACGAAGACGCTTCCCAGCTATTCAATCAGTTTCTCGCGCTACAAGGGCCATTCCTACAACCGGAGAAGAACTAAATTTCCGTCCAGAGTTTTCCGTCCAGAGTTTCGCGAGTAGTATAGCACAGGTGAGAACAAATGTCCAGTTGCGAGCATGTCATTTTGACAAGTGACAGAGCATCGCTGGATGTCTGCCTCTCGCCTCGACGTGCGGGTGTGAAACGGGGATCGCGCTGATAGGAAGACGAAGGCGAGTGGTAATTTCCCGCAAGATTTTGGGTGAAAGCTAACAGGTATGCAGTGGCTTTTCTGCTACACTGATCTCTGGAAGGAAAACGAATGAAGGTGGCAAGAGAACGAGAATGACCTGGACGTCCGCGCCTGCCGTCCTTGCCACGAACCAGCTGCACTGAGGTGCAGAGCAGTGCTTTTGAGTCTGCTTGTCTCCGGGAAATGGAAAGGCCTCGTATCATGCAGAGATTTCAGGATGCCGATGCCCTCAGCCTGGTCGCTCTCCAGGACCAGGTAGCCCAGGCGCAACAGGATGGTGACCATCGGGTGGAACAGGAGCTGCAGCTCCAGCTCGCCAGAGAGTGTTGCGAGCGAAAGCAGTTTGATCAAGCGATGGCGGCCTTCGGTGCGGCATACGTGCTTTCGATGTACACACGGGACGAGCGCAGCCTCTTGCTCGCGCTCCTGGGACTGAGCAGGCTCTACCTGCGGAGCCATCAGATGGAGCAGGCCACCGGCCTGCTGGAGATGGGGCTGGAACTCGCGCAGGAGCAGGCGGATCGGTGGGCAGAGGCGGAATGCCTGAGTGGTCTCGGCCATATCGCCCTCCTCACCGGCGACCCACGCCGTGCCAGGATCCTCGCCGAGCAGGCGCGGGACGCGATTCGCGAGTGCGGAGACAAGGTCGCCGAAGCAGATGTGCTGAACTTGCTGGCGGTTGCCCGTACCCGGCTCGGGCAGTTTGTGCAGGCCGTCGACATTCACCGCGAGGCGATCCCGCTTGCACGCGAGTGGAACGCGCCCTCCGTCGAGGCGTCTCACCTGAGCAATCAGGGAATCCTGCGGGTATACGATCTTGCGCAGCCTGAACAGGGGATGGCTGACCTGGCGCGGGCGCTGGATCTGTTCCGGGAACAAGGGGATGACGAGGGCGACGCGCAGGCGCTGGCCCTGCTCGCCGCGGGGGCGCTGCAGCAGCAATGGTGGGAAGAGACATTGCGGTATATCGAACTCGCGCGGAGCATCCCCCATGGGCTGAAATGGCTGGAGCACAGGCTCGGCTTCCTCGCCGCCGATGCGTACGCTGGCCTGGGCCGTAGAGAAGAGTCCCTGCGCGAGCGAGGCCTGGCATTTGCCTCCCTGTTTCCGAACAAGGCGGCGCTTTTCAAGCACCTGTTCGAGGACCATCACGCACAACTTGCGGACGCGCGGGCGCGGGGAGACTGAAAGAAAGAGGCCGAACAGTTGCTCTCGCTGGCCTACCAGCAAGCTCGGCAAACAGGCCTGCGAGGGTTTCTGGCTTACTACGAGCAGGCCCTCGAAGTCTACCGGAAGCTTGGCAATCTCCACGTACTCGGCGGCTTCCTGGTCGATATCGGCGTTGGCTTGGCTCTTTCCTATCGTGGAAAGCGGCTGCGAGGCAAGCGGGCGAGAGTACTGGCATATTGGCGGGTGGGCCTCGATGTCAAACGCCTGGCCCGCCGCGTGCGTACCACAGAGATCTCCGGGTCAGGGGAAGATGAACTCTCGCCCTTGCTGGCGCTGGACGAGCGCGAGCAGGTCTTCGTCGCGAGCTTCGAGGACAAGGAACTGGAACGGCTCAAGCAGCGCTGGGGCTCGTCCGCGTTCCAGCAAGCCTGGTCGGCCAGCGAGGAGTATTATCGCGCTCTGGCAGCGTCCTTTGTCCCCTCGTTGCGGGGTCCAAG
>WNGD01005797.1_pt1 | contig 14213 bp, 11 predicted proteins | sample 5400671 | NCBI WGS metagenome assembly WNGD01 (sample SAMN13153369, study PRJNA577476) | soil metagenome | isolation source: 40 cm soil or saprolite under grassland replicate 2 | place: USA:California | collected 2016-06-15
AAGGCGGTTGGGCGGACGCTCCGGAAAAACAATATCGAGATTGAGAAGCAGATGCAGATCGCGGGGGATGACCGGTCACCCGGGAGAGGGCTTGTGTCCCAATGAGGCATGGGCTGGGACCTGGAACATTAAATTCCCCTCCTGGAACAGGCTTTGCCATGTCCCACATCTTGCTGGACACGGGGCATTGAAAACAACTGAAGGGAAAGCCGAAGTCCCCTCCTTGGACAAGGAGGGGTGGCTGCGCCCATCAAGAAAATGCCGCGAAGCCTCCTTCGCGGGCGCAGACGGGGTGGTTGGTTCAAGCCACCGATTATCGGAAGTTGAACGAACCACCCCGGCCGCGCCTCCAAAGGAACGGGACCATTTACTTGATGGCGCGGCGTCCCCTCCTTTGCCAAGGAGGGGACTTCGCCTTTCCCGCCGGTTGTCCCCCAGCGGACGACTTGTGGGTAATGATCAGTTGGCAGCGTTTTCTTGATGGGCGCACCCACCCTCCTCCACAAGGAGGGGAATGCTATGCTCAGCTCTGGCAGAGGGAGGTATTTATGGATGTCGCGCGGCCAAAGTCCGTTATCCGTAATAAAAAGATCAAACGGCTGATTTACGTTGCTCTTTTTTTCATTGCCGCTTCGGTCGTCACGCTTGGGCTCTCTCGAATGTCGCCGGCCGCGCCAACCGTCGAAGGCGCGACGCTTTGGCCGGATACCGTGAAGCGAGGCGAGATGCTACGTCAGGTGCGTGGCCTGGGAACACTGGTGCCTGAAGAAGTGCGTTGGATCCCGGCGACCACGGACGGAATCATCGAAGACCGTAAGGCCCGGGCCGGCGACACGGTCACGGCCAATTCCATCATTCTTGTGATGAGCAATCCTGACGTTCGACAGAGGGCTCTGGATGCTGAACTCCAGTTAAGAGGCACCGAGGCGGACCTGGCGAACCTGCGCGCGACCTTGCAGAACCAGATCTTAAACCAGCAAGCCCAGCAAGCCAGCGTCGAGTCGGATTACAATCGGGCGCGGCTCGACTTTGAGGCCAACCAGGAGCTTGCCAAGGATGGTCTGGTTTCCGAGTTGATCCTGAAGAAGTCTCAAGTCACAGCTCAGGAGCTTGCCGCGAAGAACGAGATGGAAAAGAAAAAAGTCGACGTCAACTCGAGGTCCGCCGAGGCTCAGATCGCGGCTCAGCAGGCGCGCGTTGATCAATTTCGAGCGGCGTTTCAATTGCGCCAGAAGCAGGTCGAAGAATTGAACGTCCGCGCGGGCGCTGCCGGTGTCGTGCAGCAAGTGCCGGTTGAAGTGGGGCAGCGAGTTGCGCCCGGCACGATTCTCGCGAAAGTCGCAGAACCGGGCCGGCTCAAAGCGGAGTTGCAAATCGCGGAAACTCAAGTGAAGGACGTCAGCATTGGACAGATCGCTTCCATCGACACACGTAACGGAATTATTCCGGGCCAGGTCATCCGAATTGATCCCGCTTCCGTCAATGGTACGGTGAAAGTCGATGTGCAATTGAATGGCGAATATCCAAAGGGAGTTCGGCCGGACCTGAGCGTGGATGGCACGATCGAGGTCGAACGCCTTGCCGACGTGCTTTACGTCGGCCGTCCAGCCTATGGCCAGGCCGAGAGCACAGTATCCATGTTTAAATGGATGCCCAACGGCGAAGCGGTTCGGATTCAGGTGAGGCTGGGCCGCGCGTCGGTCAACACTATCGAGATTAAGGATGGCCTGCAGATCGGTGATCGCGTGATCCTCTCCGACATGTCGGCCTGGGACGCGTTTGACCGGCTCAGAATCAATTGACTTGGGAAATTCGGGGACAGGACGCGGGCTAAAGCCCGCGACTGGAGTTTGGACATTTAGCGAGGTACGAAAAAAATCCCCTCCTAGATTAGGAGGGGCGCCGTTCGCGCGTTTTTTAGCGAACGGCGGGGTGGTCGATCCATGATGCGCAGCGACCTTATAGATATTCGCGAAGCGCACCGATTAAATAAGGAGCGCTGCGCGAATATCTATAAGGTCGCTTCGCGCCATTCCGTACCACCCCGTCTGCGCCGATAAGGAACGGGAGCATTTTCTTAGTGGCGCAGCCACCCCTCCTAACCTAGGAGGGGAATTCGGACTCACGTTTCGCTACATGACATACCTGTGGGCGAAGCGTGAACTTGAAGACATCGATGCTTTGCTATTGACCAAGAGTTCGGGAAAATGTCCAAACTCCAGTCGCGGGCTTTAGCCCGCGTCCTGCCCCCGATCCCAAACTCACTCAAGGAGTAAAACGTGAACGATACGGTGATTCAGTTGGAAGCGGTGACCAAGGTTTTTCTGACCGATGAGGTAGAAACACATGCGCTTTCAGGCATTCACATTGAAATGAAGAGAGGAGAATATTTCTCCATTTAGAGGAGAATATTTCTCCATTTCCGGACCATCGGGTTGCGGCAAGTCCACGCTGCTGTCGATTCTCGGACTGCTGGACACCCCCACCGACGGCTCCTACCAACTGAATGGAAAGCCGGTGCAGGATCTGTCCATGAGCGAGCGTGCACGTGTACGCAACCGCGAGATCGGCTTCATCTTTCAGGCGTTCAACTTGATCGGCGACTTGACCGTGTACGAGAACGTCGAGCTCCCGCTCACGTATCGGGGCATGCCCTCGGCTGAGCGCAAGAAGCGGGTACAAGAGTCGTTGGACAAGGTGGGAATGGCGCACCGCATGAAGCACTATCCTTCGCAGCTATCGGGCGGCCAGCAGCAGCGCGTCGCTGTCGCGCGCGCGCTCTGCGGGCAGCCGGCCATCCTGCTCGCGGACGAGCCCACGGGAAACCTCGATTCGCGAAATGGCGAAGCCGTGATGGAGCTTTTGCGCGAGCTGCACCGTGAAGGAGCGACCATCTGCATGGTCACTCACGACCCACGCTATGCTCGCTACGCCGACCGCACCATTCACCTCTTCGATGGCCGCGTGGTTGATGAAAAGTTCCTTGAAGAGAACGTGGTAAAGTAGCCGTAAAGCCATAATGATCGAACTGCGAAACCTCGAAAAATTCTACGAGACTGGTGTGGGCAAGACCTTCGTGCTGCGCCGCATCAGCCTGGACATCAAGCAAGGCGACTTTCTCACCATCATGGGCCCGTCGGGCGCAGGGAAATCCACGCTGCTGGCGATCCTGGGAATGCTCGACAGCAACTGGCTTGGCGAGTACTACTTCCTCGGCGAGCCCGTACACAAGCTGAGACCGAAGGATCGAGTCGAACTGAACAAGCGATACATCGGTTTCGTCTTTCAGCAGTATCACCTTTTAGACAGCCTGACGGTTTACGAAAACCTCGACATCCCACTTTCCTATCGGAACGTCCGGCGAAGCGAACGCGAATCCATTGTGGCGGACATCCTGGATCGCTTTCAGATTGTCGGCAAGAAAGACCTCTATCCCAACCAGCTCTCGGGAGGACAGCAACAACTCGTGGCGGTCGCGCGCGCCGTCATCGCCAACCCCAGGCTGATCCTGGCCGACGAGCCCACCGGCAATCTCCACTCGACTCAAGGCAAAGAGATCATGGAGCTCTTCAGACGCCTGAACAACGAAGGCACGACGATCGTTCAGGTCACGCACTCCGAATCCAACGCGACTTACGGGAATAAGATCATCAACCTGTTGGATGGATGGTTGAAGGATCAGGGACCAGCCGCGAATTACACCAATTACACGAATTGATTTGGCGCAATTGGTGTAAATCGCGGCCGCTTTTCATTTCTTTGGAATGATTTTGATCTCAAACAGCTTCGGCCACAGTTTGCCTGTGACGAAGAGGCGGTCTCCGGCGCTGTCATAGGCGATGCCATTAAGAACATCCGCTCCCGTGCGATCCTCTTTCGGAAGCAGTCCGCCGAGGTCGATCCAGCCGAGGACATGTCCATCGGCGGGAGAGATACGGGCAATACGATCCGTCTGCCACACGTTCGCGAAAATCTCGCCGCGAACGAACTCCAATTCGTTGAGCGCGGAAATCGGTTGGGCGCCATCCATGACCTTGATGCGCCGCGTTTCCTTGAGCGTCACCGGATCCCAGACCCGAATCTGCGAGCTCCCATCGCTCATGTAGATCTGTTTGCCGTCATTGGTCATGCCCCAGCCTTCACCTGGATAACTGAAGCTTCGCAATACGCGAAGACTCGTCTTGTCGTAGACGAAGCCGGTTTGCGACTGCCATGTGAGCTGCAGAATCTGCTGATTGAGAATCGTGATGCCTTCGCCAAAAAACGGTTGAGGCACGTCGAAATTCTGCACAACCCTGCCGGTGTCGAGATTGATCTTCCGCAGCGCCGAGCGGCCGACCAGACCGGTTCCCTCGTAGAGAAACCCATCGCGGTACTCGAGACCCTGGGTGAATGCCGTCCGGTCGTGAGGATAAACCTTCACCACCCGAAAGCTGTATTCTGCAGCCGGCAGCAGAAGAGTAGAAAAAGGAAGCCAGAAGCCGAGGAAGCCTGAAGCCAGATCTCTAACAACCTTCATCTGAATTAAGCGGCGCCTAAGGCTCCCTTTGTGCCTTTTCTGGCTGCGGGCCTCCGAACCGGTTGACGCTTTGACACTTGCTCAGCCCCTTCTTTGGCGGCGGTGATCCGCAGCATTCCGTCCTCAAACTGAACCTTCATGCTCATCAGGTCGATGGCGTACGGAAACTGGAGCGCGCGAAAGACAGTTACCGGCTTGAAGTCGCAAAAATGAACAATTCCAGACTCGGAACTGTGATCGTGATGGAATTCGCATTTGACAAGTAATTGATCTGTCGACGCCATAACGTTCACGTCATCAGGATTGATACCGGCGACCGCAAGCCGGACCTGATACTCTCCGTTTCTTTCAATCACCTCAGCGGGAGGGACCGACCTAATTTCGGATTCGGCGGACAGCCAGTCTTCGACGTGACGTCCGGAATGCCCGCGGGTTTGCGAAAGCTCGTACGCCCGCTCGCGAATCCGGCTTTCCATCTGCGCGGTTTCCACTCGAATCGGCTCACTATTTTCGAGAACGACAACTTTGCCAGCAGACTTGGGCGGTCTCTTCATCGTATTTCCTTTCTCCGTAGTTCGGACCAAAGGAAGAGAATAGCAAAAGAATCGGTCATGAAAAGGTACAATTCGGAGCCGCGAATTGCGATTCGAGGCTCAGATGTTCAGCGTGTCTTTTATGAAAACCACATCGCCTCGTGTTCTTATCGCGGATGATCAACCCGACGTTATGGAAGCGTTGCGGCTTCTGGTGAAAGGTGAGGGCTATCAAATTGAAGCCGTCAATTCCCCAGCGGGAATCATGAGACTGGTCGAAACCCGCGAGTTCGATGTTGTGCTCATGGACTTGAACTACGCGCGCGACACGACGTCGGGTCAGGAAGGCCTGGATGTGATGTCGCGCATTCATGCGATGGATTCGACGTTACCGGTAATCGTGATGACGGCCTGGGGCAGCATCGAGCTTGCCGTTGAGGCGATGCGGCGCGGGGCGCGCGACTTCGTCCAAAAGCCCTGGGAGAATGCACGGCTGCTGACCATCCTGCGGACCCAAATCGAGCTTTGCCGGAGTCTCCGCAAAGAAGTGCGCCTCGAAGCCGAAAACCAATTACTTCGAGCCGAAGGGCGTCCAGCACTCATCGCGCAGGCTCCATCGATGCAACCCGTGCTTCAGCTTATGGCGCGCGTGGGTCCATCGGACGCCAATGTCTTAATCACAGGCGAGCATGGAACCGGAAAGGAAGTCATCGCTCAAACACTTCATGCATTGTCCTCGCGTGCATCGAAGCCGATGGTTACTGTGAATGTGGGCGGCCTCGCCGAGGGTATTTTCGAGAGCGAAATGTTCGGCCATGTCCGAGGCGCGTTTACCGACGCCAAAACCGACCGCGTCGGGCGTTTTGACTTAGCCGATGGCGGAACGCTCTTTCTCGATGAGATCGCCAATGTACCGGTCAATCAGCAATCCAAACTGCTGCGCGTGCTGGAAACCGGAGAGCTTGAGCGCGTGGGATCCTCGAGGACGCGCCGCGTCGATGTCCGAATTCTCTCCGCAACGAATGCGAACCTGGACGAAGAAGTGTCGGCCGGCCGCTTTCGGCAGGATCTGCTATTTCGGTTGAACACGATTGAGATTCATTTGCCGCCGCTGCGCGAACGCCGCGAAGACGTCCGGGCACTCGCCACACACTTTCTTCGCGCGCACGCCCAGCGATATCGAAAGGACCTCGCGGGGTTCGACAGCGCCGCCATGCAGGTCTTGATCGAGCACTCCTGGCCAGGCAATGTGCGTGAGCTCGATCATGCGGTGGAACGCGCCGTTTTGATGGCGCGGAGAACCACCGTGGGCGCCGCAGATCTTGCACTCCACCCGAAAAGCGAGTCCTCGGGCCGGCTTGAAGACATGAGCCTTGAAGAAGTGGAGTCGTTCCTGATCCGCAAAACGCTCTCCCGTTACGAGAACAACGTCAGTCAGGCCGCAAGCGCCTTGGGCCTCAGCCGCAGCGCGCTGTATCGCAGGATCCAGCGTTATGGGATTTAATCTCGTGCTGAGCAAATCTCAAATCCGAAGTCTGAAATCCGAAATGTCCTGGAGGATTGGGCACGACCGTAGGGTCTTCTTCATGGCCGCTGCTGCCGGTTTGCCGGCAGTGCTTGTCGCGTTGATCCTGCTGTGGACGGGGACCTTCACGCCAAAGGTTCAGTGGACGCTCACGATCTTGATCGTCGCCGTTTGGCTGGGCTTTATGAGCGGACTTCGGCAGCGCGTTGTCTTTCCGTTACAAACGTTATCGAACCTCCTTGCCGCCCTTCGCGAAGGCGACTATTCGATCCGAGGCCGCCACGCCCGTTCGAGTGACGCGCTCGGCGAAGTCACGCGCGAGGTCAACGCGCTTGCCGACACGTTGCGCGAACAACGTTTGGACGCACTGGAAGCAACGGCACTGCTCCGCAAGGTAATGGAGGAAATCGATGTCGCCGTATTTTCGTTCGACGGCGAACACAGGCTGCGCCTCTTGAATCGCGCCGCCGAGCGCCTTCTGAACATGCCTTCCGAACGGTTGCTTGGCCTGAGCGCTGAAGACCTTGGCCTGGCAGAGTGTCTGCGTGAGGAAAGCCCGCGAGTGATGGATGCGGTGTTTCCCGGCGGATCCGGGCGGTGGGAGGTGCGCAGAAGCACGTTCCGGCAGGGTGGCTTGCCTCATCGGTTACTTGTTCTATCGGACGTCAGCCGCGCTTTGAGAGAGGAAGAACTGAAGGCCTGGCAACGCATCGTGCGTGTCATTGGTCACGAGCTGAACAACTCGCTTACCCCAATCAAGTCGATTTCAGGAAGCCTGAAGTCGTTACTCAATCGCGACTCGCGGCCGACAGACTGGGAAGACGACATGCAGCGAGGCCTGGCTATCATCGGATCGCGATCCGAATCGCTCAGCCGGTTCATGGAAGCATACGCGCGGCTTGCCAAGCTGCCGCAACCTAAGATGCAACCGGTGGACATCGGCGCGCTGGTACGGCGCGTGATTGGATTGGAGACGCGTCTGAAAGTTTCACTGGAGCCCGGTGCGCCACTCACGATCCAAGCCGACAGCGATCAACTCGAACAACTCCTCATTAACCTGATTCGTAATGCAGTCGATGCTTCATTGGAAGCGAATGGCGGCGTCCAATTGAGCTGGGAACGATGCGGCAGTTACCTGGACATCCGTATTCAAGATGAAGGTCCGGGACTCTCGAATACAGCCAACCTCTTTGTTCCCTTCTTCACAACCAAGCCCGGCGGTTCGGGCATCGGGCTGATCTTGAGCCGGCAGATTGCGGAAGCCCACGGCGGTTCGCTCAGGCTCGCAAACCGCGAAGTTGGCCATGGCTGTGAAGCGTGGTTGCGGCTGCGGATCTGACGCACGTACAATGTAATTCTTGTCGCCCAGCGCGGGCTGAAGCCCGCGACTACACTTCGGAGAGGTGCTGGAGCGGTTGAACAGGCCGGTCTCGAAAACCGGAGTGGGGGTAACTCCACCGTGGGTTCAAATCCCACCCTCTCCGCTTTCATTTTGTACTCGTCAACGGACCGAATCCCGGCGGGGGAGTCCTAACGAGCCGGCGATCAGATCCGCATACCGTTTTTGGAGAATCGTGGCCTGGAGCGGGTCGAATTCCGGGTTGATCGCGAATACGCGCTTAAAGTAGTTCAGCGCGGAAGCATCGTCGCCGGCCGCTCTGGCGATCTCTCCAGCGTGGTAAAAGAGTTTCGCATCCTGGGTACCCAGGCGCAGAGCTGCCTCGATCGCAACTTGTGCTTCGTTTAACCTGCCGGCCTTGAGAGCCGTCCACGCCACAGCATCGGCGCCGTAGATATCTTTCCGGACAGAGTATTCCTTAACCGCGATCGAGTAGGCTTTTTGGGGCTTGACGTCGTGGTCGGCGTAAAACAGCGCCTGCTGCCGGCCGTAGACACTGAGCTTGCCGATCGCTTCGACCAGTTTGTACTCCCTTTCGGCATCGTCATTACGGCCAACGCGTTTGTAGAGATCGCCGAGAGCCGCAACAAATGCGGGGTCGGGAATGATGTTCACGGCGTGTTCGTATTGAGCGATCGCGTCGGGAACATCGCCACGAGCGGCACGCACACGGCCGAGGGAAGCCAGAGCACGGAAGTATCCCGGGACGGTGGTCAGTGCGTCCCTATAATGCTGTTCGGCAGCGGCGTAGTGCCCGACTCCGAAGGCTAGTTCTCCTAATTGCCAGCGGCACCAGGCCACGGTCTCCCGCGGCGGAACCGGCAGTGACAGAGCGGTCTTCAGCGCTTTTAGCATGTGACGCTCCGCTGTTTCTTCATCACCACGAAGATACGCTAGCCTGGACAGTCTCTGCTCGATCGCAAGACGCGTCAGTCCTTGAATTCCACCAAATCGTTCCAATTGTCGAAAAGCCGTTTCCGCCCTCTCGTAATCGCCAAGCTCGAGCAACGTATCACCTAGGATTTGAAACGGGTAACCTTTGCCCGGTTCCAGTTCGATCAATCGTTCGGCATGATCGCGCGCGGCAACAAATTCATGTGCCGTGAATTCAGCCTGAGCCAGTAAGGTCAATGCCCCTGTATTATGTTCCGCGGGCAACGTTGCCAGCGAGGCGCGCGCTGCCTTCATGGCGATCTCCAGCGATGCAAGGTCGCCCGTCTCGCGAACGCGTTGCAGGTGCCATCCGGCGAGTTTGTTCTGCGCAATAAAGTCGTCTCGATCCTCTTTGATTTTGTTTTGAAGAAAACGCAGGGTCTGTTCGTCGGTGTGTGCAGTTGACGGTAGCAGTACTGCCGGAGGGACAGAAAGCGTCGAGGCCTCTGTGGGTGAAGGCCGGTTCGTACAGCCCACCATTAACCAAAAGCACAACACCACCGCAATGCAGCAACCATTGTCCTTCATGCTTCAACCTCCGAGAAACACCGCCGCTCGGAAAACGGCGGTGTTTCCCGAAACATCCTTAACCTTACTTGATGATCAGTTTCGAGTATTGTCGTCAATAACTCCGGTTACCCGGGGTTGCTGAGGCTGCGCAAAGAACGGGAACGATCCACCGAGCGGTACATCATTCGAGTTCACGTTGTCGCCAGTCAGCAGGGTTTGATTGGTGATGAAGTAGAGCAACGTGTCGATGGTGTCGTCGCCGGGACGGCGTCCATTCGGGAAGCCGGTATAACCCGGAGTCGTAACCTTCTCTCCTGCACCGACACTTGTGTTTGTGGTGTTCAGATTTAAGCGGAGGTAGTCACCTTGGGTGACCGCCACATTGGCCAGGATTCCAATATTCGTGACGTTGGTACCGAGTGCCTTGAGGGTCGCGACGATGTCGCCTGCGAACCGGCCGGCAGCGTCATCCACAGGTGTTGCGCTGTTGTATTCGTTCTTCCGCGGGAACGGAATCAAGGCGGTATTGACGGCCGGTGTCGCCATACGGTCGACCTGAACGAGCTTGCCATTCGATTCGTCCTCCTCATCGTCCTTACGTCCATCGTCCCGGCGCACTGTCACTTTATTGCGCAATGTCACGCCGTTCACTCCGATCACAGAATTGGCCGGCAGGCCTCGCAGCATGAACGCTGGAACCCTCAAGGCGATCATGTGAATGTTGTAACCCGCAAAGCTGTCCCGCGCACGTTGGAGGTTCGTCGGATCAGGGGTTCCCGCCAGCACCGAAGAAACGAATCGGTTGAACCCGACGATGTCGAAATAGAACGGATCGTCGGTGAGCCCGGCGAAGAACGACACGTCTGTCTTCGGATCGGTTGTGACCACAAACGGATTGGGCGTCCCATTCAGAGTTTGTACTGTCGTCGGCGCGATAAACGCCCACGAGAGATGCCGCCGTTCTCGGTCAAAAAAGCGTATGGTTGCCGTCTGTGGCACGCTGCGGGAAGTCTGCGGCGAAAATGTGACTTCGAGAAACGCGTCAGGGCGCGCGTCGCCGGTGTTTTCAATTTCAAAGCGGTAAGTGACGTCGGGTGAAAAGAAGCTCAAATTCAAGAGCTCCGAAGGAACGATGAACCCCTCGACATCCAAAGCGAGCACGACTTTCGAGTTGTCGTTCGGGTCGAGAAATGCAAAAACGTCCGCGATGTCTGCGCCGGGATCGCCTGCTACCCCGGTAGCTTCGGCGTGATCGGCACCTTTCATGTGCCGTGCCGGGAGAGCGCTAAGTGCTATTCCGGCCATCACAGCTAGCGCGGCCGCCGCTATCTTCCTGCTGCGTGAGTGAAACATATTTGATCTCCTTGTTTCCAAGTTCACGGAAAGTGACCTGTGTTATTGAAAGTGACCTGTGTTTCTTTTTACTGTCGCGGCGGCTTATTACCTGCGGTCGAAGCCGACGCACGAACCGCTCCATCACGGCATCGATGACCAAATCTCAAGGCCGAGATAGAGCCCGAATAAACAGCTGAACAAACCGGCCGTCAGTTGGATGGGCTTGTAGCTTGCAGCCACCCTTCCTTTGGCGAAATGCAACGGAAGCGCCAGAAGGCAACTGATTAGCAACATTCCCAGCACGCTTCCGAACCCGAAAACCAAGATGTACAGAAAAGCTTCCAGAGGAGACTGAATGGTCGAAAGAACCAGTAACATTAGCGCGGCACTGCCTGCAGCCCCGTGCACCATGCCGACCAGCAGTGGCCGCAGGCCCAAGTGAGCCCAGCCCGAATGATCGTGCGCAAGCTGCTCATCGCTGGTGTGCAGGTGCCAGTGCGAGTGCGAGACAGTCCTGCTGTGTATATGCGTGTGATCATGCACCTCGATCTTTCCGCCAAGTGTTCGAATCAGCACCCGCGCGCCAAGCGCAATAAGCATGACGGCAACAACAAGCTCCAGACGCGTCTCGAGCCAGCCGGGAATGCTCACCTTGAAAACGATAACGACGAAACCGGCCAGCGCGAGCGACAGCGTGTGACCGATTCCCCAGAACACCCCGATACCGCAGCTTCGCCAAAGGCTTTTCGATTCGCTGACGAATGTCGTCACGGCAACGATGTGATCCGCGTCCGTTGCATGTTTCAACCCAAGAAGCAAACCCAGTCCGAGCACGATCAGCACTTGGGTCTGAAGAAGCAAAGATGTGTCTCCAAGAAACCCTGTTGCCGCAAACGATTCTGCAGCGATCCCGAATCCAGTCACTGTGATGATCCCGGCAGAGACAACCGGCAGGACGCCCGCCAAACCGTGTGCAAGCGGCGTACGTTCTATCAGCCGGCCGGCGCGTACGACGAGCACACCGACTGCCACGAGCGATGACGCCAATCCCAAACTGAAAGCAACAAGCAGCAATAAACCCAACTCCACCCGATGCAGCGCAATCGCGCTCAACAGAACCACCAGTGCGGATGGGCACGGAACAATTCCTCCGCTCACGCCGAGTGCCACCAAACTCCGCAACGTAATGCCTTCAGGGATCTCATGACTGTGACCTCCGGGTCCGTGGTGGTGATGGCCGCGGACATCGTGCCCATATCTGGAAAGCCGCCCGCGAAACAGATTCACACCGATCCCGACGATCATCAGTCCGGAGATCAGGCCCATCCATGGATACAGTTTTTCGGGAACGATGTAACTTGATGCGAAAAGAGTGATGACGCCAAGAAGGAAGACCCCAACCGTGTGTGTGAACGTAACAATGCCGCCGAGGAAAATCGCGTGTCGTGCTGTGCCACGATTGCCGACCAGATATGCCGCCACCAACGTTTTTCCGTGTCCGGGAGACATCGCATGCAGCGCTCCGAGAACGAAAGCTATGCCGACACCGATGAGGGCCATGCGTATCGGCAGCTCGCGATGGCTGAGAATCTCAGACAATCGGTCTCCACGAACTAGGTTTCCGGATAAAAATGAGCCAGGTGTTTCGCGAGCAGGCGCCGCAGTCGACGTGGAATCACCGGGCGCCGGAGCCAGACCGATGCCCGGCATGATCCGAATCGCAATGGTGCTGAGATTCGGGTCAGGCGTCAGTGGATCGCTAGGATACCTCGTGAGCGCCGCACTACGGTCGGCAGTGAAGGAATTGCCTTCCGGGAATTCAAAGCCTGGATCCGCTGCGACGACCATCTCTTTCCACCCAATGCGCTCACCGTAACTGTCGTCGTAAAATTCCAAGCGCACCGGCGCCGGTTTCCAGGCCGTCAAAAGATCGAAAGAGACTCGGAGCGTGAGCAGGCCGCCTGCCCCCGCGGTCGTCTCATGTTTGATATTCGAAACCTGAAGTGTTGTGGGCACTCCGTCGATCACCAATCTGAAGCACGGCTCTAATTTCGCCACCAATTGTTCAACCATCGGTTGAATTTCGGCCTGGCTTCCCTCGACTTTCGAGCGGATGCCCCAGTCCGAAAAGAGTTGGAACGTCGGGATCTCCGCATAGTCCAGCACGGCGTGAATGGAGATCGCCGTGGAGGACGCGTTAATCCTGGCATAGTGGCTGATGCTGAAATTCCCCATCGGATGGGCGAATGACTGCGATGAAAGGACCATCAAGACGAGAAAGACAAGAATGAAACTCAAACCGGGTTTGTGCATGGAATCTCCTTCCCGTACAGAACTCAATACGATTCCTGCTGTGAAGTTGGATGGGACCGAAGACTATAACTAACAGTGAACCGAGCGCTGACGCCCGCAAACCCATAGCCAAACGGTTGGGACTCCCTCTCCGCCTGTGCTCCCTTACCTCAAGGCGCGCCCCGGACGCTCGCCCGTGGGTTGGCCGTCCTTTAGAACCATCGTTCCGTTAACGAAGACGTACCTCATGCCAACGGAAACAGCGAACGGGTCCTGCGGGGTGGAGTTGTCGCGAATTTGTAAAGGATCGAAGACGACGATATCGGCGGAAGCGCCCTTCGCCAAAACACCTCTTTCTTTCAATCCAATTCGGGATGCGGGAAGGCCGGTCATCTTGCGGATCGCGCGCTCGAGCGTCAGTACTTTTTCTTCACGAACGTATTGCCCGAGCACGCGCGGAAAGGCGCCGGCGCTGCCCGGACGCTCAACTCCGAGGCCGCCGTCGCTCGCGATCATGACCCATGCATGTTGTGAAAAAGAACGGACATCCTTCTCGTTCAGATTGGCCTCGGTGTAGGGATAGATGTCCGCAGCCACGTCCACGCCTTGCATGCGTGCCCTGTCGATTTCGGCCAGGACCTGGGGCGTCTTTCCCCACACGGTATCGGCCCCAAGCTTGATGCTTGCGATCTGAACGGGCACTTTCGCAGCGCGGCCAATCTCAATCGCTTCTTTGATGGAATCGATAACCTTGGCGCCTTCGTCGCGCACGTGCGTTATGTAAGTCCCGCCGTAGCGAGCCATGACTTTGGCCAGAGCAATGAGCTCTTCGGTCGTACCGTAGGAACCGGGCTCGCGATCGAGCCTGGACGAGAGACCAAATGCGCCTTCGCGCATTGCGCTCTCGACAAGTTGGCCCATCCGGTTCATTTCATCCGCAGTCGCGGCACGCTTGTAATCGGCGCCCATGATTTGATGGCGAACTGTCCCATGTCCGACGAAAGTCGCGATGTTCAACGCTGGGGGCTTCTCATCGAACGGCAACATGAATTCTTCAACCGCGTAGGGGCCGCTCCCGTCGGAGCCTAGAACAGCAGTGGTTATGCCCTGGGTGATTTGAGAAATAGCTCCCAGATTCTTTTCAATCGCATTTTCCGAGTGATTGTG
>WNGD01004966.1_pt1 | contig 14211 bp, 17 predicted proteins | sample 5400671 | NCBI WGS metagenome assembly WNGD01 (sample SAMN13153369, study PRJNA577476) | soil metagenome | isolation source: 40 cm soil or saprolite under grassland replicate 2 | place: USA:California | collected 2016-06-15
ATCGGTGGGCGATAATCGTCACGAGTCCCGTCTGATCGATGCGTAGAAACGCGTTGGCCTCCCAGGCATCGCCCGACTGGCCTCCGTCACTCGCGAGCTGGTCGGCGAGCTGCGTTGCGACAGGGAATCCTACCGAGAGCGCGAAACCGCCCGCTGCCAGATCGTACAGGAACGCGCGCCGGCTGACGTTCTGAATCGTGGCGTTCATCTCAGGTCCCCCTTCCCGCGGCCGCGCGCACCGCCAAACGAATCCGATGGTAGGTCCCGCAACGGCAGATGTTGCCCGTCATCGCGTTGTCGATTTCTTGATCGGTGGGTTTCGGCTGTTCGGCCAGCAGAGCGGCCGCTTGCATGATCTGCCCGGACTGGCAGTAGCCGCACTGCGGAACGTTGTGCTGGCGCCAGGCCAGCTGCACCGGGTGACTCCCCTGCGGGTGAAGTCCTTCGATCGTGACGATGCTGGCACCACTGAGCGTGGACATGGGAGCGACGCAGGCACGCACCGCCGCGCCATTCACGTGCACGGTACAGGCGCCGCACTGCGCAACCCCACAGCCAAACTTCGTCCCGGTGAGTCCGAGCTCGTCGCGCAGGTACCACAGCAAGGGAGTGCTCGCGTCACCATCGAACGAGCGCTGGACGCCGTTGACTTGCAGCGTGACCATGATACCTCCCGCGTAGGAAACTGACGATCAGACTGGTTGGCCTCACTGATTCACGGACAATGCGCGCCCGTTCCGATCCACGCTTCGATGAGCTCGCCAAACTGCGCTTGGGTGCCCGGCGCCGGCGCGCGTCCCGGACCAGGGTGCCAGGCCCACCCCACGAGCGAGTCTTTGGCCATGTGCTCGTGGAGTGCTGCGAGACTGCGCCCACCGTTTCGGCTGCGGTCTTTCAGCTGCAGACAGATTTCGCGCAGCGATTTCCCTTGCCACGCCATGGAGGTGGGCGCCAGCCCCCAGTGCGGATGCCCGGGTACGCTCGCAATGGAAGAGCTGAACGTGACGAAGTTGTCATTGCGATGACACGACGCGCACGATAATCCCGGAACGCCGTGGCCGGCCGGCCCTCCAAACATCGGCGGCCTGTGTGCGTGCAAGTCATCACCCTGTGTTGGCTGGCGCGTGGCGGGATGACAATTCATACATCGGGCACTGCCGATAACCTTGGCAGCCTCCGTGAACAAGGCCACCGAACGCGCGTTAGTGTCGCGGATAGTCGAGAACGCCGAGACAGGCCTCAGTGATACGTCCTGACCGAACGCCGGCACGACTCCGACGGTGCATAAAAAACACAAGGCAAGTGCGCATCTCGAGCGCATTTCCATAGCGCCTCCTCGAAAGATCATCAAACGACCTTTACAGGTCTCCGTCAAGCGCTTCGATCGTCACTCGAATAGAGGCAGGCACATCAAGACCCTCAATACCTGAATCGATTCTGCCGATGACGATGATGCCGGGATTGGGGATCTCTTCGCCGTCGTCGCGATAGTAGACGGCCACATCCGGGCCTGGTGACCAATACGCGATGTCGCCGACCGCGTACGTGTGCGTCCGCTGGCCTCCGCTCGAGATCGCTCGCGGCAGGTGTCCAAATTTCTCCCTGCGGAATAGGTCGTTCATCGTCAAGGTGAGCGGCAACAGCGAAACGAAGTCGCGAGCGGTTTCGCTGTCGATCAAGGTGCCGGTGATGGTCCGACCTGGGACCTTCAGGCGCAGCCTATACGATCGCTTTGCCATCTTCGTGCGGCCGCGAGGTTTGAAAGAAGTCATGGCCGCAGCAGCACCTTGATCGCGCGCCGCTCGTCCATCGCGCGATAGCCTTCAGCCACCTGATCGAGCGGCAGAATCAGATCGAACACCTTGCCGGGGTTGATCTTCCCGTTCCACACCAGGTCAATCAGCTCGGGTAGAAAACGACGTACCGGCGCAGGCCCACCGTGCAGGTGGACGTGGCTGTAGAACAGCTCCTCGCCATTGAGTTCGACGCCGTGCGGGACGCCGACGTAGCCCACGTAGCCACCCGCGCGGGTGGAACGGATCGCCTGCATCATCGACTCCTGAGTGCCGACGCACTCGAGCGCGGAGTCAGCACCGATTCCCTTGGTCAGCTCTTTAATGCGGGCAACCCCTTCGTCGCCGCGCTGGGTCACGATATCGGTCGCGCCGAACTCGCGGGCGAGCTTCTGCCGCGACTCGTTACGGCTCATGGCGATGATCCGCTTGGCGCCCATCTGCCTGGCGGAAAGCACGCCGAGGAGCCCGACCGCACCGTCACCGACGACCACGACCGTCTTGCCCGGTTTCACGTTGGCCGCGTGCGCAGCAAACCAACCCGTGCCCATGACGTCGGAGAGCGCCAGCAGACTCGGGACCAAATCCTCCGAGGGAACGCCCGGTGTAGCCACCAGTGTGCCGTCGGCGAGTGGAACACGCAGCAGCGGCGCTTGCGCGGTAGTGACGAACTCCTTGTGCTGGCAAGACGACTGATAGCCAGCCTGGCAGTTGGGACAGGTGTTGTCGGAGGCGAAGAACGAACCGATAACGAACTGGCCGGGCTTCACTGACGTGACCGCGCTGCCCACCTCGTCGACAATGCCGCAGTACTCGTGCCCCATGGGGCTCGGTCCAGCGACCGGGCTGATGCCGCGATAGGGCCACAGGTCGGATCCGCACACACAGGTGGCTGAGATCCTGATGATGGCGTCCGTCGGCTCCAGGATCGTCGGAGCGTCGCGCTCCTCAAAACGTATATCGCGCGGGCCGTAGAGAACCGTTCCTCGTATGGTTTGTCGCCCGATCGCTTGCGTGTTCATAGTGCCTTGCGTGCTCATAATGTTTGGTGACCTCGGATCTCAGTGTACGGTGTAGCCGCCGTCCACAACGAGTGCGTGACCGATCACGAAGCTTGCGTCAGGACTGCAAAGCCAAAGAACGGCGGCGGCGAGCTCCTCCGGGCGCCCAAGTCGCCCAATCGGCACCTCGTTCATCAGCTCTTTCATGGCTTCGGCTTGAGTGGTTACCATGCCCGCGACCATCGGCGTATCGATGATTCCCGGGCAGACCGCGTTGATGCGGATGCCCCTGGCGGCATATTCGAGAGCAGCGCTCTTGGTCAGCCCGAGCACGCCGTGCTTGGAGGCGTGATAGACTCCGCGGCCCGCTATGCCCACGAGTCCACCGATCGAAGAGCAGTTGACGATGGCGCCGCTTCCGCGCTCACGCATCTGACGCAGCTCGTATTTCATGCAGCTCCAAACGCCCCGAAGATTGATCGCATTCACGCGGTCAAACTCTTCGCCGCTCGCATCGGCAGTTTCCACTGCGGGGCTCTGCACGCCGGCATTGTTGAACGCAGCATCCAGTCGTCCGAAGGTGGAGACGGTCTGCTCAACCATCGCTGCCACCTGACGCTCGTCCGCTACGTCGCAGCGGATGGCGAGTGCCTTGTGGCCCGTGGCAATCAAATCCGCGGCTGCGGCACGCACCGATTCCTCATGATGCCCCGCCAGCGCCACTGACGCGCCCGCCTGGGCGAACGCTTTCGCGGTCGCCAGACCTATGCCTGAGCCGGCGCCGGTAACCAGTGCGACTTTGTTCTCGAAGGACACGTTCATGACCTACTCACTTTGTGGTGTCGGCGTAGACCTGGCGCGCGATCCCGACTGCGCTGTTCGCCGCCGGCCAACCGGCGTAGAACGCGAGCTGCGTGAGGAGCTCGGACACTTCGTCTTTCGTCACCCCGTTCTGGAGCGCGAACTTCAGGTGGTACGGCAGCTCGTTCGTCCGGTAGAGCGCGACAAGCGTTGCTACCGTAATGAGACTCCGGTCGCGCTTAGAGAGACCCGGGCGCTCCCAGACTTCGCCGAAGAGCACTTGTTGCGTGATCTCGTCGAGCGCCGGTGCGATGTCCGCGTAGGGGCCGCGGCGGGCCGTGCTGTCGTTAGGCATGATCGTGGCTCCCCCTGTGGGCGGTGATGTGTACTGCGCGTCGCTGACCTTCTCGAGCCAGTCGACGGCCCTGCCGTTCTGGGCCTCCTGCAGCGCGATGTGCGTCATCGCCGTGCTCGGACCCGCACCGTGCCAGTGCTTGACGCGCGGCGGGATCCAGACGACATCGCCGGGCCGGATTTCCTCCGCCGGGCTGCCCCAGCGTTGGACGCGGCCGATACCCGCAGTGACGATCAGGACCTGGCCCCGTGGATGTGTGTGCCAGGCTGAGCGCGCTCCCGGCTCGAACGACACGGATCCGGCAGACACGGAGGACGTCCCCATCGCGCTGAAGAGTGGGGTGACGCGCACTCGGCCAGTGAAGTACTCTGCCGGTGCGTCCTGCGCGGGTCGTACCTCCCGGCGCATGATCTGGATGGCTTGCGTCTCCATGTCAGTCCCGCCTTGCGCGTGGATGCTCGCTGGTGCGACGAGGGCGAGCGACAGCATCGTCGCCGTGCACCCCGTCAGGTGTGATTTTGTAAGTCGCATATCGTCTCCTTGCCACGGTCCGGGTATCTCATGCAGCCAAGCGGTGCACGCGACGACCATCCTCCAGCACAGCAAGCGCATCACCGCGTGAGCGAAATGCTAGGCCCATCGCGATCGCTGCGGCGCACAGCACGACCAGCGTGCTGACGAGGAACACCGAGCCGAGACCAGCTCTGCTCGCGATCAGCCCGAGCCCTGGGTTCGCGATTCCCAGCGCGAGATCGAGAAACGCCGTGTAGGCGCCCACGGCGAGACCGCGGGCTTCGGGCGGCGCACGACGGACCGCCTCCACGCCGAAACCGGGGTAAACGAGCGAGTAGCCCAGGCCAGTCACCGCGGCCCCGACGAACACCAGCGCCGACGTCGGTGCGAGCCAGATCATCGCCTGGCCCGCGGCTTCGATGAGCACGCAGACCAGGGCGACCCGGGCGCCGCCGATCTGGTCGGGCAGGTGGCCGAACACCACCCGTCCGAGAATGAAGGCGACGCTCAACGCGGTGAAGGCGAGCCAGGCCGAGCTCCAGCCGCGCGCCGCGAAGAGCAAGGCGCCGAACGTGGTGATTGCACCGAAGGCGACGCTGCTCAGCGCCAAGCCGATTCCCGGGACCCAGACCGCGCGGAGCACTTGGGGGACTGCCGGACGTGCGCTCGCCACCGCTGGGATCGACCGGAGCCGAGCCACGAGCACGAGTGTCCCGAGCGGGAGCAGCACGGTCGCGAGCGCGACTCCGGCGAATCCGAAGCCGGCGTACAGGGCGGTGCCGACCGGCGCGCCGACGGCGTAGGCGGCCCACAGCGCTGTGCCGACCCAAGCGATCACCTTGCCCGTGTTCTGTCCGCCCGCCAGTGTCAGGCCCCAGCTCAGCGCGCCGGTGATGATGAAGCTCTCCGCTGCGCCGAGCAGCGCGCGGCCGACGAGCAGGACCGCGACCGAGGTCTCCGGCACGCCACGGAATCGCAGCGACAGGAGGTAGAGCAGCCCGGAAGCTGTCGCCATCAAAAGTCCGACGACCACCGCGCGCTTTGCGCCGCGGGTGTCCGCGTACGCGCCCGACCAGAATCGAGAGAGCAGCGACGCCGCGAACTGGGTGCCGGCGACTAGGCCGACCACGAACGTCCCAAGCCCCAGATCCTCGTGCAAATGCAGCGGAAGCACAGGGATGGCCATGCCGGTGACTAGGAAGGCGACCAAAACTGCCGCCATAATCGGCAGGAGTTTCGTCAGAACGGAAGTTTTGTTGGTCATTGTCATGCCCTTGGACGTGATCGTAACGGTGGTGCGCGGGCTGGAGTAGCGGGAAGAGTCGACAAGGGTTTGTGAGTATTATTCAACAATGGTTCGCGACGAACTGAGTGTCCTATCCGCATTCCTCGCGGTGGCAGAGGAGCGAAGCTTTACGCGCGCGGCCAAGCGTCTAGGCGTGACGCCCTCCGCGGTGTCCCACGCGATTCGAGAGCTGGAAGAGCGCTTTGGCGTCCGTTTGCTCGCGCGAACGACGCGGAGCGTGGCCCCGACCGATGCTGGAGCACAACTCGTCGCACGGCTGCGCCCGGCGCTCGGCGACATTCGGGACGCGGTCGACTTGATTTCCGGGCTGCGCGACCGGCCGACGGGACGCGTGCGTTTGGTGGTCTCGCCCCTCGCCACGACCACAATACTCGCACCCAAGCTGGGAAGATTTGCCCGCGAGTACCCGGACGTCGTCCTGGACGTGACAAGCGACGAGAGCCGCGTCGACCTCGTCGCCGCCGGTTTCGATGCCGGCATTCATCTGGGGGAGTTCATCCAACGGGACATGATCGTGATCCGCGTGTCCCAGGATCTCCGGCCGGCCATCGTCGCTTCGCCCCGCTATTTCGAGTCGCATCCCAAGCCGACATCCCCGCGCGACTTGTTGAGCCACCGATGCATCAACGTTCGACATGGCTCCGACGGCGTGTACCGCTGGGAGTTCGACAAGGGCAAGCAGTCACTCACTGTTGCCGTGAACGGACCGCTGATGGTCGATGACGTGCAGCTCTCGATCCGCGCAGCGATCGATGGTGTGGGTCTGGCGTTTGTGGACGAAGACCGCGTCGCGCCTCATCTCGCAAGTGGGGCACTGGTGCGCGTACTGGAGGACTGGTGTCCGCCGTTCCCCGGTTTCTTCCTCTACTATCCAAGTCAACGGCAGCTACGACCGGCACTCTCGGCGCTCATCGATACTCTGCGCTTCCGTCCTGACAAAAAGGCAACGGCCCGCTGATGCTTTTCAACCGGGCTTTTCCGCCGGAGTTTCCACCGGGGTCTCTACCGGAGTCTCCACCGGGGTCTCTACCGGAGTTTCCACCGGACTTTCTACCGGGAATTCCGGAAATGACGGACTTTGCAGAGGGAAAGCCGTACTGATTGCCGTTCTGAACGCCGTACTGACCGCCGATCTGAACGGCCTACTGCCAACCGTGACGGAGGGTTGTCGCGCCTCAGTATCTCGTACCGAGCCGCCCAATAATACTGGTGACCGCCGCTGTTCCCCGAATACATTCGGATCGTGTCGAACTCATTCGCATCGCTTCGATCTGCTCTCGCGCTAATGCCGCCTGGCACTCTCGTCCCACGCGATTGGCTGCTTGACCGTTTGTCAGGCGCCGAGCCGGCTCAGAACGCTTCGACCGCTCTGGTCGATCTCACGATTCAAGACCTGGCCAAGATGTTCGGCAAGCGCCCCTCGACGGTGCGGGCGTGGGTAGAGCGGGGGGACTTCGCTGGCGCTTATAAGCTCCACGGCAAGGAGTGGCGTGTTCCTGCGGATTCGGTCCGCGAGTTTCAGGAGCAACAAAGGCCGAAGTAGAGCATCCCTAGCGAGTCTCTGAGAACGTCAGTAGCTTACTGACGTGCCCAGACGACGCCCCCATCGCCGCAAAAGCGCCGACCCACTGGTCCCCATCGACGGACGGCGAGTCCGTGCCGCCATCGAGTGGAAGGGTCTGAGCGTTAACGCAGCTGCGCGCGAGCTGAAAATGAGCCAGCAGACACTCGACTCGATCGTTCGCGGCAAGACTAAGCGCTGCTACAAGTCCTTGCGCCACGAACTCGCTGAATTGCTGGGTCGACCAGCCGAATGGCTTGGGGGCGAGACCCATCTCCAACCGGCTCTCACCTCTTGGCTGCCGCTTCCCGAGCTGGGCTATCAGCCCCCTGTCTGGGTCGATGAGAGCATGCGCATCATTCGCCCATCGCCCGAAGGCGGCTACACCCACGCGACGGACCTTCCTCCCCGCTACCAACTCGCCGCTCACGATCTCTCAACGCAGATCATCAAGGCTTGGAAGAGGGATATCAGTCAGAAGACGACAGAAGCGGACGCCGCCATTAGGCGCCTGGCTGTTGGCCGTTGGAAGCAGAATCCGTGGGACCGCGTGGCTATGCTCACTTCGCGACTCATCAGTGCCTTCTGGTGGAGACGCTCCTTTCTCAAGAATCCCAAAGTCAGCGATCAAACTGCTGATGATGAATTCGCCGTCTCAGCAGCGTCGGCGCTGGATTCGATTCTTGAGCCATGGATCAGAGGGAGACAGGAGCTGGACTACCAGTGGCTCGTCAACATGCTGGAGTGGGCATCTGCCGGTTTCGGAAAACACCCTTCACCTGGGGGCCAGACATGAGCAACCGAATGAAGAAGTCACGCATTTATTGGCGTGAGCGCGGCGGTACAAAACGCGCCTACGCCGATCTACGCGACTACACGGACGTAGGCGGGGGCAGGGAAGCACTTATTGCGCCCAATGAGAAACTCGCGACGGCGGACGAAGCAACGGCTCAAGTGTTGCTCGGGCGCCGGTTGCAGGAGCTCGACGGCATTCGTCGCGGTCGCGCGCTCCATGGCGAGACTCGCCCCGTGAAACTCGCTGAGTTCACGAAGGCACATCTCGATGCCAAGAAAGAATCGAAGAAGTTCACGGAGCATTGGATCGAGGTCACCGAAATGTGCCTGGAACGGGCCGCGGATTTCTTCGGTGCCAACCGTGATCTCGCGTCAATCAGCGTGAGTGACGTCCGGCGCTGGGCAAGCCGCCTTTTGGAGACAGCGAACGGCAGAGAGGGAACGATGTCGGCCAGCACGGTGCGGCACCATTTGAGTTGCTTGTCGAACCTGTACAGGCGGGCACGAGCTGAACAGGTAGTGCCGTCCGGTTACGATCCGATTGGCGACTTCGACGAGAAGCCGTCGCCACGACGTGGCGAGGCAAAATGGATGGAGATTTACGACGCGTCGTTGTTGCTCGAAGCGGCAAGGATCTATCATCCCGATACGGAAAAGGGTGGCTGGAAGCCGATTCCGTTCGCTTACGAGTTGATCTCCACGTTTCTGCTGACCGGCGGTCGCGAGACCGAAGTCCTCGGCCTCGAAGTGGACGACGTTTCCCTCGATCGTGGAGTCGTGACTTTCCGGCCGAACCAGTGGCGCCGACTTAAGACGGCTTCAAGTCATCGATCGGTGCCGCTGTGGCCGCAGCTCCGTGACGCACTGCAGCGTTACCTGGCCGAGCGTCCACCGACCAAGCTCTTGTTTCCGAGCTTTCGGACTGGTCAGGAAGCGATGTTGACCGATTTTCGGAAGCTGCTCGACGCCGTCGCCATGAGCGCAGGCTGGGAGGAAGGGGACATCCGCTCCAAGATGTTTCGGCACACCTACTGCGCCACTCGGTTACAGACGCTCGATGCTGGGGCGCCGGTCAGCACGTACACGGTCGCGCGGGAAATGGGTCATGGCGGAGAGTCGATGGTCCGCAGGGTCTACGGACACCTCGGACAGGTCCGGCACCGCTCCGAGGCAGTGGAGTACCGTGTCGAACAACACATTGCTAAGTTAGGGACTCGGTTGGGGGCGCTCCGTGGCCTCGGTTTTGGCACCACCATTGGCACCACGGCGTAGACCTGTCGACCGATGCGGTAACTCGTTACAGCAACACATCGCCACCGTAGCTCAGTGGTAGAGCTCTCGATTCGTAATCGAGCGGTCGTCGGTTCAAATCCGACCGGTGGCTCTGTTTCGCCCGCACCGCTGCTCGCTTTTCTCGGGCCACCTTGCCCAGCGCCGGTTCCCGTGGCACTTCCGTGGCACCTTTCGGGGTGTCGAGCTGCAACGCCACGGCGGTCAATCGATCGTCCCGCCGCTTCAGATAGCGCTGCATGACCCGCAGATCCGTGTCCCCGATGAAGTCCATGGCGAGTTTGGGATCGCCCGTTTGAGCGAGCACTTCGCCCGCGACCATACGACGGAACCCGTGCGCTGCGCGCAGCTCCATGTGCGGCACACCCGCCGCGCGCTCCGCTTGCTGCAGCGCGGACCAGAACGCCTGGATCCGGTAGACGCCTGGCATTTCGCGTCCGTCCGCGCGGGTTGAGCTCCGGGCATCCGTCGAGAAGAACACCCAGGAGGGCTCGGCTGGCGGGGGCGTGCCCTCGCGGGCCGTTCGCTCTCGCCACCACTTCGCCGTGAGGAGGGCGCTGTATGTGCCGAGCCGCAGCGGCTGCGACCACTCGCGGCCGAGTTTGTCAAACGCCGCGCGCCAGGTTATCCGACCCTCCGCGAAATCGATGTCCTCCCAGCGGAGGTGCAGTGCCGCGCGCACGCGGATTCCCTGGTGCCCGAGGACCATCAGCAGCGCCCAGGGCCGCCAGGAGCGCGACGACTGGGGCGACAGTTGAGCGATCAGACGTTCGAAGTCTTCGAGGCGGTATTCCGCGGGCTCGTTCCGCCGCTCCTCCTTCGCCAGCTTGAACCGGTAGAGCGCGATGCGGTTCCGGCCGACGAGCTCGCGACGCTCCGCCCACGCGTAGACCAGCTTCACCTGCTTCAGGTGCTCGCCGATCTGGTTCGGCGCCATGCAAACCTTCGTGAGGGCAGCGCGGTATTGGTCCAGGTTTTCGAGGGTGGCTTCAGCCGCGGGGAACGTGTGCCCGACGAATACCTGCCACCGGCGCCACCGCTCGGCGTAGAGCTGCTGGGTGCGCGGCCGCAGATGCGGGAACTCGGCCGCGGCGAACCGTTCCCATAGCTCGGCCGTGGTCGCCACCCGATCGGGAGCGGGTCGTGTGCGGCTCTCGCTGAATCCTTCAGCCCAGGCCTTCGCCTCCGCTCGACCGGCTGGCGTGTTGGGCCAGCTCTTCACCCGCCGGCGCCCATGCTCGCGCCAGAGCACGCGGACCAGCTCGGCCCCCGACTCGATCAGCACCCGGATCCGGCCACGCTTCGGGCCGTAAACGGCGAGCGTCGTGCGTGCCGTCACGCCACCCTCCCCTCGAGGCCTGCCCGACGTCCTGCTTCTCGCGCGGCGCTCACGTTCGGCCGCCGCGGAACGATTAGCATGCGGTAGAATCTAGCCCGACCCTCCCGGCGCGCGTGGCCAGCCTCGAGCCAGATCGGGAATTGGCTCCGGAGCCAGGGGCGGGAGCGGGCGCTCCGGAGGATGGCCTCGTCCTCGCGCAACCACGTGAGGTACTCGTGCGCGGATTTGCCGACATCCTCCGCGAACCGTTCGATCTGCTCTGCCTCGCGCGTGTGGCCCTGGCGCCGGAGAACCTGCGCGTCGCCACGCCAGTCTGCCAGAACCTGCTCGAGCGTTGCCGTCTCGCTCATGCCTGCCTCTTGGTGCTTCGCATTCAGGATCGTCATGTTAGGCCTCTCGCTCTTCCTCGCGGCCGAGGAGCAGATCCTTGAGGACGCGGCGCGCTTGGAACGCGATCGCGACCTGCGGGGCGGTGACCAGGAGCCGCAGTTGGGCGATCTCGCGCGGCTCAAGCCGCGCAACCACCCGAGCGATGCTGCGCTGCAGGAGCTCGAGGTGCGGCGCCCGTCGCAGCTCCTGCTTGAGCTGGTCCAGCAGCCGTTCCGTTTCACCGATGCGCTCCTTCACGTGCGCTAGGGCGCGCTCGACCCACGGCCCCAGGCTGGACTCCTGCCGGTCCGGCGCGTCCCGTCCGGCGAGTGCGGCGGCGCGGCGCTCCGCTTCCGCGAGCGCCCGTCCATGGGCAGCGGCCCGGCGCGCCTCCAGGCGTGCGGGCGCTTCGTCGCGCCGGACGCCGAGCCCCAGGGCCCGCGGCCGGTCGACGGTCCGGAGCGCGCCGAAACGCTCCGGGTCGGCGGTGAGCCATTCCGCCGCGCGCTCCGGCCCGGCTTGCGCGACGGCGTTCCGGAACTGCTCCCGAGCGGCCGGCGGATCGCGATAGATCCTGGCCAGCGCGCGGTCGAAGTCCTTCTCCGCTGCCTGCACCGCGGTGATCGCGTGGTCGAGGTTGGACCGCCGGGCCTGTGCGGCATAGAGCTCCTTCGTCGCGCGGTCCCGCTCGTGCTCGAGCGCCGCGACGCGCTCGTACTCGGCCAACGCCCCTCGCAGTTGCGCCACATCGGGACTCGGCGGTTCTCGCGCGGCGAGCTCCTCCTCGCGCCCCGGATAGGGGGCCCGGAACCGCTCCTCGAGCCGGCGGAGTGAGAGATCGCGCGCCACGCGGGACGCCTTGACCTGATGCGTCCCGTCGGTGATCACGAGCCCCTGGCCCTTGCGCTCCAGGTGGAGGCCGTGCGTAGCGAGCGTCTTCTCCAGTTCGCCCCAGGAGCGAGCCACCCGCAGCTCCGGGAGGTGCGCCCGGACACGATCGGGGAATGCGGGCTCGCCGGTGCGCTCGGCCTGCCGGCGCTCCCCGCTCGTGAGGCGCGCGGGCTCCGGGGGCTCCTGCCCGTCGAGCTGATAGAGCCGGCCCGCCACCTCGCGGAGCCCGAGCTCGCGCTCGAGCTCGCGCAGCGTCCGCTCAATCCGCGGCCGGTCCTGCCAGCGCTCCCACGCCACGCCCGTCTCCGGGTGCACCCGGTTCACCATGACGTGCACATGGGGATGCGCCCGGTCTTGGTGCGCAACCATCAGGGCCTGGTGGTCGGCCAGGCCCAGGTCCCGCAGGACGCGGTCGGCCACCGCCTGCATCTCGGCTGGGGTGACCGGGTCGGTTGGGTCGAAGTTGACCGTCAGATGGTAGACGGGGGCCTCGACCCGCGGGTTTTGATCGGCGGTGGCCTGCATGAGCACCGCCGCGAGCTCCGGGTCGTCGAGGCCCAAGTTTCGACCCGCGGTCCAGGCCACGCGCTCGGTCTCTTCTCCCGAGCGCCCGCGCAACAGGTAGCGGGCGAGGGCGGCGAACCGCCGGCCGGAAGACGTTGTGGCGATCACTGCGTGGATCCTCCTCCCTGTCGACGGCTATGCAAGATGTGCTGGACGAGCGCTCGGTGGCCTTCGAGAGCCGCGCTTGTCTGCGCCGCGAGGGCAGCGTCTTGGCTGGCCTGGGCGCAGCGGGCGAGTTGGTCGAGGCTGCGGCCGATACGGGCGAGTTCGAGGAGCAGGGGTTGGGCCGCCGCGTGGGACCGGGCTCTGGGTGCCGCGCCGAGCGCGGTCTCGCGGATGAAGCGAGCTGGCGTGAGGCCTGAGCGCCGGGCGCATTCCGTGATCTCGCGGAGTTCGTCGGGATGGAAGCGAATCAGCTTGGCGGCGGTCCGGCGGTCGGGCATGGCCCTCTTAGGGGCATGGCCCTCTTAGGATGGGCGGGAAGCGCTACGACGCGACCCTCTCTTTAGACAAGTTTCCCCTTTGCAGCGTCCTGTTCTGGGCCGCTCGCAATGAGGCACCGGTTCCTCCTCACGTACTTCGTAATTCCGCAGACCGTTCTCGCGGCATGTTCACGAGATGTCCCCCTCCACTTATAAGTAGTCCCGCACAGGGCCCAGCGTGTCAGCGGGGACCGCGCGCCGGGCCCCTGACGTAGTTACTCCGGGATTCGGCCCAGCGTCTCATCCGGGCGGTCGCGACACACACCCCTCCATAAGGGAATAGTCCCGAATGACCCCGACCGTGCCCGCGGGGATTCGGCCCGGGTCTCAGCGGTGGTCGCGACACACACCCCTCTACAAGTAAAGAGGCCCGAATGGGCTTAGCGTGCCCGTGGGGTTAGGGGCTTGGTCGCCCTTGAGCGCGCAGCCGCGCGCGAATGGGCGGAGCAGGAGCGATTCGGTGCCGCGCACCAGCGCGTGCACCGATATCGCTCCTCTTGCTTACACAAGTAGGAGCACCACGGAAGTCGGTGCAGATGTGGTTACCCTTGAGCGAGCGTGTGGAATGACGCTCAAGGCTCGTTCCAGAGCAGGGGCCTCACGTCTCGAGAGTGCCCCGGCGATCGCCTTCGGACCGAGAAGCCGCGTCTGGATGACGCCCCCCGGCGCGTCGCGTAAGCATGGCATTGTGTGCGGCGTTTTGGCCTCGTCGCGGGCGCACGGCGTGGCTACGCTATGGGTGGTGAGCCAGGCCCTTCAGCGCGGTGGGGCGTCCCCGCCGCGGTTGCTCGCGCGCGTGCGCCGGGCGATTCGCCTGCGGCACTACAGCCGGCGGACCGAAGAGGCGTATGTCGCCTGGATCCGGCGGTTCGTGCGATTCCACGGGATGCGGCATCCCGCCGAACTGGCGGAGCAGGACGTGGCGCGGTGTGCCGCACTACGTCATCGACGCGCCGGGCGGCGGCGGGAAGATCCCGCTGCTCCCCGATTACGTCGAGGCGATCGACGACGACCAGGTCGTCCTGCGGAACTACGCCGGCGAGGATTTCGTCTACAAGCAGCCGCTGTCCGACTCCGGGCGATCCCCGAGGAGTTCGAGCCTGTCATGGTAGGCTGACAGCGACCTTCCCCTTCACCCGTTGAGCAGGTTG
>WNGD01004226.1_pt1 | contig 14204 bp, 11 predicted proteins | sample 5400671 | NCBI WGS metagenome assembly WNGD01 (sample SAMN13153369, study PRJNA577476) | soil metagenome | isolation source: 40 cm soil or saprolite under grassland replicate 2 | place: USA:California | collected 2016-06-15
AGACATTGCGGGTATTGGAAGCGGAGCTGCGATCGCGACTTGCCGAGGCACCGTCGCGCGGTCTCGACCTGGTCCGGCACGCAGGGGGGCGTTTGGAAGCTTCCCACGGCGCGGTCCCGGTCGGTGCGCTGGCCGATGCCGCGGGGGTGAGTGGCAATCACCTGGCCACGCAGTTCAAGTCTCATGTCGGGGTCACTCCGAAGCGGATGGCGCGGATCTACCGATTTGCGCGGCTGATCCTGTCCGTGGACGCCCTGCGCCCGGTCGACTGGCCGAGGCTCGCTCACGCGGCGGGCTACTTCGACCAGGCCCACTTCAGCAGGGAGTTCAAGGACTTCACCGGCCACACCCCGACGGAATACCTGGCCCTGCGGCGCCGATTCCCCGCCGAGCAGGGGTTCCCGCCGGACAGCGGCCCGATGCCCGCTGATTGATTTTTTACAAGCCCAGTCGCCCCCGCGGGCGGCAAGATCGGGGGGCGACTGCGCAAGGAGCCTTGAGGAGAGCCTGTGGGCACCGTAATCATGCACAACGTGGTATCGGTGGACGGCTTCATCGCCGACAAGAACGACGACGTCGGGCCACTCCACGATTGGTACTTCAGCGGGGACACCCCGATCACCGAAGGCGGCGGCCAGCAGTTCGATCATTCCGGAGCTGGAAGCGCCTTCAAGGTCTCAAGTGCATCGGCGGACTATGTCCGGTCGATGTGGCAGGCGATCGGCACGATCGTGATGGGCCGCCACCTGTTCGACCTGGTGAACGGCTGGGAGGGTCACCCGCCCACGGGCGACCACGTGGTCGTGGTGTCCCACCGGCCCAAGCCCGAGTGCTGGCACCCCGAGGCGTCCTACCATTTCGTCGATGGCGTGACGGCTGCGATCGACAAGGCCCAGGAGCTCGCCGGGGAGCGAACCATCGCTGTGAACGCCGGCGAAGTGGGCAGCCAGATCCTCGCGGCCGGCCTGGTGGACGAGGTGGCGATGGACATGGTGCCGGTGGTGTTCGGGTCGGGCAAACGCTACTTCGGCAGCATCGACGGGCAGCATCTACTGGAGGATCCCCACGTGGTCATCCAGGGCGACCGGGTGCTGCACCTGAGGTTCAAGGTACGCGACCCCGCCCGGGCCAGCTGACATGAGCGCCGCCGGCCCTGCCGCGCAGACCGTCCGGGACATCATCGAGGCCAGCCGCTACCTCGTCCTGGCCACCGCCGACACGGCAGGGCGGCCGTGGAGCTCGCCCGTCTACTTCGCGCACACCGGCTTCACCGAGTTTTTCTGGGTTTCCTCACCCGACGTCACCCACTCCCGCAACATCGCGGTGCGCCCTGAGGTGGGTATCGTGATTTTCGACTCGCAGGCAGCCATCGGCACCGGGCAAGGCGTGTACATGTCCGCCACCGCGAAACTGCTCGAGGACGACGAGACCGCCCGGGGGATCGAGGCATTCTCCCGCCGTTCGCTCGCCCACGGTGGCAGGGAATGGACGAGCGAGGATGTCCGGCCCGGTGCCGGGCTACGGCTCTACCGGGCCACCGCAGACTCGCACTGGATCCTCGCCAAGGACGGCCGGCCCGACCATCGCATTCCCGTGCCGCTCACCTGATATCGCGCACTGAGCATCGGCGCATGATCAGTTCCGCCAGCCGCTGCCGGACCAGATCCACGCAGTCGTGGGCGCGGCCGGAGGCGCGGTGTCGGTGTAGCCGCCGAAGAGGATGCCCTCGTTATGGGCTCGCTGGTAGGCCATGGCCGCGCCAGCGCTCGCGGGCGAGGCCGGCGCGCACGGGTTGCAGGGCTGGGTCCAGCCGGAGGCGTTGCTCCAGGTCCAGGTGTCACCCATCAACTGCTCGCTGGTGACGCCCTTGCCCGCGCCGCTGCCGTTCAGCCCGCCGGCGACGGTCACCCCGGTCAGGGACGAGGCCCCGGCGGCGAACGCCCGCGGCAGCAGGCCGGGCGGCGCGCTGCCTCCACTTGTCCAGGCCCAGGTCTTCGCGGTGGCGTTGTACGTCAGTTTCCAGGTGTCGTTGAGCGGGTCGAGGCAGCTTCCGCTGCCCACGGTTAGGTTGCCCCGGCAGAAGGTGCTGGTGGCGCCCTGGTTCCCGCCGAAGAGCACGTCGGTGTTGTTCGGGCCGAAGTAGGCCAGGACCGCGCTGTACCGGGGGACGACACCGGAGGCGCCGCTGGGCCTGAGCGCGGTCCACGTCTGGCTGGTCCCGTTCCACAGCCAGGTGTCGCCGTAGGCGACAGGCGTGCCGCTGGCGTTCGCCGGGACCACGCTCTCCCCGCCGAAAAGCACCATTCCCTGCATCTGAGGCGCCTGGTCGGCGGACGCGGCGTACCGCGCCGGCGGGGCGCCGGGGCACGCCGTGGGGCACCCCGCGCCGCCGTCAACCTGCGTCCACGTGCCGGTGTTGGTGGCGGCGGTGTAGGACAGCTCCCAGGTGTCGTTCAGCGCCTGGGGCTGCGCCGAACCATTCGGCAGGGACTCGCCGCCGAAGAGGACCAGGTCTCCGCTTGTGGGGTCGTAGCCGAACGCGGCGCCAAGCCGCGCCAGCGGTGCGGAACCCGTGATCGTCACCGCCTTCCAGCCGCCGCTGGCCTCGTCGAACATCTTGGTTGCCCCCGAGCCGGTGCCCGATGACGTGCAGCAGCCGCCGAACAGGATGACCGACTTGGCACTGGAGCTCGCGTCGTAGGCGATCAACGCCCCGGTCAGCGGCGACGCGGTGGCGCAGCCAGCGGGCAAGGTTCCCCCGGTGACGGCGGTCAGGAAGTCCAGCGCGGGCCCGGCGAGGATGTCCGAGTAGGTCGCCGCGTGCTGGTCCCCGGGGAGGGCCGCGAGTTCCTCTGAGGTGGCCCCGTGCGTACCAGCACACTGGGCGTCCAGCGCCTGGGCCATGCCCGTGGCCTGGGCCAGCGGGATGATCTCGTCGCTGCTGTTGGTGAGCAGGAACGGCGGCGCGGGGACGGTCGCGCTCAGCGAGGTCGTGGGTGACGCCTCGGCGTAGGCGGTCGCCCCGGAGACCGTTGTCGTCTTGCCGCTCGCGAATTCCAGGGTGCACGAACCGGAACTCTCGTAGCAGCCGAGGTACTTCTGCACGATGGCACCTACCGAGCCGCCGGGGCAGGTGCTCGTGCTGGTGCAGCCCGTGCCGAGCGCGGTGAGGTCGGTCGGCCCGGATTGGCTGATCACGCCCAGCAGGCCGTTCGAGAAGCCCATCGCGTTCTCACCCGCGAGGGCGGCCAGGTTCCCGCCCGCGGACGCGCCCAGGATGAGGATCTTGGACTTCACCAGGTTCGGGACGTTCGCCTTCACCCAGCCGATCGCCTGGTGGATGTCCTGCAAGTTCTGCGGGAAGCCCTGCTCCGACACCCCGTTGTAGCTGGCGGTCAGCGCGTAGTCGATCGAGAAGGCGTCAAAACCGTTCTCGGCGAAGCACGTTCCGAGCGAGGAAAGCCCGTCGCCCGAGGTGTCTGTGGTTCCCTCGCCGCCCTCGAAGTTCCCCTTGGTCCACTCGCCGCCGTGCACCAGGATCACCCCTGGCACCGTCGCGGGCGGCTGGTTCCCCGTCGCCGACGTCGCCGGCTGGTACACATCCACGTCGAGCGGCTGCCCGTTCGCGGACGTTCCGTAGGAATCCCGTACCTCGCTAAATCCATACGGCATGGTGGGGCACGTCGGCAAGGCGCTCGGGGCACCAGCCGCCGAAGCCGCGTAGCTCGCGGGCGGTGCCACCGCCATGGCCACCGGCACGAGCAGCCCGGCCGCCGCAGTCACCCCACCGTCCCGGCCAGTTCCCCCTGCACAACGATGAGCGCCGCATCCTGGCTACCTCACGGAGTCCGGACTCAGTGTGGCCGACGAGGGTTCAGTTCGCGGCCCCGTGCACCTTACTCAGCAGCGCAGGCCCTCAGTGCACGCTCATCTGGACCGCCATCGCGTGCTCGACCAGCGCGATGAGGGTCGCCTTGGTGGACGCCCTGCTGCGGGCGTCGCACTCCACGATGGGCACGCTCGGGTTCACCGACAGGGCCTCCTGGACGTCGGCCATGGTGTGCGGGAACTTTCCGTGGAAACCGTTGATGCCCACGATGAACGGCAGGCCCGCGGTCTCGAAGTAGTCGACCGCCGGGAAGGAGTCGGCCAGCCGCCGGGTGTCCACGAGGACCACCGCGCCGATGGCGCCCTGGATGAGGTCATCCCACATGAACCAGAAGCGGTGCTGCCCGGGGGTACCGAACAGATACAGAATCAGGCCTGCGTCCAGGGTGACCCGGCCGAAGTCCATCGCCACGGTCGTCGTGGTCTTGTCCGGCACGTGCGAAAGGTCATCCACTCCGGCGCTCGCGGCGGTCATCACCGCCTCGGTGGTGAGCGGGGTGATTTCCGAGACCGACCCGACGAAAGTGGTCTTGCCCACGCCGAAGCCGCCAGCGACGACAATCTTCACAGAAGTCATCGCCGCCTCCCCCGCGTTGCCTCGGAGAGGGGGTCTAGAGCTTGCGAAGTCCACTGAGCACCCTTTCGAGCAGGTTCAGGTCCGGGCGACCCTGCGCGTGATCCAGCTGATGGACTCTGACCAGTCCTTCCACCGCCATGTCGGCGATGAGCACCCTGGCCACGCCCAACGGCATCCTGAGCACGGCAGATATTTCGGCTACGGAGCGCCAGTCACGGCAAAAGCCCAGGATCGCCTGGCACTCCGGGCTGAGGACCGAAAGGTCGCGGGCCTCATAGTGTGATGCAGCCACCATCGCTTCGATTTGAAGCTGGTATCTCGGCTTAGTCCGTCCTCCGGTCACCGCATAGGGCCGGACCAGGGAACTCCCCGGGGTGTCCGTCCCGCCCGAGCGCTTCCCGTTCAGGAACCCGTGCCGTCCGCCAGCTTGCGGCCAGTCATCCCGGCCGGGCCCGGACATCAACCTCTCCAGTCGTCACTGCCTGCCATCCTCCGCCCGAAACGCACCACGCATGTCCGGGGTGAGCGCGCGCCCCACCCGTTCCACGAGCAGCGTCATCTCATAGGCCACTAGGCCCATGTCACAATCAGCCGAGGCGAGCACAGCCAGGCTCGACCCGTCGCTGATTGCCATCACCAGTAGCAGTCCGCGCTGCATCTCCACGACCGTCTGGGTGACTGGGCCACCCTCGAACACTCGCGCAGCGCCTTGCGTCAGGCTGGTCAGCCCCGATGTCACGGCTGCCAACTGGTCAACCCGGTCTGCCGGGAACCCGTTCGAGAACGCCAGCGGCAGGCCATCGGCCGACACGACGATCGAATGGGCAACGGACGGAACCCGCTCCACGAAGTTCGTGATCAGCCAGTTCAGGTCCTGGACCGGACGAGCTAGCGGGCTCACACCCACTCCTCTCTGCGTGGTCTCAGCGTGACCACCTCCTCCGACAACGCGGGGTCGTCATACCAAGACGGCATCGCATAACGCGTCGTATAACGCGTCCCATAACGCATCGCCGCCACCATCATCGTTCGAGGTGTCGCCGTCCTGCGCGGCGGCCCGCGCATCACGGACACCCTGTTGGAAGCTGGCCAAGCGCTCCCTTGTCTGCGACGCCGACCGGGCGGGCGCCGGCGGGGCGGGAGCGGTACCGCCGCCCACACCGCCGGGGACCAGGTTCGCCTTGGGCACGCGCTTGGGCAGGCCCACGGCGGTCGTGCCGCCGGAGACCGGCGCGTGCGCCACTTCCGCGGCTTCCCAGCCCGCGTCCGCTGGTGAAGTCCAGTCGCTGGTGGTGGTGGTACTGACCGCCCCGGTCCCAGCCCTGGCGGGGTGGTCCGTACCGTGCCGGCCACGGCGGAACCAGTCGGACTCCACGGACTCGAATATGGGCAGCCTGTTCTCCTCTCCCAGGCTCGCCGGCGGCGGCACTATCACGCCGTGCTGTGCCGTCTGGCTGACTTCGCTTGTGAACGAAGACCCTCCGAGGGCGCCGAGAGGACCTTCCTGGGCACCGTCGCCTCCCAGCGGCGTGCCGAAGGAGGAGGCAAGCGGCCCGGACTGAAGGCTGCTCGGCGTATCTGCCGCGGGGCTGATGGCTGGGCCGCTCGCGTCGTAACTGGCCGCCGTGTCATAGCTCCCCGCCGCGTCCGGCTCCGAGGGGGTGCCGGCGTCCGCATCCAACGCCGTGAACGAAGCGGTGTCACCGAGGTCGGGCCGCAGCGGTGTGAACCTGGGAGCCCTGGCGGCGTTGACGGCCTGCATCGCAGCCGTGCGGTCCTCTGGCTGGCCAGGCTCCGGCCATTCGGCCATCCTGGCCGCGCCGGTCGGGGTGGTACCGGTGCCCGTTGCCTCGAACCGGCGCAGGCCCGGCGGAGTGGCAGCGGTTTCGTGGGCGATGACCTCGTCGGGCAGCCAGACCAGCGCGGTCAGCCCACCCATCGACGCCGGCCGCAGCCGCACCCGGATACCATGCCGCGCCGCCAGCCGCGCCACCACGAACAACCCCATCCGCCGCGACACCGCCACATCCACCACCGGCGGATTATCCAGCCGCCAGTTCGCATGGGCCATCTCCTCCGCCCCCATGCCCACACCCTGATCGGTGATATCCAGCAACACCCCGCCACTGTTCAGCAAATGCCCCGAGACGGTGACCGGGGTTTCGGCCGCCGAAAACGAGGTGGCGTTCTCCACCAGCTCAGACAGCAGGTGCACCACATCATTGACCGCCTGCCCGCGCACCGAGATCCCCGGCTGCACGTTCAGCGTCACCCGCTCATACTGCTCAATCTCCGACACCGCCGCCCGCAGCACATCCACCAGCCCCACCGACTGGGTCCACCGCCGCGACACCTCATGCCCCGCCAACACCAGCAAGTTCTCGCTGTTCCGCCGCATCCGGGTCGCCAAATGGTCCATCTGGAACAAATTCGCCAGCCGCTCGCTGTCCTGCTCCCCCTGCTCCAGATCATCAATCAGCCGGATCTGCCGCTCCACCAGCGACTGCGACCGCCGCGACAAGTTCACAAACATCGCGTTCACATTCCCGCGCAACGCCGCCTCGTTCGACGCCAGCCGCACCGCCTCCCGGTGCACCTGATCAAACGCCCGCGCCACCTCACCAATCTCATCGGTGGAATCCACCTCGATCGGCACCACGTTCAACGGCACCCCAGCGCCTTCCCCCTCGTCTTCGCTCATCCGGCGCACCGTCTCCGGCAGCCGCATACCGGCGACTTCCAGCGCACCGGCCCGCAACCGCCGCAACGGCCGCACCATCGACCGGGCCACTACGACGGTGAAGAACAGCGCGAGAGCCAGGACGAAGAGGATGACCACGCCGGTGATGATGGCGGCGGTAACCGCCTCGTTGCGCAGCGACGACGCGCGCGCGGTGATCTGGTGGACCAGGCTGCGCTCGACCGCGCCCATCTGGAAGTTGATGATGTGCGACTCCGCGCCGTACCAGTCGTCGGCGTGGGTCTGGTCGCCGGCCAGGGTGCCGTTGATGGTCTGCAGGTTGATCGCCTGCGACTCCTCGTTCGGCGCCAGGTAGGCGATGGGCCCGGTGCCGGTGCTGTTCCAGAGCTGGCGCTGGGCCGCAGTAGCGGTCAGGTTGAACTCGCTCAGGTTCGCTGCCTGATCCGACTTTGCGTTGGTCAGGTCTTGCAGCGCCTCGTTCGTGAGGTTGTGCTGGATCAGCGCCGCGGTGAGGATGGCGCGCTGCTCGGAGGCGTCCTCCTTCATGTGCGACACCAGCCCGAGCACCCGGACGCTCTGCGCCAGGGTGGCGTCACTGGCGCCCTGGCCGGTCGCGTCCTCCAGGACCAGCAGGTCGTTGATGAGGCCGGTGTACTTGCGGCTCACGTCCAGGGCGGGCAACTGGGTATCTGTGGCCGCGCCGCGCAGTTCGCCAAGCGCGCTCAGTTCGGACAGCGCGGTCGTGGCTTCCTGCCGTGTCTGTGCCGGGAACGAGCCACCGACCTCCTCGAGCTGTGACCGGACCTTGGCCATCGCCTGGTCGGTCTGATGCTGATAGCCCCGGACGACGCCGAGCGCCACAGTCTTGTCCGTCGCCCCGGCTGCCCGCCCGGCATTGATGCCGAGGGCGATGAAGTAGACCGTCTGGTCCCGCTCGTCCTCCAGCCGCTGGCCCAGCACGGTGATGTCCGAGCTGAGCGTGGTCAGCTGCAGGACCCGCTGGTAGGCGAGGGAGCTCTGCACCGAGGAGGCGATGCGGATACCGCCCAGCGCCACGGCGGTCAGGGTCGGGATGGTGATCAGCAGCAGCAACCGCGAGCGCACTCGCCAGTTCTTCAGCGCCCGCCTCGATGCCGGCCGGGCCTGGGGTACCTCTGGATGCCCGGCACCGTTGCCGTCGGCCTGCCCGTCGGGCCGGCCGAGGCCACCACCGGGCGCCTCCATCCCGTCCCGGCCGAACGCCGAGCCGTTCCCCCCCTGGTCGCCTACGGCCACGGGGGCAGCGGGGGAGATGTTTCTGCTACGGGACCGCACGCGTCATGACCTCTCAGCTGGATGCCATGGCGAGCCCGCTGGCGGCAGGGCCAACGGCAGAACCGACATAGCAGACCCCTTCCGCGGCGACGTTTAAGGCGGGCTCAGCTCAACAGGGCGACTAGGGGCTAACCCTAACCGTCAAAACGGCTAGCGGACAGCAATTCCCGCATCACGCGACGACCTTGATCTAACGGACGTTTACCGAGCACGCGCTGCAAGTAGGGTACTCTCTGGCGCTACGGTCCGTGTTCCGAAGTGTCCGCAGAAGTCCTATCTGCCCGCCAAGGAGAGTCATGAGGCACGTCTCTGCCCCTGACCAGGCCCGATGGGGCGGCCGGGTGCGGTACCCCGGCCGTCACGCCGCGGGCGCGGCGGCCGCGGCGGCCGGCCTGATTCTGGTGGCCGGGTGCCATGCCCCCGGATTCTCGTCATCGGCGGCGGCCGGACCTACCGCGTCCGGCACGGTCACTGTCGCGGCAGCCCCCGGCGTACCAGACGCGCCTCTTTACATTGGCCTGCGGGACGGCCTGTTCAGCAAGGCCGGTCTGACCGTCCACGTTGTTTCCGCCTCCTCCGTGCCGCAGGAGGTGGCGGCGCTCCGCAACGGCACCGCCGATATCGCCTTTGGTGACTACGCCAACATGTTCTATGCCCAGGAGCAGAGAGGCGCGCCGCAGCTGCGCGCGCTCGCCGATGGCTACGACGCGGGGCCGAACATGGTGGAAGTCCTGACGCTTCCCGGTTCGAACATCGTGACGCCGCGGGACCTGGAGTACAAGGTCATCGGCACCGCCTCGACGCAGGCGATCCCCACCCAGAACGCCAAGCACCAGTTCCAGCCCTACGGCACTGACACCGTGGCCACCTGGTCGGTGCTGGCCAGCAACAACGTACGGGTCGGGACGATCACTTGGGATCCCATGCAGGCCAGCCAGCTGATCGGTGCCCTGCAGGACCACCATGTGGACGCGATCCTGGCGACCGAGCCGACCATCTACGCGGCGGAGAGCCAGCTCGGCGCGGTACCGGTGGTCGACTCCTGCACCGGGGCGACCGCTAACCTCCCGCTGGACGGGTACTTCACCACGAGCTCCTACGCCAGCAAGAACGCCCAGGTGCTGGCCGCCTTCCGCGGCGCGCTCGCCAAGGCGCAGGCCCAGGCTGCAATGGCGGCACCGCTACAGACCGCCCTGACCAAGAGCGAGCGACTATCGGCCCAGGCTGCCGCCATGGTTACCCTCGGCTCCTACCCCACTACGCTGTCGGCGCTGAGCCTGCAGCGGGTCGTCAACCTGATGTTCACCTTCGGTTCGCTGCCCAAGACCTTCGAAGTGAAGTCGATCGTGGTGAAGCCGAACAGATCCTGATCGCGGCCTGACCGGCCCAGCCCGCCGTGGCCGGTCAGCGGATCGCGTTGAGGCCGAGTTCCCGTGCGATGATCATCCGCTGCACCTCTGACGTGCCTTCACCGATCTCCAGTACCTTGGCGTCGCGGTAGAACCGGGCCACCGGGTATTCGTTCATGTACCCGTAGCCGCCGAAGATCTGGGTAGCGTCCCGCGCGTTGTCCATGGCCGCGTTCGAGGCAACCAGTTTGGCGATCGCCGCCTGCTTCTTGGCAGGCTCACCGGCCGACAGCCGCGCCGCCGCGTCGTACCAGGCGAGCCTTGCCGAATGGGCCCGCGACTCCATGTCGGCCAGCTTGAACTGGATCGCCTGGAAGTGCCCGAGGTGGTGGCCGAATGCCTCGCGGTCGGCGACATGGCGCAGGCATTCCGCCACGCACCCGGCGGCCAGCCCGGTGGCCAGCGCCGCGATGGCCACCCGCCCCTCGTCCAGGATCTGCAGGAACTGGGCGTAGCCGCGGCCGCGCTCGCCCAGCAGGTTGTCCGCGGGAACCCGGCAGGAATCGAAGGCCAGTTCCCTGGTGTCCGATGCCGACCAGCCGACCTTGGAGTACTTGCCGCCCACGGTGAAACCCTCGGTGCCCGCCGGGACGATGATCGCCGAGATCTCGCGCTGGCCCCGCTCGGCCGCTGGCTCACCGCCGGTGCGGGCGAGCACGGTCACCAGCGAGGTGATCGAGGTGCCCGCGTTGGTGATGAACGCCTTGGAGCCGTCGATGACCCACTCCCCACCCCCCGCTCCCCCTTCACTGTCCCCCTTCACCAGCCGCGCGGTGGTCCGCATCCCGCCGGGAATGTCAGAGCCACCGCCCGGCTCGGTCAGCCCGAACGCGGCAAGCCGCTCCCCCGCGCACAGATCCGGGAGCCACTGGCGGCGCTGCTCCTCGCTGCCGAACCGGTACAGCGGCATGGCGCCGAGCGCCACCGCCGCTTCCAGCGTGATCGCCACGGAAGAGTCGACTCTGGCGAGTTCCTCCAAGGCAAGGCAGAGGGCGAAAAGGTCGCCGCCCATCCCGCCGTACTCCTCGGGGAACGGCAGCCCGAACAGCCCGAGCTTGCCCATCCTGGCCACGATGTCGTAGGGAAACTCGCATCGCTCGTAGTAGTCAGCGATCACCGGGGCCACGACCTCGCGGGCGAACTCGGCGATGGTCGCGCGCAACTCCTCGTGCTCGTCGGTGAGCTGGTAACCGATCATGGCTGGTCTCCTTGCAGGGTCACTGCGAGCCCACCAGCCCCCGTCGCGAAGACCTCTGGTAGGAAGCCCCCGTCACCTGGCCGGTGTCTCTGTGATGCTACTTGGCGGGCCGCCCTGCTAGCCCGGGGGACCACCCCCGGAACCCCCGGGGGGCTCAGGCCCAGTTCCTTCGTCACTGGGCCTGAGCCGGGCACTGTTGCGGCGCGAGCCGCGTTACGCTCAGGTGGATACATGGTCCAGGCCACCTGCTCCCGCGGTCACGGAGGACGCCATGGCGACACTGACCTGTCCTGGCTGCGCCGCCACCGTCAGCCACGACGATCTGATCTGCTTCACCTGCGGCACCAACCTGCCCCGGCGGGGCCCGGTGCAAGAGGAAAGCACGCCGCCCACGGTGATGCAGGAATACCTGCGCCCGGGCGCGGCGCCCGGCCCGCCCAAGGCCACCGGGCCCATCTCACCGGTGGTCCTGCGGCTGTCCTTCCCGGCCGGCAACGTGGACGTGCCGGCCGGCACGTCGCTGGTGCTCGGGCGGGACCCGGGCGAGTCCCTGGTGGCGGCGGCCTTCGCCAACTACGAGAACGTGTCCAGGCGGCACGCCACGATCACGGTCAGTGACACCGGGCATGCGACGATCAGGGATGAGTACTCCACCAACGGCACCTTCGTCAACGAGGACCGGGTGCTGCCAGGCACCGACGTGCGCATCGGCGACGGCGACCGGGTACGGCTGGCCGCGGACGTCACCGCCGAAGTCTCTCTCCCACCCCGATCGGGTTTCAGCACGAACGGCCACCACAGCTCCGGCTGACCCATAGGGCCGCCACTGGGCGAGTAGCGCACAAATAGCCGCATTTCGTGGCGTCCGGGGTCTGGTCCGGTCCCGTCCTGCCGTGAGAACATCCCGGCAGTGATCGTTTGGGACCGTCCAAGGAGGCGGCTGTGGCGACAACGGAGCGGACAGGCACCGGCACGGGATTGCGGCGGGACGCGATCGGCCTGCGCGAGGTCCTGTTCCAGAGCATCACCGACATGGCACCGGGCGCGGCCATCGCCGCGTCGATCCCGGCCGGGGTTGCCTTCGCGGCAGGATCCCTGCCGCTCGCCGTAGTCTTCGCGCTGATCGCGTGCTTGTTCTGCGCCTGGAGCATCGGCCAGCTCGCCAGGGAGATGCCGTCCGCGGGGTCGCTGGCCACCTACGCCGCCCGCGGCCTGCACCCGTCGGTCGGGTTCCTGGTGGCCTGGGGATACGTGCTGGTCGGGTTCCTGATCCCGCCGCTGGTACTACTGCAACTCGGGTTCACGACGGCAGGGACGCTGAACGCCGAGATCTCCGGTTACCCGGCCAGCCTGTGGTGGCCCTGGTCGCTGCTCGGCGCGCTGATCGTGCTGGCGGCCGGGTTCTACGGGATCCGGACCTCGGCGGGGCTGGGCACCATACTCGGCGTGTTCGAGATCGGCGTCTTCGTGGTGCTCGCGATCTTCCTGCTGTTCCACGCCGGGAGCAACAACACCCTGAGCGTGTTCACCACCAAGTACACGCCCCCCGCGTACCACGGCATCGTCGGGGTGATCGGCGCGTCCGTCTACACGATCCTCGCGTTCGGCGGGTTCGAGGGGGCGGCACCGCTGGCCGAGGAGGCCAGGAACCCGCGCCGGACCATCCCGCGGGCGATCATGCTGGCCACCCTGCTCATCGGGCTGCTTTACGTGTTCACGACGTATGCGGTGGATGTCGCATTCGGGCCGGCCAAGTTCGGTAACTTCAGCACCATCCCGCCGAACTCCTGGGAGGGCCTGGCCCGCTCGCTGTACGGCCTGTTCTGGTTCTTCGTTTTCCTGGCCATCGTCAACTCCACGATCGCCAACGCCAACGCCGGGGTGAACGTGTCGTCGCGGACCGCGTACGCGATGGGCCGGATCGGCGCCTTCCCGCGCTTCCTGGCGCAGGTGCACCCCAAGCACCGCTCCCCGGTCATGGCGATCCTCACCGGGTTCGTGATCACCGTCGCGGTGACCTTGGGCCTGGGCCTGGGCTACGACCCGGTCACCGCCTTCATCATGGTGGCGACCGCCCTGGTGATCGTGATCGTCGCGATCTACATCCTGATGAACGCGGCCTGCATCGGCTACTTCGCCCGGGGCGGCCGCCGCTTCAACGTCGTGTCGCACCTGATCATCCCGCTGCTCGGCATCGCCACGTTCGTGCCCGCGTGGCTCACCTCGGCGGGGCTGAAGGTGTTCTCGTTCGTGGCCCCGCTGTCCGCTCCGTACTCCTACATGGGCCCCGGCGTGGGCGGCTTCATGATCATCGGCGTGATCTACCTGATCTACCTGTACCAGCACGACCCGCAGCGGGTCACCGAGGTCGGGCTGGTACACCTGGACCCGCTGGAGGAGTACCCAAGTGAGTGACCCCCAGGTCCTCAAGTTCCGGCCGGACCCGAGCCAGTACGCGTGGACGTTCGGCGGCGCGGCTCCGGTCGCCCGGGTCAAGCCGCCGGTGATCCTGGAGCTGTTCACCGAGGACTGCTTCGCCGGCAAGGTGCGCAGCGAGACCGACCTGGTCTCCGAGGTCTGCGAGTTCCCGTACCTGAACCCGCAGACCGGCCCGTTCTACATCGAGGGCGCGGAGCCCGGCGACACCATCGCGGTGCACTTCATCTCGATCGAGCCCGCCCGCGACTGGGGGGCCTCCACCACGGTCCCGTTCTTCGGCGCGCTCACCGGCACCCACGCCACCGCGCTGCTGCACGACCCGCTGCCCGAGCTGATCTGGCTGTGGCAGTTCGACCGCGGCGCGGGCACCTGCCGGTTCACCGCCCGGCACAGCGACTTCGCGGTGGACCTGCCGCTGAACCCGATGCACGGCACCGTGGGGGTCGCGCCGGCCAACCTGGAGGTGCGCAGCGCCCTGGTCCCCGACGCGTTCGGCGGCAACATGGACACCCCGGAGATGCGCGCCGGGGTGACCTGCTACCTCGGGGTGAACGTGGCGGGCGCGCTGTTCTCCCTTGGCGACGGGCACGCCCGGCAGGGCGAGGGCGAGACGTGCGGGGTGGCCATCGAGACCGCGATGAACACCGTTCTCGCTATCGAGCTGGTCAAGGGCAAGCC
>WNGD01013363.1_pt1 | contig 14202 bp, 17 predicted proteins | sample 5400671 | NCBI WGS metagenome assembly WNGD01 (sample SAMN13153369, study PRJNA577476) | soil metagenome | isolation source: 40 cm soil or saprolite under grassland replicate 2 | place: USA:California | collected 2016-06-15
GGGCCAGCCCGAAGCGATGCCAAATTGAAACAAATCGACACGCCGGAGCCTCGAAGTAAATCGGGTCCATGCCAAAACCGATTGCGTCTGACGCAATGAGGTATTGGTCCGGCTTGAATTGATCCCGATCGGTATTGGTTCGTGTTCTTTCCATAAAAAATGCCTCCTAATATGTAAACCGTGAGAAATGAAAAAGTGGACAAAACGAACTCTGCGGCTATTTCCAGCAACCCACGTGCTGTCAGCAGCTTGGAGGGCAAAAAATTTTTTGGAGGAAAGGATTATGTAAACCGGATCTCGTCGGCCGCCTGGTTCTTGCTTTGATGAGGCATTCGAAATAGTCTGTGAGCAATTGAAATTAACGGAAACCAGAGATATATCCAATCAGCCCGAAAGGTTTTTGCTCGTCGAGCGCCCAATCAGCGGCTGCCCTGAGCCTGACGATCCACCACGTGGTATTATTTTTCGCGCGAGCAGCGCCAAAAGAGCCAGCGCCAGAAAAGTTTGTTAGCGCTCGATCGAGTCGCAGTGTCATCGAGGTGAACGAGATGCTCGGCATCATGCAGAAGGAATAGGCTCTTTCCCTAGTTCAGAGAACCGGCTGTATCAGTGCCCAATTCGTATCTTTTGTAATAGAAACTCCAACATCACGCCAACCGTCTTGAGACCCGCGGGATTTTGGGGCGGAACCTCGCCGACGCTGTTTGCGCTCGGCGCGCAAGTCATCCCGCAAAGATCAACGCAGCTGGCTTCCGCGACTGGGCGACTGTGAAGAGAAGAGCCCCAACGATGGTCAACATGGCAGCCTCCTAACGACTCTGCCGCTCAGCCGCCGCGCTGTTCAGCGGACGGCTGCAGCGGCGGGTTAGCCAGCTTTTTCAGGCTGGCATCGTTTCGAAAGAGAGACGAAGTAAGTCCGGATGCGGCACAGTGAAGTTGAGTTTTTCAAAACCGATCACTTTTCCTGTGCTGTCTTTCATCAACACGACCTCGTCGCCCGTTTCCTCCGAAACATGCTCCTGATTTGGATCAGCAAACCAAACCGTGAGTGTGTTGCCGACCTTGTCGTAGAAAACTTTCACTTCGGCCATATTTTTGTTCCTTCTTTGATCGCGTCAGTTGGGTACGCCGTGATGAGAAAGCCGTCCTCACCAGATCGCTTGGTGACGGCGCAAACCCAACGCTTCGGGCCTTCTGTTTTGTAAAATAGCAAAACCGCATCATCGCTCTTGCTCTGCCGAACTTCATCTGGATTCTCTAACGATACTGTGACATCCGCCTCCCGCCCTTTCATGGCTGGATGCTTCTCATTCACAATCAGTTGCCAACGCGTGCGGTCGACTCGAACACGAAACCCAAGAGGAGTAGTGGCTTCGAACAACAATTCCGAACGCGCATCCATAACTGATTGTAGCTTCGGAGTGAATCGTGGAGCGAGTAACGTTCGGGAACGCTTCGCCGATCGGGTGTCTGGCTAACATGTATTGAGCCGCGGAAGCAGTCCGAGAAAGGCTGCGCCGAATGGCAGCCTAAACACACGCACAGAAGCTCCGCTATCCAAACAATATCCTTTTTTTCCGCCGACATTGTTAAGACAAGACTAGAACAGCGGCAGCGATTTTGTTGGGTTTTTCGTGGTTCGGAATGAACACCATTTTTGGGGGAGTGTTTTCTTATCGCGCTGAAGAAACAATCGAGGTCTCAGGCTTCAAAACGACGCGTGTCCGCCTTCATTGCTGCTTCGATTACAGCCGCGGTCCACTGCCTGTCGCGGATTTTGCAACATCAGCCACGTCGGTTTTTGCTAATTCTTTTTTGTAATCTCCACGGCTGAAGTATCTTTCCAGCCAGCAATACAGAGCTATAAACAGATAGCGGCTTCCCATTTCCTTAATTTGCAGCTTGGATAAGCCTCTGCGCCGGTTCCTCCAGGTAATTGGAATTACCGTCCATGAGTACCCTCGCACGATAGTTTTCAATGGAAGTTCAACCGTGAGGTTGAAATGCGGCGACAGAAAGGGCCGGCATCCTTCGATAACGTTTCGACGGTAAGCCTTAAACGCGTTGGTCGTATCGTTGAGACCGCTACGAAAGAGAATTCTTAAGAAGAGATTGGCGGCCCGGTTGAGAATCAGCTTATGAACGGGATAATCAATAGCTCCGCCTCGGCGAATAAATCGTGAGCCGAAGACCGCATCCCATCCTTCATTAAGAACACGCCAATAGGCAACGACGTCGCGGCAGTCATCGCTTTCATCCGCCATCATGACGACCACGGCGTCGCCGGACAGGTGATCGAAACCTAAGGTGACTGCGCGGCCGAACCCATTTGGGCCGCTATTCCGTATCGGCCTCAGCGTCGGAACGCGTGCACTTGTCGTACCGAGAACGCGCCAGGTGTTATCGGTGCTGCCATCGTCGACAACGATGATCTCGTGGTCGATAGCGTTCAGCCGGAGTTCGAGGTGCAGGTGTTCGACCGTGGAAGCGATGCAGTCTTGCTCGTTTCTTGCAGGAATGACGACCGACAGCTTTCGCAATCGTTCTCGGCTCGACGGCTCACGTTGATTCTTTTTCATACCCACTCAGCTCCAGCCATTCGGGGTGCTGCTCGGCGTGGCAGGCAATGTCTTCGAGTATCGCAGATAAATTTATCTCGCAACGCCAGCCAAAATCGTTGGCCGCGCATGCTGAATCCACGACAATCCACGGGACGTCGTAGTTTCGCGGAGAATGATCGGATTGTGGCTGGTGAATACCGAACCTCGAATCGCACCACGCCGTGAGCTGCTGCAGCGACATGGCATGCGCGAGACCACCGCCAACCGTGTCAATGCGACTTCCTTCACTGCGCGGAGCGGAAATTTGCGCGTGCAGCAAACGCGCCAGATCGCGAGGATGGGGCAGGTTGCGCATTCTCTCTCTCGCGTTGATCCCAGTCCTTCCGCATGCGTTTCAAGACCTCGTCGTCCATCAAACGCAATCTCCGCACGGTGTAGACCGGTCCACTACTTCCTGCTCCCTGGACAGCGCGACACAACATACGGCGGCGCGTCCAACAACAGTTCATCACACTTTTTTTCCCATGCTGTGAACTCCGGCATCGGTGCAAAATCGACCCAGATTTTATTTCTCACTAAAATTGCGCCACCCTGCCGATCTTCGGGAACATGATCATATCGAATGAAATTACCGACTGTCGGCATAGTGTACTCAATGTCACCCGCGGTCGACCACACTCCCATCACGAACGGCTGATCGTGTTGTGCCTTTTCCAGAAAACGGACCGTCCTTAGAAGATTGACCAGCCGCGGCGTGTACGCGTATCGGTACTTCCAGACAAAACGAATAGGGTCGGAGAACCTGCTGTATCCTGGCAAAAAAACGAGAAGCAGTAGCAACGTGATCGAACTTGTAATCAACCACGACTGTCTAATGAAGACCACACATGAGACAGCAAAAAAATATAGGAATAAACCGATCAATGCATAACGTGGCCAACCGTTGGAAATGAACAACCACCAGGAGATCTCTATTAGCGCTGCGGTGACTGAGAGTAGACAGAACAACTTGATAAACTGTGAATCGGCGTAACGACACACAAGACCTACCGTCAATGCAGCAACAAGGAGCAATGTAAGTGGGGAGTATCCAAAACGCTGGTGCATGACGGCAGAATTGTTGGAATACGTATTAAGTGCGTTCGTCACAACGGCTGCTATGTTGCCTAAGCCCACGGTCGAAGCCGTTGATTGCGACTTGAAAAAGGTGAGAAACTCCATCGTATTTAGCCAATAAAGATGAGGCCCCAAGACCAGTACCTTCCAAACCTCAAAAAAAACAAACGGCCCAGTGAACGCAGTTGTGGCCAAAAGGCAATCGAACAAATGCCGGCCGTCTCGCCTATGCACTGCACTACGTATCAACCAGAAGGCGATTGGAATGAACGCCAGCAGCGATAGCAATTTAGCCATCAATGCCAGCCCAAACAGGAGACCCGCAACGGCGATGGATGACCGTCGTTCGGGTTTATTCGCGAGCACGCCAGCGCCGGCCACACATAACAGTGCCGCCGGCGTTTCACCCAGCAGGCTGTACCAATGTTCGAAATGCAGACCAGCGGTTAAGCTATAGAGCAGCAGGACCGACGTACAAACATAAGCACCGCCGCCGCTCGTGTTGCGCAGGAGAATAAGACCCAGAAAAAGTAGCGAAAGACTTATCGTCGCCGTGGTGAATCCTGGAGCCCACGGCACATTTCCTACGACGTACACTAACACTGCCGCTGGAATGATGACCGTAGGTCCTGTGCCAACCGCTGGATCGAATGATCGGAGGCCGACACTACCGTCGAGAGGAGTGGATTGTGCGTAGCCCTTTCCAAATGCAAGATTCTTAGCAACGGTCGCATACATTGAATCATCCGCGCAGCACAGGCCATTTGAAAAGACGTGGCCATACACGATGACAGCAAAACTCACGAGCAAAATAACAGCGCCGAATCGAAGATATCGATCTGAATTTTGAGAGCGAAATATCTCGTCATTCATGTACTGAAAATTCCCCTGTGGTGGTGTCCGCGGATAATTTGCGCGAGATTCTTTTCCAAATACTCGAAGTGTGCAATCCGCATTTTTGCAGTAAAAAACGCCAACATCACGCCGAGCGTCTTCAGACTGTAGATCGTGTTGACGCGAATGTTAACGCTGGACGCTTCGGGAAAGTAGCGCGCCTGGACAGGTAATTCGGCAATCGCAAATCTAAAACGTACGGCCTGGGTATCGCTTCTCATTAGCGCGGGTTTACTCACTTGATCCGGCGCGAGCCCGCCTGAGCACAGCGTGGAGGGTGATCCTTTCAGCGATGGTCGCATTGCTGTTCTTGCAAGGTGCTATCTTCATCGTCGACCGTCCGACTCCGAGATTTTTGACTTCCGCCGCATGGATCGCGTTACTGTTGTTAGGTCTGGCCACAAATAGTCCTTTGTGCTGGTCGCGATGTAATACTCCGCGTTCTCCCGGGCCCGTTTGTCCCAGTCGTTCCGCATCCGTCTCAATACGTCGTTGCCAATCAAATGAGATCCCAATCGTTAACGGAAAATTCCGCTGTGGTGATGGCGGCTCACGATTTCCGCAAGATTCTTCTCCAAGTACTTGAAGTGCCCGATGCCGGACCTTTGCAAGAGGAAGGCCAGCATCACGCCCAGAGTCTTGAGGCCGTAGATCGAGCTGACACGAAAGTTGACGCTGGATGCTTCGGGAAAGTAGCGGGCCTGGACCGGAATCTCCTCGATCGTGAATCCAAACCGGACGGCTTGGGCAATCATCTGAGAGTCGAAAACAAAATCGTCGGAATTCAGCAGGAAAGGCACCTTTGTGAGCAGTGAGCGGCTAAAGGCGCGGAAACCGGTGTGGGCATCCGTCAGGCGCGTCCCATAAACGAGATTCACGGCCAGTGTGAGAACGCGGTTTGCCGCGAATTTCCACCACGGCATGCCTCCCTGAAGAGCCATGCCGTTCAGGATCCGCGACCCGGTCACCATATCGGCGCGCCCCTCGACGATAGGTCCCACAAGCTGAGGAATGAGCCGCGAATCGTATTGGTGATCTGGATGAAGCATCACGACGATGTCGGCGCCGAGCTTGAGCGCCTCCAAATAGCAGGTCTTTTGGTTTCCACCGTAGCCGCGGTTTTGGATATGGATCACCACCGACAAACCGAGAGAACGCGCGACGTCCACCGTCTGGTCCTGGCTGACATCATCGACGAGGATGATATTCGAGACGAAATCCTTCGGAATATCACGTTTTGGCGGCATTATACGCAGGCAAGACAACGACGATGCGCGGACGCTGGTTCATGATGTGAAGTTTACACCCTCTGCCATCCGGAAGAGGGCGGGAAGCGCGAGCGCGATAGGGCGAAGCCTCAAAAAAGCTGAGGTGTCGCAAGAGTGGTCAAATCTTGGTACCCTCACGCTTTGAACATGCGTACTCGAAACGATTTCTACAAGCCGGGCGTTCCCGCCCCGCCGGGCGAGCACTACGGCGCTTTTGTGCGGTTCGCCCGCCGGCATGCGGGAACTTCGGTTCTCGACCTGGGCTGCGGGTTTGGCGCATACAGCTGTGTTCTCGCCGGCGAAGGATGGAAATGCGTGGGGTGCGATATTAACATCGACTATCTTCGGGCCGCGGCCCTAAAGGGATTGCCGGTTGTTGGCGCCGATTCTGCATTACCGTTTCTCGATCGCTCGTTCGATACGGTCCTCATTTTTGAGGTGCTCGAACATGTGGCCGATGTTGAAAAGCTCTTGGCTGAGGCGTTTCGTGTCGCCCGGAAAAATGTTCTCATTACGGTCCCCAATTCCGAAAATATTGAAGTCATGCAAGAGAATGATGTGACCTACGCCCACATGCTTTCCTCGGACCATTTGCATTTTTTTGAGCCGCCTTCCCTGGAAGGTCTACTGCGGCGGTATTCGAAGAACATTTTTATCGAAAGATCGGATCCCATTTTGCCGTTTTGGTTCGTGGGCCGGTCGCTGCCGTTTTATGGAATGAAATTGCTTTTCAGCCTTGGCATTCTGAAGCCGCGGTTCTTCAGCCGACTATATGCTGTTGCGAGCGTTCGCGAAGATTAATTTGGATCTGCGTATCCTTGGACGGCGTCACGATGGCTACCATGAAGTCCGGACGATCTTTCAGGCCATCGATTGGTGGGACGAGATCGTCTTGGAGCCTGCGGCTCATTTTGAATTTTCGTCGCCGGGAACGCCCGAGGACGAGACGAATCTGATCGTTCGAGCGGTGCGGGCCTATGAGCGGCTCGCAGGTATAGCCGCGAACGTGCGCATTCGTGTGATGAAAAATATTCCGATCGGCCGGGGATTGGGCGGTGGCAGCGCCGATGCCGCGGTCACCTTCATCGGGCTGCAGCGCCTGTATAAACGGTCTCTTCTCTTCGACGAAATCCCGCAGGTGTTGCGGAATCTGGGCTCCGACGTTCCTTTCTTTGCACTGGGGGGTCGGGCGGCAGGTACGGGGCGCGGCGACGAGGTCTATAAACTTGACGACTCCGTTGATTATTGGCTACTTGTGGTTGACGCAGGAGTCGTTATTCCTACGGCCGAGGCCTATTCGTGGTTGACCCTCCCGGATAAATCCAATAATATTGAGGGTTTCCGTGCCGCAGGCGATTCCGCTTGGGAGCATGATGTCTGGACAAACGATTTTGAAGCTCCCGTTTTTCAGCGGTATCCGGAGTTGGCCGCAATAAAAGACGAATTGCTGGCGCTTGGCGCGTATCGCGCGGCGCTGTCGGGTAGCGGCTCTGCAATCTTCGGTCAATTTCAAATGGTTTCCGAGGCGGTTCGAGCTGCGTCCGTAATGGGACGGCACTTCCGCGTCAAGGTGACAAAACCTTTGCCGCGCTGGGAGTATTTCCAGAGAATGGTTGAAGAGTAGAAATCCGAGGTTTTGCAGATTTCTTGGGGCGTGGCCAAGTGGTAAGGCACAGGTCTTTGGAACCTGTATTCGAAGGTTCGAATCCTTCCGCCCCAGCTAAACATCACCGGCGTGGGGGGACCGGCCAGTAGTGAAGAGGCCGCCGGAGGCGGTGTACCGAAGCGATCTGGCCGGTGGGCCCGACGCTAAATAAGAAGACGGAGAGTCCGTTCGTGAGCAATGAGCTGAAGATATTTGGGGGCACGGCAAACAGCGCTCTGACGAACGAAATTTGCAAGTATCTGGATTGCGAGCTCGGTAAATCGTCGGTCACCAGGTTCAGCGACGGTGAGATCTACTTTCAGATCCTCGAAAATGTGCGCGGCGCCGATGTATTCATCGTGCAACCGACCTGTCCGCCTGTGGACGCAAATTTGATCGAGTTGTTCTTGATGATCGATGCGTTCAAGCGCGCGTCGGCAAGGAGAATCACGGCGGTGCTGCCCTATTTCGGTTACGCCCGTCAGGATCGGAAGGACAAACCCAGAGTTCCGATCTCATCGAAGGTGGTTTCAGACTTGCTCGTCGCATCCGGAACCGATCGTTTGCTGACGATGGACCTGCATGCGCCACAAATTCAGGGGTTCTTCAGCATTCCGGTGGATCACTTGTTCGCCGCCCCGGTATTGGTCGAACACTTTCAAAAACTGAATCTGCCGAACCTCACGGTGGTTTCACCCGATGCCGGCGGCGTCGAGCGTGCGCGAGCGTTCGCCAAAAGGTTGCGTGCGGAGTTGGCCATCATGAACAAGCGCCGTATCGAGGCGAATGTCGCACAGGTGATGAACGTGATCGGCGATGTGCGAAGCCGCACTTGTCTGATCGTTGACGACATCATCGATACGGCGGGAACGTTGGTAAAGGCCGCCGACGCGCTTGCCAAAGACGGCGCAACAAAAGTTTATGCATGCTGCTCGCACCCGGTGCTCTCGGGTCCGGCGGTTGAACGTATTCAGAGTTCCGATCTGGTTGAAGTCGTTGTGACAAATACGATCCCTCTGCATAGCGAAGCACGGAGATGCAAAAAAATTTCGGTGCTCAGCGTGAGCAAATTGCTGGCGCAAGCCGTGCAGTCCATTCACGAAGAGACATCGGTGAGCGTGTTGTTTATATAAGCCCGACGCTGATTAAAGGAAAATTCTATGGCTGAAATTGTAATAAGTGCGACAAATCGCGCCGATCGTGGGAAAAACGCCGCGCGGCGCCTGCGCCGGCGAGGTTTGGTGCCGGGCATTGTCTACGGCGGAAAAGGAGAAAACCTCGCGGTTGCGGTTGACCCGAAGGCTCTACACAGGGTACTCCGTTCCGAAGCCGGACGGAATGCGATTTTGAAGCTCTCTATTGCCGATCATGGCTCCACGAATGCAATTCTAAAGAACTGGCAAGTGGATCCGGTCAAAGAGAGTTTCTTACATGCGGATTTCTACCGGATCGCGATGGATGTTGCGATCCGCGTGACAGTGCCCATCCACGTTGTAGGGGAAGCACGGGGCGTGAAAGTCGATGCTGGAATCCTCGAATTGGTCATCCGGGAAATCGAAGTCGAATGCTTACCGGGTGATATTCCGGAACGGATCGCCGTAGACGTGTCCGATCTCGGAATCAACCAGTCCCTGCGCGTTTCCGACGTTCCAATACCCGCAAAGGTCAAGGTGCTGCAAGCGGCCGACCAGGTCGTCGTCCATGTCGTCGCGGTGAAGGAGGAAGAAGCGGCTCCTGCCGCCGCCGCCGCTCCGGTTGCAGAGGGCGAAGCCGCCGCACCTGGTGCCGAACCCGAGGTCATCAAGAAGGGCAAGAAGGAAGAAGAGGAAGCTCCACCCGAGCCGCAGCGGTAACCCTCTCCCAGAGGGAGAGGGTGGACCTTCCGCAAAGATCCTCAGCTTTTCTTGAGCAATGTGGCTTATCATTGGGCTGGGCAATCCGGGCACAGAATACGCAGGTACGTATCACAATACCGGGTTTCGTGTTCTGGAACGGATCGCCGCAAGTGAGAACATTCAGATCAATGAACGTTGTGGTCCAGCCCTGATTTCCGCCAAAACGACACTGGGCGCGCAATCCGCCGTACTCGTCCTGCCGCAGACATATATGAACAACAGCGCGGCGGTTATTTCACCGCTGTTCGAGCGTTTTGAGGCTACCATCCGGGACGTGATCGTCGTTTATGATGACGTTGCGCTGCCGCTGGGAAAGATCCGAATCCGGCAAAAAGGTTCGGCGGGCGGGCACAATGGGATAAAATCATTAATTTCCGCTTTTGGCTCCGGCGAATTCCTGAGAATTCGAATTGGGATTCAACCGGACCGGCCGATCGGCGGCGTTCGTGACTTCGTTTTATCCGAAGTAGCGAAAATTGACCGCGACCTGTTGGACCGAAGCGAGGAAATCGCAGCAAGAGCTGTTTTGAGGCTGGTTGCTGAGGGCGTTGAAAAAGCGATGTCGCAATACAATGGCGTGGATCTGCGCAATATATCCAGAGCGGAAGGTTAGGGAGAAAATTGAATGCGAAATTACGAAATCATGTTCATTGTCAATCCAACCGTAGCTGAGGAAGAGATTGACAAAATCAACACGCAAATCGAGGGCGTCGTCACTTCCGGTGGCGGCGCGATCGAAAAAATCGAAAAAATGGGTAAACGCCGCCTCGCTTACGAAATCGATAAACACCGGGAAGGTTACTATGTCCTTTTTGTCATCGCCGCCAACGGCGATATCGTCAAAGAATGCGAACGGCGCTTGCGGGTGATGGACCCCGTCATCAAGTACATCACCGTGCGCACCGATGAAGAAGCCCGTAGACTCGAGAAAATTAAAAATTACCGCCAGAAGCGCGCCGCGCGCCGCAACACCGGTGCGAAAGCGGCTCCCGCGCAATCTATAGAAGAGGCCATGCAATGAAATCCGGAAAAGAGAAAAGGCCGGCCGGGCAGAAACAGTATTACCGCCGCAAGAAAGTTTGTAAGTTCTGTGTCGAGCGGATCGACGTGATCAACTACAAAGATGTGAAACTGTTGTCGCAGTTCGTTCCGGAACGCGCCAAGATCATGCCGCGCCGGATATCCGGCGTTTGTTCGAGGCACCAGCGCCAGCTCAACGATGCAATCAAGAAGGCCAGGAACATTGCCCTCTTATCTTTTGCAACTGAGTAGGGAGGATTGATGGAAGTCATACTCAGAGAAACGATCGATAGTCTTGGACGCGCCGGCCAGGTCGTCAAAGTGGCCGATGGCTATGCGCGCAATTATCTGTTGCCGAAGAGACTGGCGTATTTGGCGACTCCTGGAAACTTGAAGGTCATCGAATTCGAAAAGCAGTCGTTGTTGAGGAAGGACGCAAAACAGCAAGGTGACGCCGAAAACTTCAAACAAATCCTCGATAGTGTTGAACTCATCATTCGCCGCAAAGTGGGAGAGCAGAACGCGCTATACGGATCCGTCACGAATGCCGACGTCGCTGAAGAGCTGGAAAAGAAAGGTTTCCAGATTGAAAAACGAAAGATCCACATGGACGATCACATCAAGACGCTCGGCGAATTTTCCATTCCGATCCGGCTGTTTAAAGACGTCACAGCGCATGTCAAGCTAAAGGTTGAAGCTGAACCCGAAGCGTAGTCTGCGTTTCCAATTTCGGATCGTCGATCGCAAATCGATTGCGCTTACAATGCGCATTCGAGATGTCTACGCAAACTCTCGAACGAGCACTGCCTCACAATATAGACGCCGAAAGATCCGTTCTCGGCGCAGTACTAGTCAACAACGAAAACTATTATCGGGTTATTGAGAATCTCAAGCCCGAAGACTTCTACCTCGACGGCCATCGCCTTATTTTCCGCAAAATGGTCGAGCTGATCGAAAAATCGAAGGCGATCGATTTGATAACAATCCAGGAGGAACTGGTCCGCTCGTCTCAGCTCGAAGCCGCAGGAGGAATCAGCTACCTTGCCAGTCTTCTCGACGGCATTCCGCATCTGGTCAATATCGACCACTATATCGAATTCATCCGCGAGAAATCGCTGCTCCGGCAGATGGTGAACGAAGCACACAAGGTCATGGCCGAGTGCTTCGATCAGGCCGAACCTGCCGAAGAGATACTGGACCGCGCCGAGCAGGCGCTCTTCAATCTTTCAGAGAAACGGATGCGAGGAGGCTTCATTTCTGTCAAAGATATGGAACTGCCGGCGACAAGACTGCTCGAGAAGCTCTACACCGAGCGGGAGATGATCACCGGTGTTGCCACCGGATTTCGCGACATCGATCGGCTCACGTCCGGTTTGCAACCTGGAGATCTAGTCATTCTGGCGGCGCGGCCATCGATGGGTAAAACCGCGCTGTGCCTGAACATCGCTCAGTACGTGGGGCTTCACAAGAATTTACCGGTGGGGATGTTCAGCCTGGAGATGTCGAAAGAACAACTCCTGATGCGAATGCTCTGCGCAGAAGCGCGCGTCGATGCGCACAAGGTCCGCACGGGTTATCTGGGCAAGGACGATTTCCGCAAATTGATCGATGCATTGGGACGGACGACTCAGGCTCCCATGTACATTGACGATTCGTCGACGCTGACGGTCATGGAGATGCGCGCGAAATGCCGGCGGCTGAAAGCCGAGCGCGGCCTGAGCGTTGTTATCATCGATTACCTCCAGCTGATGTCCGGTTATGGACGCGTGGAAAACCGGACGCAGGAAATTTCCGGCATTTCCCGCGGGCTCAAAGCGCTGGCCAAAGAGCTGAACGTGCCCGTCATCGCCTTATCGCAGTTGAGCCGCGCTCCCGAGCAGCGCCAGGGCGACCACAAGCCGCAGCTTTCCGATCTGCGCGAGTCGGGTTCTATCGAGCAGGATGCGGATCTCGTCATGTTCATCTACCGCGAAGAGCTGTACAAACCCTCCGATGAAAATGCCGGCCTCGCCGAATTGATCATTGCCAAACAACGCAACGGCCCTACGGGCATCGTGAAACTGGCATTCCTCCGCGAATTCACGCGTTTTGAGACGCTACTCGATCTCGAGTAGAGGCTCAAGCAGACTCCACCTCTGGAAGATTTATCGGCAGGGTGCGTGCGGCGTTTTCGACCCTCACCCGCGGCTTCGCCGTGGGCTCTCCCAGGGGGAGAGGCACAGGTGCAGTGGCTGTCCGCTGCGGTGCCAGTTCTCTTGCTTCCGGGTGGCTCTCTCTCTAATCATGTCCAACCGGGCATGGGTCTGGTCGTCGATTTCCATGATGTGATTCGCCATGCTGACGATTTCGTCGTTCACGTCGCGGAACTCTTTTACCATTTGGCGGGTGATGGCCGGATCGGTCCGAATCTGAGCGATCCAGGTGCCAAGTGTCGCTTCAATGGCGGTCAATTCCATGATCAGGTCGGCCCGTTTCTCGAGCAGGGAATCCACGGCGTCGATATTCTCGTCTTCCAGCAGCAGTAACTGCTCTTCCGACAGGCAGATAAACTCTTTCCAGGGCTTTGAGTATTTGTGTGGAATTCATTTCTTTCTCCCTGCCGCTACGGGTGCAATCGGAATCGCCCGGTGTTGGCAGCGTGCCCGGCGAGCAAAGTCGTTCATTGGATTTCTCCTCCGTGATCTCGATTAAATTGCCGGCCATCCTTGCCGCGTCTTAAATTGATCCGTCCTGGTCCGACTGGCCCGCCATGGACCACTCAAGTGCTGTATCGAGTCCCCAACTGCGAGACTTTAGAGGAAAGTGGACCTGATTCCTTTGGTTCTTCGGTTGCCCTACTGGTCCGCGAGTATGGGCATCTCTCTGTGCATGATCGTGAGAAATGGAGAGGATTGGGTCGAAGGCGCCGTCCAGAGTGTCAGATCCATTGTCAATGAAGTCATAATCGTGGACACCGGTTCAACCGACGCAACTCTGGAACGGCTTAAACCTCTTAGCATCAACCATGCTGAAGCCTGTTCGTGTTTCGATCAGGCGTTCGAAATGACCCGGCTGCACCGGCATCTTGCTGGCGCGAGCCGCGCGATCTCTGGAATCGGCAATGGCCCGATGAATCCCGAGAAAAGGCAACGTAAGTGCTCCTCCCCGCGTGCTCGCGGAATTGGAGCAGACCCCGTTCCTGGAGAACGAGGTTCGAGCAGTGAAAGGACAATGAATCACATGGATGTGAAGATTAACGACAGTCAGATCAACGTTACTGTCGAAATTTCGACATGGGGCGATCTCCTGGATTGGATTGAGACGGATTACCTCAAGGCTGGCCAATGCATCACGCACGTCTATCTCGCTGAAAATGAAAGCCTGAACTACCGGGATACTCTGGTCTGCGGCAAGGAAATCGCCGAAGTGACACCCGTTGCCATTAAAAGCGGCGATTTTGACAGTGTTGTAAGCGAATCGATGCGGGATCTCGATCACGAGGTCAAAGCCTCGCTGGAATCGGTAAGGCAAATCATCCGCTTACTCGAGAACCGCAGAGAAGAGGAAGCGTACCGGCGCCTCGCCCACCTACTGGATTCGGTGCGAATCTTCTTCACAATCTTTTCTGAAGATCTGGGCTGGATTGAGCCGTACAACGCAGAAATTTCCCGTAAGGAAAGTCCGGCCGCATTAGAGCGGGCTCTAACGCAGTTGGTTAACGCTCAGGAGAATCATTACTGGGTTTCTATTTGCGACGTTCTCGAATATGAAATCGTTCCGATCTTGGAATCCTGGCAGAAGTTGGTGGAGGGAACCCGTGAGTG
>WNGD01008333.1_pt1 | contig 14200 bp, 8 predicted proteins | sample 5400671 | NCBI WGS metagenome assembly WNGD01 (sample SAMN13153369, study PRJNA577476) | soil metagenome | isolation source: 40 cm soil or saprolite under grassland replicate 2 | place: USA:California | collected 2016-06-15
TCGAGAAAGACCCGTCCAGACCCAGATACCTTCTGACCGAACCCTGGGTGGGCTACCGTTTCCACCTGCCCGAACTCATGAAATCCTGAGCCTTTCCTTATAACTTCTTTATACGCGCGTTCTACCATTTTTGATTCGGTAGGACATCTGCGGCCACCGTCATCGAAACTCTCGCTGACGGCGCCCGGCGGTGTTCTGTGGAGTTCGGTTGCCCGCAATAGTCTCCCATCCATCATGTTGACAGGCGTCCTTTGGGACCCCACCGGTGCTCAGGGCAGCGTACTGATGCTGCTCCTGGCCGTCACCATCACATCCCGGATGGCTGTCGCCATCGCGAAAGAGAGGATGGCCTCTTCAACAGAGTGAGCGCTGAGACCGCTGCCGGGGCCCATTCGTTTAATGCAATATTCCGGCGTTCGCTTTCCCTATGCTCCCAACGCCCCTCCAGGGCGCCCGGCTTATGGGCAAAAATACGTGTCGGTATTTATGAGACCATGCAGTCAGGCAATGATATAATCCCGTCCTCCCCTCCTGCTCGCCGGTTCGGGCTGCCCGTGTCAATTGCGATAGGGGTCCGTCCGAATACACTCTCCCGGGCTTTCCCAGGGATATTCCTGCGGATTAGTCTCTCTGATTCCAGATAGCGGAAATATCTGTGGAGGAGCGCGCCGGCCAAGATGCTTCGAATAAGAACCCTTGAAATAAGCAGGACGTCATAGGAGATTTGAAATGAAAAGTTCACGGTTTGTGTTGATTGGATTGCTGGCCGGGCTGGGGACCGGTTGGGGACAGGGCGCGTTTGCCCAAAAGATTTACTGGACCGACGTTCTTTACGGCAGAATCCAGAAAGCTGATGTCGGCTGCTTACTCGGTCCCAACCCCAGTGGGTGCACAGTTACCGTCCTCGATACACTTACGGTTGTACCGCCGACTGCAACACATCCGGGAGCCAAAAGCCCGAATAGTGTCACCGTGGACTCGATCAACGGCCGGATATATTGGTCGGAGTTTTGGACCGGCGTCCATCGTACGACGCTGGATGGCCAGAGCACCCAGACCATTGTTCCCACCCCTCCGATGCCGATACACGCGTCTTGGAATCCCCCGGTGTTTCTGCCGGGACTCAACCGAGAGTCCTCTGAATTACTGAGGGCGGACATTCAAGGGATCGCCCTTGACCGTGTCAAGCAACTACTCTACTTCGGCCCGGATCACCCGTTTGAAAGCCCCTTGGGTTCCAAGTATTTATATCCCAAAACGGATCCCCCATTTGCCGGCGGCCGCATACGGCGCAGCAATTTGGACGGATCTTCGAGGGTCGATCTTCTCGCTAACGCCATCGACGGTTTCCCCGGCGGACTCGGGCTGGACCTGACGCGCAATCAAATGTATTGGGGCAACCCCACCAGCCAGGGTTATCCAGTCTCTAACCGGCTCATGCGGGCCAACCTTGATGGCTCAAACCCCGGTACTTTCCTGTCGCTGGACAACGTGTGTGACCCTCGTCATGTCGCTGTGGACGAGGCAGCGGGGCAGGTGTACTTCACGTGCGCGTTTGCACATGCCATCATGCGGGTGAAAGTGGACGGCTCAGAATTGACATTGCTCCTCTCGAACTTGGGTACTCCCGAGGGCCTCACTTTGGATGTTCCACATGGCAAGTTGTACTTTGCTGAGGTAAACGGCGGCAGAGTGTCGAGGGCGAACCTGGACGGCTCCGGATATGAGGTCCTGGTCAGCGAGCAGTCTTTCCCTCCGGGAACTTTCACCAAGGTGAACTCCGAGGGAAACCACGTCCCTTTTGCCCCTAATGGGATCGCATTAGACCTCGGGGGCTGCCTGGTGGACACTTCGATCTCGGCTGATTTCGACAAGACGCCGATCTCCGGGGGCACGACCCTGTGGTTCAACAGCAGCTTCAATGCGAGCGGTCTGCCCAAGGATACACCAACGAAGGTCTACTTCCAGAATGCGAGGGTGCGGTTCACAGCTGGAGGTTCCGCGTACGACCTGCCTGTTCCGGACGCCGTGATTACTTTCTCCCCTGATGCGGCCTGCTCCTCGACGACCTTTGACAACAATACATGGCGGACCACACTTCCGACCAGAAGAAGAGGCCCTGGAATCTTCCTTGCAGGTCTGGCATTCCCGGTGCCGCCGGGAGGCTTGCCGAGATCCATTAAAGGAGTCACCTGGAGCGGCACCTTCCGAACGGATACGCCTGGCCTGTCCATCAATTGGCATTGGAGCGCCGCCGCATACAGCAAATTTCCGAACCCCATACCGGATCCGGAAGCAGCCTACAACGCTATCGGTGTGAAATCGACGCACGTTTTCGCCTGCGCCTACGACCACCCGGACCACGCCGGTACACCGGAGAATTTCAAGAGGTTTTTAGTGGACGGGCCGCGAGGCGGTGAAGGAGCCAAATGGACCGGTAAACCCAGCGAGACAGCGGAAATTCAGCCCATTTGCTCGATCCCTTAGCGCGAGATCAACAGCAAGATGGCGATTGTCAGAGGGTGCAATGATAAGTGGGAGTCAATTCACGCCGCCGTGAACCCCCCTGAAGCTGTGCGGAATTTAATTCGTGTTAATTCGTGAAATTCGCGGCGGTTTTATTGGCCACGAATTTCACAGTGCAGCCCAGCCGCAACCCAAAAAATCCACCGCGAAGACGCGAAGAACGCAAAGTTTTTTTAAGCGCTTTCTTCGCGTTCTTCGCGTCTTCGTGGTGTTTTTCTGTTTTTCCCTTTATATATTGGAGAATCTCCGCGCGGGCTGGCCGTCCAGGACTGGCTGGAGGTTTCCTGCGTCAGGCGGGTGTTGCCGGCCGTTTGGGACGGTCGCCCGGACCGGCGGCGAGCAGCTCGGCCAGCATCTGACTTCCGGAAGGAAGCAGGGTGATGCGCCCCTGACCTTCAAGAATCCTTTGCGTTTCCAGGATCTCGAACAATGCGGCGGCGACCTCCGGGTCCTGAGAGATCTTCTGGAGGGCGGCGCCCACGATCTGCGGCCGTATTGCTGCGGCCTTGGCGAATTCGACGGCAGCCTCCCTTTCGGCTGTGCTCGCGATGATGCTGACCCTGTTGGCGCCGTCCTGCTTGATCGCGGCGGTCACCTGGCGAAGCCGGTTGACCACCTTGCTCTCGATTTGCCTGATCATCTCCGCGTCCCGGAAGTGCACCTTCCGGATGTAAACGGAGCCGAGCTTGTATCCCCACTCGTGCGATTTGGGTGAGACTTCGGCGCGCACCGTCTGGCTCATCGAGTGGCGGTTTGCGAGCATCTCGTCCAGCGGCATGTTGCTCAGGCAGCGCACCGTGGAATTGCTCACGTTCGCAGCCAGGGAACCCCGCGGATCGATGTTCTTGAAGAGGTAGGCGACAGGGTCGCTGATATACATCTCGTACCACATGCCAATGCCCATCGGAGCGCCCTCTTCGGAATTGACGGGCTGGCTGCGCAGGTATTCCTGATCCGTACGCATGTCGAGGACGTACCGGCGGCCCAGCCAGCGCATGATCAGAGCCTTCCATCCCAGACTGCCCAGCAGGAAATGAAGACCAGGCTCGTTCAGAGTGGCCACCACTTTCCCGAAGAGCACATACACGTGACAGCGTCTTTCCTCCACGACGGTATAAATGCCGAACATCCGGGCGAAACCGAGCAGCGCCGGCACGCCGATGAGAAACAACACGAAAGTGAAGAACGCAACAAATAAGAAGCTGCTCATTCCCTCATTTCCACGAAAAGCTGGGTCGCATCGGCGTACAGAGCCAGCCTGACATTGCGGACGTAGGCGGGCAGGGCCGCCGGACCGCTCTTCTTCAACTCGGTCAATTCCGCCGCGAGCCGCTCCAGCGGCTCGACTTCCGCCTGCGCCTTCAGGGTCTCGATCTCGACCGCCCGCTTTGACTGGACGATCTTCTGGTCGGCGGCGGCCTGCGCCAGGCTGATATCGGAAGAGACTTGATTGTGCGCCGTGTTGATGGCGGCCAGGGCCGACTCGACCTCGGCCGGAGGATCGATTCCGGTGATCAGCGACGCATCGAGCAGAATGCCGTAGCGTGCCGCCGACGTACGGCATTCGTAGATCGTGTGGTCGTTCAAGTCCCGGAGATTCTTGCGCAGGTCATTGATCGAGATGCCATGCACCGGGCTCTCCGGGGCGGCGGAGTCGTCTGCGGGGCCGATCTGTGGCGCCTCGAAGTTGGCAATGCGCTCGCGAAGCACGGAGACAAAGTATCCCATGACATGAGCGATCGGGTTCTTGACTCCAAACATGTAGGCGTAGAGATTCCGTTCGGAAACGCGATATCGGATCTGCCCCGTGAGACCGGTGTTGAGCTGATCCTTGGTCACGGCCTCCAGAATGGTCCCGGCCCTGTTCGCGTCGGGATTCTCCGGATCGTGGGCCATATTGATCGTCTGTGTTGCGACGGAAACCTTGTAGACCTTCTCCCAGGGCCATTTGAAATACGGCCCGCCCGGCATTATCACGCGAACCTGCGGGTAGTTGTAACGCGTCAGCTCTTCCGGCCCAAGTCCCTCCGAAATGGGGTCGTCGGCGGTGCTGGCGTTTCCGGGCGCACGCTGAGCCCGCCCAAAGCTGGTCTTTACCGCGCGTTCGTTTTGATTGACGGTGTAGAGGCCCGCGACGAGGTAACGGAAGAGGAACCAGGCGAGGACGCCAACAATATATCCGAGCAGGAAGGACATGAGTACGGACTTCTGCTTTCTGGAACGACCTGGCAATTGCGGCCAACGTCACGGTTCCTGTAAGACCTCAGTCAGGGTCCGCCAGATCATTGGTCATTTGTCATTTGTCATTTGTTATTTGTCATTTCATTTCTGGATGCTGTCTTGATTGAGGAGACCATGATGCGTGCAAGTTCCTCCTCTTCCTTGATCAGATCCTCCAGTAGCTCGGGCCGGATCATCCGGCTCCTCCTGATGATCTGGAGCCATATGCCCGTCTCGTTCAACTCTTTCAGCACCACCCGAAGCTTGTGCACGAAATCGGCCCTGCTTTCCGCGCCGCGTGCCTCCCCATAGTTAGGGGCAGGCGATGTTCCCGATCGCAGCATCTGCGCCCCAACATGTCGTCCTGCCGAAGTCCTCGGCAGATGGGTGGTGAGATGGATGATCCTGACGGCAAAATCGATGAGTCGATCCTGAATCTTGCCAGCTTTGGACGGATTGTCGGTCATCGTTTCCCCTGCGCACCAATACAAATGGCGAGCGACGGAAAATGATCAATAAAAAATGACAAATGACAAATGACCAATAACAAATGACAAATGGGAAAGCAGAAGCGGATGGGCGCTTCTGGTTTTCTGGCCGTGCGCGATTGTGGGGGTCACTGGAAGCGTAAACCGGGCCGTTGCGGACGGACCTGGTTTTCGCAACGCCAAGACGGTCAGGCCTGTGTGGGGGAGGGCGAGAGACTCGACCGCTTCCTGTAGCCGCGGAAACCTTCCTGGATGGCGGCCATATAGGTGTAGACCACGGGGGTGAGATAGAGCGTGACCATCTGCGAGAACACCAGGCCGCCCACCACGACGAGACCGAGCGGCTGGCGCGCCTCCCCGCCCGCGCCGTATCCGAGCGCAATCGGAACAGCGCCCAGCAGTGCCGCCATGGTCGTCATCATGATGGGCCGGAAACGAATCAGACAGCCCTGGTAAATGGCCTCGACCGGGGTCATCCTTTCGTTCCTCTCGGCATCGAGCGCAAAGTCGATCTGCATGATCGCATTTTTCTCCACGATGCCGATGAGCATGATCAGTCCGACGAAAGCATAGATGTTCAGGTCCATGCGGAACAGAAACAGCGTGATCAATGCCCCGAACGCCGCGGATGGCAGGCCGGAGAGGATCGTCAGAGGGTGGATATAACTCTCGTACAAGATTCCGAGGACGATGTAGACGACCATGATGGCGACGATCAGCAGCACCCACATATTTGTCAGCGAGGTTTGGAAGGCCTTCGCCGCGCCCTGAAAACTCGTGCCCACCGTGTCAGGCAGCTTTTCCTGGGCGATCGTCCGTATCTGGGATACGACGTCCCCCAATGAAACACCCGGTTTCAAGTTGAAAGAGAGGGTCGCGGCGGGGAGCTGACCGAAATGGTTGATCGTTTGCGGCCCGATCTCCTTGACTACCATGGCTACCGTATCGAGAGGAATCAGGCGCCCACCGCTGGACTTGAAATAAAGCATCGATAATGCCTGCGGATCGGATTGGTACTCGGGTTTCAGCTCGAGCAGGACCTTGTACTGATTGATGGCGGCGTAGATCGTCGAGACCCAGCGGGGGCCATACGCGTCGTAGAGGGCGTTCTCGATCTGGTCGGCGTTAACCTGCAAGGCGGCCGCCTTGTCTCGATCGATCGTGACGGTCACCTGGGGGCTTTGGATCGCAACATCGCTGGTGACATCCTGCACCCCCGGCAGCGCCGCGACGGCGCGCTCGAGATCCCTGGCCGCCGCATAAAGAACCGGTTTGTCCGGCGACTGCAAGCTGAACTGGTAGACGCTCTTCGTAACCTGCCCGCCGATCCGGATCGTCGGGGGATTTTGCAGATAAACCCGCATTCCCGGAAACTGCGAAAGCTTGGGGCGCAGCCCCTCGATGATATCGTCGACCAGAAGGGCCCGCTGGGAGCGGGGCTTGAGGTGCACGACGAGCTGCCCGAAGTTCGGCCCCCCGAGGGTCGAAGCGGAGGCGCCGCCGACGCTCGACACGAGCGACTCCACGTTCGGATCCTCGCGGATGACTTCCGCGATGGCTTTCTGGTACTGCACCATCTCGAAATACGAGGTGCCTTGCGCCGCCTCGGTGACCGCGAGGATCTGATCGGTGTCCTGATCCGGCACGAACCCTTTGGGTATCTTGACGAAGAGGTAAAGGGTGGCGGCCAGGACAAGAACGAAGGAGACCATCGTCGCCGGGCGGTGCCGGAGCACCCATTGAAGGCTGATATCGTAAACGCGGAGCATGGAATCAAAGAACCGCTCCGTTACCCGGTAGAATCGGGACCTGCGCCGCTCCTCCGGGGACCGAAGGAACCGGCTGCAGAGCATCGGCGTCAGCGTGACCGAGACGACGCCCGAGATCAGAATGGCCACGCAGATAGTCACCGCAAATTCCTTGAACAACCGGCCGAGGACCCCGCCCATGAACAGCACGGGGATAAACACGGCCGCCAGCGAGAGAGTCATCGACACAATCGTGAATCCGATCTCGCGGGAACCGTCCAAGGCGGCCTGAAGCGGCTTCTCCCCCATCTCCATGTGCCGGAAGATGTTTTCGAGCATGACGATCGCATCGTCCACGACGAAACCGATGCAAAGAATCAGCGCCATCATGGAGAGGTTGTCGAGGCTGTAATGGAGCAGATACATGACGGCAAAGGTCCCGATGATGGAGAAAGGCAGCGCCAGGCTCGGGATCGTGGTAGCGGATAAGTTGCGGATGAAGAGAAAAATCACCATCACGACCAGGCCCAGCGTCAGCGCCATCGTAAACTCGACGTCGTGATAGGACTCGCGAATGGTTTCCGACCGATCGTAAAAAATGCTCATGTTGACGGAGGGAGGCAGCTCCGATTTGAAAATCGGCAGGAGCTGCTTGATGCCGTCGGTGACCTCGATAGTGTTGGTTCCTGGCTGGCGCTGGATGGCGAGAACGATGGCTCGCTGGCTGCCGCCGGAGCCGTAAAACCACGACGCCGTTTTATCGTCTTCCACGCTGTCGATGACGTTGCCGAGCTCATCGAGGCGAACCGGTGACCCTTTCCGGTAGGAGACGACAAGGGAACGGTAGGCCGCGGCGCTGGTAAGCTGGCCGCTCGCCATCAGGGTGAACGACCGTTGCGGCCCTACGATCGCGCCCGTGGGGAGATTCACGTTCCAATTTTTCAAGGCGCTCTCGACTTCGTTGATTCCGATCTGCCGCGAGGCCAGAGCGTGGGGATCCATCTGGACGTGAACGGCGTATTTTTGCGCGCCGAGCACCTGCACCTGAGCGACTCCGCTGATCATGGAGATGCGCTGCGCGATCCTCGTTTCGGCGTAATCATCCAGCGTGTAGAGGGGGAGCGAGGGGGAAGTCAGAGCTATGTAGAGAATGGGCTGGTCCGCCGGGTTTACCTTGGTGAAAGTCGGCGGCGTCGGCATCCCCGCGGGCAGAAGACGCGATGCCTGTGTGATGGCGGCCTGCACGTCCACCGCGGCGCCATCCAGGTTCCGGCTCAGGTCGAATTCCAAAGTGATCTGCGTGGATCCGAGCGAGTTCGTCGATGTCATCGAGCTCAGCCCCGCGATCATCGAAAACTGATTCTCAAGCGGCGTCGCGACGGCGGCCGCCATCGTTTCCGGGCTTGCGCCCGGCAGATTCGCGGTCACGAGGAGGGTCGGGAAGTCCACATTGGGGAGGTCGCTGACAGGCAACGCACGATACGCGATCATTCCGAAGAGCGCGATCGCCAGCATCATGAGGCTGGTCGCGATAGGACGGTCTATGAAGATCTTCGATATATTCATCGCTTATGGAACACGGATGAACACGGGTCCCAACGGAACTTCACGGATAGATTTGTTCCGCACGCTTCAACCAATGACAAATGACCAATGACAAATAGAAGTCAGAAGTCCCCACAACGCGTAACTGCCATTTGTCATCTTTCATTGGTCATTTGTCATTTGCGAATACTGCGCCGGCGAGTAGGGACGCCACATTTTTTCACACGCGCTCACTCGCGGGTACGACCGGTGCCGGAGCTTCGCTCCGCTTCCGTTTCCCCCACCGCACCATGATGGCATCCATGTACGTGTAGACCACTGGTGTCAAATAGAGCGTGATCAACTGGGAGAAGAGAAGCCCTCCAACCACGGTCAGCCCCAGCGGCCGGCGCGATTCTCCGCCGGCGCCCCATCCGAGCGAGATGGGGAGCGTTCCCAGCAGAGCCGCCATCGTCGTCATCATGATGGGCCGGAACCGGATCAGGCAGCCCTCATAGACGGCTTCGGAGGGGCTTTTGCCTTCCCGCCTCTCCGCGTCCAGAGCAAAGTCGATCTGCATGATGGCGTTTTTCTTGACGATGCCGACCAGCATCATCAGGCCGACGAAGGCGTAGATGTTGAGATCGACATGGAAAATGAGCAGAGTGAGGAGGGCCCCGACCCCTGCCGAAGGCAAGCCGGAGAGAATCGTCAGGGGGTGAACGTAGCTTTCGTACAGGACGCCCAGCACGATGTAGACAACCATGACGGCAACGATCAGGAGCAGGCCCAGGTTCTTCTGCGAGCTCTGAAATTCTCTCGCGACACCCGTAAAACTGGTGGTGATTGTGGCGGGCAGGTTTCGCAGGGCGAGATCCTGGACCCTCGCGACCGCGTCGCCCAGAGCGGTCCCCGGCTTGAGGTTGAACGAGATGGTCACGGAGGGGAGCTGTCCGTTGTGGTTGATAGTCTGGGGGCCGGCATCGGTTTTCAGCCGGGTGAAAGTGCTCAGGGGAATCATCTGGCTGTCGGACGACTTGAAGTAGAGCAGCGAGAGGTAGTCGGCGTGCTCCTGAAATTGAGGCAGAATCTCGAGCAGCACCCTGTACTGATTCGTGGGAGCGTAGATCGTCGACGACCAGCGAGGGCCGAAGGCATCGTACAGCGCGCCTTCAATCTGCACGGCGTTCAAGCGGAGCGCGGCAGCTTTGTCGCGATCGAATTCGATATTGACCCTTGGAGTCCTGATCTGGAGATCGCTCGAGACGTCCTGGATCTCGGGCAACTGCGCGAGCAGCGGTTCGAGTTTTTGTGCCTGCCGGTACAACTCCGCGGTCTCGGGTCCCTGAAGTGTGAAGTCGTACTGGCTCCTGGAGGGCCGGCCGCCGATCCGTATCGCGGCCGGTATGGCCATGAAAACGCGCAGTCCCGGAAAACGGGAGACCTTCGGCCGCAACTTCTCCACAACCTGGTTTACGGTCAGGGCGCGTTGCCGTCTCGGTCTCAACTGGACAAAGATGCGGCCCGTATTGGATCCGCCGGAGCCAAAGGAACCTCCGGTGCTCGCGATCACCGACTCGACGTCCGGGTCCTGGCGAATGATGTCTATGACCTTCTGCTGATATTCCGTCATTAAGAAATACGACGTCCCCTGCAAAGCTTCCGTAGATACCATGAGCTGGTCGTTGTCGGTGTCGGGAATGAAGCCTTTGGGCACAAGGCGGTAAAGGCACACGGTTGCTGCCAGGACTAACACAAAAACCACGATCATGACCGGGCGATGTCTCAAGACCCAACGAAGGCTCACGTCATAAGCATGGAGCATGCCCGCGAAGAATCTTTCCGTAACACGGTAAAACGCGCCCTGCCTGCCTTCTCCCGGGGGGCGGAGAAATCGGCTGCAGAGCATGGGCGTCAAAGTGACCGAAACCAGGCCGGAGGTAAGAATGGCCACGCAGATGGTCACCGCGAATTCCCGGAACAGACGCCCCATGATCCCGCTCATGAACAGAACGGGAATGAAAACGGCCGCCAGCGAGAGCGTCATGGAGACGATGGTGAATCCGATTTCCTTCGACGCGCTCAGGGACGCCTGGTTCGGGTTTTCGCCGCGTTCCATGTGCCGGACGATGTTCTCCAGCATGACGATCGCATCGTCCACGACGAAACCGACGCAGAGGATCAAGGCCATCAAGGACATGTTGTCCAGGCTGTAGTTCAAAAGGTACATGACGCCGAAGGTCCCAAGGATCGACAGGGGCAGCGCCACGCTGGGAATCAGGGTGGCGGACGCATTCCGCAGGAAGAGAAAGATCACCATGATCACCAGCCCCAGGGTCACCGCCATCGTGACCTTGATGTCCTCGAAGGCTTCCCGGATGTTCTTGGACCGGTCGCCGCGAATGCTCAGGTGGGCCGCGGGAGGGAGCTGGGCCTGGAACACGGGAAGCAAGCTTTTGATCTTGTCGGTGACTTCGATCACGTTGCTTCCAGGCTGGCGCATCACCATGAGGTTGATCGCGCGCGAGCCCGCGTTGCGGTTGTAGAACCACGAACCCGTCTTGTTGTCCTCGACGCTGTCGATCACGTTCCCCAGCTGGTCCAGGCGCACGGGCGACCCGTTCCGGTAGGCGACCACGACGGAACTAAAAGCCGAGGCATTCATGAGCTGCCCGGTCGCCTGAACGTTGTAGGCCTGATGCGGTCCGTACAGGGTGCCCGTGGGCAGGTTGACGTTCCAGCTCCGGATGGCGCTGTCGACCTCGTTGATCCCGATCTGTTTTGCGGCGAGCTTCTCTGGATCGACCTGTACCCGGACGGCGTATTTCGCCGCGCCCCAGACCATGACCTGAGCCACGCCGCTGACCATGGAGATGCGCTGGGCGAGCATGGTCTCGGCGTATTCATCCAGGTCATAAAGGGGAAGCGAAGGCGAGGTCAAAGCCAGCATCATGATCGGCGAATCGGCGGGGTTGGATTTGCGGAAGGACGGCGGAGAGGGCATGCCGGCCGGAAGCAAAGGCATGGCTTCGCTGATCGCGGTTTGGACATCCACGGCGGCGCCGTCGATCTCGCGGCTCAAATCAAACTGCAAAGTGATCTGGGAGGATCCCATCGAATTCGAAGAAATCATGGAATCCAGTCCGGCGATCCCTGTGAACTGCCGCTCCAGCGGAGTCGCCACGGCCGATGCCATGGTGTCGGGATTGGCGCCGGGAAGGTTGGCGAAAACCGAGATGGTCGGGAAATCGACGGTCGGCATGTCGCTCACCGGAAGAGCGCGGTACGCGACGACACCGAACAAGGCAATGGCGAGCATCAGCAGGCTTGTGGCAATCGGGCGCCGGATGAAGATCGCGGAGATGTTCACTTCGAATCTCCTGCACGCCGCTGTCGATTCCCGGGCGCGCTCTCCGAACCCCCCTGGATCTGAACACGACTGCCGGGAGCCAGCCGGAGCTGGCCCTCGACGACGACAGTTTCGCCGAGCTGCAGACCCTTTTCCACCACGAGGTCTTCATCGAGTCTGGCGCCTGTGACAACTGGCCGCGATTCCACCGTCCGGTCGGGCTTCACGACAAACACGAAGGCTCCGTCCTGACCTGTCTGTATGGCCTGGTTTGGGACCACCAGGGCATTCGACTGGATGCTCAGCCTGAGCGCCACCCGGACGAATTCTCCCGGCCAAAGCCTGCGGTTCTGGTTTGGAAAGGTTCCTTTGAGCCGCAGGGTTCCGGTTGTCGAATCCACGGTGTTATCGATAAAGGTAAGCTCCCCCGTTTCCGGAGAGGATGAATCGTTCTGTGGCGATGCCATCACCAGCAAGGACTTCTTGATTTCCTGACGCCGGGACTCCGGAACCGAGAAGGTCACGTAGATCGGTTGCACCTGATTGATCGTCATCAAGTCCGTCACGTTCGCGGTCACCACATTGCCCTGCTTGACATTGAGGTTGCCCGTGCGGCCGTCGAGAGGCGAGCGGAAGGAAGTATAACTGAGTTGCACTCTGTAATTTTCCACGGCAGCCTTGCCTGCCGCAACCGCAGCGCGACCGCTCCGAAGAGACGCTTCGTCGGCGCGGACTGTCGCCGAAGCTGCTTCAGCGCTGGTCCGGAACTGCTCGGCCTGCTCCTTCGAGACGAGACCGCGCTCGAGCAGTTGGGTATAGCGAGCCGTCTGCGCTTGCGCGTACTTCTCCTGCGCGACGTCCCTGGCGTACACCGCCTCCATCTGGGCAAGTTGCGCTTCGTCTCTGGCAACATTGGCTTCCGCCTGGTTGAGTTGCGCCTGTATCAGCCGCGGATCTATGGTGAAGAGCAGGTCCCCCTTCCGCACATAGTCCCCTTCCTGGAAGGAAACCTTGGTCAATTCCCCGCTTACCTGCGCTTTGACGGCGACCGTCAGATAGGCCTCGACATTGCCAACCACGTGGAGGTCCACCGGCACGTCTTTCTGAACCACTCCCTTCACGGTGACCGGCACGCTGCCGCCACCGTCTCCTCTCCTGGCACTGGTGGTACTGCTCGAACAGCCCTGCCACAGCCAGCAGAGCGACAGAAAGATTGGAAGGCCGAGGCGCCGAACCTGCCCGCGACGATGGATTCTTTTCCGCGCTGTCTGTAGTCTCATTTATGTAGTAGGTTCAACCTCCAAAAAACCTGGCCAGGAATTGCACGAACTTCGCTTCGCCGGCCAAGTAAAAGGGGTCAAGGGGCACACGGCCCGATGGCAACGGGAGGCAAACGCAGTTTGGGTGTTTCTTGGCCCCATGACCTCTTTGTCCCTTGAGCCTTCGTGAAATTCCTGGCAAGCCTTTGCGGCGTCACTTCTTCCCAGATTTCCCCCTGAACAGTAACGCGTTACCTTACAGAGCGCCCTTTCTATTAACGACCATACGCCCTATGACGTAAAACTGTTTCAATCTTTGCCAAAAGTCAACCACCCGGTGCTGCGATTCAGACAGTAGCCGTCTCTTTTCATTTGAAATTTCAAATTAGGCCTATGCACTTGATTCCCCTTGGCACTACTGGTTGTGGCGGCGCGCGCCGGTCGATCACTAGATGCAGCGGTCAGGGGAATGATGTGCATAGGCCAATTTCAAATTTCAAATTTGAAATCTCAAATGTTTCCCCGGCCTCACGGAGCCTCACGGCCGGCGCACATACTGTTCCAGACCCGCCCGGACTCGAAATGACAAATGACAAATGGCCGATGACAAATGACAAATAGACCCGATCGGATTGCCCCCGGGGATTTGTCGTCTGTCATTGGTCATTTTTTCAAGAAATTTGCTCACTTTGCCGAGACCCTGTTGAGCTCAGAACCGAAACTTGACCCGTCCGGCACACGCTTGCTACCTTTACACTTCTCACTCGGAAGAAGCTGTGAAAAAATTGGCGAAGCTCAACCGACCCAGATGGCCCCTCAAGCACCAAGCCGAGGCCCAAGGGTCAGCCAGTGTATAGCCCCGGCCGTGAGGCCGGGATACAAATGGAAATAGAATCATAAGCGCCAAAGGCGCGGCACTTCTCCTGTGCCGGTCCTTCGGACCTCGATATGTGGTCTGGCGCCGATCACGCCCTCACGGGCGCGGCTATTCACTGTCGCTGTTCGGGCCTCGTCAATTTTTTCCCACATTGTCGGTGCCGGCGGATTGGCATACATCGGGTCTGACGAGAATCATCGCAGGAGATA
>WNGD01004230.1_pt1 | contig 14196 bp, 16 predicted proteins | sample 5400671 | NCBI WGS metagenome assembly WNGD01 (sample SAMN13153369, study PRJNA577476) | soil metagenome | isolation source: 40 cm soil or saprolite under grassland replicate 2 | place: USA:California | collected 2016-06-15
CGGTGCTCGAGGCCCTGACGAAGGACGAAGCGCTGCGGAGGGCCGATGCGGCTCTTTGACACCTACAGCCGCAGCCTCGTCGAGCTGCCGCCGCCGCCCGGCCCGATCTGCATGTACTTCTGCGGGCCGACCGTCTACCAGCGGATCCACATCGGCAACGCGCGGCCGTTCGTGCTCTCCATATGGGTGAAGCGCTGGCTCGAGCAGTCCGGCTACGACGTCCGGCTCGCCGAGAACATCACCGACATCAACGACAAGATCTACGCGGCGGCGCCCGGAGCCAGCGCCGAGCTCGCCGCGGCGGCGTCCCGGTGGTACGTCGAGGACACGGATCTACTCGGCCTCGGCCGCCCCGACCACGAGCCGAAGGCGACGGAGACGATTCCCGAGATCGTCGAGCTGATCGGCAAGCTCGTCGACGGCGGGCTCGCCTATCCGGCGGGTGGCGACGTCTACTTCCGCGTCGCCGCGTTTCCGGAGTACGGCCGTCTCTCGGGCCGCGAGGGCGATCACGAGGCGCTGCACAATCCCTCGGAGGAAGCGGAGCGCGAGGAGCTCAAGCAAGACCCGCGGGACTTTGCGCTGTGGAAGGCGCACAAGGAAGGTGAGGACACCGTCTGGGAGTCGCCGTGGGGGCCCGGCCGCCCCGGCTGGCACATCGAGTGCTCGGCGATGGCGGAGAAGTTCCTCGGCCCGGTGTTCGAGATTCACGGCGGCGGCAACGACCTGATCTTCCCTCACCACGAGAACGAGCTGGCCCAGTCGCGCGGCGCCGGCAGCGAGTTTGCGCGCATCTGGATGCACAACGGGATGCTGGAGCTGACCGGCGAGAAGATGTCGAAGTCGCTCGGCAACATCGTCTCCCTTCGCGACGCGGTCGAGGAGTCGGGGCGCGAGACGATCCTGCTCTTCCTCCTGACGGCTCACTGGCGCAAGCCGATCGACCTCAGCGACGAGGTGCTCGCGCAAGCGCGAGCGCAGGCTGAGACGTTCCGCAACTACTTCGTCGGGCTCGAGCATGAGCCGGAGGAGCCGGAGCGGGATGAGCTCGCCCGAGTGCTCGACGACGACTTCAACACGCCGGAGGCGCTCGCGCTCTTCCACGACTGGCGGACTCGCGGTCGAACCACGTCGCTGCGGTGGGGGCTGGAACTGTTCGGGCTCGGCAGCCTTGCCGAAGCGGCGCCGGCGCCGGCGGATCTTGTCGCCCTCGCGGAGAAGCGGAGCGAGGCCAGGGCAAGCCGTGACTTCGACGAAGCAGATCGGCTCCGCGGCGAGATCGAGGAGCAGGGCTGGGAGGTCCGCGACGTCGCCGACGGCTTTGAGCTCGTTCCGAAGTGACTCGCGAGCAGATCTACGGGCGCCGGCCCGTCCGCGAAGCGTTGCGCGGGCCCCGCGAGGTGCTCGAGCTCTGGGTTACGGAGCGCGCCCTGAAGGCAGAGCCATGGCTGCGCGAGCCAGGCCTCGGGACCAGGTCCCGGGTCAAGGCGGAGCGGGACCTGACCGAAGCGGCCGGGACGCGCGACCACCAGGGCGTGCTCGCGTGGGCCGAGCCCTATCGCTACGCGGATGCATACGAGCTCGCCGGCGGCGACTCGCCGCTGCTTGTCTGCCTCGACCAGGTGACCGACCCCCACAATCTCGGCGCCGTCGCGCGGACCGCAGAGGCAGCGGGCGCGACGGGCGTCGTCGTGCCGGCGCACAACGCCGCCCGGGTGACGCCGGCAGTCGTCCGTGCCTCGGCCGGAGCGATCGAGCACCTCCCCGTCGCGGTCGTCAAGAACATGGCCCGCTACCTCGCGGAGGTGAAGGGCCCGCGCCTCTGGGCCTGGGCCGCCGCCGGCGACGCGGAGACGCCGCTCTGGCAGGCCGACCTGACCGGCGGCGTCGCGCTCGTTCTCGGCGCGGAAGGAAAGGGCGTCCGGCCGCTCGTCCGGCGCACCTGCGACGCCGCGGTCTCGATTCCGCTCGCGGGCGAGGTCGAATCGCTGAACGTCAGCGTCGCCGCCGGCGTTCTGCTCTACGAAGCCCGCAGGCAGCGCAACGGTGGCTGAGCCGACCTTCTACCTGTTCGACGGCTACAACGTTCTCCACGCCGGCCCGTTCTCGGATCCGCGCGAGCTGGTCGATCGGCTCGCCAGCTTCGTCGCTCTCAAGGGCGCCCGCGGAGTGGTCGTCTTCGACGGAGCCGGCGAGGAGCGGACGCATGGCCCACTCGAAGTCCGCTACGCGCCACATGCGGATGCCGTGCTCGAGCGGTTGGCGGCGGAGCTCCGCGGCACCGAGCGGGTCTGCCTGGTCTCGTCCGACCTCGCGGTGCGCGGCACCTCCGGCCAGGAAGTGATGAAGCTGAGCTCGGCGGGCTTCGTCCGGGATCTCGAGCCGGCGAGCCAGCAAGAGGAACGCCCGCATAGGTTGGGCGAGCGACTCGATCGGGCGACAAGGGACCGGTTGGAGCGATTGAGACGCAATAGGTCCGGTTAAGTCGACATAAACGCAAGGTCTTGTGTTTTCGTTGGGACCTTGCTACCGTCACCTCAACCTCAACGTGAGATTCGGTCCGCGGATCAGATCCCGCCCGTGAGAGAGGGGAACGAATGCCGGCCCGTTCAGCCCCAGCGTACTCGGCTCAAAGACAGCAGCGCGAGCTCGCGGATATCCAACTCGTCGTCCGCGCGCGCAACGGCGACCAGGCTGCGCTCGACGGGCTGATTCGCCGCTACACCGGCTTCGTCCGGCTCAAGGCCAGCTCGTATTTCCTCGCCGGCGGCGATCCGGAGGACCTGATCCAGGAAGGCCTGATCGGCCTCTACAAAGCCGTGCGGGATTTCCGGCACGACAAGGAGACCTCGTTCCGCAGCTTCGCCGAGCTCTGCGTGACCCGGCAGATCATCACGGCGATCAAGACCGCGACTCGCTTCAAGCACTCGCCGTTGAACACGTACATCTCGTTCTCGAACACACCGGCCGGCCAGGACTCCGATTCGGACGTCACGCTCGGCGACGCGCTACCGGGCCCAACCGTCGACGATCCGTCGATCTGCGTGATCTCGACCGAGGAGCTGCAGAGCCTCGTGTTCTCGCTCGGCACTGGCCTGTCGAAGCTCGAAGCCGATGCCTTGAAGCTGTACCTCGAGGGCTCTTCTTACGAGGAGATGGCCGAGGAGCTCGGCTGCGACACGAAGACGATCGACAACGCGCTGCAGCGGGTCAAGCGGAAAGTGCTTCAGCACCAGCAACTCCGCCAGGTACTGGATTAGCCCGCTCGACCGGTTGCGAGGAGCAGAATCGGACAGTCCGCAGCCTGGAGCGCAAGCATCACCGCAAGGGTCGTCCGGTCGCCGATTTTCTTCGGATGCTGCACGTTGACAGAATAGAAAACGAGTCGGACAGAATCGATTCGTCCTGAAACGGCGCTAACCTGAGACCCGCGCCGGAGTAGCTCAGTTGGTAGAGCAACGGTTTTGTAAACCGTGGGTCGTGGGTTCGAGTCCCGCCTCCGGCTCTCTACGACCGTTTGACGTCTCGATATCAGTCTGATATCTAGATATCCATGCGCATCGGACGGAGCGTCGTTCGCCTCGCGGGAGAGCCGGTCGTCGGCTGGAAGATCTGGCGCGTCGAGCACGCCGATGAGCGCACTCGCCTGCGCAGCGTCCTCTACGGAAGCCTCTGGCCGCCGGGACGGCCGGCAGTCGCCGACTGTAAGAAGCTGCTGCGGAAACGGCACGAGGCACCAGACCCGCTCTGCGAGTGCGGGATCCACGTGGCCAAGTCGCTTCGCCAATGGCGCCACTACCTCGCCGTCGGGGACGATCGCGTCTTCGGCCGCGCGCTGCTCTGGGGCGAGCGCCTCGAAGGCGAGCTCGGCTGGCGGGCCGCCGCCGCGTACCCGGTTGAGATCTGCGTGCCGGCAACGCTCGAGGAAGCCGACGCCGTCGCCGCGGGCCTAATAGTCTATGGCGTTCCCGTCGAGGTCGTCGGCGCGCCGGCTCACGCAAAGGAGGTCGTCGTCGCATGACGCCGCTCGTGCCCACCGTGATCGAGCAGACGAGCCGCGGCGAGCGGGCCTTCGACATCTACTCGCGCCTGCTCGACGAGCGCATCGTCTTCGTCGGCTCGGCGGTCGACGACCAGGTCGCGAACCTCGTGAACGCACAGCTCCTCCACCTCGAGTCGGAGGATCCCGACAAAGACATCTCGCTTTACATCAACTCGCCCGGCGGGGACGTCTATTCGGGTCTCGCGATCTACGACACGATGCAGTTCGTCAAGCCGGACGTCCGCACGATGTGCGTCGGGATCGCGATGTCGATCGGTGCGGTCCTGCTCGCCGGCGGCGCGAAGGGCAAGCGCAGCTCGCTTCCGAACGGGAAGATCTTGATTCATCAGCTCTGGACCCCGGGTTTCGGGGGGCAGGCCTCGGACGTCGAGATCCGGGCGCGCGAGGCGATCGGGATGAAGCGGCGTCTCGAGGAGATCCTGGCCGAGAAAACGGGTCAGACGCTCGAGCAGATCGCTCGCGACACCGAGCGCGACAACTTCATGACGCCGCGCGAGGCGCTGGAGTGCGGGCTGATCGACGAGGTCGTCGAGCGCCGCTGAGCGGCGCTTTCACGCTACCACGAGCTTTTCGATCAGGTCTGCCGCCCGGGCCGTTCCAGGATCGTCTTGCAACCGGCGGGCGATCCCACTCAGGCGTTCCGGAAGCACAGGATCCTCGAGGAGGCTCTCGATCGCGGCAAGCAGCTCAGCGGGGTCGTGCCCGTATGTGTCGAGCCGGCGGCCGAGGCCGAGCTCATGCATTCGTTGTGCGTTGTCGTATTGATCCCAGAAGAGCGGAAGCACGACCATCGGCTTGCCGAAGTGCAGAGCCTCCGTGACCGTGTTGTTGCCGCCGTGTGTGATCACGACGTCGACCAGCGGCAGGATCGCCGGTTGCGGCAGGAACTCCTCGCCGGTCATGTTGGGGGCGAGCCGTAGCTCCTCGTGCTGCGGCCCCATGCTGACGACCACGAAGTAGTCCGTGCCGCCGAGCGTGTCGATCAGCTTCTGCATCAGCCCCACGTCTGCCGAGCCGAGGCTGCCGAGGCTGAGGTAGAGCACGGCGCGACCGGGTCCCGGGACATGGCCCGGGACCCGGTCCGCCCGGCGTACGCATGAGCCGAGCCGATTCCACGTCGGCCCGAGCCGGCGAGACCGCTCGTAGTCGGCGTCGGCGGGATAGAGATAGAGGTTGAGAAAGGGCGACTCGTGGATGAACTCGCCTTCCGGCAGCGGCGGCGCTCCACGGGCGACGCAAAACTCGCTGAACTCCCGCTGGAGTGGTTCGTGCAGCTCGCGGTAGCGCCTGCGGAATTCCTCCCAGTCCGAGCGGTCGTCGTTCGGGTAGCCGGAGAAAGTCGGCGGCAGCGCCGGGTCCTTCAGCTCCAGCGGGTTACAGGAGACGATTCTGACCCACGGAATGCCGGAGGCGAGCATCGCCGGAAAACCGACGACGTTGTCCTCGACGATCACGTCCGGCTTCACCTCCGCGAAGATCTCGGCAAGCTGCTCGTCGACGTAGCGCGCGCCGTCGACGAGCTCGCGCCAGACCGGCAGCACGAAGCCCTCGAGCTGGTCGATCGTCGGCTTCCGAAACTCCGGAGCCGTCTCGCGGACGAAGTCCTTCCAAAACTGGCCTGGCACCTCCTCGGCCTCCTGCGGGGGCTTCAGCCGCATCAGCACCTCCTCGAAGCCTTGGATCTCGAGCGTGCCCGCGAACGACTCCTCGACCACGAACACGACGCGGGCTCCCCGAGCCCGAAGGACCTGTCCGATGCCGACGCAGTTGTTCGTCGGGCCGTACGCGCCTTCGGGGAAGAAGACGATGGTCGGCCGATCGCTCAAGCGTTCGACAGTGCCTGCTCGAGGTCGGCCCAGAGCTCGTCGGCCTCTTCGAGGCCGACGCTCAGGCGCAGCAGGTTCTCGGGCACGCGGTCGCCTTCCCAGCGACGGCGGCTCTCCAGGACCGAGTCGACGCCGCCCAGGCTTGTGGCGTTCGCGATCGTCTGCAGCGATCTCTCGACGCGCGTCGCGTCGCCTCGGACGTCGAACGAGAGCATGCCGCCGAAGCCGGGGTAGCGCACGTGTTCGACCGCGGCGTGAGCCTGCAGGCGCTCGGCGAGCTTGCTCGCGGTCGCGGTCTGGCGCTCGACCCGGGCGCGCAGGGTTTTCAGGCTGCGCAGCAGCAGCCACGCCGAGTCCGGAGGCGCGACCATCCCCGTGCGCCCACGAAGCTCGCGCAAGCGGGCCGCTGCGTCCCGGTCCCCACAGACGACTGCGCCGAGCAGCAGGTCGTGGTGGCCGCCGAGGTACTTGGTCGCGCTGTGCACGGTGTAGTCGGCGCCGTGCTCGAGCGGACGCAGGTATACGGGCGTCGCCGCGGTCGAGTCGACGACGACGCGGCCGGGGTGCGCGGCGGCGGCCTCGAGGTCGGGCATGGTCAGGAACGGATTCGAGGGCGCCTCGAGCCAGACGAGGTCGGCGCCGGCAGGCGGCGGGCCCGTCTGGTCGAACTCGACGAAGCGCAGGCCCCAGCGCCCGAGCAGGTGGAAGAGCTCGCCGGTGCCATAGTAGGCGCCCTCGGCGAGCGCGATCGTCCGCCCGGGCTCGAGCTCGGCGAGGACGAGCGCGGTGATCGCGGCAGATCCCGAGGGGAAGAGCAGCGCCTCGCCGCCGTCGAGCTCGCCGAGGACGCGCTCGGCCTCGGCGCCCGTCGGGTGGGCGTAGCGCTGGTAGTAGAAATCGCCGGGCCGGCCTTCTCGGTACGGCCAGATCGTCGAGCGGTCGAGCGGTTCCACGGACGCAACTCTACGTTCCGATTTGACGCTGTCCGGAGCGTGTGCGTAATGTCCAGCATCTCAGTCGAGAAAGCAGGGAGATAAGGAGAAGCGAATGAGGCGTATTTGGCTGACTTTTTGTTTATTGGTGTCTGCGGGGTGTATCGCCGTCGGGGCTCAGGGTGCTTCGGCGAAGACGACGCTCAGCCTCGTCGCCTACTCCACGCCCAAGGACGCGTATGCGAAGATCACCTCCGCGTTCCAGGCGAGCTCGGCGGGCCAGGGCGTCTCCTTCAACCAGTCGTACGGCGCCTCGGGCGACCAGGCGCGGGCTGTCGCCGCCGGGCTCAGCGCCGACATCGTGGCGCTCTCGCTCGAGCCCGACATTTCAACGCTCGTCAAGAAAGGCATCGTCCCGGGCAACTGGAACCGAAACCGCAATCACGGGATGGTGACGGACTCGGTCGTCGTCTTCGTCGTTCGGGACGGCAACCCCAAGCGCATCCACACGTGGGCCGACCTGACGAAGAGCGGCGTCCAGGTGATCACGCCCAACCCGTTCACCTCGGGCGGCGCCCGCTGGAACGTGATGGCGGCCTACGGCGCCGAGCGGGCGCAGGGCAAGACGGACAAGCAGGCGATCGGCTACCTGAAGAAGCTGTTCGAGAACGTGCCGGTGCTGCCGAAGAGCGCGCGCGAGGCGACGCAGGTGTTCGCGAGCGGCAAGGGCGACGTCCTGCTCACCTACGAGAACGAGGCGATCTACGCCAACAAGAAGGGCGTGCACACCGAATACGTCCTGCCGAAGCAGACGATCCTGATCGAGAATCCGGTCGCGCTCACGAAGAGCGGCCTGAAGCATCCCGAGGCGAAGGCCTTTCTGAAGTTCCTCTGGTCGTCGAAGGCGCAGAAGCTCTTCGGCGACACCGGCTACAGGCCCGTGGTCAAGTCCGTCGCCAGGAGCGCGAAGTACCGGTTCAAGCAGCCGAAGACGCTCTTCAAGATCAATTCCAAGGCTCTCGGACTGCGTGGCTGGAAGTCGGTTCAGTTCCGCTTCTTCAATCACGACAGCGGGATCATGGTGAAGGTAATTGGCCACTAGCTCGGCCGTCGCCGTCTCACGTCCGGCGGCGGTTCTCGGCCGCGCCGGGGGCGGTTTGGCTCGCGGAATCGCGCTTGGCTACCTGAGCCTGATCGTGCTCGTGCCGCTCGCGGCGCTCATCTGGAGCTCGCGGGCGCAGGGATTCGGGACGTTCTGGGACGAGGTCACAAAGGCGGAGGCGGCCTCGGCGCTGAAGCTGACGCTGGTGGCGGCTCTGCTCGTTGCCTCCTTCAACGCGGTGACCGGCACAGCGATCGCGTGGGTGCTCGTCCGCGACTCGTTCCGCGGTCAGGGGATCGTCAACGCGGTCATCGATCTGCCCTTCGCGTTGCCGACCATCGTCGCCGGGCTCGTCTTGCTCCAGCTCTACGGCCCGCAGAGCCCGTTCGGCGTCAACCTTGCTTTTCAGCGAACGGGGCTCGTGCTCGCGCTGCTCTTCGTGACGTTGCCGTTCGTCGTGCGCGCGGTGCAGCCCGTGCTGCTGGAGCTCGACCGGGAGATGGAAGAGGCGGCCGAATCGCTCGGCGCGGGGCGGCTCGCCGTGTTTCGCCGAATCGTGTTCCCGAATCTGTTGCCGGCGATCCTCTCGGGGGTCGCGCTGGCCTTTGCGCGGGCGGTCGGCGAGTTTGGCGCGGTCGTGCTGATCTCCGGGAACGTGCCATTCAAGACCGAGGTCTCCTCGGTCTATATCGCCGGCCAGATCGAGTCGGACAATCCCGCCGGCGCGGCCGCGGTTTCGGTCGTCCTGCTGCTGATCTCGCTCGGCGTCCTGCTTTTGATCGGCGCTTTCCGCCACTGGAAGACTCGCCATGACCGCTAGATACGCGTTGCGCTTCGGCGCGCTCGGCTACCTGGCGTTCTTGCTCCTCGTCCCGGTCGGGCTGGTCTTCTACCGGACCTTCGAGCACGGGCTCCATCCGGCCTGGGCGGCTGTGACGAACCCGCAGGCGCAGCACGCTCTCTGGCTGACGCTCTTGATCGCGGCGATCGCCGTTCCGGCGAACACCGTCTTCGGCGTCGTCCTCGCGATCGCGCTGGTCAGGCACCGCTTCCCCGGCCGCGGTCTCGTCAACGCCGTGGTCGACCTGCCGCTGGCGCTGTCGCCGGTGGTCGTCGGTCTGGCGCTGTACCTGCTCTACGGCACCGGCGGCTGGCTCGGCGGGCTTTCCGAGCACGGGATCAAGATTCTGTTCGCGCTGCCGGGGATGACGCTCGCGACGATCTTCGTCTCCTTGCCGTTCGTCGTCCGCGAGGTCGTCCCGGTCCTGCGGGAGATCGGCACCGACCAGGAGCAGGCGGCCGAGACGCTCGGCGCGGCGCCGTTCACGACTTTCCGCCGGATCACGCTGCCGGCGATCCGCTGGGCCGTCGGCTACGGGGTCGTGCTGACGACGGCGCGCGCGATCGGCGAGTTCGGCGCGGTCAGCGTCGTCTCCGGCCGGATCGAGGGCAAGACCGAGACCTTGCCGCTCTACGTCCAATCGCAGTTCGAGGGCTTCAACACCACCGGCGCGTTCGCCGCGTCGGTCGTGCTGGCGCTGATCGCGCTCGCGACCGTCCTTTGCATGCGGATGTTCCGACCCAAGGAGGCGCGCTAATGGGCATCACCGTCGTCGACGTCAAGAAGAAGTTCGGCGATTTCGTCGCCCTCGAGGACGTCTCGGTCGCGATCCCCGAGGGCTCGCTGACAGCGCTGCTAGGGCCGAGCGGCAGCGGCAAGTCCACCCTCCTGCGCGTGATCGCAGGTCTAGAGGACCCTGACGCCGGACAGGTCCTGCTCGGCGCCGACGACGTCACGCACAGGCCTGCACGCGCCCGCGGGGTCGGGATGGTCTTCCAGCACTACGCGGCCTTCAAGCACATGACCGTCTGGGAGAACGTCGCCTTCGGGCTCAAGGTCCGCAAGCGCCCGAAGGACGAGATCGGGAAGCGGGTGCACGAGCTGCTCGAGCTCGTCCAGCTCGAAGGGCTGGCCAAACGCTATCCGGCCCAGCTTTCGGGAGGCCAGCGGCAGCGGATGGCGCTGGCGCGGGCCTTGGCCGTCGATCCGGACGTGCTCCTGCTGGACGAGCCGTTCGGCGCCCTCGACGCGCGCGTCCGCAAGGAGCTGCGCGCCTGGCTGCGCCGGCTCCACGACGAGGTGCACGTGACGACGATCATCGTCACGCACGACCAGGAGGAGGCGATGGAGGTCGCGGGCCAGATCGTCGTCATCAATCAGGGCCGCGTCGAGCAGGTCGGCACGCCGCGGGAGCTCTACGAGTCACCGGCGAACGAGTTCGTGATGAGCTTCATCGGACCGGTCAACCGGATCGGCGACACGTTCGTGCGCCCGCGAGACATCAGCCTCAGCCTCGAGCACGACGGCGACACGACCGAGGCGATGGTCGAGCGGGTCGTCCACCTCGGCTTCGAGGTAAGGGCGGAGCTCGTGCGCGACGACGGCCAGCACCTGCTCGCGCAGCTCACTCAGGAGGAAGCGGAGGCGCTCGAGCTCGAGCGCGGCGTGATCGTCTACATCCGGCCGAGCCGCCAGACCGTCTTCACCCCCTGAGTGGCCTGACCGGCAACGTTCGCCGGCTCCCTGGCCCGCGAGCACGCTGCGCGAGAGTCCACGCTCGCCCTTGTCAAGGCTGCCAGCCTGGCCTGCGGGCGATCGCGGCCTCTGGCTTGGTGCTCGCGACCCAGGAAGCGGGGAACCTCACCGGCCAGGCCACTAGGCTGCACCCAATGCGCGTCGTGGCGGGCATCTTCGGGGTCGTCCTGATCCTGCTGATGCTGTTCGAATTCTTCGTGACCTTCCTGCTGCCACGGCGCGTGCGGCGCGACCCGCGGATCGCGCGCGGGCTCAGCCGCCTACTCTGGCTTCCGTGGCGGGCGCTCGCGCGACGGTTCTCGCCCGCGACCGCAGACACATGGCTCGGCTTCTTCGGTCCCTTCGCGCTCCTCTTCCAGCTGGTCGTGTGGACGCTCGGGCTGATGACGGGCTACGCCCTGCTCGAGTGGGGAGCGGTCGGTGGAACGTTCGGCGACCGATTGCTGTCGAGCTCCGGCGTCTTCCTCAGCGCCGAGAGTCCGTCCGGCTCGACCGCGGGCCATCTGATCGGCCTCTTCGAGGCGGCGAGCGGCGTCGCCGTCGTCTTCATCGTGATCGGCTACCTGCCGGCCGTCTACGCCGCCTTTTCACGGCGCGAGACGGCTGTCTCGCAGCTCGCTACGCGAGGAGGCTCCCCGCCCGCGGCCGGCCTCCTCCTTCACCAGGCGATCGGACGGCAGCACTGGCAAGAGCTCAAAGGCGAGCTCCAGGCCTGGGAGGAGTGGGCGGCGGAGCTGATGGAGACTCACCTCTCGTATCCGCTGCTCGGGTTCTACCGCTCCCAGCACGTGAGTCAGAACTGGCTCGCGGCGCTGACCGCGATGGTCGACGTCGCCGCCTTCGTGAAGGCGACGGCGCCCGAAGGGAAGGTTCGTGCCGCAGACGTCACCTTCGGCATCGGCCGGCACGCCTTCGCCGATCTCGCGCTTCAATTTCGGCTCGAGCGGGGCGCTGTCCAGGAGCGCCTGACGGCGGACGAGTTCGACCAGCTCTATTCGATCGTCGAGGCGGCCACGGACGACTCCGTTGGCCGGGAAACCGCCCACCGTCGGCTTGCAGAGCTTCGGGAGCAATACGAGCCGAATGCCGAGGCGCTTGCTCGCTTCCTCGCGCTCGACCTTCCGCGCTGGCTGCCCGCGGAGCTCGAGTCAGTGCGGCAGCCAGGCGTCGGGGTCGGCGGCGATGGCCGCGACCTCGTCGGGCAGCCGCCCCGCCGCTAGGTCGGCGAGGGTGACGGCCTCGAGGACGGCGCGCAAGTTCGCCCGCACCGCGACCCAGACCTGCTGCAGAGGCGCCGCGGGACCGCTGTACTCGACCAGCTCCGGCCGGCGCCCGCGCACGTTCGCGATCGGCCCCTCGACCGCGCGAATCACCTCGGCGAGCGAGATCTCCTCGGGAGGCAGCGAGAGCCAGTAGCCGCCCTCTGCTCCGCGCTGGCTTTGGACCAAGCCGGCGTGCTTGAGGTCGAGCAGGATGTTCTCGAGGAACTTGAGCGGAATCTCCTGCGCCTGTGCCAGGCGATCACCCTTGACCGGCCCTTCGCCGGCGGCCGCCAGCTCGGCACACGCCCGCAGGGCGTAGTCGACCTTCGCCGAGACCCGCATGCGAGGAATGTAGCCCGGAAGAAGAGCTAGGCGGCCGCGGAAGCTTGGCGCCGCTGCGACGAAACTCGGTTCTTACCGCGCTTCTTCGCCTCGTACAGCGCACTGTCGGCCAACGCGATCATCTCTTCCGGCCGAGTCAACTCGCCTTTGGCGGCAACCCCAAAGCTTGCCGTCACCGGCAATTCGGTGTCCTCGGCGACCTCGATCCGAGCCTTCGCGACGTCCTTCCGGAGTCGCTGGGCGAGTGCGCGGGCTCCGTCGAGGTCCGTCTCGGGGACGAGCACGGCAAACTCCTCGCCTCCGTAACGTGCCGCGAAGTCGACCTGACGGACGCGCGCTGCGAGGAGCTTGCCGACTTGGGCAAGCACCTTGTCTCCGGCCTGGTGGCCGTAGGTGTCGTTGATCTGCTTGAAATTGTCGATGTCGGCGAAAATCAAGGCGAGCGACTCGCCGACACGATCGGCGCGACGCCACTCGAGCGCGAGCTCTTCGTCGAATGAACGGCGATTTGCGAGACCTGTGAGGGCATCCGTGGCGGCCTGCGAAGCGACCCGGCGAAAGTCGCTGAGCGCTGTGAGGATCGGTCGCGCGAACATGATGCTGAGCAGCAGGAGCATCGCGAACGAGCCGACGGCCGCGTAGAGAATCCGGTGCTGGTACGGCCTGACGCTCGCGTTGATCGTCTCGGCCGGCCTGATCGCCAGTAGGCGCGCCCCATGGCTATTCGGGATCGGGGTGAAGAGAGCGCGATAGCGCGTTCCCGCCAAGTTGACCGTGTCCCGGGCGAACACAAGCCGGTCCCGCGTTCCGATGACGCCGCCTGCCCGAACGAGCAGAAGACGGTCCTTGTCTCCATGCGAGGCGGCCCGCAGCAGTTTCGCGCCGAGCCCCTGGTTCAGCGCGACCGTACCCACGAGGCTGCCGATTCGAGTCCCGTTGACGGTCAGCCAGACCGTCCGGGTCAGTGCCACTGGCGGTCGCTTGCCGGCGACTATCCGGCCTCCGAGCGTGAAGACCAAATTCGGATGCTGCCGAGCAAGTCGCCGGATCGTTGTGCGGTCGGCGATGATGAAAGCGTGAGCGATCTCGGGTGACCGGACGAGATCGTCTGCCTCGGCGGAGGAATCGTCGCCGAGCTGACCAAGTCGCCTGACGCCGGTCTCGAGTTCGAGACGCAGGGCCGCGTCAGCGCGTGCGTGCGCGTTCCGGAGAGCGCTCTGATCGAGAATGCGGACTGTTGCGACGATCGGGATCGCCGCGAGCAGAAGTAGCCCGCCAAGCAGGTACAGGCCCGACCTGCGCGTCGCCGCGAACTGCGGCCGCCGCCGCCGGGATGTTGGCTGTTCGACAGGGGTCGCTGAAGCCGCCGCAGAGCTCATGGGAGCCTTATCGACGCTCCATCCGGAGCGCTTTAACCCATTTGAGTGGCGCTCGCGGGCCGTTGAGATCGTGCGCGAAAGGGCTAGAAGTCGATGTCTGGAACGCCGGACTCGCCCGCCGATCCGCCGTACGACGTCCACGTCATCGTCGTGGGGGTCGAAATCGTGTTCCGGGTGCCGGCGCCGGCCGTTCCGAGCACAACCGTGATCGTGTCGCCGCTTGCCGTCATCGTCGAGGAGGTGAAGTCGATCTTGCCGGTGTAGTGGGCGTCGAGATCGACCGTACCCAGCGGTAGCGTCGAGCCGTCTGTGTCCTCGATTTGAAGGGTCGAGACACCGCCCCGGTAGTCGAAGGCCGCGATTACCGCCCTTGGCGAGCCGTCCCAGCCGAGGTAGCCGAGGTAGGGCGCAAGGACCTTCGAAAACGTGTAGGTGACGCTGTCACCGGACTCCACGAGACCGACCGTCGGTCCGCCATTCGCCGTTTGGACGTCGACCGGTGTCGGCCAGCCGGGCGGAGGTGGAGGCGGGGGCGGTGGTGGCGCCGGAGGTGGAGGCGGAGGTGGCGGAGGTGGCGCCGGAGGCGGGGGTGGCGGAGGCGGCGGCGGAGGCGCCGGTGGAGGCGGAGGCGGAGGTGGGGGTGGCGGAGGCGCGGGCGGAGGCGCCGGTGGAGGCGGAGGCGGAGGTGGGGGTG
>WNGD01004232.1_pt1 | contig 14196 bp, 10 predicted proteins | sample 5400671 | NCBI WGS metagenome assembly WNGD01 (sample SAMN13153369, study PRJNA577476) | soil metagenome | isolation source: 40 cm soil or saprolite under grassland replicate 2 | place: USA:California | collected 2016-06-15
CCGTTTTGTCCTGGGTCCGCGCATCTATGAGCTCGCCCAGACCTACATCCAGCGGGCAGGTTTGCGCCACTTTGCTCTGCCTGCCATGCGCCGCCTGGCAACCAGTACAGGCGAGACAGTTTGCCTGGGGAAGGTTGAGCAGAAGGGAGTGAGGATTATTGAATGTATCGTGGGTGAAGGGGAAAAGGCTGCGCTGCATATTTCTGTGACGCGCGGCCTGCGCGTACCTCTGCTGGCGGCAGCTACCGGACCTATCGTATTGGCGAACTGGTCGGCTGCGCAGCGCGAGACCTTCCTGCATGCTGGTCCCCTGCCCCGCTTCACAGAGCATTCGCTAACTGACCCTCAGGAGTTTTTGGCCCGCGTTGAAGAGGCTGCCCGTACGGGTATTAGTTTTGACCACGAGGAGTACCTGGTTGGAGTCAACGCGGTGGCAGCACCCATTTATGGTACAGGAGGCACGTTGGTGGCTCTGCTCTGGGTTGTTGGCTTTGCCTCACGATTTAGAGATGAAGCCCTGGAATGTGCTGCCCGGAAGTTGCGTAGTGAAGCTGCGGAGGTATCGCACGCATTGGGGGCAAGTAGATAGGACGATTGCGCGAAAGGGAAGGAGGCTGAATTGAGGGAACTCATTACGCTGCGTGTGAACGGCGAACGCCGCGAACTGGCAGTTTTGCCGCATCATACCTTACTTGAAGTTTTACGTGAAGACATGGGGTTGATTGGCACCAAGCATGGCTGCGAGCTTGGAGAATGTGGGGCCTGCACCGTGCTGATCGATGGCTTACCAGTGCTCTCGTGCCTGACTTTACCCCTGGAAGTACAGGAGAGCGAGATCACCACCATTGAGGGGCTGGAAGAGAACGGCAAACTGCATCCCTTGCAAGAAACCTTTGCCGAATTGGGCGCGGCCCAGTGTGGCTACTGCACACCAGGTATGTTGCTTGCTGGCGTCGCTCTCTTGCGCGAGCATCCCCGGCCTACGCGCAAGCAAATCAAAGAGGCGCTGGCGGGAAACCTTTGTCGCTGCACTGGCTACACTAAAATTTATGAAGCGGTGGAGGCTGCCGGTAATCGTGTAGGGACGCGATAATGCTGTTTAACTTTTTCATCTGGATAGCAGAAAATCCAGCGAGGGCCGATAATGCAGTTTAACAAATTGATGAGGGGATAGGGTAGATTTCCCCAGAGGCCGATAATGCAGTTTTAAAAAATAAGACGGATGATGAAATCGGCCCCTCCACTGTCACCCTGAGCGCAGCGAAGGGTCTGTCACGCTGGGCAGAGAGATGCTTCGCTTCGCTCAGCATGACAGTGCTGTGACCAATACGGATGGCCAGACTGTTTTGTTAAAAGTCATAAGCAGATCCCCTGATAAAGAGGTGCATCATGAGTATCAGGACGAATGACGGGGTGGGAATGTCTGCGTCGCAGGGACGCGATAAATCGGGTTCATACAAGTACATTGGAGTGCCTTTACCTAAAGTTGATGCTTATGGCAAGGTGACCGGTCGCGCCCTTTATGCCGACGATATTATGCTGCCGCGCATGGTGTATGGGCGGCTGTTGCGTTCGCCCTATGCACATGCTCGCATTCTCTCCATTGATACGAGCCGCGCTTTGGCGCTGCCGGGCGTGCTGGCGGTGATTACCGGCCAGGACTTGCCGCAGAAGTATGGCATCCTTCCTTCCAGCCAGGACGAATACGCGCTGGCGCTCGACAAGGTACGCTATGTGGGTGATCCCGTCGTTGCTATTGCCGCGCTCGATCCCGACATTTTGGATGAGGCAATGAAGCTGATGCATGTCGAGTATGAAGTGTTACCTGCGCTGATGAGTATCGACGAGGCACTGGCGCATCCTGAGGTCAAAATCAACGACGAGGCGCGGATTGGGAATATTCACAAGGCCGTCGCGTATGAGTTTGGCGAAGTTGAAGCCGGTTTTGCCGCAGCCGACTATGTACGCGAGGACTGGTTCTACTACGAGGGCAACAATCACGCGCCGATCGAAGCACACGCCTGTGTCGCCAGTTGGGAACCTGATCCCAGCGACCCGGTTGGCGGTAAGCTTACGCTCTGGTCATCTACACAGACGCCGCATTATGTTCACCGCGAGTTGAGCAATGTATTGGGCTTGCCGCAATCGCATGTTCGTGTCATCGCCCCCCATGTCGGCGGAGGCTTCGGTGGAAAAAGCGATCCCTTCTCTCATGAAATCTGCGCCAGCGAATTGTCGCGCCGTATTGGCAGGCCCGTCAAGATTACCTGCACGCGTGAAGAGGTATTTTTGAACCACAGGGGACGCCATCCCGTCAAAATGTGGATTAAGACAGGAGTGAAGCGGGATGGCACGCTTACCGCCATGCACTTCCGTTCTTTTCTGGATGGCGGCGCCTATGGTTCGTATGGGATTGCTTCGACATATTATACTGGCGCCTTGCAGACGGTGACCTACAAGCTGCCCTGCTACAAATTCGAGGGCATGCGTCTCTTTACCAATAAGCCGCCGTGCGGTCCCAAGCGCGGGCATGGGACGACCCAGCCGCGCTACGCGGTAGAGGCACATCTCGACAAAATTGCCCATGATCTCGGCATGGACCCGGTTGAACTGCGTCGCCATAATCTGATTGAGCCGTATTCGCGCACGGTCAACGGCCTGCGCATCACCAGTTGCGCTCTTGGCGAGTGTCTCGATGCCGTCGTTGAACGCTCGGGCTGGAATGAGTTCCAGTCTGATATCCATCCCTGCAACGCCGACGTGCTGGATACATCCGCACTCTACAGCGCTTCTACTTTCAGTCAGCAGGGACGCAAGGAAGTGCCAGCATCCGTAAATGGAAGAAGCGCGATGAATGGTTCTCACGGAAGAGCAGAGGATTCTTCTATTAAACGTGGGATGGGTATAGCCGCGTCCTCCTACATCTGTGGCGCGGGCAAACCCATTTACTGGAATGATCTGCCGCACTCGGCTGTGCAGATTCGCCTCGACCGTGGAGGCGGCGTCACGGTCTATTGCGGCGCGACCGACATTGGCCAGGGATCGACTTCTGTGCTGGCCTACATCGTTGCGGAAGAACTGGGTATTCAGATAGGACACATTCACCTTGAAACGGCAGACACGACGCTTACCCCGGTTGATCTTGGCTCGTATTCCAGCCGGGTCACCTTCATGGCCGGAAATGCGGCCATTGCTGCCGCGCGCAAACTGAAAGCGCAGCTCTTCGAACTGGCAGCTGAACAGTTACACGTCCCGGTGGAGCGCTTGAACGCTGCTGAAGGCATCATTTTCGACGAAGATGACCCGGGAGTAGCGTTATCTTTTGTGCAAGCGGTGCAGTTGGCCGAGGCCCGCTATGGTGCGCTGGTGGCATCGGGGTCTTATGCCCCGCCCGAAGGCATTCACGGCGATTACAAAGGGGCAGGCGTTGGACCTTCGCCCGCTTACTCCTATTCCGCGTGTGTAGCGCAAGTGGCGGTCGATGTGGAGACAGGTGAGGTGGTCGTTGAAAAACTCTGGATGGCGCATGACGTGGGGCAATCCATCAATCCCCTGCTGGTCGCCGGCCAGGTCGAGGGCGGCGCGTACATGGGCTTTGGCGAGGCGCTGATGGAGCAACAGGTCTTCCGCAAGGGACAGCATAAAATACCATCTCTGCTGGATTATAAACTGCCCACGACGCTGGACACACCTGAAATTGAATCCATATTGATAGAAATCCCTGACCTTGAAGGTCCCTATGGAGGTAAAGAGGCAGGGCAAGGACCACTTAACCCGGTCATCCCAGCTATTGCCAATGCTGTTTATGAGGCGATAGGCGTGCGCATTGACGAGGTACCCATCACACCAGACAAAGTATTGAAGGCCCTTAAAGCCGAAACAGCCACGACGCGTACATTACCTCGTCCACAGGTCATGCCTAGCGAGGGGCCGTCACCGTGGCCAACTCGGCTTATTAGATGGCAGCCTGGGGAGATCGACGGAGCGCGGAGCAACCAGGGGGACCACGGGGACCACGAGGGCCAGGGAAGGGGGAGAGGGGCAGCGAAAGAGGGGGGGTCCTGATGTTACGGCTTCCACCATTTCGCTACCTGGCTCCTCGTCGCCTTGAAGAAGCCGCATTGATGCTGGCGCAGGAAGGTGAACAGGCGATGCTGGTCGCAGGAGGTACCGATCTCTTTCCAAATATGAAACGCCGCCAGTTCACTCCAGAGGTTTTAATTGGCCTGCGAGGCATTACGGCATTGCAGAGCACCGGTGGATCCGCGGAGCAGGGGATGCACATAGGTGCTGGTGTGACGCTCTCTACGCTGGCCTCACATCCTCTCATTCTGCAACACTATCTGGCGCTTGCCACTGCTGCTGGTTCAGTATCGACGCCCCAATTGCGGAACGCGGGCACCATCGGCGGCAATCTCTTGCTGGATACGCGCTGTAACTATTACAATCAGACCGAGTTCTGGCGTCACTCTATTGGCTATTGTATGAAGAAAGATGGCGATATCTGCCTGGTTGCTCCGGGTAGCCCGCGCTGCTGGGCAATCTCTTCGGCGGACACAGCTCCTGTGTTAGTGAGCCTGGATGCGCAGGCGCGACTGGTGAGCGTACGCGGCGAGCGCGTGTTGCCGGTACGCGAACTGTTTCGCGATGATGGCATGAACCCCTATACAAAAGCCAGGGATGAAATACTCGCCGAGATCATTTTACCGCCTGCCAACGGTTGGCGCAGTGTCTACCTGAAATTGCGGCGGCGCGGCTCATTCGACTTTCCCATCCTGGGGGTAGCGGTGGCGCTGCGCTTTGCTGATGACCAGACGGTGGCTGATGCACGAATCACTTTGGGAGCTGTGGCATCGCACCCGGTGGAGGCGACCGAGGCCGCCGCACAGCTGGTTCACCAGTCGCTCAGTCCTGAACTGATAGAGGCAGTGGCGGCGGCTGCCGCCAGGCGTTCCAAGCCGCTGGACAACGCCGACTTGACGATCAATTATCGCAAACAGGTCACGCCCGTTTTTGTGCGCCGCGCGCTCAGTCAACTGGCGGAGTCATGAACACGTACTGTTTTGATTTCAATTTTGATTTCAATAAGGAGCGGGCAATGATGAGACGAGAAGATTTACGCGGGACGTGGGCGATGCAACGCGAAGCTGAGTGGCCTTCGATTCGGCGGGATGAACTGGACCAGCAAGCACTGGCGTATGGATTGGAGTCAGCCGACTCTATCCGCGACAGGAGCATCTCTTTGTTTAATCGAGGGCGTCATGGTTACTCGGCTGGATGCCGGTTCATGGGCGTTCCATTCCTGGAGGACATGCACACACTTGGTGGTCAGGACGTTGCTGTTGTTGGAGTCCCGCTGGACTGCGGGACTACCTTTCGCTCTGGTACACGTTGGGGACCCCAGGCCATCCGGCGTATATCGCTGCTTGGGACTGGTTATAATCCATCACTGGGCGTCGACCTGGTGGAATCGCTCAATATGGTTGATGCCGGAGACGTGAACGTGATTCCGGCGAACATCGAGAAGAGCTTTGACCAGATCGCCAAAGCGGTCAGCTATGTTCATGAGCGGGCTGTCTTTCCCGTCATACTTGGCGGGGATCATTCGATTGGTTACCCGGATATTCGAGGGCTGGCGCCGCATGTTGAGGGCAATATTGGCATCATTCACTTTGACCGGCATGCCGATATCAGCGAGTACAGCATGGACGAACGTATGCATGGAAGTCCATGGTTCCATGCGACCAATATTTCTAATGCTCCCCCCACTAACCTGGTACAAATCGGCATCGGAGGTTGGACACAACCCCGCGATTGGTATTCTACCTCGCGCGAGCGACGGACGACGATCATGACGATGGAAGATGTGGATCACTACGGCATCGACCGAGTGGCTGAGTATGCACTTGATATTGCCTGGAAGCAGGCTAAGTGCGTCTTCCTCAGTTTCGATATCGACTGCCTAGACCCTGCCTTTGCGCCAGGGACGGGTACTCCAGAACCAGGAGGGTTTCTTCCGCGCGAAGTATTCAGACTGCTCCAGCTTGTGACGCGAGAGGGATTGGCGGGGATGGAGGTTGTGGAGGTCTCACCGCCCTACGATGTGGCCGACGTGACTGCTCTGCTCGCTTCCCGTGTGATCATGGATGTGCTGGGGGCACTTGTTATGAACAGGAAATTAGGTCGTGTTCCTCCCAGGGGAGAGGCTTCGTGATATCATGATACGCAAGCAGTTGATACTATCAATTTTTTCGCATTACCACTTCCCCGCAAGTTTTCTCCGGAAGCTTTTAGAAAGGATCCAAGATATGGCACCACCAATGGTAGCTCCCGAACTCTATCGTCCTCAGGTGGATTTCCCGAATGTCCCTTATGATCACTTGCTGCGCATGGCTGCCGACCGTTTTCCTGAGCGCCGTGCGATCATCTACCATGAACTCGTCCTGACCTATCGCGAAGTCGTCTCTATGGTCAACTGCCTGGCCAACGGACTGCAGCGGCTTGGACTGGGCAAAGGGGATCATCTTTGTACGTTCACCACCAATTGCCCAGAATACCCCCTTCTTCTTAATGCTGCCGCGACTATTGGAGCGGCTCTCAGCCCGATCAATCCTGTCTACAAAGAGCGCGAGCTGGCCTACCAGCTTGCCGACTCCGAAGCAAAGGCTATCCTGGTCCAGAGCGAACTGCTGCCCATCCTGCAAGCCGTGTTGCACGAGGGAACATTTCCGCATCTACAACATATCATCGTGACAGGAGACCGCGTCCCCGAGAGTATGCCGGGAGCCATCCCTTTTGCCAGGCTGCTGCGCGAGTCGTCACCGAAACGACCTGCCCCTGTCCAGATCAGTGGCGATGACATCCTGGCCCTGCCCTATTCCTCTGGCACGACGGGTTTGCCCAAGGGCGTGATGCTCAGCCATCGCAACCTGACCACAAACCACCTGCAGTTTCTGACCGCCTCGCGAATCTCTTCCGTTGATACCACACTGATCTTCCTCCCAATGTATCATATCTACGGCGTGCTCTTGACGGGCAGTTTTCTGGCAGCAGGGGCCACGCAGGTCCTGATGGAACGCTTTGACCTGGCGCAGTCGTTGGAGTTGTGCGAGCGCCATGGCGTCACCTGGTTTTTCGCGGTTCCTCCTATTTTGCTGGCCCTGACCGCAACCCCGACGGAGTTGCTGCAACAGAAGATGAAAACCGTCAAGTATATTATGTCAGCCGCAGCTCCTCTGCCCAGGGAACTGGCGCAATCTATACAGAAGAAGCTTGGAGTGATAGTTGTCCAGGGCTACGGCTTGACGGAATCCTCACCTGTTACTCACCTCTCGCCGGTGGATCCCGCGTTGGATCGTGCGGGGAGTGTGGGTCTGTTCGTGCATAATACCGAGCAGAAGGTGGTCGACCAGGAGACCGGGGATCGTGAGCTGCCCGCGGGAGAGGAAGGTGAGATTATTGTACATGGGCCACAGGTGATGCCTGGCTACTGGAAGGCACCTGAAGAGACAGCACGCGCCCTGCGCCATGGCTGGCTCTACACAGGGGATATCGGCTATGTGGATGCTGATGGCTACCTCTATGTCGTCGATCGCAAGAAAGAAATGATCAAGTATAAAGCCTTTAGCATTGCTCCCGCCGAGCTCGAGGCGGTGCTGCTCGAACATCCAGCAGTGCAGGATGCGGCAGTGATCGGGATTCCTGATGAGCAAGCGGGCGAGGCGCCCAAAGGCTTTGTGGTCCTGCGACCAGAGCAACGTGTTACTACCGATGAGTTGATCACATTTGTCAACAGCAGGTTGGCGAGCTACAAAAAGCTGCATGAGGTCGAGTTCATCGATGTTATTCCCAGGGTTCCCTCAGGGAAGGTTCTACGCCGTGTATTGAAGGAACGTGAAAAAGCGGCACGTACTGCTCCGCAGAGTGAGACTCTTTAACCACGTCATTCGGCTTGACACGCTGGCCAAAGAGGATCCTATGTACACGCTTCTTCTAACTCTATTTAGGCGGTCCCTCCTTGATGCGTGTCAGCGCCTGGTCTCCTTCTCCAGGTTCCGGCAGCACGAATTCGATCCACCAGGTCGCTCCCGCTTCAAGATATGACTCGACATGCGCTCGCGCCTTTATCGGATCATTGCCAGGGCTGTGACCCCCCGCGGCGAGATCAAAGGGAGCAGAGCTTGATCGGTGCGCTTCGATAAAGGTCTTGATAGCGCGTATATCGGCTGGCTTGATGTAGCCGTCACCATGTTCATCGGGCACTTTGGCAGGGCAGAAGCCATCCCAGCGAGCTGCGCGCAAAGCAGGAGCTTTCCGAGGCCAGAAACCACCAAGCCAGATGGGAATCCGAGGCTTCTGGACCGGCCCTGGCCAGAAGGTGACATCGTGCACCTGGTAATGAGTGCCCTGATAACTGAAGGGCCGCCCACTCATCAAGCCCGCAAGGAGATCCAACCCCTCATCGAGCATCCTGGCACGCTGCTTCACATCAGCGACCTCGCCAAAGTGACGATCTTGTGCGTCACCCAAGCCAACGCCCAGGATGAGGCGTCCGTGCGAAAGGTGATCCAGCGTGATGGCCTCGCGGGCGAGCTTCCAGGGGAGCCGGGACGGCAACGGCGTCACCGTAGTTCCCAGATGCACGCGCTGTGTGCGCAGCGCCATGGCTGTCAGCGTCAGCCAGGGATCGTAGGTAACACCCTGTGCGCCCCAATAGATGATGTAATCTTCCAGGAATACCCCTTCCCAGCCTTCCTCCTCGGCAATGTGTGCATACTCAACCAGTTGTTCAATATCGCCCTCGATGCCTGACAGCGGCAGTACAAGTCCATACTTCATCGCGTGTTTCTCCTTTGGTTCCTTCATACTTATCTCCTTACACAGGGATGCCCTTTCCCCTGTTCCCTTGACATCGCCTTCTGTGGAGCAGACCATCAAGTACTGGGAAGTTCGCCGGCCAGCAGATATAGTACGTGGTGGTCGGTTCCTCGCAGCACTTCTAAGGAAAGTGTCCCACTTTGTACGGTCAGTAGTTTCTGATGCAGGCAGTCAATAGATCTGATCTCCGTGCCACCAGCCGAGACGATCAAATCTCCCTCTTGCAGCCCCGCTTCTGAGGCGGGACTAGGAATTGCTACTGCCTGGACAAGCAATCCAGGAGCGTCGGTCAAACCTGCGGAACGACGTATGTGCCTGGCGACATGAGCAGGGGCCAGTGATGCACCAATCCAACGGGAGGGGTGTTGCGGATCCTCTGAGTCAAGAGGATCAAAGCTGAGAAGCAGGATACGCAGCAATGAGGAGAGCTGTTCGCGTTGCTCCGCATTCAGGGCCGAGAGGAGGCGATCTTCATTGGCAAGGTGGACCGGAGCCACTTGATCGAACAGCTTAGTCCCCTTCTCCGTGAGGCGGACGAGAACTCCACGCTGGTCATTGGGGTCAGGCAACCGCTCGACGAGGCCATCTTGCATCAGGCGGTCGATACGCACGCTAATCGTCCCACTCGTCAACTGCAGTGCATCCATCAGGGCACGCTGAGAAAGCTGGTAAGGCGCACCCACGCGACGCAACGTCGTGATCACCGCGAATGAAGGACCGGTCAGACCGAAACGCTCAAAGACTGCCCCGATCTCAGCATGCAGATACGATTGTAGCAGCCCCAGGCGGTTGATAATGGCAACCGATGAAACATTCAGGTCTGGTCGCTCATGTGCCCATCCTTCGAGAATCCAATCGGTATGGTCTCGTAGATGACGAGTCACGCTTCCTTGTTGCCCGGTCTGCTCGTGCTGAAACGCGTCTATGTAATTGCTCGATGTCCTACTGCCCGTGTCTGGGACAGCAGGGAGCGAAACTTTCTTGCTACGCTTCATGCGTGAAGTCCTCTCAGGTCAATGACTATTGAAACAATTGACAGTGACTACTTGTCTAGTGTATACTACCACATGTTTCCATTGGAGTAAATGTTTGAAATCAAACATTTACTCCAATGGAAAGGAACAAGAAGTTCTCTCTGCTTATGAGAACTTGCAACCTGAGATGACGAAAGAGAGAGGAAGAACGATGACAACCAGAACACTCAGCATTGCTGTCCTTGGCGCAGGCAACGTCGGTGGAACGCTTGGGCGGAAGTGGAATGTCGCCGGATATCGAGTTGCCTTTGGTGTGAGTGACCCCAATGGGAAGAACGCGCAGGCACTGAGAAATGAGCTAGATGACCAGGTGACGATTGGTTCGGTCGCCGACGTGCTGAGCACCAATCCAGAAGTAGTGGTGATGGCCCTGCCCGGCACGGCTATGGATGCCACTATTCACGAATATGCTCATCAGCTCGATGGCCGCATCATGATCGATGCAGCAAATCGCTTGGGAGGCGGCCCCATGAACAGCTTTGCTACCTTCCAGCAGCACACGCCACGGGCTCGCGTCTTCCGAGCTTTCAACTCGATCAGTTGGGAAAACTTTGCCAATCCAGAGTTTGATGGGATAACGGCGGACCTCTTCTACTGCGGCCCCAACGACGATGCTCGCAGTATCGTGGAACAGTTGATTGCCGCTATTGGGCTGCGCCCGATGTACCTGGGTGGTGATGAACAGGTTGGCCTGGTAGACGCAGTTGCAGGGCTGTCGTTCGCGCTGGCCTTCGGTCAAGGCATGGGGCGTCATCTGGCCTTCAAGGTTCTCACCCGGTAGCGGGTCCAGCTCCCTCATCTGTATGCTTTCCTCGCCGTGAAACCCTGGTCAATTCGGTGATGTTTGTTATCGCGTCCCAATGAAGCCGCACACAGGGAAGCCTACACGAATAGTGGCACCATACCGAGCCGGGTAGCCAGTGCCTGCATTTGTTCGTCCGTTGGACCCGCTGACCCTTCCTGCCAGCGGCTGGCGGCATCGAGTACTTTGGGAAGCAGGTGAATATCTCCAACTGTGTTCAAGAAAATACCTGGCCGCTTCAGCACCCAGTGCACCGCCAGGTCGATATCCTGCTGCTCCTCCAATGGCTCATACCACACATCTCGAGTGCGTGTGCGGCCCATCCAGGGCTGGTAAGCGATCGACTTGATCGTCTGTACAGCCACATTGCGCTGCTGACAGGTCGAGAGCAAGGCATTGAAGTTTTCAGCATAGTAGGGATTCTGCATGGTGATGTAGTTGTAGGGCAGCAGGACCGCGTCAAAGTCGAAGCGTTCAAGGCTGCGGCGGTGCGTGGCAGCAATCTGCAAGCCATGCCCGGTGACACCGACCGCTCGTATCAATCCCTGCTTTTTGGCCTCCACGGCAGCATCGATAGCGCCGCCAGGACTCAAAGCTATGTCCCACTCAATGGGGTCAACGAGGTTATGCAGTTGCCACAAGTCCACGTAATCGATGCGCATGCGTTCCAGGGAGCGCTGCAGTTCCTCTTTCGCCTCCTGCGCTGTGCGGGCATCAGTCTTCGTCGCCACGTAGAACAGCGAGCGGTGCTGGGCCAGCCAGGGAGCGATGCGCAATTCTGCATCGCCGTAGCTCGCCGCTACGTCTATGTGGTTGACGCCATAGCGCAGCAGCACCTCTAGTGTGTGGTCTGCTTCCTCCTGCGTGACGTTGCTGAGAGACGCGGCCCCGAAAATAGTGCGTGTGCTCATGTGACCGCTACGGCCAAATGGTTGTGTCGCAATCGACATCTCTTTCCTCCTAATGTTTGCTCGCATACCTTTTTAGACAATTGTAAGCCTATAGATTCACACTGCGGTTCAATTTTATCACTTTTCGAGAGGGGTATAGGGAGTCAAGTGTTTAAATAGTTATCGTAATGAACGTATGCTATAGCATAGTAATGCATGGGAGAGTCGCCAACCCCCAAACTCAGGCGCGTGATATGATGACTATCATTAACTGAATGAGGCTTGTCACGTCTATCAAAAGCAGGGAAAGCTAGCCAGCCCCGTCTTTGCATGGCCTCTTCCCTGTATCTTCTCACAAGGAAGATGTTCTCGCGCTCTCAGCTCTTTTGGAGCCTTTACGTTGCTACTTGCCTCTCTCCCACGGGAACTTCCAGCGGAAGAAAGAGCTTCTTGCAGTAGACCTGTAGCGGCTCAACGGCGAGGGATTGGCTGCGGAAGCCGATATACCCATCAGGGCGAATGAGCACGAGTCCCTCCTGAGCCATGCCGTAGCGCTGATGCAGGAGGTATTCGGGGTCGTACAGTACACTGGCGTTCTCCTCTTCCGATTGCTGATCGGTTCTTACGAGGATGAAATAGGCCTCAACCAGTTCACGGTAGCCACAGCTGAGCAGCTCGTCGATCTCCCGCCATCGCTGCTGGATCGTCCTGGCATCGTGCTGTCCGGCAAAGACCAGCAGAACGTGGCGGGTCCCGCGTAAGCCTTCAAAAAGCCTCATTGCTGCCCTCTCCGGTCCCGCCTGGACCAGTCCGTCGGGGGCGCGGTCACCGGCACGCAGCTTGCCGCGCTGGCCGCCAACGTCACGGACAATAGGACTGTGGCGGTACGAGACGCGAAGCATGGCCAGGGTATTGGCGAAGAGGTGTTGGACCGCAGAGAGCGACGTGATGCGCGGGATGAGCATGTTTCGTAGCGTGACCAGCAGTGGCGCACGCAACACGGCCAGGCGAGTCAGCAGTTCGGTTCCTTGCAGCAGTACCCTCCCAACGGGTTCTCGCTCGGCTTGATAACTGGCTAAGAGCGATGCGGGGGCCTGCTTGGAGGCAACGAGGGCTAGCTTCCATGCCAGATTGAAGGCATCCTGGATGCCTGTATTCATTCCCTGGGCAGCCAGCGGTGAGTGGATATGGGCCGCATCACCCGCCAGGAAGACGCGTCCCTGTCCGTATTGTTTGACCTTGCGCTGATGAATATGGAACCCCTGGAGTCCGACCGGGTGCGAGACGCGTACCCCGTGCAGGCCGCATGCCTCCATCACGTGCTCCACATCCTGAAGCGTCACCTCCTCTCCTGGAGCGCCTGGGTGAGGGCGGTAGGTGGCAATGACGCGGAACCTGCCGCCGCCCAAGGGAAAGAAAGCGATCAGATTTCCTCTGCCAACAAACCCCACGACCCGATCATTCGGTCGCTCCCAGACGACCTCCATATCTCCCAACGCGAAGTGCTGCTCAAAGGCGGTTCCGCCAAACCCCATGCCCATCAGGTGACGCACGCGACTATGTGCCCCATCACAACCGACGAGCCAGCGCGTGTGTACCCGCGTTTCGCTGCCGTCGGAGCGGCGCAGCACTGCCTCCACCCCGTGCTCCTGCTGAGCCAGATCGATCAATTCCATCCCGCACTCGATAGGAATGCCCTGCTGGTTGGTCAGGTGTTCAGCCAGGATAGTCTCGGTGATGTGCTGCGGGATGAGAAACGCATAGGGATAGGGGCTGTCAATGAGGCGAGTGAAATCGAAGTGAGCTAGCTGTTTCTCCTGGCTCAAGACGCTGAAACCCTTCGCCTTGTTCCCCCGAGCCAGAAAAGTGTCCGCCAGGCCCATTTTTTCAAAGAGTTCAAGCGTGCGAGCCTGGATGCCCGCCGCTCGCGACCAGGGTGCTACCTCCTGGGCCTTGTCGATGATGCGACAGGACACGCCGTGACGGGTTAACTCACTGGCGAGGGTCAATCCCACCGGTCCCGCTCCCACTACCAGCACATCACAGTCATAAGAGAGAGACATTGAATGCATCAGGAAAACCTCCTTACTTCTTGAGGATACGTAAGCGCTCGCATCTCCTGTTCATGTAGGCCGAACAGACAGCAGAAAGTAGTCGATATGCTGTTCGGCGAGGCGATGTCCCTCGTGGCGTTGCGCTTCGGTAGCATCAGCATGCAGGTAGAGAAAACGAATGGTAACAAGAGGAGCGAGCAGTTCCCACACGAGATGCTCGGGCGAGACATGCTCCTGGATGCGCCCTCGCTCCATCCAGTGGCGAAAGATCTGGCCGAACTCCTGCTGCGCCTGCCGTATCGCTGCCTGGACGCTACCCCTCCCACTCTCGGTGGCGAGCACGCCCTCGCGCATAAAGAAGCTGGCAAAGCGACGGGCGCGTGGCTCGTCCCATACGATCAGCAGATGCTGTGTGAACTGGCGCAGAATCACCGCCGGGTCTGCTTCTCCCATCGCATCTCCACTCGTCTGGAGGAAATCCAGCACAAAGGCGGTCGGCGGGCCAACCTGCTCGAACAGGGTCTCGTAAATCGCTTGCT
>WNGD01004233.1_pt1 | contig 14193 bp, 10 predicted proteins | sample 5400671 | NCBI WGS metagenome assembly WNGD01 (sample SAMN13153369, study PRJNA577476) | soil metagenome | isolation source: 40 cm soil or saprolite under grassland replicate 2 | place: USA:California | collected 2016-06-15
CGCAGCGGCAGGCCCTCCCTGAGCGCAGGCTCGTCGATCTGGATCACACGAATTCCCGCCGCCGCCAGGTCGGTTACTTCGTCGCGGATCGCGAGGGCCAGCTGCTTCGCCGTCTCCGCCCGCGGCTGATCGTCGCGCACGAACGACCACTGGAGGATCGTGACGGGGCCGGTCAGCATGCCCTTCACCGGGCGCGCGGTCTTCGACTGTGCGAATGTGCTCCAGCGCACCGTCATCGCCTTGGGGCGCGAAACGTCGCCGTAGATGATCGGCGGCTTCACGTAGCGGCTGCCGTACGACTGCACCCAGCCGTGCTCCGTGAACGCGAACCCGTCGAGCTGCTCGCCGAAATACTCCACCATGTCGTTGCGCTCGAACTCGCCGTGCACCAGCACGTCGAGCCCCAGCTCTTCCTGGAGCTTGAGCGTCCGCGTGATCTGCTCGGCGATGAACGCGTCGTATTCCGCCGGCGTGAGCTTGCCGTCGTGCAACTTCTTGCGGGCGTTGCGCACCTCGGCCGTCTGCGGGAACGAGCCGATGGTGGTCGTCGGGAACAGCGGCAGCCGCAGCTGCTTCTTCCGCCGCGCGGCGTGTGGCGACGTGCGGCGCATGTCGGGCTCGGTGACACCCCGGGCGCGCTGCTTCACCGCGGGATTGTGAATGCGCCGCGAGATGCGTCTTCCCCCGAGGGCGCGCGTGTTGGCGTCGAGCTGCGCCGTCACGCTGTCCCGCCCTTCCCGCAATGCCCGCGTGAGCGTCGCCACTTCGACGAGCTTCTGTTTCGCGAAGGCCAGCCACCCCTTCAATTCGCTGTCGAGCCGCGTTTCCAGGTCGAGGTCGGTCGGCACATGCAAGAGCGAACACGACGGCGCCACCCACAATTGGGCCGCGCCGGCGCGCTCCAGGGCGTCCTCGAGCTGGCGCAGCACCGCCGACAGGTCCGCCTTCCAGATGTTCCGTCCGTCGATCACGCCGAGCGACAACACCTTCCCTTCGCGCCCGCCCCCCGCCGGCCATGCCTGGAGCAGCGCCTCGAAGCGTCCCGCTGCGCGGACGGCGTCGACGTGCAGCCCCGCGACCGGCAGCTCGAGGGCGGTCGGCAGGTTGTCGTCGAGCCCCGCGAAATAGGTGGCGACGAGGATCTTCAGCTTCGGCACCCGCTCCGCGAGGAATCGATAGGCGCGCACGAACGCAGCGCGCTCGGCGGGCGCGCGGTCGAGCGCGAGGCACGGCTCGTCGAGCTGAACCCAGGTGGCGCCGGCGGCGGCGAGGCGCGATAGCACCTCCGCGTACACCGGCAGCAGCGCGTCCAGCAATGTGAGCCGGTCGAACCGCGCCGTGCGCGCCTTTCCCAGGAGCAGGAACGTCACCGGTCCGATGAGCACCGGCTTGGTGTGGATGCCCAGCGCCCTCGCCTCCTGGAACTCGTCCACCGGCTTCGAGGACGACAGGCGGAACGCCTGTCCCGGCTCGAATTCGGGCACGAGGTAGTGATAGTTCGTGTCGAACCACTTCGTCATTTCCATCGCCGTGACGTCCCGCCCGCCCGACTGCACGCCGCGCGCCATCGCGAAGTAGGTGTCGATGTCCACCGGGCCGCCCGCCCAGCCGTAGCGCTTCGGGACGGCGCCCACCAGCGTGCACGTGTCGAGCACCCGGTCGTAATAGGAGAAGTCGTTCGACGGGATGAGATCGATGCCGGCGTCCTGCTGCAGGCGCCAGTGGCGCGCGCGCAGCTCGGCACCGGTCTTGAGGAGGTCCGGCAAGGAGACTTTGCCGCCCCAGTAGCCCTCGGTGGCGCGCTTCAGCTCACGCGCGGCCCCGAGGTGCGGGAAGCCGAGATTATGGGCGATGGGCATAGGGTGTGGAATCTACCTACGCCCGAGGCTGGAGGTAACGCGCCTGCGCCGCGCGGCGCCGGCGTCAGGGCTTGTGGGGGTTGCGCGGCTTCCGTTGGCCGGGTGGGACCCAGTCGGGAATGCGCCCGGGCGGCGTGCCGCCGGCGGCGCGCGCCAGTCCTGCAGCCGCCTGCGCCGGTGTGGCGCCGCGAGCCACGCCCGCCTGGACCTGGCCGGGTAGCCCGAGCAGGTCGCTCGGGGACCGGCCCGCGCTGATCATTCCCTCCACCAGCTCGAGCGCTTGCTTCGGAGGCACGCCGAGAGCCGCCAACGTGGCGGTCACCCGGAGCGTGAGGGCGGGATCTTGTGGCGGCTGGCTCACGCGCACCAAGTCGCTCACCTGACGCGGGCTGATCCCCGCGTTGAGCGCGTCGGCCCCTCCCTCCACGACGTCCCCGCTCGGTGCGGCGACGCCCCCTGCACGCACCGCCTCCCGCGCCTCACCGAGCCGTCCGGCCAAGGCGCGCACCGCCGCGATCACGCGATCAGCCGGTACGCCCTTCGCCGCACCCTCGATCGCCTTCTGCACCAGGGGATCGACCGGCAGGCCGCGGGCCGCAGCATCCGCCGCGATGCCCCGGACGGCCCGCTGCACCTCCGGCGAGACACGCCCGTCGAGTTGCGCCCGAACGTCCTGGGCGCTGAGCGCACCTGTGAGGGTCGAGCCCAGAACGAGGGTAAGGGCCAGGCCGATAGTCCTCACAAGTGCGCTCCTTGCGCGGTCACTGCGACCACGCTGTTACGACGGCCGAAGCCGTCGTCCACCGCAGGCGCGCCCGGATCCACGACCCAGCGGGCCCCGTCCACGACGAACGCGTATTGATGCTGGCCGACGGGGAGGGCGAGGGTGGTGGTCCACACGCCGCTCGTGCCGGCGGGGACGAGGGGCGCAGCGCTCCGGTCCCACTGATTGAACGTGCCCGCGACCGCGACGCGTCGCGCCGCGGGCGCGTACAACACGAACCGCACGAAGACTGAATCGCGCGTACGGCCGCGCGCCTCGTTGCCGGGCCCCGGGCCCGACGCGGGGCGCCCGACCAGCACCAGAGCCAGCCCCGCCGCCGCCGCGAGGGCGCCGGCCCACACGGTCCACGGGCGCACTCGCAGTCGCAGCTCGACCTCTCGCGGCGTGTTGAGCCACCGCCAGACGCGATTGCCGGGCGAAGCGGCGTGGCTACGGACGGCGGCCATCACGCGCTCCTCGAGCGCCGGCGACAGCGCAACCGGCGCGCGGTCCGCCGCGCCCACCAGGCGCAACGCTTCCTCACCCTCGGCTTGGAGCTCAGGCGGCAGCTCGGCGAGTGACACCTCGCCGTCGAGCAGCCGTTTCACCAGGGGATGATAGCTCGCCATCATAGATGCTCCTTCATCAGCTCCCGCAGCCGGTCGTACGCGCGATGCATCCGCATCTTGAGCGAGGCCACCGTCGCGCCCGTGACCCCTGCGATCTCCTCGTACGACAATCCTTCCATGTGCTTCAGCACGAAGACCTCGCGCTGCTCCGGGGTCAGGTGCTGCAGCGCCCGCTCCAATGCGTGCGCGCGCTCCACTTGCTCGTACTCGCCGTCCGGCCGGTCGGGCCCCGCAAACATCTCGTCCGTCGAATCGAGCGGCCGTTCCTGTCGCTGCCGGCGGCGCCGCTCCGCGTAGCAGCGGTTCCGCAGAATAAGGAACAGCCACCCCGCAAACTTGTCCGGCTCGCGGCAGTCCGCCAGCCGATCAAACGCCCGCACCAGCGCGTCCTGCACCGCATCCTCGGCGACGTCCCGGGAGCCGAGCATGCGCGACGCGTAACGCGCGTAACGATCGCGGTAGCGCCGCACCAAGACGGCATAGCGCTCCACGTCGCCCGCCAGTACCGCCCGCACGACCTCCGCGTCCGTCGCCTCGCCCTCGAAACCCAGCTGAACCCCCACCGCGGTAGTGATGCAGGGGATGGTAGAGCACCGGGGTGTCGCGGGCAACCAGTCCCAGCGTAAAGAGTCGCAACCGGCAACTTTGGTAACGCCCTGCCCCGTAGGCACTTGCAGCCGTGAGCGTTACCTGACACCGGTTTCGGCAGTCTTCATAACGTTATGCCCTACGACACGACCCCGGTTGCGGACCGACATCTCTTGGACGGCGTGGCGCGCCGTGAGGCGGATGCCCTGCGCGCCCTGTACGAACGGCACGGCGAGAGTCTTTACGCACTCGCCTACGGGATGCTCGTTGACCCGGGTGACGCGGAAGAGGTGGTTTCCGAGACGTTCGCTCACCTCTGGCGCACTGCCGCACGGTTCGTCGCCACGACGAACCAGTCGGTGTCGGCCTGCCTCAAGGAAATCGCACGGAGCCGTGCCCGCGGCCTTCTGCTGGCGCGAGAATGGCCTGAACGAGCGAGAACTCCGGCCAGGCAGGGCCCGCTTATCACGATGATCGAGGAGGTTGTATGACCAGTAAGCTTCTCGGGCTGGCGGTGACGCTGGCGCTGCCGACGATGCTGGCGGCGCAGACACCGCAGATCCCCAATGAGCACGCAGCCGCGCACCGCGCGACGCACCGCCGCGGCGACGTGGTGGCGGTCCCACACACGCGCAACCCCAACGCAGCGACGCCCGCCATTCGGGCCACGCCTGCCATTCCCGGGCATGGGGTCGTCCCCACCGTCCCCGCCAAGCGCGCCACGCCGGCGGTGCCGGCGCACCAGGGCGGTCAGTCGGGCAGTCACCGACCCTAGCGGTCGCGAAGCTCACTCGCTTCAATTAATACCGTAGGGGCGCAGTCCGCTGCGCCCCTACTTGTTTTTCCCCGCCGTTTCCGTCCTCCGCGGCGCGGGCTAGCTTTGCACCGTGAAGCGAAGGATCATCGCGCTGCTGGTGGCGGCGAGTACGCGCGCCGCGCCGGCAGCCGCCCAAGTCGACGGGTCCGTCGGCGTGGGCGCGGGTACCGTGCGCTATCCTGGAGGAACGAGCTTCGGCTCGGCCATCCTCTCACCCGGTGTCCGATACACTAGTGACGTGCTGGTCGCGGATCTTTCCAGCTCGATCGCCTCGCTCCCGGGTGGGGATTGGGTCGGCCTGGGCCTGATGGATCTGTCGGCGGTCACCGCGCCGTCCGCCGGCGGACGCCAGGTCGGCGTCGAAGCGATTTTCGCGGGCACCACGGTCACGGGCGTCGGCCCGACCGCAGCGGCGCACGCGCTCGGGGAGCTGCGCTGGTCCGGAACTACCTGGGGAGCCGGGGTGGGTGCCGGTCCGTCCACCGGGTTGATTTCGGGTGCGCCGCCCGTGACGGCTCTCCACACGCGCGCGCGCCTGTGGTGGCGGCCCAACAGCGGCCTGACATCGACGACCGTCCAAGTGAGCGTCGAGCCGACTCACTTTCCCGATGGCTGGTTCACCGACGCGAGTGCGGGCGCCACATTCGAGCGCGGCCGGGCGGTGGTATCGCTCTGGACGCTGGCACGCCTCTCCTCCACGTACGCCTCGACCGTGGCGGGCAGCGCTTCCCTGCAGGTATTCGTGAGACCACGGGTAGCTCTGGAGCTCGGGGGCGGGAGCTCGCTGAGCGAGCCCTACCAGGGGCTCCCCCGCGCTGGTTTCGTCACGCTCGGCGTCCGATTCCGCCACTCGCCGCGGGCACCGCCGCCAATCGCCGCCCCGCGATGGGCTCCCCTCGTGCCGGAACCGCGTGGCGACAGCCTGGTGGTGCGATTCCGCATGCCCGACGCCCGCTCGGTCGCCATCGCGGGCGACTGGAACGCGTGGCAACCGGTCCAGCTGCGCTCCTTGGGCGAGGATGTCTGGGAGGGCACGCTGGTGCTCCGACGTGGGTTGTACCATTTCAATCTGCAGGTCGACGGGTCGGACTGGGTCGTGCCCAACGGGGTGGCGACGGTTCCCGACGGACTGGGTGGGATGGTCGCGGTACTAGTCGTGCCGTAAAGGCTAGACGCACAGGCGCGTAGACGCACAGGGGGGGATTGCTTGACGACGGTGGCGTCGGCCCCTAGAGTCGGGGCGGCGTGCTGGGCATCTGTCTCCCTCCGCGAGGTGCACTATGGGCAAGATCAATTGGGGTCGCGTGGTGCTGGGCGGGCTGCTGGCGGGGGTGGTGCTGAACATCGTCGATTGGCTCACGTACGGCGTGTGGCTGAAAGCGGACATGGCCGCCGCGATGCAGGCACTCGGCAAGCAACCGGGCGCGCTGGACAGCGCGATTCCGTTGTGGGTGGCGCTCGATTTCGTGTCCGGGATCGGCCTGCTGTGGGTGTACGCGGCGATTCGGCCGCGGTTCGGCGCGGGCGTGAAGACGGCCGTCATCGCGGGACTCGCGGTCTGGTTCTTCGTCGGGCTGCTGCACGCGATCGGCGAATCGCCGATGGCGTTCATGCCGCAGCGACTAATGGTGATCGGGACGTGCGTGGCGCTGGTGTCGCTCACCGTCGCGACGGTCGTGGGGGCGTACGTCTATAAGGAGATGTAGGTAGGAAGGGAGATGTAGAAATAAGAACGGAGGGGCGCAGCATGCTGCGCCCCTCCATCGCTTTACTCACTGCCGCTCAGGGACTGAGCGGTGTGCACGTGATGATGTCACCGATGGTAGTGGACGGCAGGTTGCGGGCGTCGCACTCCGGCGCCGGCACCGGCATCACCTCGGGTACGTTCCCCCCGGTCACGTCCACCGGAATGGTGGCGAGCAAGCCGAAGCGCCGGGCGTCGATCCAGCGCGTGCCCTGCTCCCACAAGAGCGAGAATCGTCGCTCGTACAAGAGCCCCGCGATGAACTCAGCGTCGGTCGAAGCGACCGTGAGCGTCGTCGGAGGGAGCAAGCCGGAGTTCTGACGCACCAGGTTGAGGTCCGAAATGGCCTGTAGCTTGGCGCCCGTGAACCACTCCGCCTCCGCCCGCAGCAGCAGCAGCTCCTCGTCTTTGATGATCGGAATCGGGTGGCCGGCGTCCGCCGCGCCGTTGGAGAAGTAGATCTTGAACTTCAGGGTGCCCGAAATCGAGATGCCCCCGAGTGTCTGGGGATCACCCTCCTTCGGAGCGATCTTGTCCAGCACGCGCTGATCCTTGGCGCCACCTGCTTGCGTCTGCGCGTCGGCGGTGTCCGAGGCCAGGGCGAAGTACGTCGGACCATTGAGCGGCTCGGAGAGACCGTTGGTCTGGTCGCCCCCATTCGTGGAAAAGTCGAGGTAGGCGCCAGTCTGGAAGTCCACCGAAACGGTGCTCAGGAACGTCTGCCCCAGGGCGGTGAGTGTCGCCGTGTAGCACGTGGCCGGCGTCCCGTGGCAGCCGTTTAACGCTGTGGCCCGCAACACGTTCGCCTTGGCGGCGAGCGCGCGGTTGAACGCGATGAAGTCGGCGGGCGTTCCGAAAGCGCTGAGACCCGGCGGGATCGGGAACGGGAAGCTCGTCGTGTCGGCCGTGGTGAGGTCCGCTCGCGCCGAATCCAACAGGCCAAGGATATAACCGTAGACGCTGTCCTCGGTGACCCACGGAGCGGGACCTTGATCGACCGTGCGGTCCACGTCTACCGGGGCGCCGAGCTGGGCGCGTGTCTCGATTACGTAAAGGAACGCCAGGGCTTTGTACGTATTCGCGAGACCGCGGGACGCCGCCCGCTCCTCATTGGTGAGGAGGTCGGGGCCCGACAGACCGACGTTGTTCGCGAGCGCCTGAAGATAAATGTTGGCGGTGCGGATGCTCTGATAACGGTCGAGCCACTGGGTGCCGCCGAACGAGCCGCCTCCCTGCACGGGGCCGAAGAAGGGCTCCGCGTAATCGGGTTGGTTGTTGCCCGACAGATTGATGCCTTCCCGCCCCATGGACCCGACGCGCCAGATGAAGCTCTCCATACCGGTGCGGGCGCTCGACATCAATCCGGTCGCCTGAGCGGTGAGTTTGTCGCGTGTCGGATTGCTCAGATAGTCTCCGAGCGTCGGCTGGTTCGTGTTGAGAATGTCAAAGTTACAGCCCGCCAGAACGACGAGGCCGGCCGCGATCGCGAAGCGTCTCGTGCGCATGGTCAGAACCCCGCCTGGATGGTGAAGAAGAACTGCCGCGACGGCGGATAGGGCCCGAGGTCGATGTTGCGCGTGATAGACTGGGAGCCGTAGTTCGAGACCTCGGGGTCGTACCCGATGTAGTCCGTCTTGGTAATGAGATTCACGCCTTCCACGCTGACCCGCGCCGACCTGGCCCCGAACAGGTTGGCCAAATGCTCGGAGAGATCGAGCGAAATGCTCGCGTTGCGAAGCTTCAGGAACGACGTGGACTGCACGAATGGCCGCGCATCGCCCGTGTTGTTGCAGGCGTCGTATCCTGCCTGCCCTCTGGGAGTCGAGAAGTCCGGGGCCAGCCCGTTGCAGTCGTACAGCGACAGCGTCTGGTTTTGGGCCACGCCGCCGTACTGCCATTCCAACATGAAGGACATCGTCAGGCGGTGATACGTGAACTGGTTCGTGGCCGCCCACCGGAACTTCGGATTCGCCTGGCCGAGCGAGATGGTATTACCGAGATCGTCCACGCCGATGATCTGGGTGACCGGCCGTCCGACCTGCACGAAGAACTCACCGTACGAGAGACCGTACCCCGCGTTGGCGGGCCGGAAGCCGGTGGCGCCGCCGGGCAGATTGAGTTCGAGCACCCGGTTCCTGATGCTCGTGAACGTCGTCCGGAACAACCAATCGAAGTGCTCCCGGTGTACCGCGGTGATTCCGGCGGCGACCTCGATCCCTTCGTTCTTGATCTTGCCGCCGTTCAAGAATTGCAAACCGTATCCGGACGACGGCGGAGGAGTGACCGGCACGAGCAGATCACTGGTACGGCGCTGGAACAGGGTCAACTCCACGCTGGCCCGGCCGCGCAACAAGCTCGCGTCTACGCCGGCCTCGATCTCTCGGGTGCGCTCCGGCTGTATGGTTGGGTCACCCGCCACGTTGCCGACGATGGTGCCCACATGGCCGCCGATCACCTGGCCGCCCTGGAGCGTCGTGAACTTCTGTCCGAACAGCGGCTGGTTGCCGGTCTCGCCGTAGGCCACGCGCAGCTTGACATCACTCCCCTCGCCGAGCAGGCCAGGGAAGCGGTACGAGCCCGCCGCCTTCGGGAAGAGATAGAACTTGTTCACGTCGCCGTTGGCGCTGGACCGCTCGGCGCGCGCGCCGACGGACAGCAGCAGCCGATCGCGCAGACCCAGCCACTCCTCCTGCCCGTAAAGACCGACGGTCCGCTCGTGGGTGAGCTCCTCGAACGGCGTCAGTACGGAGCCCTGGTTGATGTTCTGCTGGCCCGGCAGCAGCCCGTCCGCCTCGACTCGCGCACGGTTGAGCTGACGGTCCTCCCATTGCACGCCGGCGGACGTAGTGGTCTTGAAGCTCGTCGCCGTGTACGTGTGGATCGCGTTCACGTTCCAGTTCGTGAACCGGCTGTCCGCGTTTCCCACTGTGGCTACGCCAGGGCTCGCCTGGTTCGCCTGGAAATACAGCTCCCGCGGTGCCCAGACTTTGTTTCGCTGGTTGAAAAAGTCGATTCCGCCCGCTGCCACGATCTTCAGACTGGTGTTGGCGCTCGCGATCGCCTGGTACGTCGCCGTCAGGCCGCCGGTGAACCGGACCGCGCTCTCATCGTTCTGGGCGAGGGCGACGGTTTGCAACGGATTCGAGCCCTTATACGTGACTCCTGGATTCGGGAACACGCCGTTCACCGGCGTGATCGGCACGTAGCCCGGAATGTAGGCGATCGCGTACGTGATACTGGCGCCGCTGTTGTCGTTGTTCGTGAAGCCGCGCTGCGTGCTCGTACGATTGAACGCCGAACTGAAGGAAACGCTGAACCGGTCCGAGAACGATTGGTCAATGTTTGCCCGTAGGGTTTGGCGTTGTGCCCCCGTGTTCGCAATGATCCCGCCGTCGCCCTTGACGTTGCCCGACAGGAAATAGCGCGTCTCTCCCGCGCCTCCCGACACATCAAGTTGCGTCTCGTAGCTCATCGGCTTTTCGCCGGCAACCTCCCGCAGGTGGTCGTACGTGGGCAGCCGCCCGTTCACCATGTAGGACAGGATCTGCGCGCGAGCCGTCGAGTCGTCCGTGAAGTTCCCTGAACTCGCGTATAGGGCGATAGCGCTCGTCGTGTCGAAGACGCGGGTCCCGAATCCACGCTGCAGCTCCGAGAACCCGACCCGCTGAACGATGTTGGCGCGCGGCTTCCCTGCTTTTCCGCGGTTGGTCGTGATGATGACCACACCGTTCACGCCCTTGGAGCCGTAGATCGACGAGGCCGCGGCACCCCGCAGGATGTCGATCGAGGCGATGTCGTTCGGGTTGAGATCCGTTAGCCGGTTGACCGGGTCGTCCTGCTTCTCGCCGTCGTTGCGGGTCGACTGCGGGTTTCCGCTCGCCGTCACGGTGAACAATCCGGACGAGATGGACGCGTCGCTGTAGATCACGCCGTCCACCACGAACAGGGGATCGGCGGATCCGATGACGGTGTTCGAGCCCCGAATCTGAATCTGGGTGCCACCGCCCGGCGCGCCGGAGTTCTGTTGGATGTAGGCGCCGGGGACCCGTCCCTGCAGCGCCCGATCCACCGCCGGTGCGGGCACGCTGGTGATCTCCGCCGCCGTCACGACCGTGGACGAGGTCGCCGCGTTCGCGCGGGAAATGCCGGTCTGTTGGCCCGTGACCACGACCGCTTCGAGGTTGAAGACGTCTTCTTCCAGCTGCACGTCGGCGGTGGTCTGACCAGCCGACACGGCGGCTTCTTTCCGTTTGAAGCCGATGCGGCGGAACACCAGCGTGACGGCGCTGCCGGGTGCCGCGATCGCATAGCGGCCCTCAGCGTTCGTCACCGCGGCGAACGCGGTGCCGGTGACGGAGACGTTGACGCCCGCGACCGCCTCGCGCGTCGCGGCCGACGTCACCTGGCCGGTGATCTGGCGTTGCTGCGCCGATGCGCCAGCCACACCGACCAGCGTCGCCAGCGCCAGTGTGAGTAGGGAAATGCGCGTTACCACGATACCTCCTGAGGGAATCCCACCGAGTTCACGACACGGCCGCACGAACCATCCCATATGCTGCCGCGCGAACCGCGACCCCGCAAGACGGGGGACCGCCGGCCTTGACAGCGTTTTGGAACGGCCGTATTCAGGCTACCAAGCCGCTCCTTTCACCCTGCGGGCCCACGCTTCGAGCAGGAGAGTTCTATGGTCATTCGTGGATGTCGGTTCCTGACCCTCGCCGCCCTCGCCGCCACACTGTACGCCGCTCCGGCATTTGCCCAAAACGGTCGGATCAGCGGCGTCGTGCGCGGCGCCGGCGGGATCGCGATGTCGGGCGCCGCGGTTCGGGCGACGAACCAGCGCACGGGCGCGACGAGTCGCACGACCACAGCCGCCGACGGCAGCTACACCGTCGCCGACCTGGCACCGGGCAGCTACATCGTGTCCGCGTCGCTGCCCGGCCTGCGGACCGTGTCCAAAAACGTTCAGGTCGCGGCCGGGGCGACTGTCTCGCTCGACCTGGTGGTGCAGCCCATAACGCTCGAAGCGGTCACCGTCACGGCGATGCTGCGCGAGCAGCAGCTCAAGGACGTGCCCTTTTCCGTCGCCGCGCCCACGGCGCAGGCGCTGATCACTCGCGGGGCGGACAACATCGAGACCGTCGCGGCCAATGTGGCCGGGTTCAGCGTGCAGAACCTGGGCCCCGGTCAAAGCTCGGTCGCCCTACGCGGAGCCTCGTCGGGCCAGATCGCGCGGGACCAGCCCGGAGTCAAGGAGGAGGTTGGAGCGTATCTGGACGACGCCGCCATCTCCCTGTCCCTGTTCACACCGGACCTGGACCTGTTCGACGTCTCTCGCGTGGAAGTGCTGCGCGGTCCTCAGGGAACGTTGTTCGGCTCGGGCTCACTCGGCGGCACCGTGCGCTACATCACCAATCAGCCCGAGCTCGGCGTCAGCAGCACTTTTGGCGAGGCGGGGATCAGCACGATCGACGCCGGCGCTCCAGGCAACAATGCCAAGCTCGGCTTCAACGTGCCCATGGGGGACAAGGTCGCGTTCCGGGTGGCGGGCTACAGCAACCGCATGGGGGGCTACATGGATGCGGTGCAGCCCAACTTCAGAATCAACCGGGATGTCAATGGCGGCGAGCGCACCGGCCTGCGCGCCGCCTTCCGCATCGCGCCGAGCGGGCGCTTCAGCATCACTCCACGGGTGGTCTTTCAGAACGTGACGATGGACGGTTGGAACCGCATCGATGCGTTCAACATCCTCGCCAACCCGTTCACCACCACGCGCCCCGCGGTGACGCTGGGAGCCCGCCGGCTCTTCACCCAGCTCGCGGAGCCGTTCACCGACAAGTTCCTGCTCACCGACCTGAACCTGAAATACGACTTCGGACGAGTGAGCCTGACCTCGATCACCGCGTACACGCACCGTAACATCCTAGTGGTCCGCGATGCCGGTGCCCTCACCTCGAGCATTACCGGCGGCAGCATCGGCCTCCCGGAAAACATCTACACACTCGACTCGCCGCTCGACGACTCCACCAACTCCAAGGTGTGGACGCAGGAGCTGCGCCTGTCCGGCGGAGGAGATCGCATCAAGTGGCTGGTGGGCGGCTTCTACAGCAAGAACAAACGCCACTACGCCCAGGACCTGTTCGTGGCGGGGTTTGACACGCTCGCCGCGCCCATCCTGGGTGCTCCTTATGGCTTCACCAAGGGACTGCTAGCGCCCAAGGACCACCTCTTCTGGTCCACCCTCTCTTACGATCTGAAGCAGTACGCGGCTTTCGGCGAAGCGACGGTCTCCGTAGGTCCGGCGCTCGCCCTCACAGCCGGCCTGCGCTACTACAACTTCGACGAGAAGCGCCAGCAGATTTTCGACGGCATCTTCGCTCAGGACAGCACCGGGACCGCGTTGCTGTCGCAACCCGGGTCCACCAAGGCCAACGGCGTAGCGCCGCGCTTCATCGCCAGCTACAAGGCGTCCGACGCGCTCACCCTGAACGCGCAGGTGTCGCGAGGGTTCCGGTTAGGCGGGATCAACGATCCCCTCAACCTTCCCCTGTGCACGACGCAGGACTCCATCACGTTCAGCGGCCATAACTCCTGGAAGGATGAGAAGGCGTGGAACTACGAGGTGGGGGTGAAGTCCCAGGTGTCGGGCGGCCGCGCTTCCATCAACCTGTCCGCCTTTTACATGGACATCCGCGACCTACAATTGACCGTCACGGCAGGCACGTGCTCTTCTCGACTGATCTTCAACGCGCCCAAGGCGCGCAGCCAGGGGCTGGAGCTCGAGGTCACGGCCGCTCCGAACGAACACCTGGATTTCTCGGTTTCTGCGGCCCTCAATAACTCCAAGCTACGGTCCACCGTGACATCGACCGACGCCCTCGGAAACGTGAGCGTCGTATCCGGCATGGCGTCAGGCAACCGCCTGCCCAGTGTGCCGCAGGTTCAAGGGTCGGCCGCCGCCACATACGCGTGGAATGTCGGCCGCGGCTCACGCGCGTCCGTGACCGCCAGCTATCAGCATGTGGGTTCGCGCTTCACGGCGATCGACGACCATGGCCGGGGTCAGTGCTGGCCGGCCGACACACCGAACTGTCCGTTCGGTACCGTCGCGTTGACCACGTTTCAGCACACCGGGGGAGCAACCATCGGCGGGCCGCTGAACGATACGCTGTTCACGTTTAATCCGGAGCTGCCGGCGTACAATATCCTCAACCTGCGAGTCGGCCTGGCCCGCGAGCGCTGGGAGTTTGCCGTCTTCGCCGCCAATCTGACCGATGAGCGTGCCTTCCTCGGCCTGGACCGGGAGCGGGGAACCCGGGCCCGGGTGGGCTTCCTCACCAACCAGCCGCGGACGTTTGGGACCACGCTGCGGTTCAATTACTGAGTCCCGATCCGGCCGAAGGAAGGGAGCATGGCGGGCGGCGCGGAAACCCTCGCGCCGCCCGCTTAGCGCGTCAGGGAGAGGACGCCCGCCGCCGGGCACGCTGCTGGACCAGCGCCGCGTATACCGCGGGACCAATCGCTGCGAGCGCCACGGCCACCAGCACTCCCGGCAGCCCGATCGTCCGGCTCTGCACCTCGAGCGCGACGCCGGCGACGAGCAGCAGGATGGGGAGCGCCGCGAGCGTGACGAGCAACGGCACCCCCACCGGCACGCGGAACGCGCCGCGCAACCCGGGCTCCGTGCGCCGTAGGCGCACTAGCGCCGCGAACTCGAGCGCCAGCGCCGCGCTGTACAGCAGCACGTCTCCGGCGAGCAGCCCGCCGAACGGCAGCAGCGCGAACACCGAATA
>WNGD01004234.1_pt1 | contig 14191 bp, 9 predicted proteins | sample 5400671 | NCBI WGS metagenome assembly WNGD01 (sample SAMN13153369, study PRJNA577476) | soil metagenome | isolation source: 40 cm soil or saprolite under grassland replicate 2 | place: USA:California | collected 2016-06-15
CCCGAAGGCACCCTCCACCCCGCAACAACCTCTCGCCCCCCAACCCCCCAGCGTGGCGACACCCTCGTCCTGCTGGGACCTGGCCAGCCGGGAAAGAAGTAGCGCGCCACCAGCCCCAGCCACCACAGCGCGGGCGCCCCCCAGGCAGGGCCTCACAACACCGCGATCGGATTCACTGGCGACCCCGTCCCCATCGGCAGCCGGAGCGGCGCGATGACGCACAGGAACGACCATCGCCCCGCCTCCTCGCACAGCGGCACGAGCTCCGCGAACTCGAGGTAGTCCAGCAGCATCATGCCGAGCGCGTTGATGGCCAGCACATGCACGGGGAAGTCGACGCCGTCGGTGATGCTGGGCGCGGTGTCGTTGTTCCCGTCGCTGCCGAGCACGGCGACCTGCCGCTGCGCCAGCAGCGGCAGCACGCCCGGGTGCAGCCCGGCCCGGGCGGCGGCGGCATCCCATGCGCCGCGCTCCTTCCGGCGCAGCCGGTGGCCCACCCGGACGAACACGATGTCACCCTGGCCGATCCGGACCTTCTGGTCCCGCTCGGCCGCGAGGAGATCGTCCACCGTTACGTGGTCGCCGGGCTCCAGCCAGGCCACGCCGCGAGATCGTGGCACGTCGAGCAGGACACCACGGCCCACGATGCCGCCGGCCGCGATGGCGATGGACAGCTCGGTTGCCCCCTCCCCTGTGACGGCGTCGGCGGACACGCCGTTGTAGAGCGCGCCATCGAAGCTGACATGGCACAGCGCGTCGATATGACTGTCCGCGTTGCCGTGCACGTTCATGGATATCCGGTCGGCCGCGAAGGCGAGCCCCGCGCCGGTGGCACTGGGGGCCTGGACCATGCGGTGCCGGGCCGGATCGGGGTTGTCGGCGCTGGCCTGGTTCTCTATCGGCGCCGCGAGTGACGCGGTGCGGCCGAGCCTGACCTCGCCGGAGGCGGCGAGCACCGCGGCGGGCGTGATGTGGTTCAGCGCCCCGCGCCGGTCATCGGGTCCCCATGGCACCTGCCCGCGCAGCCGCTCGTACAGCGAGCGGAACTCGGCTTCGGTCATCCGCCCCGGTGGGGACATGTCAGGGCCGGTGCCCGTGTCCTGAGTGCCGGTCATCCCATCAGCCTCCGGTTCCGCACGCCAGCTGTCATCATCCGGCGCGGGTGGGCACGCTGGCCAGCCAAGGCCTGCCCCGGCCGGCCGGCGTAGCCGGGAGCTACAGAAGCCCGACGAGGCCGTCGATGAACTCCCACAGCCCGATCACAGCCAGCACCGCCACGGCCAGCATGCGCCCATTCCGGTCCAGCCATCCGTTCACAGCCCGCAGCCTGGGCACCGTCCAGCCCGGCGCCAGCAGGAACAGCAGCACCGGCACCGCGATCGTGATCAGCACCAGGGCGACCGCGATGACAACCCAGAAGACCATCGCCGCAGTGCTCATCTTGGTGGTGCCGATCACCTGGAGAGCCGACAAGTAGAACGGCGATGGCAGATAGAGCGCTATGCCGACCACGAAGACCGCGAAGAGCCCGCCACTGCTAGCGGCCCTCGAAACCCGGGACGGGCCGCTGTGCGTCCTGGGTTTCCGCCGCGCCAGGAACGCGGCCGCCGCCATGAAAAAAACGCCGGCCGCCAGCCGGACCCAGTACTGGTCCGATTGCTGGCTGCTCTGGCCGACCCCGGCGCCGTGGAAGGCGAAGACGATAACGAAGCCGACGGCCAGGGTGCAGGTAGCGGCGCCGATGACGAAAATGGCTTCCTTGGGGCGGGGACGCACCGCCTCGGCGAACAGCAGCACCGCCGCGATGCCGAGCGGGTACAGGCTCGCTATCAGCGCAAGCGGGATGGCCTGGACCGGCATCGTGCCTCCTGCCTGACCACGCGCAACTGCTTATCCGGCCGGGATGTCATTGTGGCCGGCAGGCGTCACTGTCCGCTGCGCGCTGGGGGATCCGGCTCGGCCGGGTAGCCGTACGGGCCGGCCGCCGCTGGCAGGTCGTCGATGGTGAAGGTGCGTTCGCGGCGCAGGTCGCGGGTGAATGCGAACCACCAGCCCAGGACGGCCCCGAGGCGGTTGCGGTAGCCGGTGAGGAACCCGATGTGGATGAACAGCCATACCCACCAGCCGAGCAAGCCGCCGAAGTTCAGCCCGAAGGCGGAAACAACGGCGCGCCCTCGCGAGATGTAGGCGGCCGAGCCCAGATCGCGGTAGCGGAAGGGCTTGTCGTAGGCCTCGCCCCGGGCAAGGTGGCGGACGCGGCGTGCGGCGTAGAGGCCGGTCTGCATCGCGACCTCGGCGACGCCGGGCAGCTTGTCCAGGCACATCAGGTCCCCGGTCACCATGATCTCGGGATGGCCGGCGAGAGACAGGTCCTTGCCGCACAGCAGGCGGCCCGCCCGGTCGGTCTCGGCGCCCGTGGCCGTGGCCACCGCCTCGGCGAGCGGCGGCGCCGCGACACCCGCGGTCCACAAGATGGTGCCCACCTCGTGCCGGGTGACGTTGCCGTCGTGGTCTTTGACCTGCACGCTTTGGAGGTCTGCTTCGGTGACGATCGATCCCATGTGCAGCTCGACGCCCAGTTTGGAAAGGTCGCGGGCGGCCAGGGCGGACAGTTTCGGGCCGAACGATGCTAGTGGGGCACTCCCGCCATCGAACAGCAGGACCCGGGCATCTTCGGGGTCGAGGTGCCGGTACTCGCTGCGCAGGGTCTTGGTGGCGAGCTCGCGGATCTGCCCGGCCAGCTCGACCCCGGTCGGCCCCGCGCCCACCAGGGCGAACGTGAGCCAGCGCCGCCGTTCGGCCGGGTCGGTGGCGGACTCGGCCATCTCGAACGCGCCGAACACCCGCCGCCGGATCTTCAGCGCGTCCTCGATCGATTTCATCCCGGGCGCGAACGCGGCGTACTCGTCATGCCCGAAGTAGGACTGCCGGACCCCGGCGCTCAGGATCAGGTAGTCGTAGCCGAACTCGACCGGCTCACCCAGCGGGCGGCGCGCCATCACCTTCTTGGCGGCCGCGTCGATGCCGGTCACCTCGGCCAGCTGGAAGTCGACGTTGTGGTGCTTGGCCAGCAGTGCCCGCAGCGGGGAGGCGATCTTCCCTTCCGACAGGATGCCGGTCGCGCACTGGTAGAGCAGTGGCTGGAACAGATGATGCTCGGCCCGGTCGACGAGCGTCACCTGGACCGGCGCCCGCCCGAGCCCTCGGGCCGCGAACAGGCCGGCGAACCCGCCGCCGATGATCACCACCCTGGAGCCGGATGTTGCGGCCATGGCTCGCCCCGATCTCTTCGTTCTGTATGGTCTTCGGGTTGGTCAGCCCGCCTGGGGCGCGGGGTCGTGCCAGGTGTCGCGGTCGGGCAGCAGCCGGTCGGCCTCCTGCGGGCCCCAGCTGCCCCTGGCGTAGGGGTGGACCGGCACCGCGTCGCCGAGCACCGGATCCACGATCTTCCAGGCGGCCTCGACGGTGTCCTGCAGCGCGAACTGCACGCGTTCCCCGTCCAGCGCGGCGCCGATCAGCCGGTCGTAGGGGCGCTGGTCGCTCCCGGGCCGCTGGGCGAACGTCAGCTCGTCCGCTTGCGGCTCCCAGCCTGGGCCGGGCTTCTTGCCCGCGAGCGTGATGGTGACCCCGGTCTCCGGCCAGATCCGGAACCGGAGCTCGTTGTTGTGTGGCAGCGGGGCGAGGCCGAAGATGTCGCGCGGCGGGTGCTTGAACCGGACGGTGACCTCCGTGGCGGTGACCGCCATGCACTTGCCGGCGCGGATCACGATGGGCACGCCCGCCCATCGCCACGAGTCAGACTCCAGCCTGATGGCGACGAAGGTCTCCACCATGGAGTCCCGCGCGACGCCCTGCACGTCGTGGTAGCCCTCGTACTGGCCTCGCACCGTGCGCTCGGCGGTCAGCGGGGTGAGCGAGGCCACCAGCCGCGCCTTGGCGTCCCGCCAGTTGGTCAGGCCCTCCCCCTCCGGTGGGTCGGCCATCACCGTGGCCAGCACCTGCAGCATGTGGTTCTGGACCACGTCGCGGATGGCGCCGGTGCGGTCGTAGAACGAGCCACGGTCGGACACGTCGAACGCCTCCGCCATGGTGATCTGGATGCTCTCTACGTAGGTCCGGTTGAGCAGCGGCTCGATCACCGCGTTGGCGAACCGGCCGAACAGGACGTTCTCCACCGGCTCGAAGGCGAGCCAGTCGTCGACCCGGAAGATGGCCTCCTCCGGGAAGTACCGGTGCATGGTCTCGTTGAGCTTCCGCGAGCTGGCCAGGTCCTCGCCGAACGGCTTTTCCACCATCACCCGGGCACCGGGGGCCCGGCCGGCGGTGGCGATCCCCTGCGCGATCCGCCCGAACAGGAACGCCGGCACCTCGAAGTAGAACAGCAGCTCCTTGCCGGGGCCAGCCGCCTCCGACATCGCCTGGTAGGTGGCATCGTCACCGAGGTCACCGTCGACGTAGCGCAGCAGGCTGAGCATCTTCGTGGCAGCCGGGCTGCCCGGGTCCATCTTGTTGAGTTTCAGCGACGCTGCGGCGTAGTCGCGGAACTGCTCCAGGCCCCAGCCGCTCTTGGCCACCCCCACCACCGGGAAGTCGAGAACCCCGCGCTCGACCAGCCCGACCAGCGCGGGGAACGTCTCCAGCTTCGCCAGATCGCCCGTCGCCCCGAAGATCACCAGCGCGTCCGCGCGTTGTGCAGCCATCGCCCACCTTCTTCCCTCGGCAGCATCTGACCGCAGCCCGCCGGAAAGCGCATCGCCCGCATCGGGTGAGCTTCGGGCAACGGGCGGCCGGGGTTCCCTGCCCCGGCGTCACGTCACGAGGTGCCCGTCTTCCAGCCTGAGGACCTCATCGGCCAGGTCGATGAGCGCCTCGTCGTGCGTGGCCACCAGGGCCGTGATCCCCTCCGCACGGACGACGGTCAGGATCAGGCGCATGATCTGCCGACCGGTCTCCAGGTCCAGCTGGCTGGTCGGCTCGTCTGCGATCAGCAGCTGAGGGCTGCCGGCCAGCGCCCGCGCAATGGCGACACGCTGCTGCTGCCCACCCGACAGCTCGTTCGGGCGCTGCGCCGCGTGCTCCGAGAGCCCGACGATCGCCAGCATCGTCGCGACCTTCTCCTCCCGAGCCCGGGGCTCGGTGCCGGTGATCCGCAGCGGGATCCCGACGTTCTCCGCCGCGGACAGCATCGGGATGAGCCCGAACGACTGGAAGATGAAGGCGACCGTGCTGCGCCGCAGGGCCATCCGCTCCCGGTCGGACATGCTGCTCACTTCCCGGCCGGCCACGGCCACGCTGCCGCTGGTCGGGACGTCAAGGCCGCCGATGATGTTCAGGAGCGAGGTCTTGCCGGAGCCAGAGCGCCCGCACACGGTGACGAGCTGGCCGCGGCGGACCGTGAACGACACCTCGCGGAGGGCGCGGGTGGCCGTGTGGCCGCTGCCGAATTCCCGCGACACCTCGCTGACCGCCACCATGATCTGCGAGGCCTCGTCCGCCACGCCCGCGGCGGCCCGGGAACCGGCCTGCCTGCCGCTCATGACCGGGTGTCCCGGTCGGGCCAGACGCCGATGTGGTCGGGCTCCTGCTCCAGCCGCACCCGGTCCTTCATGCCGTGCGCATCGATCATTTCGCGGGGAAGCTGGATGCGCCCTGCCCGGTCGAGCACGGCATATTCGACCGCATGGCCGGCGGCGCCGCCGTCCTCACCGCCGGTGTCGCGGCGCAGGGTCTCGCTGCTGGTACGGCCATCACGGATCGCGACCGTCCGCCGGACCTGGGCCGACACGGCGGGATCATGCGTGACCACCAGCACCGTCACCCCGAGTTCGCGGTTCGCCGTCTGCAGCGCGGTGAACACCTCACTGGCGGTCGCGCTGTCCAGCTCACCGGTCGGCTCGTCGGCAAGAAGGACCCGGGGCTCGTTCGCCAGTGCGGTGGCGATGGCGGCGCGCTGCTGCTCGCCGCCGGACATCTGAGCCGGCGTCCGGCCAGCGCAGTGGGCGAGCCCGAGCACCTCCAGCAGCTCGCCGGCCCGCTGGGCGCGCAGCCGCGGCGGCAGGCCGGCGAACCGCATCGGCATGATCACGTTCTGCAGGGCGGTCAGGTAGGGAAGCAGGTTGCGGTACGTCTGCTGCCAGATGAAGCCGACGGTGGTGCGCCGGTAACCGAGCCGGTCACGCGGGCTCATCGTGGCCAGACCGTGCCCGGCCACCCTGGCTTTCCCCGCGGTCGGCGTGTCCAGGCCGGCCAGGATGTTCACCAGCGTCGACTTCCCGCTACCGGACGCGCCGACGATCGCGGTCAGCTCACCCTCGGCGACCAGCAGGTCCAGTCCCTGCAGCGCCTGCACCTCGATGCCGTCCGCGGCATAGATCCGGACCAGCCGGTCGCACATGATCAGCGCGCCTTCGCCGTAGGTGGACCGGGCGCCCGCCACCTCGGCTCCGAGCTGGCTGAGTCCCGGGGCTGGCGCTACCGGCGCGGCCCGCCCGGCACCGGCCGCGGGCGCGGTCATCCGCTCGTCGCCGGTGCTCGTCATCTGCTCGTCGCCGGTGCTCGTCATTCGCCCACCCGCAGCGCCCGCCCCGTGCCGAGGCGCCGGGCCAGCGCGTCCTGGACGGCAAGGGTCAGCGCGGTCAGGAGCAGCAGCCCGCCCGCGGCGATGCCGAGGGCCACCGGCTCGGCCCGCAGCGGCACGCTCACCGGCATGCCGGTGAACGCCGCGAGGTTCACCGCCGGTCCGACGAGCGGCACCAGGATCAGCGCGCACGCCGCCCCGCCCACGGCGGCGGCCAGGATGGCCGGCACGTTCTCCACCGCCGTGATGCGGCGCGACTGGTCACGCCCGAGGCCCATGGTGATCAGTCTGGCCAGCGTCATTTCCCGGGAACGAGCGCTGAGCACCAGCATCAGCAAAAGGATAAGCAAACTGAGCGCGCCGGCGGCGGCGGCGCCCTGAGCGAGGGCGACGTATCCGCCGCGTGGCAGCGGCGCGCGGGAGATGGCAGCCAGCAGCCGCGAACGGAGCGTGACCTGGGCGCCAGGGAGAGCGTGCCGCACGACGCCGGTGAGCGCCGCAGTATCCAGCCGTGGGCCGACGATCGCGATCACATTTGGCTGGGGTGCCCGGTTTCCCAGGGCCCAGCGGGGCACCACCGCGAACTGGCTGCCGGCCGGCACTCCGGCCAGGCCGGCCAGGCCGCCGGCGATGTGCAGCCGCAGCCGGCGCCCGGCCACCGACAGCGCGCTGCCCTGGCTCACCACGGCCCTGCCCGTCGGCGACACGAGCACCGGCACCGCGCCTGCTGGTGCGGTCCCCCCGCCCGGCCGGGCCAGTGCGGCAGCGGGAAACCGCGCGGCCGGGGTGCCGGCGGTGAGCGCCGCATACCGCTGCGGGTCCACGATCGCAACAGGAAGCGAGACCCCCTGGTCCGACGTTCCGGTGGTCACCGAGATCCTGGCCGCGCGCTGGACGCCCGGCACGCCAGTGATCAGGCGCTGCGTGGCCGTGGTAAGGCCCGGGCCGGTAGGCGGCGCGGCGACGACGGCGTCGGCGCCCGCGGCCTGCCATGACGCCGAGATGTCCGCGCGCGCCACTCCGGCCCGGGCCATGGCGGCGAACGCGACCACCGCGAACGCGAGGATGAGCGCGAAGGCGGTCAGTGTGTCGGCCTGCGCCGCCGAGCTGCCCCGCGCGAGACCGACGACCATCACCACCCCCCGCCGCCGCCCCGCCATCTTGGTCAGCTGGCGCAGGACGAGGGGGTACGTACGGACCACGAGCAGCGCGACCGGGATCGCCGCGAGCACGGGCGCCAAGCTGGTGAACAGGTCCACGCTGCCGGGTGGTGGCAGGCCCTGGTCCCGGAGGATGATCAGGCCGGCGACGGCAGCGCAGACCAGCGCGCCATCGGCGACCCACCGCCGCGCTGCGCTCATCCTGCGGCGGGCGGCCGGCCCGAGCGCGGCGGCGCGGCGGGCCCGGTGCTGCCACGCCGCGAGCAGCGGCGGGCCGGCCAGCGCGGTCCCGATGACACCGGCCGCCAGCCAGATCGACAGCCACGAGGCGGGTCCGGGGGTGAGCAGGACCGCCGCACCGGCCGCCAGCAGGGCGGCGGGCACGACCGCGGCCGCGCCCCCCCGCCCGGCCACGGCGGCGACCTGACCCAGCGAGGCCCCCCGCGCGCGCATCAACGCGAACTCTCCCCGGCGGTGCTCGGTGACGAGCCTGGCGCCGAGCAGCACCACCACGGCCCCGATGACGGCCAGGCTGACGAACATCAGCGAGAGCGCACGCTGCACCGCGGCGTCGGTCGCGACGAAGGACGGGAGCACGCTGACGAGGCCGGAGCTCAGGCTGACCACCAGCAGCGCCTCGGCGCCCGCCGCGGCGCTGAGGCTGGCGCTGACGGAGCCGACGGTGGGCAGGTAGGACACCCCCCGGGCGGTCTGCAGCAGGCCGGCGGCCTGATCGGCGCTGACGTGACTCAGGTCGAGCGGGAAGCTCCACACCGCTTGCAGCTGCTGCCTGCTCAGGCGGCTTTCCAGCTCCGGAAGCTCGGCGGCGCCGGCAAACACGGCGCCGCTCAGGTAGGGCGTGCAATTGGTGCCCAGGCAGGTCAGCCGCGGCACCGGCGCGACGGGGTCGACGGTCCAGAAGGAGGAGGCGGCGCCGAGCGGCCGGATGATCCCGCTGACCACGAGCACCTGGCCCGCCGCGGTGAGCCGGGACCCGACGTGCAGGCCAAGGCTGGCCGCGGTCGCCGTGGTGACCGCGACCTGGAACGTCGCGGGCGACCCGTGCCCCCGCGCGCGGGTGGGCAGGGAGCCAGCGACCAGCGTGGCGTTGCTGCTCAGGCGGCTGCGGTACAGGATTTCCAGCTGGGGCGGCCCCAGCTGCCCGGCCGATGGCCCGGCGGTGCCGGAGACCACGCCCGCGTTGATGGCCAGGCCCGACCATTGCGACGCCGCCGGGGCCAGCGGCAGGCCGTCACGCTGCAGGCCGCCGGCGAGCTGGCGGCCGGCGAAGGCCAGTTTCCTTGCGCTCAGATAGCCCTGATTCGGGCCGGAGAGGTTGGCATCGCCCAGCACCGCCGTCTGCTGTGAGGGCGCGGCATGGAAGATCCGCTGCACGACCTGGGTCCGGTAACCAAGGCTCGCCCGTGGCACGGCAATGGCGATGAACGCACAAGCCAGCACCAGGATCGCCAGCGCGAAGCTGGCCGCGGTCCCGAGGCCGGTCGCCGCCGCCCAGGACGCGGCGATCCGGCCCCTCAGGGCTCGGGGGCTCATGCGGACTCCCCGGCACGAAGCTGGGCAGCCGGGTCCGGCCGGTAGGCGGCGGTCGCGGCGGCCGCCAGCACCGGCACGGCCGCTACCGCGAGCGCCAGCAGCGCCAGCGTGCCCAGCGGGACCACGACCCGGGCCGGCGGGAACGGTACGGCCGCCCCGCCCGTGAGCGTGACGGCGGGGACCAGCAAGTGGGCAAGGATCGTCCCGATCAGGGCACCGGCGGCCGCGGCAGGCAGGCTCAGCATCAGCTGCTCCAGGCAGAGCTGGCCGGCCCGGCCGGCCGGTCCGACGCCGAACGCGGCGAGCAGGGCGTCGGTGTGGCGGCGTTCCCGGACGGCCGCCACCACACTGACGGTGAAGCCGATGCCCGCCAGCAGCGCGGCCGCCATCACGATCACCAGCAGCCCCAGCTGCGGCGCGTTCGGCAGCGGATCGTCCAGCAGTCCGGCCGCCATGGCGGCGCGGCTGGTCACGGCGGCGCCCGGCGGCAGCCCGCCGGGAACCCCGTGCGCCGTCCGCAGCCACCACTGCGTCACCGGGGGCGCCGGCTGTGACTGCCTGCTGAGCGCGTCCTCGAGCCAGGCCAGATCGACGATCAGCGCGGGCTGCGCACCCGCGGTGGGAAAGGCGCGGACCTTCGCCACCAGCCGGACGGGCACGCTCGCGTTGCCCACCGGAAGCAGGACGACGTCGCCGAGGTGGGCGCCGGCCGAGCTGAAAAACGCGCCGTTCGCCACCGCCGGCACCGGCAGGGCCAGGTGCCCGGCGGTGAGCGACAGCTGGCCGGAGACGGGCAGCGGCGGCTGGCCGGTGCGCTCGATGAGGTGCCCGGAGCCGGCCCAGAAGGTCAGCGTGGCGGCGCCGGCGGTGACCCGCCAGTTCGCGACGGCCGGCCGGATTCCGCGGGCGTGCGGGTCGGCGAGATCGGCCGCGGCCGCGGCGGGGTTCCACCGGGCAAGCATGCCGGCCTCAGCGAACGGCGCCGGGAAGCCGCCGGAGGCCGCGGAGGAGACGGCCAGCGAGCGGATCGCCAGGGTGGCCCGGGCCGCCGCCGCCCGCCGCTCCGCGCGCCGGGCGGCCAGCCTGGCCGTCGTGCCGGGATACGGGGGAGGGGGGAAACCGGGCAGCTGGTAGCTGGCCGACAGGGCCCGCAGCCGCAGCGGGTAGCGCGCCCGCGGGCCGGCGGACAAGTCGGCGACCAGGCGGTGATACCGGCCGTCCGCGGGCAGGGTCCCGGCCGGGATCACATAGACGATGCCGGAGCCGTCCTGCACCGACAGGCTCACCTGCAGCGCACCGAGGCGTTTCCCGCCGGGCGGGGGCCGGAGCGCGGCGGTGAGGCGGAGCCGGGCCGGCCTGCCCGGGAGCACGAGTCCCGGGCCGCCGCCGGCGGGGGTGATCTTATGCCAGAGGACGGCGGGCGGCATCGGCGACAGGTCCGGGCGGAGCAGGACCGTGCCCGCCGCCGCCGGGGCGTCGAGGGCGAAGACGGTGAACCCGCTGTTGAACACGGCGACCGGCATGGCGCTGAGCACGCCGTGGGCATGCGCCAGGGCCCCGCCGCGGCCAGGCGCCAGCGGCGCGGCGAGATCCACCCTGACGTCGGCTCCGGTGGCGAAGGCCGCCCGGTCGAGCTGGGACTGCCGCCAGCTCTGGTGCTGGGCGAGCGCCAGCGTCCCGGTCGCCACGGCCAGCACCACGAGCAGCACCGGGCCGCCCCGCCGCTGTGGCCGCCTGCTCACCTGCCAGCTGGCCAGCGCCGCGCCCAGGTGCCTGCCGCGGGCGCCCCCCCGGTCCAGCAGCCGGGCCGCGGCGGGCAAGATCCGCAGCGGGACCAGGGCGATCCCGGCGAGGGCCACGGCCGGTGCGGCGGACAGCACCGGGTCGATGCCGAGCCCGCCGCCCGACAGCCGCGGGACCGCCGAATACCTGCGGAGCTCCCAGAACGCCAGCACTGCCAGCGCGACCAGCGCCACGTCAAGGCCGGCCCGCGCCGCACCGGCGAGTGCGGCCTGCCTGCCCCGGTGGGCCCTGGCATCCCCCGGCAGGATGGGCCGGAGTGCTGGCCAGGTCATGATGACGATGGCCAGCACCATGATGACCGCGGCCAGCCACCAGACACCGCCGCTGGCGCCGTGGCGGAGGATTCCGGCAAGACCCCATCCGGCGCCGGCGGCCGGGAGCCCGTTGGCCGTCAGCAGCGCCGTCGCGGCGTAGATGCCGAGCACAGCCCCGGCCGCGGCACCCGTCACGGCCAGCAGCGTGGCCTCGGCGAGCGACGCCAGTGCAAGCTGGGTGCGGGCAACGCCGCGGGCGCTGAGGAGCGCGGTTTCCTCCTCACGCTGGGTGGCGAGCAGCCGGGCCGCTAGGGTGACGGCTGCCAGTGCCAGCAGGATCAGTTCCAGCGAGCCGATGAGCAGCAGCGATCTGGACACCACCAGGCTGCTCGCCAGCGCGGCCAGGGTCTGCGGCAGGCCGGTGGTCACCTGCAGCCCGCCCAGGCGCTGCGCGTCTTCCAGCGAGGAGACCGCTCCGGTGAGCCGATGGTGCAGTGCCGTGATGCCAGCCGGCGGGATGCGGGAGGTGTCGACCCGGATGAGCCAGGACGCGCCGCCGGTGGACAGGCCGCTGGGTCCCAGCGCGGCCGGGTTCACCAGCACCGGGCCGTAGGTGATGAATGAGCCCTGCACCAGGGCACCCGAGGTCCCGAGCAAGCTGAGCCGCCAGTAGGGCGCGCGCGGGTCGCGCACGCGGAACAGGCCGGTGACCTGGAGCCGGGCCGGGGCCCCGGTCGTGCTGTCGTGCAGGGCCAGCGTGTCCCCGACGGCAAGGCCGAGCATGCGAGCGGTGGTCACCGGCAGCGCCACACCGATGGGCTGGCCGCGCCGGAGTGGCCCGGGCCAGCTCCCCGCGGTCAGCTCGGTGTGCGCGGTGACCTCGCCGAGAACCGCCGCCTGGATCAGCGGGACGGTGCCCCGGCGGTGCGGCAGCGGCAGCGCCAGCTGGTCAGACCAGCGGCCACCGACCAGCGTGAAGGGAACGGTTCCCAGCGCCGAGCGAAGCGAGGAGCGGATGACCGGCGTGTCGGCGCTGAAAGTGGCCGCGCCGACCTGGCCGCTGATCAGGATCGGCGTGCCTGGCTGGCTGGCCAGCCGCCGATGGGCCGCCGCGGGCAGCGCCCGGGCTCCGAAGTCGGCCAGCGCCGTGGTGACGGCCACCGAGGTGAGAATGGCGAACAGGAGGCTGAGGGGCAGTAGGGGGGCTGACCCGAGCCGCCGCACCACGAACGACGCCCGCGCACCGCGGACCCTCCCAGCCGGTGCGGCCCGGGCGTCGCGGTAGGCGCCCTTGATCATGCCCATTGTTTGACGTTACGTACCGGTCGTGGGCGCGCGGCAGGTGCTGGGCAGGAATGGTTATCTGGTTGTCACGTTTTCTCGGGCACGCCGGGCGGGGCCGCTGGCCCGCTGGGTGGCTGGGCAGGCGCGTCCGACGACGGCCGGACGCCTGGCAGCCGCGGCGAGGCGAAATCAGAGCTGCTGATGCGCTTCCGGAACACGTAGTAGTTCCACGCCGTGTACGCCAGCACGACCGGAAGCAGGAGGACCGCCACGATGGACATCAGCCTGAGTGTGTAGGACGGTGACGCGGTGTTGGCGATGGTGAGGTTGTACGACGAGTTGGTGCTGGAGATCATGACGTTCGGGTAGAGGTCGGTGAACAGCGTCAGCATGGCCAGGGCGATCGTGATGGTGCTGCAGGTGAAGGCCCAGCCTGCCCGCCGGTCGTGGGCCAGCCAGGCGGCGGCGATGACGACGAGGACGATGCCGATCTCGACCGGGTTGGGCCAGAAGCCCTTGCCGGCGATGACGTGGGTCCAGACCGCCCAGCCGATGACGATCAGGGCTGTGACGGGCCCGGTGCGGGCGGCCACCCCGGACGCCCGGTCGGCGACGTCGCCGGTGGTCTTCAGGGTGATGAAGGTCGCGCCGTGCAGGACGCAGATCGCCACCAGGGTGACGCCGGTGTAGACGCCGTAGGGCTGGAACAGGTCCCAGAACGTCCCCGTGTAGTTCTGGCTCTTGTCGATCGGCAGCCCGGCCAGCAGGTCACCGAGCGCGATGCCGATCAGCAGCGGAACGAGCAGGCTGCCGCCGGTGAGCAGGCCGTCCCACGTCCCCCGCCAGGCCGCGCTGTCGCGCTTGCCGCGGAACTCGAAGGAGGTGCCGCGGGCCATCAGCGCCGCCAGCAGCAGCACCAGCGCCAGGTAAAGGCCGGAGAACCAGGTGGCATACCAGCCGGGGAAGGCCGCGAAGATGGCGGCGCCGGCCACGATCAGCCATACCTCGTTGCCGTCCCACAGCGGCCCGATCGTGTTGATCACGGTGCGCCGCCCGGCCTCGTCGCGGCCGACGATCCCGTGCAGCATGCCGACGCCCAGGTCGAACCCCTCCAGCACGAAGAAGCCGGTCCACAGCACGGCGATGAGGATGAACCAGAACTGGGCGAGCGTCATCGCAGCGGTCTCCCCTCAGTCAGTACAGCATCGAGGACACGCGGGTTTCCTGCTCGCCCGCCGTCCCCGCCAGGGACGGGTCCGGGTCGGGTTCGCGGCGCGAGTACCGCAGCATGAACACACCGAACAGGGCCGCCAGGCCGACGTAGAGCGCGATGAAGATGACCAGGCCGATGACCAGGGTGGTGAAGCTGACCGTCGGGGAGATCCCGTCCTTGGTCAGCATGATCCCCTGCACGATCCACGGCTGGCGGCCGCTCTCGGTGAGGAACCAGCCCGCGGTGTTCATCAGGAAGGGGGTGATCACCGCCCAGGTCGCGCACCACAGGAACAACCGCGAGGTCTCGAGTCTCTTGCGCCACAGCAGCCACAGTCCCCACAGCG
>WNGD01009235.1_pt1 | contig 14187 bp, 15 predicted proteins | sample 5400671 | NCBI WGS metagenome assembly WNGD01 (sample SAMN13153369, study PRJNA577476) | soil metagenome | isolation source: 40 cm soil or saprolite under grassland replicate 2 | place: USA:California | collected 2016-06-15
ACGCGCGAGGCCGGCGTTCGCCAGCTCGAGCGGGAGCTGGGCAAGCTGCTCCGCAAGACGGCAACGACGGTGGCGTCCGGCACGGCCCAGCCGCCGATCTCGATCGACGAAGCGGTAGTGCGCGACGCCCTCGGGCGGCAGCGCTTCTACCAGGAGTCGGCCGAGCGGACGGCAGTGCCCGGGGTGGCGACCGGCCTCGCGGTCACCGGGACGGGCGGCGACGTGCTGTTCGTCGAGGCGACCAAGATGCCGGGGAAGGACGGACTCGTCCTGACCGGCCAGCTCGGCGACGTGATGAAGGAATCGGCGCGGATCGCCCTCTCCTACGTGCGCTCGCACGCTGACAAGCTGGGCCTCGACGATCACGATTTCGACGACGCCAGCTTCCACGTGCACGTGCCCGCAGGGGCGATTCCAAAAGACGGCCCGAGCGCCGGGATCACGATGACGACTGCGCTCGCGTCGCTGCTGACGGGCCGGCCCGTGAAGCACACTGTCGGCATGACCGGCGAGGTCACGCTCCAGGGTCGCGTGCTGCCGATCGGCGGTCTGAAGCAGAAGGCCCTTGCAGCCCACGCCGCCGGGCTGACCGACGTGATCATCCCCGAGCGGAACCGCGCCGATCTCGACGACATCCCCGAGGATGTCCGCAACGAGATGAGCTTCCACCCGGTGATGAGCCTCGACGAGGTGCTCGAGCTGTCGCTCGAGCCGCACTCGGCGCATGCGCTGTCGTAGCTGCACGCCGCTCCCCGAGGAGGTCCGCCGTGTGGCGGATCTCCTCGAGCGGCGCTGGACGGTCTCGATCCTCTACGTCTCGCATGGAGGCGCCGTCCGCTTCAACGAATTCGTCCAGGCCCTGGGCAGCATTCCCCCGGCCACTCTCGCTCAGCGGCTGGCCGACCTCGAAGAGGCCGGTGTGCTGGAGCGAGCGGTGATCGACGCCCGCCCCCCTCGCGTCGAATACCGCCTCACGAAGCGCGGCCTCCAGCTGCGCTCACTCGTAAACGCACTCGCACGCTTCGCCGAAGCGGGCGCGGGAACCGCCTAGCAAGCAAGGGAGAAAGCCTGCAATGCTGCGCGCTACGTGGGGCACGTTTTCCATCACCGACTTGATCCGGGCGCTCCAGCTTCGCCGCCCGTCACCGCGCAGAGAAGCGCAGCAGGGCTCGATTAGGCCGTGATCGTGGCGCGAGCGCCTGCGGTGCGCACAGCCTTCGTGAGGCTCTGGATGTCGTAGGCGCCGTAGTGGCGCTGGCCGTTGATGAAGAAGGTCGGCGTTCCTGAGACGCCGCTGAGGTCCGCGCTGTCGACATCCTCCGCAATCTCGGGAGCGCCGGCGTGCTCGCGCAGCTCCTTCGAGAAACGGTCGACGTCGAGTCCCAGCTGATCGGCGTAGCCCATCAAGTGGCTTGCGGTGAGCGCGTCCTGATGGTCGAAGAGCAGGTCGTGCATCTCCCAGAAGGCGCCTTGGTTGGCGGCCGCTTCAGCAGCCTCCGCGGCGAGCTGGGCGTTCGCGTGAACGTCGCTCAGCGGCAGGTGCCGCCAGACGTAGCGGACGTCGCCGAAGTCGCGCAGCAGCTCGCGTACGACCGGCTCGGCTTGGCCGCAGTAGGGGCACTCGAAGTCGCCATACTCGACCACCGTGACCGGCGCGTCGAGCGGGCCGCGTATGTGATCCCGCTCCGGATCGACGTCGTTGTACAGGTCGACGAGCGGCACCGTCGTTCCGAGCAGGGCGCGGATCCGCAGACGCCTCGGCAGCAGTGCGGTGGCCCGGAACACCAGCCACGTGACGATTGACGCACCCAGCGCAGCGCTGAGGATGCCGACCTTCGCTTCCTCGAGCCGCAGCCCGTCGAATGCCAGGGTTGCCACCAGCAGTGCGACGGTGAAGCCGACGCCGGCGATCGTGCCGGCTCCTGCGACAGCGGCCCAGCCGACGGGCGGCCGCAGGCGCCCGCCGCTCAGCCGCGTGACCAGCCAGGAGCCCCCGAGCACTCCCACGGGCTTGCCAACGACGTAGCCGAGCAGAATCCCGAGTGTGATCGGTGAGGTGAAGGCTCGTGACAGCAAGCCGCCGTTGACGGCGATGCCCGCGTTCGCGAGCGCGAACAGCGGCACGATCCCGTAGCTCGTCCAGGGGTGATAGAGCTGCTGCAACCGTTCGTTGGGCGACGTTGCCGACCTGATCTGCACGCCCACGGAGCGGGCCAACTCCGCGGTCGGTTGCTCGCGGAATTCGCGGAACCGCTCCGTCGCGCGTTCGAGGCTCGGCCGGGCCGCCGGAAATGCGTACGCCAGAATGCCCATCGCGAGACCGATCACCACCGGGTCCACCCCGGACTTGAGCAGGCCCACCCAGGCCCCGACCCCGAGCAGGAAGTAGATGAAGCCGACGCGCACGGGGATGCTCTTCAGGACCACGGCGATCAGGTACAGCCCGACAGCGACGAGGAGGGGCGCCACTTTGAGCGTCTGGGTGTACACCGTCGCGATGACGACCAGCGAGACGATGTCATCGACCACGACGACGGTGAGCATGAACGCCCGCAGGCGGTCGGGAAAGCGGGGCCCGACGAGTGCGAGCAACCCGAGCGCGAAGGCGGTATCGGTCGACATCGCGATTCCCCAGCCGTGTGCCGACGAGCGGCCCGCGTTGAAGGCGAGATAGATCGAGATCGCTCCCGCCATGCCACCCAGCCCGGCCAGGAGCGGCAACGCGAACCGCCGCCGGTCCCGCAGCTCCCCGAGGTCGAACTCCCTCCGAGCCTCGAGGCCGACGACGAAGAAGAAGAATGTCATCAGGCCGAGGTTCACCCAGTTGCGGAGATCGAGCGTCACACCCGCGTTGCCGACACGGATCGCGAGCTTCGTCTGCCAGACCGAGTGGTAGGACGACGCGTCGATGTTCACCCAGAGGAGTGCCGCAACCGTTGCCGCGAGCAGCACTGCGGCGCCGCCGGTCTCGGCGCGCAGGAACTCCCGAAGTGGCGTTTCCAGGTTGCGCGCCCACGCCGTCCGTCCCGAGAAACGCGTTGCCAGCGGCTCGCCCGCCGTGGCGTCGCCGCTGTTTGCGCCGAAGACGGTCCGCCTACGAGCCACAGCGACGTACGGTAGGCGACGTGATCGCGGCGTTCAAACGGGGCGCAGCAGCCCTTTCTCGAGCACCAGCGGCAGGAGGAGATCGCGGTAGCCGTGGTCGTCGAACAGCACTGTCAGCTGGTCGCCGTCGTAGCGCTGGACGGTGCCTTCGCCCCAACGGTCGCTCAACACGCGTCCGCCCACCGCGAACGGCTCGATCGCAGGCGCCTGCTGGTCCAGCGACAGGTCGTTGTCGCAGTGCCCACACGGACCGGGGTAGCTCTGGCCGAAGTACGAGAGCAGGAAGGAGCGGCGGCAGCCCGTGTGCTCCGCATACCGGCGCATCATCTCGAGTCTCGAGCGCTCGACCTCGTCTTCACGCGCCGTCTCGACCTCCGACGCCCTGAGGGCTTCGTCGACGCTAAGCGCGCCTGTCCAGCGAACCTTCCCATCGACCTCCCAGACGGCCGCGCCGAGATCGACGAGGCGGACGAGCGCCGCCGTCAACTGGCGCCGGCCAAGGTCATCGAAATCGAGTCCCGTCGACAGGCGCTCGGTGACCCGGGCCACGACGCCGCCGCCGATGCTTCGCGAGGTGAGGTGCTGGGCCTTGCCGAAGTCCTCCGGCCGGAAAAGCAAGCGCGCATGCGCGGCTACCTCGTCGCGGCCTGCTCGTCCGAGCTCCTGGTAGTAGGCGTCAAGCGACGCGGGTGGATCGGCGTGCAAGACCCAGCGCACGTCGGGCTTGTCGATCCCCATCCCGAACGCCACCGTCGCGGCGACGATTCGCGCGGAACCGTCGAGGAACGCCGTCATCGCCCCGTGCCGGGCTCGTGCCGAGAGTCCCGCGTGGTAGAGCGTCACCCGATGGCCGGCCGCTGCGAGCACGTCCTGCGCGTCTTGCGCGCCGGCATGCGTCGCGGCGTACACGATCCCCGCGCCCGCCAGGTCCGACGCGGCCTGCTCGAGCTCGCGGTGCTTTTCCTCGACCGAAGAGACGCGCCGCGCCGACAGCTCGATGTGTGGACGATCGAAGTTCCCGATCACCACCTCGGGCTCGCGAAGCCCCAACCGCCGGCCGATCTCCTGCCGCACCGGTAGAGCAGCGGTCGCGGTCAGGGCCATGCGAACCGGCGCCTCGAGCGCGTCGGCCTGCGCCCCCAGTCGCATGTAGTCCGTGCGGAAGTCGTGGCCCCACTGGCTGATCAGATGCGCCTCGTCGACGACGAAGAGACCTGGTCGAGCACGATGCAGCGCGTCCCGCGTCTGCGCGTTCGTCAGCTGCTCCGGGGACACGAAGACGAACGTGTCGGAGTCACGCGAGCCGTCGAGCGCGGCCGCCCGCGCAGCCGCGGACAGCTGCGAGTTGAGGACGATCGCGGACAGGCCCGCCTTGCGCAGATGGGCAAGCTGATCGTCCTGCAGCGCGATCAGCGGTGAAACGATCACCGTCGGCCCGTCGCGCAGCAGCCCTGCGAGCTCGTAGATCGCCGACTTGCCGCCCCCGGTCGGCAGCACCGCGAGCACGTCGCGCCCGCCGCTCGCCGCAACGACGGCCTGTAGCTGTCCGGGCCGAAGGCGGTCGAAACCAAGGCGCGTTCGAGCCAGCTCGCGAATCGCGTCTTCGCTCACAGGCTCAAAGCTAGCCTGCGCGATGACGCTGGCAGTCACCCGGCCGAGAGCGAAAGGCTCGTGTCTGCGGGCCTTTCTATCTACGCAACCGCTCGCTCAGGCCCCGCCACGTTCGGTCAGCGAGAAGCGGCTTAGTCGAACGAATCACTTTCTCCTGCCGCGACTGACCAGCAGGTCCACGCGCGCCCGGTTCTCGAGGCGGCGACCCGGCTTGGGACTCTCGCGAACGATGTGGCCTCGCGCAACTCGAAGCGAGGAGACTCGCCTGATGCCGCCCACTCGGCAGTGATGTCGAGCGATTGCGCTCGTCGCCACGGCTAAGCGCTTTCCGATCACGTTCGGGACGACACACGCTGCTGCGTAAGGCTGCGACTGTGGCGCTGCTGGGGGAGCGAGTGGCGCTGCCGGTGCCGGCGGCAGCACAGGTGGAGGCGCCGGCGCTGGAGGCGGCGGAGGAGGCTGGGGCGGCGCGGGTGGCGCCGGCACCGAGACGATCACTGCAGCGGAGGGATCTCCACTACCGCCAGCGGCGTCGTATCCTCGAACCGAGTAGGAGTAGATCGCTCCGGGCGCCGCGGTCGCGTCGGTATACGACAAGCCCGTTGTCCGACCGATGCTGACGCCGTCTCGCACAATTTCGTAGCCGGAGACGCCGATCTGGCTCGCGCCCGCGCCCCAACTCAACTTCACCTGCGGAGGATCTCCGCTGAGCTCGGCAGAGAGCGCACTCGGGGCAGTCGGCGCGGCGCACGAGATCTTGCCGTTGTTCGCGTCAGCGACGACGGATGCGAGCGGCGCGAACGACTCCTTTTTCGTCCCGTCCGCCCAAAGCACGCCGGACTGCCAGCCGCCGAGATCGGCCTCGTCGCGAACGAGGAAGTTGAAGATCGCGCCGACGTACGGCTGGCAATACGCGAGCCGGACTGCATACCGGAGCTGGGTCGCCTGGTCCGGAGCCGGACTGGTCGCAAGCGGCGAGGCGTTCGGGAAATCGTTCTCGCCGCCGGCGAAGTCCGGGATCGGGACGATGTTCTCGGTGCCGGTGTAGTACCCCGCCTTCTCGGGCGGCACTGCCGTCTGGAAACCGCTCTCCAGATACCAGATCGGCATGCAGAACACGTCGCACGCCGGGCCTGGGACGGGTTGCGCGGTCCCGGCGAAAGCCTCGTCGAGTGTCTGGACGAGCTTGTTCGAGTCGCCCTCCGCGATGACCGTGCCGACAGCGTGGATCAGGAACGGCCGCTCCCTGAACGAGTTTTGGTAAACGTGCTGGCCGACCGTGTCGAACAGTCGCTCGCTTCGTCCGCTCGCTCGGAAGGCGACGCCCATCTGCTTGATGAAGCTCACCGGCGAGTGGGAGATATTGCTCGCGGCATTCGGGTTGTCGTTTCCACGCGGCGAGGTCGCTGGGCCGACGACGTTGATGCCGGGGCTGAAGGCATGCAGAACGTCCCAGCAGCGGGCCAGCAAGGCCTCGTAGGCGGCCGGCGCCGCACTTGAGTTATCCGGGTTGAACTGGGGCCGCCAAAAGGAGCTCACGTTCGGCTCGTTCCAGATCACAACGTCGGTGATCGTCGGAAAGCGAGCGACGGTGTTCCTGGCATAGGTGCAGAACTGCGTTCGGGAGGTGTCGTCCTGGGGAGCGCTCGCTGGGCTCCCGTACACCGCCAACACGAGCCGGAGGCCGCTTGTTCCCGAGACTGCCGTCGCGACGTCGGTGACGTCTTGCGCGCTCAGGTTGCTCTCGCCGGGCACCCATCGCAACGTGATCCGAAAAGCGCTGGCGCCGACGGCTCGGCCCGGCGCCGCGGCAGCCGCGCCGTCCCACTTCGGCCCGTCGTCGCTGAAGCCAAAGAAGAGGTTCGGTGCCGCCCGGGCGAACGAGGCCGTCGCGCAAGTCGCCGCGCAAAAGGCGAGCACGACGAATAAGCCCCTCAAAACGGTGCGACCCCCGCTCACCAGGCGCGACGATAGCACCCACATTCACGCTTGACGATCTCCCGTCAAGCGCCCTCCAGGCGGTTGCCCCCTGCGGCTACACCCGGCGCAGGATCGCGCGCACCCGATCACCAGCGGCGGAGCCCCGGTGCTCGAGCTCCAGACTCGTGATCACGTAGCTGCTTCCTCCCCAGGCGTCGCCGGCTCGGATCTCGGCGCTGTTTTCGACCGCGCACTCCGTTCCGTCCGGATAGACGACGACGAAGTCGTCGCTCCACACTTGGGGACGTCGGTCGCCAGGGAAGAGAGCGAGTCCGAGCACTACCGCCGCAGAAAAAATCATGCTTGACCTCCGAACACCTTTTCCACCTCGTACGTCGGCGCGAGAAGGGCCGCAGGGCGGGCGCCGCCCGGCCGCACCTGTTCCGACTCGCCGGCCACTCCGGCGAGCTGAGGCAAAGAATCGCCTACCGATGAGGCTCCGGCATCGCCCGGACGGGGGGTCGTGACGACCGGCCTCGTTCAGCCTGCGACGCGGACGACTATGACTTTGCTGAACGAGGTGCCGTCGATCTGGAACGCGTAACACCCGGGCGCTCGAAAGAGGGTCTCTGAGGCGAGAAATCGGAAGTCGGGATCCGGCGGCAACCCCTGATCGGCACCCGCATCCCAGCGGAGCTCCCGCAGATGGTCGCCGTACCCGTAGGCAAACCGCATCTGGCCGCGCCGACCGATGCGGGCGCCACGGACGAGAATCGGCCCCTCGTATGGCCTGCGAATTGCCCAGGGCGTCTTCTGTCCCTGCCAGCCGAGGCTGTCGCGAGCCGAGAGGGCGATGTTAATCGTGCCCTCGCCGATCAGATAGACGGGTCCGCGACCGGTGAGCGTCTGCAGGCTGTCCGTTCCCCACCTAGCGGTATGGCTCGGGCTGATCGGGCAGCGCTTTCCCGGATTCAGATGCGGAAGGTGGAGCGGGCGGTGTGGAGCGCCGAAGCGAAGCGACGAAGCGGCGGGGGCTAACGCTACCCGCGCCGGCGCGAAGGTGATCGCCAGACCTAAGAGCGCGACGGCTAGCAATCGTGCCGTCCCCTGCAGCCAAACGCCCATCCCACCACGAAGATTACGCCGAGCCTTCTCCCGGAGAGGTCCTGTCGGGGCGTTCCGAAGTTTGCGCCGCAGCCGTCCGAGGAGCAGACTTGAAGGTTATGTCCGAGCTCGAGGCCATCGGCGGCGAGATCGAAGACGCCATCGAGCGGGTCCGTGTTCCTGCCTATGTGATCGATCGCCACGGGATCATCCGCTATCTCAACCCGGCCGCGCGGAAGATCGTGGGAGATGTTCGAGGGCGCCAGCTCACCTCCGTAGTCGCGCCCGAGGAATCGCGCCGGGCGCGGGAGATCTTCGCCCGGAACCTCATGGGGCCGCGGGCCGGCTCGGACAACAAGGGCGTGGTCATCGGCGCGGATGGCGAGCGGGTGTCCATCGAGGTCAGCGCGGTTCCGCTCGAGAGCGGCGGGCGGGTGATCGGCGTCTTCGGGCAGGTCCTGGACATCGAAGAGAACGACCCGCCTCCGCCGCCACACCCGCGGCTGACGCCACGGCAGGCAGAGGTGCTGCGCCTCCTGGAGCAGGGCCGCTCGACCGAGCAGATCGCCCGCGAGCTCCACCTCAGCACCGAGACCGTGCGGAACCACATCCGTCACATCCTGCGGGCGCTCAACGTCCACTCACGCCTCGAGGCGGTCGCGATCGGGCGGCAAGAGCACCTGATCGCGACCTGACCTCGCCGCCCCGCGCCGCTACCGCAGTCGCTGCCTGAGCCGCCGCCGTCGACGGTCGGGAAAAGGCGAGAGTTCATCCCGCTGCGCTCGTTGTTCAAAATCGGTGTCGCGGAATCACGGCCGCACGGCGAGCCGGATGATCAGTGCGACTGACTGCTCCGGCCCCGGCCAAAGTTCTCGGATCAGATCCTCTCCGCCAGAGCGGACGAAGCTTCGTAGAACGAGTGCCACGATGATCGCATCGTCGAGTTGGCCGGCCACTGGAATGAAGTCGGGGACGAGATCGAAAGGCAGTCCCAGGTAGCCGACGAGTGCGAGCAAGAGCAGCTTGCGGCGGCGAGAGACCCGCGAGTCGCGTGCGAGCCGAGTCACGAGGACGATGCAGTCCGGAATGAACGTTGCGAGCGCGCGGGCATCGTCCCGTCGACCGACCAGGGCGAGCCAGATCAGGAAGGCAGCGTAGACCGCGAGCAGCGCTCCAACCCCGACCGGCAACCAGATCCACCAAGACGTCTCTCCCAAGAGCGATCGAGTCCCGCGAACCCGAAGGCCCGCGGGGCTGGAGCATTGAAGCTAGCAACTCAGAAGCGTCCAGCTGGTCGTGATCGCCATCAGACCGACCTGGTCTCGCTCTGAACCAACGACACCCGCGGCGCACCGCTCAGCCGCCAAGATGACTTACATCGGAAAGGAGGCACGATGACCGATCACGAGGTCGTGAGCCGCGAGGAGTGGGCAAGTGCCCGCGAAGAGCTGCTCGCTCGCGAAAAGGAACACACCCGTCTGGGCGACGAGCTCGCCAGGCGGCGGCGCGAGCTGCCCTGGGTCCGAGTTGAGACGGAGTACCGCTTCGACACCGGCGACGGCACGCGCACGCTCGCGGAGCTGTTCGACGGCCGCAGTCAGTTGCTGGTCTACCACTTCATGTTCGGCCCGAGCTACGAGGCAGGTTGCCCGACGTGCTCGTCGATGGCCGACACTGTCGACGGCGCGCTCCCGCACCTGCACGCGCGCGACGTGACAATGACGTACGTCTCGCAGGCACCGCTCGAGAAGCTGCAGGCGTACAGGCGGCGGATGGGCTGGAACATGCCCTGGGTCTCGTCGGCGCGCAGCGACTTCAACTTCGACCTCGGCTACTCACGCACCGAGGAGCAGACGCGCGAGGCGATCGCCCCGATGCTCGAGGCAGGAGCGCCGCCGGGCGTCGAGCACAACGCGAACTCGAGCGGCACCGACGTCACGGGCTACCTAACCCAGGGCCCGGGCTTCAGCGCATTCGTCGTCGACTACGGCAGCGTGTACCAGACCTACACGACCACTGCCCGCGGCCTCGAGTTCCTGATGGGCTACTACGGGATCCTCGACCGCACGCCGAGGGGACGGGACGAAGGCGACGCGACCCAGATGTGGATCCGCCGGCACGACGAGTACTGAGCACGGCCCAGGAGCGGTGAGTTTGGGTGGCCGCGCCAGTCACATATGTGTGAACCGTGAACTTCGAGAGGAGTTTTGGAATCACTTCTCGGCCTTGAGGTCTCCGGTCGACGAATTGGGCGGGCGGGGGCGGCTCCATCTTCACGCTCCGGCTGCCGGTGCACGCAGCCGCTAGGAGCATGAACTCAGACGCGTCCGAGCTGGGCGCCCGGCTGGGAAACGAAAGGCCTCTCGGATCTCGAAGATGATCCTGTGGTTTGCCCGCTTGAGCAGAGATGACCCATTTCTTCACCCACCATGGACTGCCGCTCCTGTTCGTGGTCGTGATGATCGAGTCGTTCGGGATCCCGCTTCCGGGCGAGACGGCGCTGATCGCCTTCGGTGTGCTTGCGGCCGAGGGGCACTACTCGATCTGGTCAGTGATTGCGGTCGCCGCAGCCGGCGCAATCGTCGGCGACAATCTCGGCTATTGGCTGATCGGCCGCGTCGGCGGCCGAGCGCTCTTCAGGCGCTGGCGCTGGCTGAGCCAGTACAGCGAGCGCGTCCTTCCACGCGCCGAGTCGCTGATGGCGCGGCACGGCGGCAAGACGGTCTTTTTCGGCCGGTTCGTCTCGATTCTGCGCTATACGGTCGCCTGGGTCGCCGGCCTGGCGCGGATGCCTTGGTGGCGGTTCCTGTTCTGGAATGCCGCGGGTGGAATCGTCTGGGCGACGGCGGTAGGACTGATCGCGTACTACGCCGGCGCAGCAGCGGCCACTGCGATCCAGCGCTACGGCCTCTACGCCGGTGTCGCCGTCGTCGTCACGGTCATCGTCGGCTGGCTCGGCGTGCGCTACGCACGCGGGCGGGTCGAAAAACGACTCTGAATCGACCGCTCGTCACGGTGGCTCGCCAATCGATCTCGATACAACGCGCTAGCGGATTCAGTCACGTGTGGGTAGCTAAAGGGTCATGCGGTGCGGCCCCCTTAGCGACCGAGTCTTGACCCAACAGCGAACTGGGAGAGCCAGTGGCGAGCTATTGGCAGACCTTCGCTGCCAACCTAAAGGAGGACACTGCGGCTCGCTGTCCAGCGATTCACTCGGGAAAGGGGATCACATGGAGGAGTCGCAGCTCAGAGTCTCATCAACTACCGCCGCCGACGACGAGTAAGTGCAGTTCTGGCCGCTGGTGCCTTTGCGAAAGGTCAGTTCTCCTGCACTGCCTGTGGGAATCGCGTAGCCGTTCGCCAAGTACTACCGCGCTGCAGGGGGTGCGGCGAGCGGCTCTGGGAACGGGCCGAGTGGAGTCCCTTCGGGCGGTCTGAGGCGCCGCACTAAAACTCCAGTTCGCCGGGCCGCGGCGCTCCCTCTTTCGAGGCATCAACGATGCGCACCGGGTGGGCGATGCTCGACCTGAGTGCCGCGCATCGCCCTCGCCGCCGTCTTCCTCGCCACAACAGTCGGTCTCACTCCCGGGGCCGGGGTCTCTGCGCTGGGGTCAGCCCCGCCGAACAGGGAGCAGATCCGCTTCAACCCCGCCGACCAGGCAGCCGCCCGGGCAGCCGTGCTCCGTCGCGTGGACCTCGGCTCAGCCGGCTGGGTCGGCGGCGCGACCAAGCCTGATCTTTCGTCGACTATGAGCTGTTCCGGCTACGAGCCGAGGCAGTCCGATTTGGTGTTGACTGGTGCCGCCGAGGCCGACTTCCGACGCACTGGGCTTGACGTCCGAAGCGTTGCGCAGGTGTTGAAGACGCGGTCGATGGTCGCGCGCGACTGGCGACGGACCGTTGTCGACCCGCGAGCCCTCGCGTGCCTGCGCCACACCGTGGCGACCCAGCTCCGGGCGAACCAGCGCCTCGTTTCGTTTCGGAAGATCGCCTTCCCGCGGCTTGCGAGGTACGCCGCCGCCTACCGGGCGCTGATCGCGGTGCGGGCGCAGGGGCGGAGCCTTCTGGTCGCGGTGGACGTCGTGGTCGTCGGGCGCAGCCGCACCGAGCTGACGCTGACCGTCGCCGTTCCCGACGCGTCACGCGCGAGCATTTCGCGGGCAGAGGTACGGCTCGCGCGTCTTCTGCTCGCCCGGGCTCGCGCGTAGTCCGCCCGAGCCGTCTCCTAACCCGTTCGAGCGATCAGCCGGGAGCGACGAGGCTCTCGATCTCGTAGAACTGCGGCTCCGAACCGGGAGGCGGCGGCTGATCGCCGAAGACCTGGCGGATCGCCGGCTCGAGCTTTTCGTCCATGAAGCGCTGGAATGCCTCGCGGGACTCCCAGACGTCGTAGACATACCAGCCGTCGTCCGTCGGCCCCGCTGTGTGGATGATCAGTCCTTCCGGGACCTGATCTTGACGCGGCGACGACTGGCCGAACATGGCCTCGTTGACCTGTTCGTACTCCTCCTTCTTGCCTCCCTGCACCATCTGCAGCATGCCAACGGCCATCGTTACCTCCTCCTCTTGAGTTCGGCGGTCGGCCGATACTACGCGGCGTCAGTCGTCGACGACCTTCAAGCTCGATCTGGCGGAGGCCGACGGATCCGGGAGCAGCTCGATTTCGACGATCTTCGGGCTCACGATTCGCCGCTCTACAACCGGCGTCGAGCACCGCGAGATGTGGGGCGGGAACGTTCGCGTGGCTTCGCGGTCCGGACGCAAGGGCGCGTTCTGGTCGCGGTGGACGTCGTGACCGTCGCCGCTTCGGCCGCGCCGCACGCGAGCATCTCGCAGGCGGATGTACGGCTCGCTCATGTTCTGCTCGCCCGGCGCGTAGCCCGCCGCCCCGATACCATACCCTGGATCCCCGCGAGCCCACGAGCGGTCGCTTTTGCCGAGATTGAGAGAATCAAGCGTTATCGCGGCGGGATCTTGCGATGTGCCTCCTCAAAAAATCGCGCCCGCACCACGCGAAGCGATGGAGAGGTCGCACTCTGCGCTCACTGAATAGCGCAACGCTATCGCCATCACCTGCTCACGCTCCGGGACGGCTGGACAGCTGTTCTTGTGCCCCAGCGGTTGTCGCTTAGTGTGAGTAGCGCCCGGATCCGGAGCGGGACGAGCAGTGCCAGATGGAGGAAGCCGTAGAAAACGAACAGCAAGAAGGAGGGCCGACGCGTGCGGTAGATCGCGTAGCCACAGCGGAGAATCGCCATCACCGAGATCACGAGCGCGTAGTGGAGAAGTCGGCGCGGAGCCTCGAGCACCGTGTAGAGGAGGGTCGTCGTGATCGCTAGCGTCAGAAGCAGCGGTAACGCCGTCTGGACGAGCACCTCGAAGACCATATAGAGAGAGCGCCGGAGGAGGAACGGCAGCGTCCACAGCAGCTCTCGGTAGAAGCTCTTGTTCCAGCGAAGCTGCTGCTTCAGGTACCCGCGCAGGGACTCGGGAGCGTTCGTGATCGCCGTCGCGCCGGGGACGAAGAGCGTGTCGTAGCCGGCGGCGAGAACGAGATTCGTCAGGTGCCGGTCGTCGCCGTAGGTGCAGGAGATCCCGCGGAAGGTCTGCCGGATGTAGTCGTCCCAGCAGGCGTTGGCGAGCGTCGAGCGGCGATACCCGGCGAGCGGGCCGGAGCAGCAGAGCACGCTTCGGAACCAGCTCTGGGCGGCGCGCTCCTGGTTGAACGCAACCCAGTAGCGCATCCCGATCAGGCGCGTGAGGATGTTCGTGCGCCAGTTCGTGACGCCGACGTCGCCCGTGACCGCGCCGACGCGCTGGTCTGCGAAGGGCCGCACGATCTCCTGCACGCCGTCGGGCGAGACGACCGTGTCAGAGTCGATCGTCACGAGGATCTCGCCGCGGCACTCCTGGAACGCCCGGTCCTGCGCGTGGCGCTTGCCGCGGTTTTCGTTCCTGCGTACTCCTGCGCGAGCAGCGAGTCGAAGCACGCCTTGAGGCTTTGCCAGTCCTCGTTGTAAGCCGCGACGACCACGTCGACCGATGGCGTGAACGGCTCGGTGGGAAGACCGCGCTCGCGGAGGAAGCGGCGGTGATGGCGGTGCGCGAAGAACGTCTGGAGGGCGAAGTGCGCGATCACCAGGATCGCGTAGGCGGTGAACGTGAAACGCAGGACGTGCAGGACGAGCTGGATCGCCAACGAGCTCACGTACGCGCCCTCCGATCGATCCGCGCCGAGACCATCTGCGTTGCCAATGCAGCCAGTGCGCGAGAGAGTGCGACGTTGGGGTCGCGCTTCCCCTCGTGCGCGTTCAGGTAGCTCAGCATCCGGTCGGTCAGCCAGCTCGAGCGCGGCTCTGCCCTCATCCGCGGGTGTGTCTGCGTGTTCGCGAGCAGGACGATCCGTTCGTGCTCGACCTTGTCGCCCCGCAGGACCGGCCATTGCCA
>WNGD01030587.1_pt1 | contig 14185 bp, 12 predicted proteins | sample 5400671 | NCBI WGS metagenome assembly WNGD01 (sample SAMN13153369, study PRJNA577476) | soil metagenome | isolation source: 40 cm soil or saprolite under grassland replicate 2 | place: USA:California | collected 2016-06-15
TTCCGCGGCGGCTACCCGGAACTGCGGGCCGAGGGGATCGAGGCGCTGACGACGGAGGTGCACGTGCGCTACCTCGCGCCCGCGCGCTTCGACGACCGGCTGACGGTCCGCTGCACGTGCGGAGAACTGCGAGGCGCCCGCTTCCGCTTCGACTACGCGATCGAGCGCGACGGCCAGAAGCTCGCCGACGGCTGGAGCCTGCACGCCTTCGTCGACGCGCGCACGCACCGGCCGACGCGCGTGCCGACCTGGCTGGTCGACGAGATCGCTACTGCCGAGCGCCCGTCGGGCCCGTAGGCCCGCTCGGCCCGCTAGGGCCGCTCGGGCCCTTCTTCTTCCCCTTCGGCCGCTCCTTCGTCCCGGCGAGCACGATGCGCGGCTCGCCGCGGTACGACGAGTACCACGTGTTGTCGTACAAGAGCTTCCCGGACGGCAGGTAGACGAGCCTGCGCACGCTCGTCGACCGCGAGGGCTCGCCGCTTTCCTGGACGACGGTCTCGCCCTTGAACAGGGACGGATCGGGAACCCGCTTGATCGGCGGCGGGCCTGTCTCGGCAAGCGGCCTCGTGTCGCTGACGACGCGGCGGTGGATCGGCGCGCCGTAGAGGTCGACGACGAGCGAGTACGAGCCGACGAACGTCCGCACCAGGAGCCAGCGCGGGGTGTCGTTGACGAACTTCAGGTCGACGTCCGGGTAGTCGACCGTCGCGTCGCGGCCTTGCGGGTAGTGGCTGATGTAGAGCGCGTGGTTCGTCCGGGCGGTGATCTTCAGGCCGGCTTCGTAGGCCGCGTTGAAGACCGTCGTCGAGACCTGGCAGACCCCGCCGCCGAGCCCCGTGGTGACCTCGCCGTTGATGATCACCGGCGCTTCGAGGAAGCCCTTGCTCGCGGTCCGCGCACCGGTGGCCTGGTTGAACGAGAACGTCGCTCCGGGCGCGACCAGCTTTCCGTCGATCAGGCGCGCGACGAGCTGGACGTTGTGGATCCGGTTCGGGTCGCCGCCGTAGATCGTCTCGTAGCGGCTGATGCGCGTGCTGATCCCCTTTGCGCGCGCCTGTGCGGTCGTGCGCTTCGCGTCCTGGGTCGTCACGACCACGCGTGCGCTCCGCGACGTCGGCGAAAGCGCGGCCGCGAGCATGGTCCGGCGCGTGGCGGCGACGTCGATCACGCGCCCCGGACGCGACGGCACGACGAAGACGCGACCGCTGTCGAGGACGCGGAAGGTGGCGTCGCGCGGCGGCCTGCCGATGCCGTGGCCGAGGCGCTGGAAATAGCGGTCCGCCGCGCGGCCGCCGATCGCGAGCGAGCGCGTCCCGCCGCGTGGCAGCGAGAGCAGCGTCGCGAGCTGCCCGGGCTGGAGCCACCAAGACGAGCTGCCGAGGCTCATGCGGATGCGGCGCGAGAGCGCCATGCGAACCTGGACGAGCGCCGGAGCCAGGTCGGCGGATGAGACCGTCGGCGAGTCGACCCGCACGGGCAGTACAACGGGCGTACCGCGCTCGAAGCCGGCGAGCGCCTGCACGATCGCTTGCGCTGCGGCCTTTCGGTCAAGCCCGCGACCGACTCGTCCCTTCACAACGGCGGGCCGGAGCCCATGCAGCACGAGGGACGCGTCGCGGTGAGGCGTGCCCACCGCTCGGCTCATCCGAGCCAGCTCGTAGTTGAGGGCGCGCTCCCAGACGCGGGTCGGCGGCGAGACGTCGGCGCCGAAGACGCGGACGCCGAGCCGGCGGAAGCCCCGCAAGGGGCCGAACCCGTCGCCGTGCTGAGCCGCGAGCTTCACCGCCGCGGCCCAGTCGGCCTCGATGCCGAGATTCCCCGGCCGGAGGCGCCAGCGGTGCCCGCCGGCGTTGAAGGCGACCGGCGTGCCCGCCACGGCCCGTGCCCGGGCCTCGAGCTTCGCGGTCGCCTCGCCCGCGGTCAGGCCGCCGACATCGACGCCCGCAACGCTGACGCCTTCGGCGATGTGCCCCGGCGACCCAGCGAACGCGAGCCCGAGGCCGAGACCCGCCACGACCGCGACCGTCGTCAGCGCGAGCAGGCGCTGGACCAGAAGCCGCCGCGACCGGGCGCGGCGGCGCTTCCGGACCCGGACCGCGCTCGTGCCTGCTTCCACGCGCAAGGCGTGGAGTCTAGCGACGGCGTCTGCGGGTTAAGAGGTCGTTTGTGGATCATTCGTGACGGATCCACGACGAAGCCGTGACAGTCTCGTATCGATTTCGCCGATAGCATCGCCACCGGGTGGTGGGTTAGGGGTGCCCCATCGGCTGCGCGCAAAATGCGGGTTGCGCGGAAGCTGAGCGAGGGTCGCCGCGGGCGTTAGTCGCCGCGCGGGAGGAAGATTTCTCGCGCGATCACGAGGCGCTGGATCTGCGAGGTGCCCTCATAGATCTGGAACAGCTTCGCGTCTCGCATCAGCTTCTCGACCGGGAACTCCTTGATGTAGCCGTAGCCCCCGAAGACCTGCACTGCGTCGGTGGTCACCTTCATCGCGGTATCCGCCGCGAAGCGCTTCGCGTACGACGACTGCAGCGTCGCGCGCTGACCCTGGTCGAGCAACCACGCGGCCTGCCAGCAGAGCAGCCGCGCCGCCTCGATCTCGGCCGCCATGTCCGCGATCAGGAAGTTGACGCCCTGGTTCATCGCGATCGGCTGCCCGAACTGCACTCGCTCACGCGCGTACTCGACGGCGTGCTCGAAGGCCGCACGCGCCACGCCGACCGCTCCTGACGCCGTGCCCGGCCGCGTGTGGTCGAGTGTCCGCATCGCGATCTTGAAGCCTTCGCCCTCCTCGCCGAGCCGGTTTGCGGCGGGAACCTGGACGTCCTGGAACGCGATCGCCGAGGTGTCCGTCGCGCGCTGGCCCATCTTGTCGAGGTGCTTCTCGATCGTCACGCCGTCCGCGTCGGTCGGGACGACGAACGCGGTCAGGCCGCGATGGCCTGCATCCTTGTCGGTCCCACTCGCGCTGCTGCTCTTCGGTTCCGGCGAGCAGGACCGGCAGCGCGCCGAGGATGTTCGCGACGATCGAGGTCCCGATCCCGGAGCAGCCCCAGCAGAGCTCCTCGCCGATCAGCGCGCCCTCGAGCGCGCCGAGCCCCGCCCCGCCCAGCTCCTCCGGGATGTGCGGGTTCATCAGACCGACCTCGTGCGCCTTCGCGATCACGTCGGCCGGGTGGGTCTGGTGCTCGTCGTACTCGGCGGCCTTCGGGCGGATCTCCTTCTCGGCGAACTCGTGCGCGAGCTCGCGCAGCGCCCTCTGCTCCTCGGTCAGCGCGAAGGAGATGCCTGTTTCGATTGCCGCTGTCGTCGCCATGGCCGCGTTGATTGACTGATCAGTCAAAGCGTACCCGCGGCTTGGCCCCAACGAAACCCCAGCGGCTCGGGCGACGGCTGCAGCGGGCTGGGCGGCAGGCCGGGCGTCGGCTCGGGGTCGTTGTAGGCGCCGGGAGCGACGTCGTTCGGGCCATCCGCGTGGAAGAGCGACGCGAGGTACTGGATCTGGCCTCGGCCGGGCCCGAGCTCGAACATGCCGCCCCCGTAGAGCCCGATCCGGCGCTGCTCGCAGTGGTCGTAGAAGCGGAGCAGCTCGCCGAGGCGCCCGAAGCGCGAGGGCTTCGAGTTCAACGTGCGCGGCGGGAACGGGAGCTGCTCGACGTCCACGACGGAGTGGATCGGCGCGTCCCACGTGACGCGCTCCTTGTGCGGCTCGAGCGCGAGCTCCGTTTCGTCGGTGAGCGCCGGATCCTCGAGGTACGCCTCAGGAAAGCCCTCCGCGACGCGGCGATAGAGGTCTGCGTCCGGCGGCGGGTCCTGCTCCGTGTAGAAGCCCTTGTAGTCCGCGGTCACGACGGCGCCCGTCCCTGCGAGCTCTGCGATCAGGTCGTCGCTCCAGGCGCTTCCGGGGTCGAGCTTGAAGCGCAGCGTCGGATCAAGCTCGAGCCAGCGGAGGACCGTGCGCGCGCTCGGCGGGTCACCGAGGCCCGGCGAGACGACGAAGGCGACCGGCTGCGGCCCTCGCCCGACGACCTCGGCGAGAGTCTTGCCGGCCTGGCGCAGGGCGAGATCGAGCGCAGCGCTCTCGTAGGCCCAGCGGCGATGCGGATCCGGCATCTCGAGCGCGTCCGAAAACGACTCGAGCGTCCACGACCCGGCGAGCGGAAGGACGGCTCCGGCCGCCTGCTCGCGGTCGTGGTGCTCGGCGTACCAGGTCACGTCCTCGCCGAGCCCCTCCTCCCCGCCGCCGCGCAGGCGCACGACGGTCGTCACGCGGGTGAAGCCGCGGGTCACCGGCTTCTCGAGCCGTTCGAGCTCGTAGCCCTCGATCTCGAGCAGCATCCCGGCGAAGCGCGAGTAGATACCTGCGGGGGACGTGCAGCGACATTAACGAGAGAGCCCCGTTTCCGGGGCTCTCGATGGTGCTTGGCTGACGGCGGTCGTTACGGCTTGTGGCCGTTTCCCTTTCCGCCGCCGGAGTTGCCATGGGTTCCACCAGGCCCCTGTCCGTGACCCTGGCCCTGGCCCTGACCGTTTCCCGGGCCGTGAACGTGGGCCGGGTCGTGGCCCTTGCCCTTGCCCTGTCCCTTTCCATGGGACTGGCTCGGCCCGGTCGGGCTTTGGCCCTGGCCCTGGCCCTGGTTGCCCTGACCGTGGTTGCCCTGGCCGTGGTTGGCCGTGGCCGGGCTGGTGGGTTTCCCGTTGCCATTGGCATGGCCCTTGTCGCCGTGGTGCCCGCGGTTCGAATGCACTTTCGTCGGGCTCTCGGTCGGGCCTTGCGCCCCAGTCGCGCCCTGTGCCGGGCACGGCCCGATCGTGTCGCCGTGCCCGAGGTGCGCCGGCAGCGCATGCACGGAGACGGTGATCGTCACGAACGGGTTCGTCTGGGAGTGGGTGTGGTGACAGATCGTCACCTTCGACGGCGGGTACTGAGCGGCTGTCGGCGAGGAGTGGGCAAGGTGCACGAGCCCAGCTGCATATCCGACTCCGCCCAGCGACGCGAACACGCCGACTGCTGCAGCAGCCGCGCCAATCGTGGCGAAACGCGCGCGTCGTGACGTCCGTACTCTCTTCATTGGCGGCCCCCAGGGGTTGAGGTCTCACAGGGTGTTCGGAAAGCGGATACCCGAATGACGGCAAGCTTGCGATCTGCCCTGGAATTCTCAACGCGATCCACGCACCTCGCGGAGCTCCGTGCTGAGCGGGTTCAGCACGGCGACGTGTCCGAGCGCGGCTCGCCGTTCGCTCCCGCGGCTGGCGAGAGCAAGGTCGAGCCAGAGTTCCCAGTCTCCTCGGTCCTTCTGGATGCCGCGCACGAAGCTCGCCCGCGCCTGCCCGACCTCGCCTGCCTGAAGCTGCGCCTCGCCCAGGAGACGCCACGGCTCGGCCGACCACGGCTGCCAGTGCCGCGCGTGCCTCGCCTCGCTCGCTGCGGTGCTCAGGTGCGCCGCGTCGAGAGCTTCCGCGGCGGTGGCGGCGGCCCGGTTGCCAAGGAAGCCGACGAGCGCGACCACGAATGGGACCGCGGCGAGCGCGATTCCCAGGACGCGTGAAGCATGGCCGAGCGGCGGTGTCTCCGCGCTGCGCGCGGCAAGCAGGAGCGCAACGCCGCAGACGAGCGCCGCCAGCGTGACGGCCGGCATCTCCCAGTCCCAGTCGATGCCGGCGTGCACGAGAAACGCCACGTACGCGCCGAGGGCGGCGCACGCGAGCGGGTGGCGGCGGGCGATGCGCGCTGCGCCAAGCAGGAGCGCAAGCGCGCCGAGGAGCAGCACAAGACCAAGCGGCCCGAGTTCCGAGAGTGTCTCGAGGTAGAGGCTGTGGGCGTCGAGGACGGGAAGTCCCTCACGCCGGTCGCGCAGCCAGAACCGCTGGTAACTGCCGGCACCGTCGCCGAGCCACGGGTGGTCCTCGTACTCCCTCCATGCCACGCGCCAATACTCGGAGCGACTGCTGCCGGAGAGGCTGAAGAGTCGCTGGCTCTCGTCCGTCTTGACGAGCGGCGCCGGCGCGTTGAACGCGTCGTAGGCGCGGCGAACCGCGGCCTGAGGGCCGCCGACCCTGGCGAGGCCCGCGGCGGCGCCCACGACTAGGAGGAGGGCGAGGGCCAGAGCAAACGCGCGTCTCGAGGACGGGCCGAGAACGGCCTTCCCCTGGATGCGGTCGAGCCCCGCCGGGACGAGCGCCGCGACGGCGACGAGCGCCACAATGGCTCCCGCCAGGAGACGCCCGTCGTGCCTCGCCGCAGCCGCCGCTCCTGGTTCGCTCGTGAGCGCCTGCGTGCGCGACGCGAGCACGACGGCAACCACAGGCGCGACCGCGAGAGCGAGAGACCTGGCGACCACCCCGAGCCGCTCCCGCTCGACGGCGATCAGCGTCGCCAGCCCCGCCACGAGCGCGAGCCACGCCCCGCGCCCATACGTGAAGTAGAGCGTCGGAGCGAGGATGACGAGGGCGGCCGAGCCGAGCGCCCGGCCGACGACAGTGCGACCGCGGAGAGCAGGAGCAGGGCGGCCGGTCCCGCAACGTAGAGGAGCATTCGCTGACCTTCCTTGACGGTCTGCGAGACGTCCGACGACCAAGCCAGCGACAGCCAGACCCAGCCCGCCAGCGCTGCCAGACAGCCGAGCAAGGCCCACTCCAGGGGAGCGAGGCGCCGCCCGCCCGCGACTAGCGAGGCTGCGATCACGAGCAACAACACGATCGCGCTCCAGCCCCAACTCGTGGGGTCGTAGCCGCCGGCGTCGGCGGCGAGAGCGGCCACGCTCAGCCCGGCCACGAGGCCTGGCGCCAGACTTCGCAGGTCCGAGTGCGATTTCACGGTCTCGCGTCCGTACACTTGCCCCGTGGAATTCGACCTTACCGAGGAGCAGCGGCTGATTCAGGACACCGTGCGCTCGTTCGTCGACGAGCGCGTGCTGCCGAACGCGATCGAGAACGACCTCGAGCATCGGCTCGACATGGGTGTGATCGAGGGAATGGCCGAGCTGGGGCTGCTCGGGATCGTCATTCCCGAGGCGTACGGAGGGGCCGGGCTCGACTTCGTGGCCGAGGCTCTCGCCTGCGAGGAGATCGAGCGCGGCGAGGCGGCCTTCCGGACCTTGATCTCGGTGCACGTCGGGCTGAACTCGCTGTCGCTGCTGCGCTACGCGACCGAGGAGCAGAAGCAGCGGTACCTCGCCCCGCAGGCCCGCGGCGAGAAGCTGGCCTGCTTCGGGCTGACGGAGCCCGGAGCCGGGTCCGATGTCGCGTCGATGCGCTCGACCGCGCGGCGGGAGGGCGAGACCTACGTCCTCAACGGCCAGAAGAACTGGATCTCGTATGCGACCGTCGCCGACCACCAGCTCGTCTTCGCCAAGACCGACCCGGAGGCCAAACACAAGGGCATCTCGGCGTTCATCGTCGAGCGCGAGTGGCCGGGCGTGTCGACCCGCGAGACGGAGCACAAGCTCGGAGTGTGGGCGGGGTCGACCGGTGAGCTCTTCTTCGAGAACGTGGAGGTGCCGGCCGAGAACCTCGTCGGCGAGGAAGGCCAGGGGTTCGAGATCGCGATGTACGGGCTCGACCAGGGACGCTTCACCGTTGCCGCCGGGGCGTGCGGGGTGATCCGCGCCTGCCTCGAGCGGTCGGTCGAGTACGCGCGCGAGCGGGAGACGTTCGGGCAGGCGATCGGCCGCTACCAGTTCGTGCAGGACATGATCGCGGAGATGGTCCTCGGCTACGAGACGTCGAAGCTCCTGGTGATGCAGGCGGCGTGGCTCAAGAACGAGGGCCGGCGCAACACGCGCGAGACGTCGTTGGCGAAGTGGCACGCGACGGAGTCGGCGTTCCGCGCGGCGCACCTCGCGATCCAGGTGCACGGGGCGTACGGCTACTCGTCCGAGTACGGGATCGAGCGGTACTTCCGCAACGCAAGGGCGCCGATCATCTACGAGGGGACGACGCAGATCCACAAGCTGATGCAGGCCGAGCACGCGCTGGGCTACCGAAACCTGAACGGCCGCGGCGGCGAGGTCTCACCGCTGGCAGCCTGGGCGCCGACGCTCGCGCAAGCGCGCTAGCACCGAACGCGCGATCCTCTCCCCTATGCGCCAGCTCCCCGAGGGGACGGTGACCTTCCTCTTCACGGACGTCGAAGGGTCGACCCGGCTGCTGGCGGAGCTCGGCGATGCGTACGCCGAGGCCCTGGCCGAGCATCGGCGCGTGCTGCGCGACGTGTTCGAACGCCACGCCGGCGTCGAGATCGACACGCAGGGCGACTCCTTCTTCGTCGCCTTCGGCCGCGCAACCGATGCGCTCGCAGCAGCCAAGGAGGGACAGGCTGTGCTCGACGACGGCCCGGTTCGAGTGCGAATGGGACTTCATACGGGCGAGCCCACGGTCACAGACGACGGTTACGTGGGGATGGACGTGCATCGCGCCGCTCGGATCTCATCCGCCGGCCACGGAGGGCAAGTCCTCGTCTCGCAGACCACCTACGACCTCGCTGGCTCGGCCGAGCTGCGCGAACTCGGCGAACACCGGCTCAAGGACCTCTCGGCGCCCGAGCGGCTCTTCCAGCTTGGCGAGGGTGAGTTCCCGCCGCTGAGAACGCTGTTCCAGACGAACCTGCCGGTGCCGGCGACCGCCTTCCTCGGGCGGGAACGGGAGCTCGGCGAGGTCGCCGATCTACTCCGCACGCACCGTCTCGTGACGCTCACCGGCCCGGGCGGCTCCGGCAAGACACGGCTCGGGCTACAAGCCGCGGCCGCGCTCGCTGAGGACGTCACGGACGGCGTGTGGTTCGTGCCACTCGCCACGCTCCGCGACCCCGCCCTCGTCGAGCCCACGATCGCGCGAACGCTCGGCGTGGCCGAGCACGGCCTGACCGACTACGTGCGCGCCCGTCGGCTAACGCTCGTGCTCGACAACTTCGAGCAGCTCCTCTCCGCGGCGCCGCTGCTCCCGAGGATTCTGGAGCAGGCACCGGGTTGCCGGCTCGTCGTGACGAGCCGCGTGCGGCTGCGGGTCTCCGGCGAGCATGAGTACCCGGTCCTGCCGCTTACCGACGCGGAGGCCATCGACCTCTTCATCGACCGCGCACAGGCCGTGGACCACGAATTCCGGGCCGACGAGTCCGTGCCGTTGATCTGCTCGCGGCTCGACAACCTTCCGCTGGCACTCGAGCTCGCGGCCGCGCGAACCAACGTCCTCACCGCCCCGTCGATGCTCGCCCGCCTCGACGAGCGGTTGTCGCTATTGACGGGAGGAGCCCGAGACGCTCCCGAGCGGCAACGAACGCTGCGCGCCACGATCGAATGGAGCTACGACCTGCTGGACGGGAGTGAGCGCGACCTGTTCGCGAAGCTCGCGATCTTCGCCGGCGGGTTCGAGCTTGAGGCAGCGGAGGAGGTCTGCGACGCGAGCGTGGACGGTCTGCAGGGACTCGTCGAGAAGAACCTACTCCGTCGCCAGCGAGACGGTCGGTTTTTCATGCTGGCCACGATCCGCGAGTTCGCCACCGAGCTGTTCCAGGGCCATCCGGAATTCGACGCCGTCCGGAGGAGACAAGCCGACTGGGTCCTTCGGCTGGTCAGGGAGGCCGAGCTTTACGGCGCCGGACAGGCGGGATGGCTTCTTCGTCTCGAAACCGAGCTGGACAACATCCGTGCAGCGCTACAGACATTTCACGAGATCGATCCGACGTCGGAGCTCGAGCTTGCGGGCAAGCCTGTGCGGCTCTGGCGCCGTGGGCGAACACGCGAGGGTTTCGAGGCCCTACTCCGGGCGCTTGCTGCCGCGGACGATGCGGAGCTGGCGGCCAAGGCCGAGAGCACCGGCCGCGCAGCCTTCCTGGCGTATCTCAATCGCGATCCCAGCTCGGCCGTGCCTCTCGCGGAAAAGGCTCAGCGGCTGGCCCTGAGAACCGGCGATGCAGTCCTGATTGCGAAGGCGAAGGACCGGCTTGGCAGCGTGCTCGGAGCTACGACTGAATACCGAAAGGCGCGCGCGCTGCATGAAGCAGCGGTTACGGACTTGCGGGCCGGAGCGGATCAGGCGCAGCTCGCAAACGCGCTTCACAACCTGAGCGACTGCGAACTGATGCTCGGCGAGCACGAGGCCGCCTTGACACATGCGCGCGAGAGCCTCGCGCTCTACCGGCGCATGGACGACGCCATCTCGGTCGCGGCGACCCTGCTCGTCATGGCCGAGGCCAAGGTGGCGACTGGTCCGGAACGGGTGCACGACGAGATCCTCGAGGCCGTCGAGCTCCACCGGGCCGCGGGCGATGTGGAGGGTCTGGTGAAGTGCCTCCAGGTGGCGGCGATCGTGGCGGCCTCAGATGGCCGCGTCGAGGCAGCGGCTCGGGCACTTGGCGCCGCGAACGCGGTCAGCGAGCGGGCTGACGTGCCAGTCCTACTCGAGCCCCGCGAACAGCGCGCGCAAGAGCGCCTCGTGACGGATCTGCAAAGTCGGCTGGGCGATGGGCCGTTTGATGACGCACTGGCTGCGGGCCACCGGCTGGACGTCGACGAAGCGCTCGCCGCGGCGCTCGGCTGAAGGTTCAGACCACCGGGACTCTTGGACGGCTAGGGCAACGGTGAGGGAACCGCTGCCGCGCCCACGGCGCTTCGCTCGTCCTCGACCGTGATCAGCCGGACGAGCAGCGGGATCGCCGCAAGGATCGGCAGCCCGCAGATCGGCCACAGGACCTGGTAACCGTCGGTCGCGTCGAGATACGGGCGAGCGAGATCGATCGCAAGCCCGGCAACCGGCGCACCGACCAGCAACCCGATCCCCTTCGTCGTCGTCGCCAGGCCCGAGACCGCTCCGCGGTGCTGTACCGGCACGATCTTGTCCACTGCTGCGCGAGGCCGGCGACGAGGAAGGACGACCCGTAGACGAACGAGGCGAAGAAGATGACCCGGGCGAGGCCGAACCGGTCGCCGAGGCGCCCCGCGAACATCGCCGCGACGACGTAACCCACCGCCACCGCGGCGAGGATCTCGCCCGACACCGTCTTCGACTGGTGCAGCCCGTCCGTCACGTACAGGATCACGAAGCTGCGTGCGGCGGCAAAGGTCCCTTCCCAGGCCGAGTTCGCCAGCAGGAACCGCCGCACGTCTCCGTCTTCCCAGAAGATGTGCCAACTCCGCTTGATGTAGGCGAGAAAGCCCTCGAACACGCTACTGCGGCCGCTGCCGTCCTCCCGAACCAAGAGGATCGTGAGCCCGCAAGCTGCGGTCGTGACCACCGCCGCGGTCAGGAACGGAGCCGGGATCCACACCTTGAGCAGGAAGTTGCCCCCGACGAGCGCGATCCCGAGCGCGATGCCGCGCAACACGTGCTGCACGCCCTGAGCGCGCCCGTACGCGGACGCCGGCAGCACGTCCGGGTAGAGGCCGCGGTAGGGCGGCTCGTAGAGGTAATACGCGAAGTAGAAGGCGAGGACGAGCATGACGGTCGTCCAGAGGTTCGGCATGAACGGCATCAGCAGCAGGCAGAACGCCATCGGGGCGATCCCGACGAGCATGAACGGCCGCCTGCGTCCGAGCGGCGTGTGGAACGAGTCGCTCCACGGCCCGACGATGGGAGACAGCGTGAGTGCGAAGAAACCCTCGGCGCCGATCGCGAGCCCGATCAGCGTGCCGGACTCGGTGAAGGTGTGCAGAAGCGGCGGCAGCGCGACGGAGATCGTCGTGATCGAGAACGCGAGGCCGAAGGCGCCGAGGCCGAGCGTCCAGAACAGCCGTCGGGCGACGGGCGGCAGGGCGACGAGCGCCTCCGACGACGCGGGTGTGGACGCCACTAGGCCGGTGTGCCCGCGTGCTCGGGGGCGAGACCGCCGGTCACGATCTCGACCACGGTGCGTTCGGCGCGCGCGACATCGTCATCCGAGTCCGGCAGCCGGCCGAGCACCCAGCCGGTCAGCAGCTCGTCGATCGCGCCGTAGAAGACATAGCTCGCGAGCCGTGCGTCGAGGTCGGTGCGGATCGAGCCGTCCGCCTGCCCGCGCTCGACGATCTCCTGGATCGCGGCGAACGAAGCGACGATCTCGTCCATCTCGCCGGCCAGGTGCCCGCTGCGCGTCACCTCGAGGACCAGGACGCGCACGAGATCCGGGTCCCGGCGCCACGAGCGCAGCAGGATCTCGGCGACCTTGCGGAGCTGCTCTGGCGGCGGTTCGTCACCCTCCTCGACGCTTTTGATCGTCTGGATCAGCGCCCGCCACGTCTCGCGGAAGACGCTGCGAAGCACTTCCTCCTTCGACGCGAAGTAGTGGTAGAGGAGCCCGTACGCGACGCCCGCCTCCTCGGCGATGTCGCCGACCCGCGCCGAGTGGTAGCCCTTCCGCGCGAAGACGCGCACGGCTGCGTCGAGAAGCAGCCGCCGCTTGTCCCCCTGCCCATTGGTCCGCTCTCGCACGGCTGACGGATTGTAGTAGGTGTCTCTATCTGGGAAGCCCGAGCGCGGCGGGAAGGGCGTAGAGGTCGGGCAAGCGGTCGAGAATTTCCGGATAGCGATCTTCCCGGTCGAGCAGGAACGCGGCCCGGATTCCCGCGGCCCGCGCGCCCTCGACGTCGTCCTCCGGCGAGTCGCCGATCATCGCAGCGTCGGCTGGAGCGACACCAAGGCGCTCCAGGACCGCCTGGAAGATCGTCGGGTGCGGCTTCGTCCGGCCGAACGCGCGCGATCCGAGCACCGCGTCGACCTCCAGCCGGTGGTGCGCGACGAACTCGTCGAGATCGCGACCCGTGTTCGAGACGAGGCCGAGCTTGAGCCCGTGCCCACGCAGCTCCTCCAGCACCGGCAGCGCGTCCTCGTAGAGCTCGAAGTGCTCCGCGTGCTCCCAGGCCTTCGTCATCGCGACAGCGCACTCGTAGGCCGAGCCCGAGCCGCCGCCCATGCCGCGGATGATCCGTTCGGTGAACGCGACCCAGATCTCCTCGTCGTGCTCGAGCTCCGGGTGGCGGCGGATGCCTTCGACGGCCTTCTCACGGGCCTCGCGGTAGCGCGACGGGTCGAGCTCGAGGCCGAAGCGCTCGCCCAGCCGTTTGTAGCCCTCGGGCCCGAGCTCCGGGCCGGGCTTTGCGATCGTGAAGTCGACGTCGAAGAGAACTGCCTGCAGCATCAGCTTGCTTCTAGCAGCCAGCGGGCGGTCTCGATGTGCGTCGCGCGGTACGAGCTGTCGAAGGCCCACGCGATCGTCTGGCCGATCGCCCAGCCGCGGGCGCGGTCGCGGTCGAGACCGAGCTCCGAGGTGAGCCGGTCGAACCGGTCGAGCACGTCCCGCCTCGAGTGGCCGAGCTCGAACGAGCGGACGATCGGCGCGATCCCGAACTCGCGCTCTCCTGCAAGCGGCTTGGGATCGATCGCCAGCCAGGGCTCGCGCTGCGCGGCGAGCACGTTCTCGCCGTGGAGATCCTGGTGCAGCAGCACGTGCTCACCCTGTGTCCGCGGCAGCTCCTGCAGCGCCTCGAGCGCCGCGTCCAGGAGCCTGCGCTCGAACGGACGGTCGAAGCGCTCCCAGGTGTCCGCCAGCGAATCGGCCCACCAGGCGGCCTCCGCCGCGAGCGTTCCGAACGGCGGGCCGGCCGGCTTCCAGAGACGCGGCAGCAGCTCGACGAAGACGTCGAGCGCCGCCTCCGCGCCCGCGTCGGCAAGCCGCGTCCCCGGAACGCACCGCTCGAGGAGCAGCGCGTCGTGCTCAGGATCGTGTGCGAGCAGCCGGATCGCGCCGTCGCCGTCCCACAGCTCGAGCGCGGCCGCCTCGTGCTCCGACTCCCGGTGGGGCTTCTGGATCTTGAGCACCGCCTCCCCGCCGTCCTCGGTTGCGGCCGCCTGGACGAGGACGGAGGCGGCTCCCGGCTCGAACTGCTCGCCGAGGGTGAGCCCCCAGCGCTCTGCGATTACGCGGGCGTCGGCCAGCGGTATGCGTCGGCCTGCCGGTTCTTGAGCGACGGCAGCTTCTCGCGGATTTGCCGCAGCCGCGCCCGGTCGAGCTCGGCCGAGATCACCGTCTCCTCGTCGGCCGCCTGCGCGAGGACGATCCCCCACGGGTCGACGATCAGCGAGCGGCCGTAGCTCGGCTTCCCGGGCCGCGTCTCGCCGACCTGGCCCGGAGCGGCGACGTAGTACTGGTTCTCGATCGCCCGCGCGCGCATGAGGACGTGCCAGTGGTCGCGCCCGGTCGGCACCGTGAAGGCCG
>WNGD01010449.1_pt1 | contig 14184 bp, 13 predicted proteins | sample 5400671 | NCBI WGS metagenome assembly WNGD01 (sample SAMN13153369, study PRJNA577476) | soil metagenome | isolation source: 40 cm soil or saprolite under grassland replicate 2 | place: USA:California | collected 2016-06-15
CCACCTGCGCCATGGCGGAGCGGAGCGCCTGCACCGGCCGGTTGATGAAGCGCGCGACCAGGAGCGCCATCACGAACGACGCTCCGCCGGTGGCGACCACGATGTATGCCTGGGTGTGCAGGAGCTGCATCCAGAGCGGCCGCATCTCCTCCGGGAGCTCGCCGCCGAAGCGGCGCACCAGGCTCAGGCTCACCATCATCATGAGCAGCGGCGGCAGCACCGAGGTGACGAAGAAGGTGGCCCCCAGGCGCACCAGGATGGGGACGCGGAGGACCCCGCTGCGCTCGAGCCGCCCCTCGGGGAAGAAGAGCGGGACGTCGCGCCGCGAGTAGTACTCGGCGACCAGGAACGCGAGCGTCGAGGCGACCGGGCCCCCGACGAACACGATCGCCACGAAGACGCGCCAGGCCTGCTCCAGGTCGAAGCCGACGACCCAGAGCTGGTACGGCAAGTAGAAGATGCCCGCCAGCGTCCAGCCCGTCATGCTGAAGGCGGCGGCGATCAGCGGGCGGTTGAGGGCGCGGCGGCGGAGGTGGGCAGGAACCTCGGCCGGATCGGCACCCTGGTGCAGGCGCTCGCGCCACTCCTGCAGCGGGCGGAAGAGGCGCAGGCTGGAGAGGAAGGTCGCGACCACGATCGTCCCGGTGACCACCACGAAGATCACCAGGTCCTGGAGCCAGCGCGGCTGCACGCCCCACGGGTCGACGTAGCTGAAGTAGAAGTAGACCATCGCCGCCCCGGCCACGTTGGGCAGGGAGCGGACCACGTCGCGGCCGGTGACGACACGCCGTCGGATCGCACCTACCTAGCGCGATCGCCGAGCCGAGGCGAGGGTGTGGACCTCGGCGCCCCGGCTTCACGAGGGCGGGGAGCCGCCCGGATCAGTCGGCGCCGGCGACTCCCGTGCGCAGGACCTCGCCGAGCGCGCCCGCCGCGAACCGGATGCCCACGTAGAACGGCCCGAAGAGCGCGTAGCGCGAGCTCGCCGGGTCGAAGCGCATCTCGTGGACGAGCTTCTTGAAAACGAGCGGGTCGTCGGCGAACAGCGTGACGCCCCACTCCCAGTCGTCGAGGCCGACCGAGCCCGCGATCACCTGCGTCACCTGGCCGGCGTACTTGCGCCCGATCTCGCCGTGTCCCCGCATCAGCTCGGCGCGCGCCGCGGGCGGCAGGTCGTACCAGTTCACCTGCTCGCCGCGTCGCTTCGACATCGGGTAGAAGCAGAGGTAGCGGCGCGGCGGGATCTTCGGGAAGAGGCGCGGCGCGGCCATCCGCCGCATCTCCTCCTCGCGCTCGGCCGCGTCGGGCCGAACGCCGCGCGCCTCGAGCCGCGCCTCGGCGTGGCCGGCGAGCTCGTAGGTGCCGAGCTCGATCACCGACAGGTAGGAATAGGTGGGGACGAGGAACGTGCGCAGCCGGGTGCGCGCCAGCGCCACCTCCTCGGCGCGCAGCGCCTCCAGGTCGCGGCGCCAGTGCATGAGGCAGAGGTCGCCCTTGTGCCCGAGGAGCGTCCAGCAGCCGCTCTCCCCGCCCGCCCGCGCGGCCTGCCGCTCGAGGAGCGCCGTCGCCTCGGCGACGATTGCGTCTCGCTCCGCGGCGCCGAGCGCGTTCCAGCCCGGCCAGTCGACCGCGTACATCTCGTGGAGGACGTACCAGCCCTCCAGGGTCACCGGGGCCCCGCTCACCCGCCGCACGATAGCGCGCGTCCGGGGGCATTGGAAAGGTGCTTCCCAGGACCCGGCCAGTGCGCTAGAGGGCGGGCATGCCCTCGGCGCCCCCGGATCGGCGCGCGGCGGCGGCGGCCGGGCTCCTCCGGCGCGTCTTCGCCTCCCTCGAGGCCCCGCTCACCTTCCGCCTCTGGGACGGGACCACGGCGTGCGTGGGCGGGACGGGCGAGAGCGGCTTCGCCCTCGTGTTCCGCTCGCGCGGCGCCTTCCGGCGCATCGTCCTCCGGCCCACCTCGCTCCGCTTCGGCGAGGCATACATCGGCGGCGAGGTCGACATCGAGGGCGACATCTTCGCGGCCATGCGCGCCGCGAGCGCGATCGAGCGCCTGCGCGTGCCGCTCGGCACCCGGCTCGCCGTGCTGGCAGGGCTGCTGCGCGTATGACGGTCTCCGACGTCCTCGTGGTGGGGGGCGGACCGGCGGGCAGCACGGTCGCCTGGCGACTCGCGCGGGCGGGGGCGCGCGTCACCGTCCTCGAGGCCGCGCGCTTCCCGCGCGTCAAGCTCTGCGCCGGCTGGGTCACGCACGCCGCGCTCGCCGACCTGGAGCTCGACCCGTCGGCGTACCCGCATACGATCCAGCCGTTCTCGGCCGTCTCGGTCGCGGTCGGCGACGTGGAGCACGAGACCCACTGGGAACGCACCGCGAGCTACGGCATCGTGCGCGCGGAGTTCGACACCTTCCTCCTCCGGCGCGCGGCCGCGGCCGGGGCCCGGGTGCACGAGGGCGCGCGCGTGCGCGAGGTGCGCGAGGTCCCGGGCGGCGCCCGGGTCGCGAGCGACGCCGGCACGTTCACTGCCGGGGTCGTCGTCGGCGCGGGCGGGCACGGCTGTCCGGTGGCGCGCGCGCTCGGGCGCGCGCGCGTCGAGGAGGAGGTGGTCGTGACGCAGGAGAGCGAGACGCGCGTCGGCGCCGAGCGCCTGCGCGCGCTCACGCCGCGCCACGGCTGGCCCGAGCTCATCGCCGAGCCCGACTTCAGGGGCTACGGCTGGTACTTCACGAAGGGCGACTTCCTGAACATCGGCGTGGGCGCGCTGGGCGGCGAACCCGTCCGCCGGCGGCTCGAGCGCCTGCTGGCGCGACTCGCCGCCAGCGGGCGGCTGCCCGACGACCTCGCCCTCACGCCGTTTCGCGGTCACGCCTACGCGATTCGCCGCGGCCAGCCGCGGCGGGTCGGCGGCGAGCGCTTCGCGCTGGTCGGCGACGCCGCCGGCCTCGCGCGCGACGTCTCGGGCGAGGGCATCGGCCCCGCCGTGCGCAGCGGCTGCCTCGCCGCCGAGGCGCTCCTCGACGGCGGGCCGGCCACCTACGCCGCGCGGATCGAGACGGCCTTCGGCCACCCGGCCGGCGTGCTCGCCCGCCTCGCCCATCACCTTCCGGGGGTCCTCATCGTCGCCGCCGCGCGGCTCGTCTGCACGCGCCCCGGGCTCCGCCGGCGTCTCGTCCTCGAGGGCGCGTTCGGGATCGGGTGATGCCATGAGGCTCCGCACGAAGCGCTTCGACGCCAGGGCGATCGCGTACCACTACGACGTGTCGAACGACTTCTACGCCCTCTTCCTCGACCGGCGCATGGTCTACACCTGCGCCTACTACCGCCGCCCCGACGGCGACCTCGACCAGGCGCAGGAGGACAAGCTCGACCTCGTGTGCCGGAAGCTCCGCCTCGAGGAGGGCGAGCGTCTCCTCGACATCGGCTGCGGGTGGGGCAGCCTGGTCGTGTGGGCGGCCGAGCGCTACGGGGTGGAGGCCCGCGGCGTGACGCTCTCGCGTGCGCAGGCGGACTACGCGCAGGCGTGGATCCGCCGCCTCGGCCTCGAGGACCGGGCCCGCGTCGATCATCTGGACTACCGCGACCTGCCCCGCGAGCTGCGCTTCGAGAAGATCGCCGCCGTCGGCGTCATCGAGCACCTCGGGATCAAGAACTACCCGGACTACTTCGCGCGCGTGCACGAGCTGCTGGTACCCGGCGGCCTCTTTCTGAACCACGGCATCACGCACGAGAAGCACTGGCGACGCAGCTCGCAGACCGCCTTCCTCGAGCGCCACGTCTTCCCCAACGGCGAGATGGACAACGTGAGCCACATCCTCGACGTGCTCGAGCGCGCGCGCTTCGAGATCCGCGACGTGGAGAGCCTGCGCGAGCACTATGCGCGCACCACACGGCAATGGGTCGAGCGCCTGCAGGCGAACGCGGAGCGCGCGCGGGCGCTGGTGGGCGAGCGCACCTACCGCACCTGGATCGCCTATCTGGCCTCCTCGTCCGTCGGCTTCACGCACGGCGCGCTCGGCCTCTACCAGGTGGTGGCCTCGCGTCCCGATCCGGCGGTGCGCGACGCCGTGCCGGCCACGCGCGAGGCGATCTATTCGGCTGCGGCGCCAGCCGAAAGACGCCGGCTCGCGCGCGCGTCCTGAGTGAAGCCCATCCGCTCCTGGGCCGGCACGGCCGCCTTCCTGCCCGTCTTCGCCGCCATCCTGCTCGTCTTCGACCCGGCGCAGCGGATCGCGCGCTTCTTCGGCCAGCGGCCGCAGGAGTACGTCGCCGGCGCGCTCCAGGTGGCGCTGGTCGCCGCCTTCCGCCTGTGCGGCACACGCCTCGCGGTCGAGCGTGCGCCCGGGTTCGTCCCGGGGCGGTCGTACGTCGTCGTCTCCAACCACCAGAGCATGTTCGACATCGCGCTCCTCGGCACGCTCCTCTTCTGGAGCTTCCCCAAGTACATCTCCAAGCGGTCGCTGGGGCGTTGGATCCCGAGTGTCTCCTACAACCTCCGCCGCGGCGGCCACGTGCTCATCGACCGCGACGACGCGGCCGGCGCGGTGGCGACGATCCGCGAGCTCGGCCGGCGCGTGCAGGCGGGGGGCGTCTCGGCGGTGATCTTCCCCGAGGGCACGCGCTCGCGCGCGGGCGAGCTGCGCGAGTTTCGTCGCGCGGGGACTCTCGCGCTGCTCGAGGCCGCGCCCGGCGTGCCCGTCGTGCCGATCACGATCGACCAGTCCTGGCGCCTCCTCGCGCACGACATGCTCCCCATTCCGTGGGGCGTGCGGGTGCACGTCCGGATCGGCGAGCCCATCGCTCGCCGCCCCGACGACGCGACGGCGCTCGTCGAGCGCGTGCGCGGGGAGATGCTGGCGACTCTGGCACGCTGGCGTGACGCCGCAGCGCCGGCCCGCCGCGCGTGAGTCAGTTCGGATCGCAGGGGCCGGCGCAGAACTGCTCGACGTCCCCTGCAGGCCGCAAGAAGGCGTTCACCTGCAGCGCCACGTTGCGGAGCTGCCCGCACCACGGCTAGGGTCGGCGGCCATGGACCTCGGGCTCCGGGGCGCGGCGGCGTTGGTGGCGGGCGGCTCGCGCGGCATGGGCCGCGCGACGGCCGAGCTGCTCGCCGCGGAGGGCTGCCGTGTTGCGGTCCTGGCGCGCAGCGAGCCCGACCTCCGGGACGCCGAGGAGGGCCTGCGGGCGAAGGGCGCGCCGGGCGTCCTCGCGCTGCGGGCGGACCTGCAGGTTGTGGCAGACGTGGAGGCCGCCTTCGCGACCGTGGGCCGGCGCTGGGGCGCGCTCAACGCGCTCGTGTGCGCGGCCGGGCCGACGAGCGCCGGCACGCTCGAGGAGCTCTCCGACGCGGACTGGCGCCACGCCTTCGACGAGGGCGTGCTCGGCGCCGTGCGCTGCGTGCGCGCCGCGTTGCCGCTCCTCCGCAAGGCGCGCTTCGCCCGCATCGTGACCCTCGGGGCCACCTCGACGCGCCATCAGAACCCGCGCCTCATCGGCTACACCGCGGCCAAGGCAGCGCTGGTGAGCGTCAGCAAGAACCTCGCCCGCAGCCTCGCGCCCGAGGGCATGGTCGTGAACTGCGTCTGCCCCGGCTGGGTGCTCACGCCCTCGGTGGCCGCCCACCTGCGCGCGATGGCGGCGCAGGCGGGGCTCGACCCCGACGACGTGGCGGGCGCGTATCGCCTCGGCACGGCGAGCTACGGGGCGGCGAACGACTTGGGCCGCATTGGCCGGCCCGAGGAGGTCGCGGTGGTGGCCGCGCTGCTGTGCTCCCCGCTCGCGGGCTTCACGCTCGGCGCGACCATCCCGGTCGACGGGGGCACGGACTTCTTCTAGGGGCAGATGGCGGATCTTGCCGCCTTTCTCGGGCGAGGGTGACGAACTCGAACGTTCGGTCGCCCGTACCTCCGGTAGGAGACGGCTCCGCGACGGCGGCCGGGTCCAGCGTCGCTTCCAAGTGATCCTTCAGGTCGCCGTCGACGACGGCAAGCGGCGGGGAGCGCGACCACGGGCGCCCATGCGCGGGCGCGTCGCACTCGACTCGCCCCTCGACCACTCGGGTCAGCTAGACTTGGTGCTCGATTGACAGCCGACTTGTCGCTGGTTTAAATTCCCACAGGTCTGGCTGCTGTCGATGCACATACGGGGACGAACACTCTGACCCACGCCTTGGCCACGACCCCTTGGGCAACACCTGCCGAGGGTGGGCGGCGGTGGCGTGTCGTGGCCGCCGCGATTCTCTTCGCCGTCTTCTCCGTGTGGATCAATTACGAGGTGAAGTTCGTCCTCCCCAAGGCCGCCGGAACGGTCGCGGCGCTCGGCGATCTCAAGCTCGGCACGCTGGCGCCCGCGTTTCGGCTCTCCGACCTCTCCGGTGCAACGGTCGAACTGGAAGCGATGCGGGGTGACAAGATCGTGCTGGTCGAGTTCTGGGCGACGTGGTGCCCGCCATGCCGCATGGTGCTCGCGACGTTGCGGCGGATGGAGCAGACCCTGCAAGAGGCCAACGTCGAGGTGCTGAGCGTGAACCAAGGCGAAGCGGCCGAGCAGGTCCGTCAGTTCGTCGCCAAGGAAGGTATTCCCTTCCACGTCGTCCTCGACCCCGACGGCGCCGTGTCCGCCAGCTACCGCGTGAGTTCCCTGCCGACGATGGTGCTCATCGACCGGCGCGGCACGGTGCGCTGGATCCACGTCGGGCACATGCCCGAGACCGACGAGCTCCGCGACGTCCTCCGCCAAGTCGCGAAGGAGTAGGTGTGCTCGCGGTCGAGGCGAAGGGGCTCTCCAAGCGGTTCGGAAGCTCATCGGATTTCGCGCTTCGCGAGCTCGATCTCGCCATCGAGGAGGGCGAGGTCTTCGGCCTCCTCGGGCCGAACGGCGCGGGAAAGACCACGACGCTGCATCTCCTCCTCGACTTCATCCATCCGAGCGCAGGCTCGGCCCTCCTCTTCGGGCGTCCTGCGAGCGACCCGCAAACGCGAGCGCGCGTCGGTTACCTTCCCGAGTCGCTGAGTCTCCACACCTACTATCGCGGCGCAGATCTGCTGCAGTTCTACGGCGCGCTGCTCGAGATGCCGCTCACCCTCCGTACCGAGCGAGCCGCAAGTCTGCTGCGCCGGCTCGGCCTCGAGGACGTCGCCACACGGCGCGTGTCAACCTATTCCAAGGGAACGCTCCAGCGGCTCGGCTTCGTCCAAGCGCTGCTCAACGACCCTGACCTGCTCATCCTCGACGAGCCGACCTCGAGCCTCGACCCGCTCGCGCGCCGCCAGTTCTCGGAGATCCTGCACGAGCTCAAGGCGCGCAGAAAGACCATCCTGGTGAGCTCGCATCTGCTCTCCGAGGTGGAGGCGATCTGCGGCCGGGTCGCCATCCTCAAGGACGGCGCGGTGGCGCGCAGCGGGGCCCTCGTCGACCTCCTCGCGACCCCGAGCGTTCGGATGCACGTCGGGCGCCTTTCGCCGGCGCTCGTCGAAGAGCTGATCGCGGTCGGAGCCGAGGTGGCAATCGCAGGTTCGAACACCACCGTGCGCTGCCCGGACGACGCCGTGCGAGCGGGCGTCGTCACGGCCCTCGAGGCGCGAGGGGTCCCGATCGAGCGGACCGATACCGAGTGCCGGTCGCTCGAGGAACTCTTCGTCGAGACGGTGGCGGCGTGAAGTTCGTGCTTCTCATCGCTCTGGACACGATCCGCTCTGTCCGCCGTCATCGCGTCCTGCTTGCGTTTCTGCTGCTCTCGCTCGCGGGGATGGTACTGGTGACCACGGGGATCCGGAACGCCACGCGTAGCATGACACAGATCGAGCAGCTGAAACCCCGCGGCGCCGCCACGGAGGCCGCCGGAGCACCGGATGCGGCGCTCGGCAGCAAGCTACGCGAGATGACCCTGATGTTCAACGCGTTCTTCGCCGGTGCCATGTCGCTCGCCGGTTCGGTCCTCTCACTGCTGATGTTCTGCACGGTCGTCTCCTCCGAGGTACACACGGGAACGATCCGAGTGACATTGGCGAAGCCCGTTCCACGGTGGGGGTACCTCGTCGGGAAGTGGCTCGGAGCCACGACCGTACTTGCCGCCTATTGTGCCATCGCGGGGGTCGCGGCCGGCATCCTGGGCATCGGGTATGGCGTGCAGGGGATGGGATCGGTCGTGTTGGTACCGTGGCTCTCCTTCTGCAGCAGTCTCGTGCTCGGCGCCGTCGGGCTCGTCTACTCCCTCTTCCTTCGCGCTCCGCTCGCCGGCGTGCTCGCGTGGTTCACGTCCGCCACGTGGTTCAGCTGGTTTCCGCCGCTCTACGCCGTTCTCCCGAGCTACCAGCCATTCGACGTGTGGGGGCCGATGACCTTCGGCACGCCGCTGAGCTCGTGGAACCTGGTGCTCACCACGCTGTACGCTGCGGATGTCGTGGCCATTCTCCTGCTCGTGGCCATCGCACGGTTCCGTCGCATGGAGATCGCGTAGCGCGAGTCAGCCGTCGCGGCGGGCGCACCGCGGTGGCCGCGCTGGTGTGCTCTCTGCTCGCCGGCTTCACGCTCGGCGCGACCATCCCGGTCGACGGCGGGACGGACTTCTTCTAGCCGAACCCGTAGAGCCGGGCGCAGTTGGTCGCCGTCACCTGCTCGACGAAGGCGCGCTCGAGGCCCCGGAACGCGCGCGCGATCATAGACGCGCGGCCACCGGTGTCCAGACGCCGCGTCCATTATCGTCCCACGTCTGATTGACCCGCGCCGCCCGGCCGGTCAGGATGACCAGATCGTGTCCACTCCGGCTCGCCCCCTGGAACTCCCGCGCCGTGCCGACGTGCGCAACATCGCCATCATCGCGCACGTCGACCACGGGAAGACGACCCTGGTCGACGCCATGCTGCGCCAGACGGGCGTCTTCCGCGCCAACGAGCAGGTGGCCGAGCGGGTGATGGACTCCTTCGCGCTCGAGCGCGAGCGCGGCATCACCATCCTGGCGAAGAACACGACCGTCACCTGGGAGGGCGTGCGCATCAACATCGTGGACACCCCCGGGCACTCGGACTTCGGGGGCGAGGTCGAGCGCACCCTGGCGATGGTCGACGGCGTGCTCCTCCTGGTCGACGCCTCCGAGGGGCCGCTGCCCCAGACCCGCTTCGTGCTCGGGAAGGCGCTCGAGGCGGGGCTCCCCCCGGTCGTCTGCTTGAACAAGATCGACCGGGCCGACGCGCGCCCGGCGGCGGTGCTCGACGAGATCTACGGCCTGTTCATCGACCTCGGCGCGAGAGAGGCGCAGCTCGATTTCCCGGTCGTCTACACCAATGCCCGCGCGGGCACGGCCACCCTGGACCTCGCGCGCGCGGGCACCGACCTCCGGCCGCTCTTCGCAGCCGTCGTGCGCGGGCTTCCCGGCCCGCCGCACGAGCCGGACGCCCCGCTGCGCTTCCAGGCCAACAACCTGGGCTACGACGACTACGTGGGCCGCCTCGCCATCGGCCGCATCGTCTCGGGCGAGCTGGTCGCCGCCGGGCAGTACACGCTCTGCCGCCTCGACGGCTCGCAGGCGCCGTGCAAGCTGACCCGCATCTACGGCTGGCAGGGGTTGAAGCGCATCGAGCTCGAGCGCGCCTCGGCGGGTGACATCGTCGCGCTCGCCGGCATCGAGGACATCCACATCGGCGAGACGGTCGCCGACCGCGAGCGGCCCGCGGCGCTCCCGCCCATCCGCATCGACGAGCCCACCATCGCGATGGTCTTCGCCGTGAACACGAGCCCGTGGGCGGGCCGCTCGGGGAGCCAGGTGACGTCGCGGAAGCTGCGCGAGCGCCTGGGGCAGGAGAGCCGGCGGAACGTCAGCCTGCGCGTCGAAGAGACGGCCAGCACCGACGCCTTCCGCGTCCTCGGCCGCGGCGAGCTCCAGCTCGCGATCCTGATCGAGACCATGCGGCGCGAGGGCTTCGAGCTGCAGGCGTCCAAGCCCGCGCCGGTGGTGCGCGAGCGCGGCCATGTCCTCGAGGAGCCGATGGAGCTCCTCCTGGTCGACGTGCCCGACGAGTACGTCGGCATCGTCACCCAGCTCCTCGGCGTGCGCCGCGCCGTGATGGCGCGCATGGAGCACGTCGGCGGCGGGCGCGTGCGCATCGAGTACAGCGTGCCCTCGCGCGGCCTGATCGGCTTCCGCTCGCACTTCCTGACCGACACGCGCGGCACCGGCACGCTCAACACGCTCTTCAACGGCTACGAGCCCTGGCACGGCCCCATCCCGGCGCGCACCAACGGCGCCATGGTGGCCGACCGGGAGGGTGTGGCCACGCCGTATGCCCTCTTCCACCTCCAGGAGCGCGGCGTCCTCTTCGTCCCCGCCGGCACGCCCGTCTACGAGGGCATGGTGGTGGGCGAGTACTCGCGCGACGCCGACCTCGACGTGAACGTCTGCCGCCTCGAGTGGATCGACGAGGACGAGCTGGTCGAGGTGACGCCCGACGCGATCCGGCTGCGCAAGCGCGAGCTGCGCCAGGCGCTCCGCCCGCGCGGGCCGCGCGCGGGACGGATCGGCGGGCCGCCGGCGGTCACGGGCTGAGAGTCCACCGGGGTGGAAACGGGGCGGTTGTAGATCGGCGCCGAGCCTGCTTCTCTCGCGCGCATGACCGCGCCCGCACCGTCCGCACGCACGACCGTCCGCCGCCTGCCGGCGCGCGCCGCCTACGAGCGCGCGACCATCGACGCGATCCTCGACGAGGCCGTGTTCTGCCACCTCGGCTTCGTCGTCGAGGGGCAGCCCTACGTGATCCCGACCATCCACGCGCGCGTCGGCGACCGGCTCTACCTCCACGGCTCGGCCGCGAGCCGGATGCTGCGCACGCTCGCCGAGGGCGTGCCCCTGTGCGCCACCGCGACGCTGCTCGACGGCCTCGTCCTCGCCCGCTCGGCGTTCCATCACTCGCTCAACTATCGCTCGGTCGTGATCCTCGGCACGGCGGCGGAGGTCACGGACCCGGCGGAGCGGCTCGTCGCCCTCGAGGCGATCGTCGAGCACGTCGTGCCGGGGCGGTGGCGCGAGGTGCGGGGTCCGAGCGAGCGCGAGCTCAAGCTGACGAAGGTGCTCTCGCTCCCCATCGCCGAGGCGTCGGCGAAGGTGCGCACCGGCGGGCCGCTCGACGACGAGGAGGACCTCGGGTGGCCGTGCTGGGCGGGCGTGCTGCCGCTCGGCCTCGTGCCGCTGGTACCCGTGCCCGATGCGCGCCTGGCGGCGGGGATCGCCGTCCCGACGGTGATCGCCCATTACCGCCGCGTCCCACGCGCTGCCGCTTCAGGTCGCGCATCGTCTGGACAGCCCTCTTCGTGACCGGTAAGGACACGCCTCATGGCCGAGCAGAAGGCGACCAACATCGTCTGGCACCAGGGCGCCGTCACGCGGGCCGATCGGGAGCGCCTGAGCGGGCACCGCAGCGCCACGGTCTGGTTCACCGGCCTCTCCGGCTCGGGGAAGTCCACCATCGCGGTGGCGCTCGAGAAGGCGCTCTGGGAGCGCGGCGTGCACGCCTTCGTCCTCGACGGCGACAACGTCCGCCACGGCCTCAACAAGAACCTCGGCTTCTCGCCCGCCGACCGGACCGAGAACATCCGCCGCATCGGCGAGGTGGCGAAGCTGTTCGCCGACGCCGGCATCGTCGCGCTGACTGCCTTCATCTCGCCCTACCGCGCCGACCGCGACCAGGTGCGTGCGCTCATGCCGCCCGGCGACTTCGTCGAGGTGCTGGTCGCCTGCCCGCTCGAGGTCTGCGAGCAGCGCGACGTGAAGGGGCTCTACCAGAAGGCGCGCGCCGGACAGATCCCCGAATTCACCGGCATCTCGGCACCTTACGAGCCGCCGCTCCACCCCGAGATCACCCTCCGCACCGACGCGCAGGGCGTCGAGGAGAGCGTGCGGCAGGTGCTCGCCTACCTCGAGCAGCGCGGCATCGTCCCCCGCGGCTGAAGCCGCATTGGGTCGGTCACCTAAAGAACCGGTTGACAAACGCCATCCTTCCCACCTAATGTTCTGGGGAAGCGGCCTTCAACCTTATGAGATTCGGTGACCACTCCGACCTCGAGCTGGACGACATAGACCTCCGCATCCTCGGCCTGCTGCAGGAGGACTGCCGGACGTCGCTCGTCCGCATCGGCGAGCAGGTGGGTCTGAGCGCACCCGCCGTGCTCGAGCGCATCAAGAAGCTCGAGGCCGCCGGCATCGTCACCGGCTACCGCGCCATCCTGGACGCGCGCCGGCTCGGCCTCGACATCACCGCCTTCATCGGGGTGCTGATCACGCACCCGAGCCGGATCGGCGACTTCGAGCGCCAGGTGGCCGCGCTGAGCGACGTGCTCGAGTGCCACCACGTGACCGGCGAGCATACGCTGCTGCTCAAGGTGAAGACCGCGAACACCTCGTCGCTCGAGCGCCTGATCAGCCAGATCCGCTCGCTCGACGGCGTCACGCGGACCGAGACCATGATCGTCCTCTCGACGCACACCGAGCGCGTGCAGCTCGCCCTCCATCCCGCCGAGCCTGCGCCCGCGCAGCCCGGCAAGCGCACGCGGCGGAACGGCGAGCGCCACGCGCACGCGGGGAGAGCCTAGGAGGCCGTCCGGGTGATCATGGCGGCTGCGGCGAACGATCCGGGGGGCTTCGTGGTCAACGTGAAGGGCGAGCGCTCGCACGACATCATCGAGAAGGGGCTCACCGTCCTCCAGAACCTGACCCATCGCGGCGCGTGCGGCTGCGACCCGCTCACCGGGGACGGGGCCGGCATCCTCGTGCAGGTGCCCGATGCCTTCCTCCGCCGCGAGTGCACCGCCGAGCGCATCGCGCTCCCGGCGCCCGGCACCTACGGCGTCGGCATGGTCTTCCTGCCCGAGGAGGCGGAGCAGGCGAAGGCGTGCGTCGCGCTGCTCGAGAAGGTCGTCGCCGAGGAAGGCCAGGTGCTCCTCGGCTGGCGGCGCGTGCCGGTCGACGACCAGGCGCCCGGCCCGCTCGCGCGCACCGTGCTGCCCGAGGTCCGGCAGGTCTTCATCGGCGCCGCGGGCGACGTCGCCGACCAGGATGCGCTCGAGCGGAAGCTCTACGTGATCCGCAAGCGCGTCGAGCAGATCGTGCGCACCTCGGGCATGCCGCACTCGGAGCGCTTCTACGTTCCGAGCCTTTCCTCGCGCACCATCGTCTACAAGGGCCTCCTCCAGCCGCAGCAGATCCCGGCCTTCTACCACGACCTCTCCGACTCGCTCTTCGTCTCGGCGCTGGCGCTCGTCCACCAGCGCTTCTCGACCAACACCTTCCCGTCCTGGGACCGCGCGCACCCCTACCGCTTCATCGCGCACAACGGCGAGATCAACACGCTGCGCGGCAACGAGAACTGGATGCACGCGCGCCAGGCGCTCTTCGCCTCGCCGCTCTTCGACGACGTGCGGAAGCTCTTCCCGGTCATCGACCCGACCACCAGCGACTCGGGCAAGTTCGACAACGCGCTCGAGCTCCTCCAGCGCACGGGCCGCTCGATCGCCCACGCCGTCATGATGATGATCCCCGAGGCGTGGCAGAGCCACGAGAGCATGAGCGCGGCGAAGCGGGCCTTCTACGAGTACCACGCCTGCCTGCAGGAGCCGTGGGACGGCCCGGCGTCGATCGCCTTCACCGATGGGCGGGTCATCGGCGCCGTCCTCGACCGCAACGGCCTTCGGCCGTCGCGCTACGTGGTCACCAAGGACGGCTTCGTGGTGATGGCCTCCGAGGTGGGCGTGCTCGACATCCTGCCCGAGAACGTCCTCCACAAGGACCGCCTCCAGCCCGGCCGCATGTTCCTGGTCGACACCGAGCAGGGCCGCATCGTCGGCGACGAGGAGCTGAAGGAGGGCATGTCGGCGCGCCGGCCGTACCGCAAGTGGCTCGACGCGAACCTGACGCGTCTGGCGGAGCTCCCGCCGCCCGAGCGGGTGCCGCCCGACTACGAGCCGGAGACATTCCTCCCGCGCCAGCAGGCCTTCGGCTACACGATCGAGGACCTCCGCCTGCTGATGACGCCGATGGCGCTCAACGCGCAGGAGGCGGTGGGCTCGATGGGGACGGACACGCCGCTCGCCTGCCTGTCGGATCGCCCGCAGCTCCTCTTCAACTACTTCAAGCAGCTCTTCGCCCAGGTGACGAACCCGCCCATCGACCCGATCCGCGAAGAGCTGGTGATGTCGCTCGAGA